>Ga0307516_10009291_pt1 | contig 10989 bp, 3 predicted proteins | sample 19_EM_MG_FD_203310 | JGI IMG/M metagenome (GOLD analysis project Ga0307516, IMG submission 203310) | Populus trichocarpa ectomycorrhiza microbial communities from riparian zone in the Pacific Northwest, United States - 19_EM | ecosystem: Host-associated > Plants > Roots > Unclassified | place...
ATTTTCTACACCTTATATCTTTAATACATGAGGGTGTACTCTATCATTTAGTTTTACACCACCACAAGTTATTAAAGTCTACATCTAAATCCTAAACAAAATTGTAAAAGGGTTTTTGATATTTTGGCCAAATTCTAATGGATAATCATAAACTGGTTACGATATCCATTTTGTATTTTAAAACATGAGAAAGATGCAATTTTGTTTTATGTTTGTTTTCATGAAAACATGCATGGAAAAATTTTAGGATTTGACCATATGCATGAAAACAAAATATATTTTGTTTTTTTTTTAAAAAAAGAGGCAAATAACTAAAAATATTTAAGATTTTTTCTGAAAATTTTCTTGAATTTTTTTGAAAACATTTCGGAAAAACCAGGTATCTTAATATTAGATTTGTATCTTACAGTGTAAGTATACAACCCAATATTAAGCAAAATTAGTAGAAAAACATTTGAGAAAATCACAAATATTGTAAAATGCCCCTTGAAAATTTTTTGGATTCATTTTTTGTTTTTAAATATAATAATAATATATAATATATTTGATTAGTACTTAAAAATGCATTTTTATCAAGGTTTTATATCATCATTTTGCACTTGAAGTATCAATAACTCCTTAACTAGAGCATGTTTTATAATAACATGTCTAATAATATAAGATACCTTTAATTTATGGTAAATGTTCATCTTAAATGCAGGCCTATCACATAAATCAAAAAATTGATTGATGAGTTCAACTACTGAAATTGAGAAGACAAAAAAAGGGTAAGGCTTAGAAAAGAGATGCTAGTTTAGTCCAAACTGGAACATTGTTCAGTCATTGGGTCATATCTGGAGCTGTAGATCTTGGATTTCAATTTGGTTTATATAACTAGAAATCTAAGACATAGGCCTAAAACATTCATGCAGAGTCCAAGACTCAATTATGCTGTTTGGAAGTCCAAATCTTAGCAACAACGAAGAAGTCGGAATCTGTCCTACAGCCCAAACACTGTTCAATATTCAGCCCATCTCTCGAGTTCTAGAAGTCCAAATGCACCAGTTCTTTTTTTTTTGGAAAGCTGAGATAATTTCTTAGAACTTTCATCACAATCTGTTTAAATTCTGATGTTAGCAATGATGTTTTGTTCAGACAAGAAGATAGGGATTGTCACCAAGTCAAGACGTGGCCACCCACTCAACAATTAGTCATCAAATCAATAGTTTCAAATTTTGGCCTATAAAAGGAGGCATTTGCCATGCATTTAAGTATCTTGATTTTCAGATCAAGATCATGTTCTTGCTCTCTTTCTATATATTTTTGTAATGCTTAAGTTTTGCTTTCATTAATCTCTTGTTTATGTCTTTCATTTCCTTTCCTTTACTTATATAATCATGTTCTCCTCTTGTTTATCTATGTTTCTCTTCTTCATTATGTTTAGCTAAGTTTATTATGTCAAGGTGAAAAGGTTACACTAATTGTGTAAGAATAAGTATAGTATAAACTCAACATGGACTTTAATGTTTGATACTAACATGTTTTGTATTTATTATCTTGTTCACTCTTAATACTTTGCTTGTTAAATGGTTAATCTATATTTATGTTGTATAACCCTTGGTACAACAAATACTTGGCACTTTCATAGCCCAATCGTATGGTATAACCGACACTTGTGCTATGAAAGGAAATTGACTTGTTGTTAACATAAATTATAATCATGAATACCTGACAACATTTATAAGTATTAGCATTACTCGAATAAGATAACTAATGTAATCATGTTAACAATTTATAATCCGATTGGAACTTACTTTATGTGTGATTTCCAGTTGAGTAATAAAAAGAGTTTATACTATACTTGTTTGAAATACCATTAGTAGATCCTCTAACCTTGACAATTATTTTATCCTTGTTTAATCCTTATATCAATATCACATCTCAAAGCTCTCTTCATCTCCTTTTCTGTTATTATCTATTTCTTTATTTATAGTTTATACAGTTAACCTCCCTGTGATTCAACCCCGGTTTTGCCAGATTATTTATTACTTCGACACTCCTACACTTGGGAGAAGACATCAATTTTTTGGTCGTGTTAATATTATTATATTAATATATTACAAAATATATAGGTTAGGCCAGCCTAGATAGCTGGGTCGAGCTTAACCCAGAAAAAGGATGGGCCTATATCGGCCCAATGAAATCTTTCTTCTTTTTTTTGGGGTCGGGCCAGACCCAGCCACTTGTATTGGTCCATCACTGGCTCGGCCCAAACCTTGGGTTAATTAATTAGCCGCTGCATGCAGAAATGAATTTTGCATGCAGCAGCCATGACAAGGAAGAAAGAGGCGAAGAAGGGAGGAGAAAGTTGCCTAGTGTTGGAGTCTCGGACGTGATGAGGTGGTTCGGCCGGTTGCTCAAGAGGCGTCGGATCAGGGAATGGTGGCCGGATTCGACTGATGGAGGAAGAAGAAAAAGGTTTGTAGAGGAGAGAGAAATGCTGGAAGGAGAAAATAGAGAGAGTCGCGGCTGTTGCTTGGTGGCCAGTTGGTGAGGAGTTCAGGCAACCGCTGGTAGTGGAGACGGTGATGAAACGACGGTGGTAGGAATGGTGGTGGTTGAAGGCACAGTGGAGAGAAAGGGGGAGGAAAGAGAGAAAAATTGCAGAGTGAATTTCTATACTTTCAAAACAAGAGGTATAGGAAGGATGTTTCTAGAGATAATATTTATTATTTTTTATTCCTAAAAGATTATTGTAAAAAACTCTCAATTCCAAAATTATTCAATAAAGACATGTAAAGATAAAAATAATTATTATCATAATTTTAAAACTCAACTTAGGGGTAAATTCAGGGCAAAGCTCGAATCTCAAAGACAAATTTATTTTTATGTTGTTGTATTTGTCTATTCAACCAAACATATTTTTTTTTATTGTCAACATCTCTTCTATCCTAGGACAATTTTCAACGTTATCTTAAGGTTATATAATAAACCATAAATTGTGCTTATTTTCATAACAAAAAAGTTGTGAAAAACCTGCAGCAATTATTGATGAATATTGCAATAAAAGAAAAACTAGAAAGAACACAAGATTTAACGTGGTTCGGTAATATGTCTACATCCATAGGAGATGAGAGCTTTTATTTTTCATTATGTCAAAAAAAAGTTGCATAGTATGTATTTATAAAAGACCTTAAATCGTCCAAGAAAAACTAGCAGCCTGAAAAATCATAATCATCCAAAGAGTCATATGACCCGTTTAACAAAAAAGCTTAAATTTCTTTGTAATTTTTTTTTATTTAGGATGCAGGTGTTTAATAAATGAAAAACACCAACTAAGCAGGTTCTCATCAAGCCCTACGAAGATATCTAGTAAATAGAGATGGAAAGAATTAAGCCATAAAACCATTCTTGATTGAATTATAACTAGAAAAAAATGAATTTAATAGTTGAGTTTAGTTTCATTCAAAAAAAAAATAATTGAAGTTTCACTAGATGGCTATCTAGGTAATAAAGAATTGGATAGAATTAATTCATACGGCCATATTTGATTGAACTATAACTAGTTGGGTTTGAGTTCTATTTAAAAGGCTTAAAGCTCGTGATGGATGGTCCATTCTGAATTCTTTATATTGCTAATTTTAGTGTTGTATAAGTCTTTACCAATATAAGATTGTAATGAAATTTATACCTTATATGAAAAAGATTATTGAAATATTTTATAAAAAAAATTAGTCTGATCCAACAGTAGAGTTGAAAGTTATGAATATTGATATAAGGGTGGTTGCATATTAGAAAAAAATTATCATGCATTAATATAGCAAAAGGATACCTTCATAAGTCACTACATGCAACCAGGGAAGTTTTGTCAAAATTTAATTTTTTTTCTTCAAATTAACTTTTTCTAGTGTTTTTAAATCTTTTTGATATACTGATATCAAAAATAAATTTTAAAAAATAAAAAAATATATTTTGATGTTTTTCCGAGCGAAAAACACTTTAAAAAACAACCGCTATCATACTCTCAAACACCCTCTAAATATGAGAAGTAAAGTAACAAAGATAAAGCCAGAAAACTTACTATCTAAACATGAACCATGCAAATTTAACTGATTTTTCAATTAACTTTCTAAAATCACACAAATCAAGCAAAATATAAATATATGAAAGATGACTATAACCATGCAACCAATTGGCTTCTCTATGAACTTTATGCTTGGCCAAGTAGTATGTTGTATAGTTATTTTCTCTATGAATATATGTAAAATTCAATGGAAAAATGGAAAGAATTAAGCCATACGGTCATATTTGACTGAACTACAACTAAATTGGGTTTCAGTTCTATTCAAAAGGCTTAAAGCTTGTGATGGAGGGTTCATTTTGAATCCTTTATATTACTTATATCTATTAAATGAGAGATATGCTTACCAATAACAAAAGTTTCATTTTTTTTTATTGGAAAGAGATTATTTTCTACATAGATTGAGGTTGTATACATTCTTGGACTCTTCCATTTATACTAGTAATGATAGAGATTGACAGGAAAGTGATTAGTCCTACCCAAAATTAACACATCATTCAAGAGGGTAAAAGAAAAGCCTTTTATGTGGTAGCCATGAGGTAAACCAATTTATTTTTATATAAATCTAGCATAAAACTAAACATAACTCTGCTTCAGAAATTAAAAAAGAAACACCCAAGGCCAGGATTTTTAAAGAATATTAGAGATCGACCAAAGGGAATTAACAATGACTGCCCTCGAATGTAATTTAAATATTTAAACAGATTTCTTTTAGTTTTATATTCTTACATTTAGAAGTAGAATCAAAGAAATTATATGATGATGTTATTGTTGATCATCAGAAAGCTGTTTTCTATACGAAATCATAATTTTAGAAATTTGAAACAACTAATAAAAAAATTCGCATGACACAATCTTGTAGGATCGACGTTAACTTTGTATATATTGAACAATGAAAAAGAAAATTTCTTTCTTTTGAAGTCCTAATTATGAGATTGTGATTATTATCTTTGTTTCTTCATTAATTTTGGGTGCTTGTTAGGTTTCTTTGCCGATAGAGGTGCTACAAGGTATGTGTATATATTTACATATAAAACCTTCTATAACCATAATGAAACTAGACTTTATCCTTAAAGAATTGAAGAAATAAAAATACTAGGCTTTTTTATTCATAACCAAAACTTGGGAAACTATTCCATACTTATACGAATAAAAAAAAGTAATTAAAATAAATTCTCAGACAAAAAAATATGAAAGTAAACTAAATTCAAATGAAACGATCACCTATCTGTCATATAATAATTATTACGATTCCACATTGATAAGCCAGATTTTCCTACAACACAATATTAAAAATCAAAATCAAAAGATATATTAGTACATTTAAATAACAATCAAGCTATATATTTATATATAAAAATAAATAAAGAAACATTTTTCTCCCCTTAATTACCTAACCAATCGCAAAGTATTTTGAAGTACAACATTCCATTCACCCAAGATATTTTGATCCCCTTACTTGCTTAAATATTTCTAGACAAAGTAATATGATCTCAATCCTCTAGTTTGTATCTTTTGTTTTTCTTTCTTACAAGCTATATATTATAGCTTGATGATGATGATGTTTTAAAAAATCTAAGTAGCTTGAAAGCAAGGCTTATGTCTTGGATAATTGGTTAATCTTTTTATTCTAAAAATCTATTACATTCTTTATAACTAAGGTGGTTGGCTGGTGTCTGATACCTACAAAAACATTCTCTATGATGATTTTGAAGACTTTTTTATGGTTAAGTCAATAACTTTTTAAGGGGAAACATAATGATATTACATAGAGATACTCTGAAAATAAATTTATAATAGATAACGAAAATTCCAAACCTTTATTTAAGGATTTATGGTCTATTTATACCTCATAAGTCTTTTTATGGAAAGAAGAGGTTAAAATGTAATATTGTCATGATAGTATCAAAGAGGAAAAATATCCCTAACATATGTATTAATATTGATAGAAATATCTCTAACATGAGTATTAATGAGGGAAAATATCGTTGATACATGTATTAATATTGATGGAAATATGGTGGGCCCTTAACAAACTTTTATACATTATCTCTTACACAATATTAATATCGATGGAAATATAACGGGTCCTTGAAGAACTTTTATACATAATAGATGTAGGGAGAGTAGAATTTAAAATATAGCTGAGCCCAATGGAGGATAAATCTTTCCCTTGACTAAGCCCAATAAAGGTTTTTTTAGGGGGGGTTTTGGCCTTTGAATTTGGGTTCATAAGGAACCTTTTAAGTCTTTGTTATATTTATACATAAAAACTTATAAAAATACCTGATACAATGAGGTTGTCAAAAAAATTTTTACTGAGAAGTGAGGTGAAAACCTTGGGTAAATATTAGGGTACAGGGGCATGCACCATACTTGAAAAGGGAATCTGTAAGTATATAGAGGTAAACCATGAGAAAACCCATTTTTAGAAACTTTTTCTAATAGGTGAAGAAATCCATGAAAGAGAAGCATATACTTAGATAATTTCTAAGTACATACATGAACCACTGAGATAGGTCTAAATCCAAGAGGGAGTCTGATCGCACTAGACTAGAAAATAGTTTAAAATGGTCATAAATTTGATTTGATCATTAGATTGCACTTATATTTTTATAGGAGATTATGAAGGTTATTTTTTTATAGTAGTCACTGTATCGCTATGTGAATCGTCAGATCTTTGAAATTCACAATCTTGCAACAGGGTCCTATTTTTGGCAGTTTTTTATGATTTTTTGAATCATTTTTTGATTTGTTACTATTTTTATAAACTTGCAAATTTAAAGCTCATATTTGCAACCCTTTTCACCTATAAAATAATTCTATTTTCTTGTTGAATTGTTATCTTTAGCTTTCGCATACATTAGGGACCCAATGAGGATGATGTTATTGCACTAAGAAGACCAAGTCAGTTCCTTCTTTGGAGAGTTATTGTATTTTTTTTAAAGTGTGACCTTCTTGGTGATGACATGGGATGTAATAGCCCCCTACTAGAAATAAATTAAACCTGAGAATGAGAGATTCTAGATCATCTCTGGAGATAGCATAAGGTCTAGGAGCCTATCTAGAGAGTTGTGTTAATTCTTCGGGTTTCAGTTAGCCTTGGTGGTATATACTTGGCAATTGAACAAGGGTCATGTTGCTTTGTTGAGGTTAGTCATCTCAAGTTGTTATGGAGGGTGGAGCTATCACACTAAAGAGTACCCCTTTCGAGGACATTATGCAATCATACTAGGAAGAACCCTAAAGTGTTTTGATGAGCTTTGTTTTTCATTAAAACCCCCTAAATCTTGATGATATTTTTTTTTGCATACAAGTCATGATAAAAGTAGTTTGTTGGCATAACTTTGGCACATAGTTATAGGTATAGTTATGGAGAGTAGTCATCGATGTAGCTGTAGACATAACCATGGGCATTGCCGTTTATAGCCCCTAGCATAGCCATGTGAGCGTAACCGCTGGCATATCCATATTAGGCGTAGCCTAGGTATATTCGTTGGCTTAACCATTGATTAGTCGCTAGAATAGTCGTAGACGTAGCAGCTAACATATTTGATGTTGTATTGGAATTTCATTAGTCATAAAAAGAGCTTTTAAGAAACAAGAATAAACTAGTTTTTGGCTCAATTCACATAGACGACATCAATTAATGATGTCCCAAAAAAATCCAAGTACTTTAAAAGCAAGACTTATATCTTAGATAATTGGTTAATCTTTTAGTTCCAAAAATATATTCCATTTTTCCTAGCTAAGGTGGCTAGTGGTTGGTGACTGATATCTATAAAAAGGTTTTTTTTATGAATTTTGGGACTCTCTAATGGTTAAGTCAATGACTTTTTTAGAGAAAATACAATAATATTACAGAGAAATACTCTGAAAATAAACATGCAATAGAGAATAGAGATTTTGAACCCTTTGTTTAAGTATTTATAGTCTATTTATAATCTATGAGTCTTTTATGGAAATGAATGGCTAAAGTGTAATATTGTCCTGATAGTATCAAAGAGGAAAAATATCTATGATATATATATTAATGTTGATTGAAATATTTCTAACATAAGTATTAATGAGAAAAAATATTCTTGACAATTGTATTAATGTGGATTAAAATATGGTGGGGCCTTAAAAAGAATTTACATGTTATCTCTTGGATAGCATTAATATCGATAGAAATATGGTCGGTACTTGGAGGTATTTTGTATACCTAATAGGTGTAAGGAGAGTAGGATCTAAAATGTAGATGTGTCCAAGGAAAGCTCAATCGTTCCTTAGCCGAGCCCAAGAGAGGTTCTTTTATAGGGGTTTTTAGGACCTTAAATTTAGGTTCATCAATACCTATTTTTTTCTCAACAACATACACATCAATGATAATCCTTCCACAGTATTTGCTTAGTTTTTCACTTTTATCGACCATGAATCTTAGCATGATATAGTTCTCAACATTATGAACAGAAAAAATGAGTCGTCAGTTGTTGACATCCTCAATTGTTAGTTGTTTTTTTTATGGACCAATTATATTATTATTGTTGTTATTTCTAGCTTAGGAATAAAATTGATGTATTGGATAATTGGTTAATCTCTTAGTTCAAGCAATTTGATTCATTCTCTATGGTCAATGTATCTCGTGACTTGATATGAAAAGTCTCTACAGGTGATGTCTAGTAAGCTAGGTGACCAATAATTGTGGTAGTAGTAGGTGGTGTCTAGTCAACCACGTAACCGATAGCTAGTACTTGTAAAAGATCCATTTTGATGTACATGGAGACTCTCCGATAATAAAATCAGTAACTTTATAAAAAGAGAAATTACAATGGTAATTTAGAGAGAGAGACTCTAAAACATGTATGCTGAAAATGTTAAGGATGAAGAAATTGTGAACCTTTGACTTAAAAAGGATTCATGGTGTATTTATTGCTCATAAATCTTGTTCTTCTATGGAAATGAGGAGCTGAAATGTAATTTAATTTTTGTGATATTTTGAGTTGTATTCTACTTAAAATAATACGTATTAGATCAATATAAAATACTGAGAAACTCACATAAGGTCCAAAAAAATTTTTTGAATGTTGTTGGGCTTGGGAAGCATGCCCAAACCCATGGGGTTTTTGGGCTCCTTTAGAAAAGAGTTGTCTATTTATTTGGATCCATGGAAAGGATTCGATCATTGAATTGGTTGCCAACCCTCCTTTCTCACTTTAAAAAGGTGAAAAATATAGAGTTTATGAAGAGAAGAATTTGTTGTTTTACTCTAGTACTAGCATGGCATAAATAGCCATTTTACAAAGCTCTTTTTAGATCCTATAGTTTAGGACTGATTGACTAACTATATGAAAACCTATAGCTATTAAGATACAATCACATGTTTACAGGAATTCTAGTAATTCTAATATATCTCTGGAGCTAGTGGTAGAGATAAAATAAGAGCTTGAATATTAGAGAACCAACTTGGAAATAATTACTCATAATTATCAACAAAAAATAGGAATGAATTCGAGTCTGCATAACATTTTTGCATGGTGTTCTTACATAGTTCTTTTGTATACTATGCACCTACCCTAGCATCTCAAAATTTTCAGCATTTCTTCTTAAGACCTTTTTACATTCCAAGAAAAAGGAAGCAAATTGTTAAATTAGAAAAATCTCGTAATTAGCATATAAACATACCTTCAACCACCAATTTTGAACAAAAAAAAAGTTAGAAATTTGTGCAAAAGATTACATGAAATATTCAGAGCTGATGAATTTTTTATTGTTTATGTGGAATAGAAACCTTTTTTAGAGCATATTTAGAAATGTAGATGTGGTTGCTTTTTAAAGTGTTTTTTACTTGAAAATATATCAAAATAATATTTTATTATTATTTTTTAAAAATTATTTTTGACATTAACGTATCAAAATGATTTAAAAATACTAAAACAATATTAATTTGAAATAAAAAAAATAAAAAAAATTTGAATTTTTTTAAAGTGCTTTTAAAACACAGAAATAAACGGGACCTAATTAAACATATAGTATTGTTGTCCAAAGTTAATGATCCTAAGATAGAAGAATAAGAAACTTTATTATTGGTGAACAAAGCTGTATTAATGCAAATATTAATGAAAACTAAGTAGTGGTTGTTTTTTTTGTAACTGATGACCAGGATTTATTAGGAATTATCACATTGAGCCTGCATGATCCTATTAAATTATTAATATAAACCAATTAAGGAGTGGAATTTATTATTTCTCTCCTCATAAATTATTTTAAAAAAATCATTTTAAATTTTTTTAATTAAATTATGTTTTTAATAATCGTCTAGTTATTTTTAAATATATCAAATTGATAGGATCACACACAATTAACCTATTCATAATTCATAAAAAAAATTATATTAAAAAATATATTATCAACACTTATTTTGTTTTAAAGAAAGTTAATCTGATCACAACGTTGGATAATACAATGACATAGTTTGGAGCTAAAGAAAGCATAGTTAGAAAAGGAAGCCCGACAATCTTTTAGGTTAGAACACCACCAATGTGATTATTTGAAAGCTTCAATACTTCTAGCTTAGGCAATTAGCCAATGAAATAGGAATGGTTCCCCCAAGAAAATCTGCAGCAAAGGTGAGATCTTGTAACTGACTCATGCTTCCAAAAGTTTCTGTGCGAAAACCTCCTTGAGACTTTCTTCATTTCCGTATAGAACTCTTAAATTGGAAATTTCTCAAATAGAATCACGTATACTCCCTGTGCGAAAGTTTCTGTGCTAAGCAAGACTTTCAAGCTTCTTGAATTTCCAATATCTTGAAGATTTTGTAGTTCTCTTAGAATTCTTTTGCACAGGTCCTTTCAAAACATGGGCTCCTATATCAAGTTGAACAAGTCCGAAGGAATTTGCTGAGGATATAGTATTGCTTTTTGGGAAGGGTGAAGCCCAAATCAAGT
>Ga0307516_10009292_pt1 | contig 10988 bp, 8 predicted proteins | sample 19_EM_MG_FD_203310 | JGI IMG/M metagenome (GOLD analysis project Ga0307516, IMG submission 203310) | Populus trichocarpa ectomycorrhiza microbial communities from riparian zone in the Pacific Northwest, United States - 19_EM | ecosystem: Host-associated > Plants > Roots > Unclassified | place...
ATCAAGGATGTTTTCGAAGAACTCAAGCGCGAGGTGTCGCCGGATATCATCTTCACCCACAACCGGCAGGATGCGCATCAGGATCATCGGCTGATCGCCGAACTGACCTGGAATACGTTCAGGGATCATCTGATCCTGGAATACGAAATTCCGAAATACGACGGCGACTTGGGGCGGCCCGGCGTCTTCATCCCGCTTTCGACGGACGTTTGCGAGAAGAAGGTGAATCTGATCGTCGACACTTTCAAGTCCCAGAATGACAAGCATTGGTTTGAACGCGAGACCTTCATGTCGCTGATGCGGCTGCGGGGAATGGAGTGCAACGCGCCTAGCGGCTACGCCGAGGCGTTTTATGGTCGCAAGTTGATGCTCTGAACTCCAGCGAAGGCAATACGATGCAAGACTTGAAGGGCAGGACGATACGCGCCGGAATCATTAATGTCGGTGCCCGAGGCGTCGGCTTCGTCATTCGTATTCTCTCGCTCATGATCCTGGGCCGGCTTCTCGACCCCGCGGATTACGGGTTGGTCGCCATGGTGACGGCGTTCACCGGCGTGCTGAATATGTTCGGCGCTTTTGGACTGTTTCAAGCGGCAATCCAGCGGGACTCCCTTAGTGAGAAAGAGTCGACAGCGCTATTTTGGCTGAATGTCGCTTTCGGCGGCCTGCTAACATTGACCGCGATCGCGGCTGCACCGGTTGTCAGCAGATTTTATCACGAGCCGCAATTGCTTGCGATCATGGAAATCGTCGGAATCATGTTCATCATCACGGGCGCGGGCATCCAGCATGGCGTGTTGCTGCAACGGCGGATGCTGTTCGGCGTCTCGGCGACGATCGAGATTGCTGCCTTGTTGTTTGGGACCGTGGTGTCGGTCGGAATGGCGATGATGGGCTACGGATACTGGGCCCTGGTATCGATTACGCTCACGCTTCCGCTTGCCACGACCATTGGTCTGTGGATTGCGACCGGCTGGATCCCCGGCCGGCCGCAAATGGTGCCCGCAGTCGGCTCGATGCTACGGTTTGGCTTCGGGACGACGCTGACCGGCTTCGTCTCGTATTTCGCGAACAACATCGACAAATTGCTTCTCGGCCGCGTCTGGGGGACCGAGGTGCTGGGACTCTATGGACGGGCCTTTCATCTGATCAATTTTCCCGGCGACAATCTGAACTCGACCATCGGTGAGGTTGCCTTTGCGGCGCTGTCGCGGACCAAGGATGATCTCGACCGCTTCCGGCGATATTTTCTCAAGGGGTATTCGCTCGTCGTCACGCTGACGGTGCCGTTGACGGTTGTGTGCGCGCTCTTCGCCGACGATCTGGTCGTCGTAATTCTGGGACCGAAATGGGCAGCGGCCGCCGAAATCTTCCGGATTCTCGCGCCGACGATCCTGGTGTTCGCGATTTCCAATCCGCTCGGCTGGCTGCTTAATTCGCTCGGTCTGGTCAAGCGCGGAGCCTACATCGCGTTGTTGTCTGCGCCGCTCGTGGTGTTGGCCGTCGTGGCAGGCATACCATACGGCGCCCAAGGCGTAGCCGCGGCCTATTCCACCGTGATGGTGATCAAGGTAATTCCGATCACCGCCTGGGCGCTGCACGGTACGGGCGTTCGGGTTCGCGAGATTCTTGCAGCGCTGTCGCGTCCGCTGGCCGCCAGCGCCGCGGCGGCGATGGTCGGATTTGCAATGCACGCCTCGTACGGCCCGGCGCTGTCGCCCGTGTTGCGCCTCGCGTTGGATCTCGGTGTGTTCGGAGCAATCTACGTCGCTACGCTGTTCTTGATCGCGGGACAGCAGGCCCTGCATCTGTATCTCGATCTGTTTCGAGCCGCGAAGACCGCGCCGTCGGTCTAGTACGACACGTTCGACGCCGGAACACCGCTGATCCCGCGAACGTTGTGAAGACATAGAGAAAGTAACCGAAGGCTGGGGAAAGACGATGCACTTCATAGGGACGAACGTTGTGGGTGCAATGATGATCGACCCCAGTCCGCACGCAGATTCGCGCGGACGCTTCATGCGCGCCTGGTGCGTCAAGGAATTCGCCGAGCACGGGCTCGAGTTTGAGCCGGTCCAGGCCAACCTCGGCTTCAGCACGACGCGAGGGACTGTCAGGGGCATGCATTTCCAGGTTGCGCCCGCCAGCGAGGCAAAGCTCGTCCGCTGTACCCGAGGCGCGATCTTTGACGTCGTTCTCGACCTGCGGCCCGAGTCGACGACATACGGCAAGTGGCACGGCGTCGAGCTCAGCAGCGAGAACGGCAGAATGCTCTATCTCCCGCCTGGCTGCGCGCACGGCTACCAGACGCTCCAGGTTGGCACCGAGATGCACTACATGACCTCGGCTTTCTACACCCCGGGCGCCGCCAGAGGCGTTCGTTTCGATGACCCCGCATTTGATATCGATTGGCCGTTGGCCGTGACCGAAATGTCCGAGCAGGATCGCAACTGGCCGCTGTCAGAGCGCGACCGCCTCATGCCGAACGGACTGTTGCTGGCGGGATTGCATTCGCCAGCGTTATCGTGATGGAGATCGAAATGGCAGTTGACAGTGTTTTGCAGATCCGCGAGTCCGCCGGGCGCCCGATCCGCGTAGGCATGGTGGGGGCTGGTGCGACCGGCCGCGCGATCGCTCTCCAACTCGGAACGCCGGTGCCGGGCATGCGCCTGGTCGCGATCGCCAACCGGACACCGGAGAACGCAGAACGCGCGCTGCGCGAAGCCAATATCCAGGGCTGGAGCCGTGTGTCATCGGTTCGAGGGGCCGAGAGGGCCATCGCGAGCGGCACGCTGGTCCTGGCGGAAGATCCGCTTCTCCTGACCGCGTGCGATAGCATTGACGTCATCGTCGAAGTGACCGGCACGGTCGAAGCTGGCGCTGCCGTGGTTCTTGATGCGATCGACCACCGCAAGCACGTGGTGATGGTCAATGCCGAGCTTGACTCCTTGCTCGGGCCGATTCTGAACGAGCGCGCGCTCCAGGCTGGCGTGGTTCTGACGAATACGGACGGGGATGAGCCCGGCGTCGCCATGACGTTGCTGCGTTATCTCAAGAGCCTGGGTTTACGCCCCGTTGCGGCGGGCAATATCAAGGGAATGGTCGATTATTACCGCAACCCGGACACTCAGCGGGCGTTCGCCGAGCAGAACGACCAGGATCCCAGAAAAGTCACCTCATTCGCGGACGCGACGAAGCTGTCGATGGAAACGACGGTCCTGGCCAACGCGACAGGTTTTCGCGCCGGCCGCCGCGGAATGTATGGGCCGTCCTGTAAGCATGTTCAGGAGATTGCGGAGCGTTTGCCGGCTGACGCGATGCTCGAGACGGGCCTCGTGGACTATGCGCTGGGCGCAGCTCCTCACACAGGGGCTTTCGTCGTCGTCCATGAAGACTCGCCGCTTAAAAAGGCGCAACTCGCCTATTACAAGCTCGGCAATGGTCCGTTCTATGTCTTCTATACGCCATTTCATCTGCCCCATATCCAGATCGCTTCGACCATCGGCCGGGCAGTCATTCATCGCGATCCGACCGTTGCGCCGATGGGAGGACCAGTTTGTGAGGTCGTGACGGTTGCAAAGCGCGATCTCAAGGCCGGTGAACGTCTCGATGGCGTCGGCGGGTTCTGTGCCTACGGGCTGATCGAGAATGTCACCGAGGCGCGCGCTTCGGAAGCGCTGCCGATCAGCCTCTCCGAAAACTGTATCCTTCGGCGCGACAAAAGGAAGGACGACGTCGTCTCGTTCGACGATGTCGAGCTACCCGTTGGACGCCAGGTCGATGCGCTGTGGCGGGAGCAGCAGGCGCGATGGCCAATGCTGACGCGAAGAGTGCAGGCATCACCGCTGCGCATGCTCGTCGGAGCCGCCTGATGACAATTCCAGCGAACGCGGAGTTGAGCCGGTCATGTTGAACCGTTCTTTCTGGCAGCATCGCAAGGTTTTCATCACCGGCCATACGGGTTTCAAGGGCAGCTGGCTCTCGCTGTGGCTTGACGCGATGGGCGCCCGGGTGACCGGATATGCCCTCAAGCCTCCGACCGAACCAAGCCTGTTCGAGCAGGCGAGCGTTGGCGAACGCATCCACTCGATCCATGGTGATGTGCGCGATTTCGCGGGCCTGAAGTCTGCGATCGCCGAATGCGATCCCGAAGTGATCATTCACATGGCCGCCCAGTCCGTCGTTCGCTACGGCTACGAGGAACCCGTCGAAACCTATGCGACGAACGTGATGGGAACGGTCCATCTGTTGGAGGCGGTACGTCAGCTCAAGCGGCCCTGTGTTGTGCTCAATGTCACGAGCGACAAGTGCTACGCCAACCAGGAATGGGTCTGGGGCTATCGTGAAAGCGACCCGATGGGCGGACACGATCCCTATTCGAATTCGAAAGGGTGCGCCGAACTGGTCACCAGCGCGTATCGGGACTCATATTTTTCCGCGAGCGCGATGTCGCTGTCAGGCATCGCGTTGGCCAGCGCGCGCGCCGGCAATGCCATCGGGGGCGGTGACTGGACCGCGAACCAGCTTGTCCCGGATCTGATACAGGCATTCATGGACCGGCGCCCTTGCCGCATTCGCAACCCGCTGGCGATACGTCCATGGCAGTTCCTGCTCGAACCGCTGCATGGCTATCTCCTGCTGTGCGAAAAACTCGCTGAGGAGGGATCGCGCTTCGCCTCCGGATGGAATTTCGGTCCGGCTCAGTCGGACGCCAAGCCGGTGTCGTGGATTGCGGACACGCTGACAGCGTCGTGGGGCGAGGGTGCCTCGTGGATGCGCGACGGCGGAAAGCACCCAGGAGAAGCACAACTGCTGCGGCTGGACACGTCGAAGTCGATGACTGACCTCGGATGGCACCCTGTGTTGCCTCTGGAGCAGGGCCTCGAATGGATCGTCGAGTGGTATCAGGCGTTCCGCGCCGGCGACAATGTCCAGTCGGTCACGCGCCGGCAGATCGAGCGCTACGAGCATCTTCTGCGAGATCGGGTCGAGCGGGACACTGCGCGATCGAACAGGGTTGCCGATATCCCTTTGCTCTCAACGGCCGAGGGCTAGCATCACAGCTACCTTGCAACAGGAGGAACGCATTTCCATGCCGAACATCGTCGTTCTGGGAACTGGGATGGCAGGATTCGGTGCCGCCCGCCGACTTCAGGAAGAGGGCATCAGGCCGGTCATGTATGACAAGAATTCGTACTATGGCGGCCACACAATGTCGTTCCGCCACGAGCCGGGCTTTGTCTTCGACGTTGGTCCGCACATCTCCTTCACCAAGGATGAGCGCATTCAAGGGCTGTTCGCCGACAATGTCGATCAGCTTTACGAAACCATCCAGATCAGCCTGAACAATTACTGGCGTGGCTACTGGCCGAAACATCCGGTCCAGCTCCATTTGCATGGCCTGCCGGAGGACGTCATCGTGAAGGTGATTGCCGACTTCGTTGAGGAACGGCAAAAACCCGAGCGGCCAGTGAAGAATTACAACGACTGGCTGGTGGCGAGCTTCGGCACCACGTTCGCGGAGCTCTTTCCGAAACAGTACACGCGCAAGTACCATCTCACGAGCGCGGAAAACATGAGCACTGACTGGCTGGGCCCGCGTATTTATCGGCCGAGCCTGGAGGAAGTGTTACGTGGCGCGATCTCCGCCTCGTCTCCGAACATTCATTACATCACGCACTTCCGCTATCCGAAGCAGGGTGGGTTCGTGGCCTATCTCAAGAAGTTCGTGCCGCTCGGCGATATCAAGCTGAAGCACGAGCTGGTCTCCATCGATCCGCGGATCCGGCAGCTCGAATTCTCTAACGGCGTGCGCGCCCAGTACGACGGCCTGGTGTCGTCAATTCCGCTTCCGGATCTCATTCGCATGATCAGGGGCGTGCCGCGCGACGTGCTGGAAGCGTCACGGCGCCTTGCGTGCTCGTCATGCGTGCTGGTGAATATCGGGGTGGACCGCGAGGATCTGTCCAGCGCCCACATGTCGTACTTTTACGACGAGGACATTTGTTTTACGCGGCTTGGCTTCCCGCACATGTTGTCTGCCAACAATGCGCCAAAAGGGATGGGGAGCATCCAGGCCGAGGTCTATTTCTCCGATAAATATCGGCCGTTTACCGGTTCGCCCGACGACTGGATTGAACCGGTCAAGGCCGATTTGCTGCGCTGCGGATTATTGCGGGAAAGCGATAGAGTCGTGTTCAGCGGTGCGATGTATCTTCCCTACGCCAACATCATCTTCGATCTCGAACGCGCGGACGCCGTCAAGACCGTTCATGGCTATCTCGACGATATCGGCATCTCGTATTGCGGTCGATACGGCGATTGGGGGTACATGTGGACGGATGAGAGCTTCAAAAGCGGCGAGGTGGCGGCTGAGCGGGCGCTCTCACGGATCGCGTCCGGCCGCCAAGAAATGCTGGCATCATGACTGAGAAGACCGGCAACAGTGCTTGTGCCGCGGAGCCCGTCGATCGCGGCTGGCCAGTACAAGCGAGCTGCCTCAAAGCGATACGCCTCTCGCTTCCGGGGCGCAGCAAGATCGGACTGCTGGAGCACTGCGGTACAGGCAACCTCGGCGACGACGCGACTGTCACGACGGTGCTTCAGCAGATCAAGAGCCGGTGGCCTGCGGCGTCGGTCGTTGGCCTGTCACTTGACCCTCAGGACTCCAAGAAACGGCACGGAATTCCCTGCTTTGCGATCCGTCAGAGCGTCTTTCCCTTCGAGCAGGAATGGTCGCTGGCCTCGCCCGCAGCCAGGCGCGGCAGGTATTCGGAAAGGTTGAAGGCGAGGTTCAAGAAAGTCGGGCCGCTGTACCGCGCCACGAAGGCGATCAAGAATGTAATGATCGTCTGGCCCATCCAATTCCTGCGAGAGATCGCGTTTCTCGTTCAGTCGCTGATTCTGGCCTGCGAGTTCGATCTGATCGTGATATGCGGCGGCGGCCAACTGCTGGACTGGGGGGGGCCGTGGGCATTCCCGTATACGCTGTTCAAATGGAGCCTCCTCGCCAGGTGCGCGCGCGCCAAGTGCATCTTCCTGAACAACGGCGCCGGCCCACTGGACGCAACCTTGAGCCGCTGGTTCATCAGGCGCGCGCTCACGATGGCTGACTACGTGTCGCTTCGCGACCGCGCGTCGGACGAGTTGGTTCGGAAGATCGGATTCGAGGGGAAGATCAAGGTCGTTGCCGACAGTGCCTGGGGTCTTCGTCTGCCGGACGGAATTGCGAAGCGAAGATCCAAACCAGGCAAGGAATTGGTGATCGGCATCGCGCCGATGGCCTATGGCGATTCATCGCGTCACTGGGTCGACGACAATCGAGGCTATCGGCGTCTGATCGACAGCCTGGCGGAATTCAGCGCCGAGCTGCTTCGGCGCGGGCACCGAATAAGGCTGTTCAGCAGCGACATCTGGTTCGATTCGCAGGCGCTCGCGGATCTTGAAGCCGCCATTCACAAGATTGATCCCGGGCTTGCGGCAGATCGCGTTACGCGAGATCCGGTCGCCGACATCGGCGAATTGATAGCAGCGCTCTCGCACGTCGATTGCTACGTGACATGCCGCTTCCACGGCGTTGTGTTTGCCTCGCTCTTGAATGTGCCCACGATCGCTTTGGCACCGCACCCAAAAGTCACGACTCTGATGGACGACATGGGACTCTCGGAATACTGCGTGGACATTGCGACATGTGATGCCACAGGTGTCACGGCGAGATTCGATCGCCTCCTCGCGAACATGGATGATGTGAAAGCGCGCATCCGGCGTCACGCCGCACAGTCCCAAGCCGCTCTGGAATCGCAGTTTGACTGCCTATTTCGAGCGAGCGCTGAAACTCACACGGAAGACCAGCATTTGCTTTCAGTACGGAGCGTCACATGAGCGCGCATGATCAGCCACTAGTCAGCATCGTGACACCGGTTTACAACGGCGAGGCATATCTCGAGGAATGCGTTGAGAGCGTACTGTCCCAGACTTATCAGAACTGGGAATACATCATTTTGAACAACAACAGCCGCGATCGAACCCTTGAAATCGCCGAGCAGTACCAGAAGCGGGACAGCCGAATCCGCGTCTACAGCAACGACAGGCTGTTGCCGATCATTGCCAACCACAACAAGGCGTTTGGCTTGATTTCCGACCAGAGCAAATATTGCAAGGTGGTGTCGGCCGACGACTGGCTTTTCCCCGAATGCCTCGATCGCATGGTGGGTCTGGCGGAAGAAAATCCGTCGGTCGGCATTGTCGGCGCGTACCAGCTCAGCGGCGGCGAGGGCATTTGGTACGTGCGCAACAGCGGCCTGCCGTATTCGCGAACCGTTGTGTCGGGACAGGAAGTCTGCCGTGCGCACATGCTGGGAATGCTGAAGGTGCTGGGTAATCCGACCTCGGTGATGTATCGGGCGGATCTGGCGCGAAGCACCGACAGGTTCTTTCCGAATCCGACCGCGGAAGCCGACACCAGCGCCTGCCTGAAGCACCTGCGATTCTCGGATTTCGGATTCGTGCATCAGGTGCTGTCGCATGAGCGCATCCACAACGTGCGGGTAACGACGGCCTCGCTCGAGACCAATGCGTATCTGTCGGCGGCGATCAGCGACTGCCAGGTTTATGGCGAGTGGTATCTGACGGAGCAGGAACGCGAGGCCCGCATCGGTGAGCTATTGGGCCAGTATTACTCCTACCTGTCTGCCAGCGCGTTCAAGCTCAAGGGCAAGAGTTTCTGGAGTTACCACATCGGACGGCTTCAGGAGCTTGGCTTCCGGCTCGACCGATTCAGGCTTTCCGTGGGCATCGCCTCGAAGTTGCTCGATCTGCTCTTGAACCCGAAGAGTACGGTTCAAATGATCCAGAGGCGCGTGCGGCTCAATCGCGCACTCAACGGCGCGGCTGAGAAGGGGAAACGTCGTGGGTTGAAAACGCACGCAACTGTCTGCCACTAGAGCCGTTTTCGTTTCGATTGAATCGAAACGGGACTCTAGAGTCCTTTTTGACGCGTTTTCTTGACGCGAGCCGGGTCCACTTCGCTGGAAAACGCTCTAATTGCAGGGGGTGAAGATGTGCGGAATCGTCGGAATGGTCGGACGTGACGCCGTCACGCCCCGGATGGTCGATGCTTTGCGGCGGATGGAATACCGCGGCTACGACTCGGCGGGGGTTGCGACGCTCGAGGAAGGCCGGCTGACGCGACGGCGCGCGGAAGGAAAGCTGCTCAATCTCGAGCGTTGCCTGGCGCGCCAGCCGCTCGAAGGCAAGATCGGAATTGGTCATACACGCTGGGCGACGCATGGTCGCGCCAACGAGGTGAACGCGCATCCGCACGCGACCGACTGTGTCGCGGTCGTCCACAACGGCATCATCGAGAATTTTCACGAGCTGCGCTGCGATTTGCAAAAGGCCGGCGTGACCTTCTCGACCGAAACGGACACCGAAGTCGTTGCTCACCTGGTTACGGCGAGGATCAGGGAAGGACGCGATCCGGTCGAGGCCGTGCGCTCCGCACTGCCGAACTTGCGCGGCTCGTTCGCGCTCGTTTTCCTGTTCTCGGGCCAGGACAATCTCCTCGTCGGTGCCCGCCGCGGGTCGCCGCTTGCGATCGGCTATGGCAAGGGCGAGATGTATCTCGGATCCGATGCGATCGCGCTCGCGCCGTTTACCGACGCTATCAGCTATCTTGAGGATGGGGACTGGGTCGTGATCCGGCGCGGGGGCGCGGAGGTCCATGATGCGACGGGCGCCGCTGTGGTCCGCGCCGTCGTCCGGGCGGACGCGTCAGCGTACGTGGTGGACAAGGCCAATCACCGCCATTTCATGGCGAAGGAGATTCACGAACAGCCCGACGCGATCGCCCGGACGCTTGCCCATCACATCGATAAAACAGCGGGCAGAATCGTGCTGCCGGAGAAAGTGTCATTCGAATTCCGTGCGCTCAAGCGCGTGTCGATTTCGGCCTGCGGAACGGCTTATCATGCAGGCCTGATTGGGAAGTACTGGTTCGAGCGCTTTGCGCGACTGCCGGTCGACATCGACGTCGCCTCCGAATTCCGTTACCGCGATGCACCTTTTGAACCTGGCAATCTCGCGCTGTTCGTCTCGCAATCCGGGGAAACCGCCGATACTCTGGCGACATTGCGCTACGCCAGGGAAAACAAGCAGCACATTCTCTCGATCGTCAACGTTCCGACGTCGACAATCGCCAGGGAGAGCGACGTGTTGATGCCGACGCTCGCTGGCCCCGAGGTCGGGGTCGCATCCACCAAGGCGTTCACCTGCCAGCTCGCTGTGCTGGCGTGCCTTGCCATCGGTGCCGGGCGCGCGCGCGGGGTGCTGAATGAGGCGCAGGAGCGTCAACTCGTTCGCGAATTGATGGACGTTCCGCGTCTTGTCGCGGAAGTTCTGACGTTGGAACCCAAGATCGAGCTGCTGGCGCGCGAGTTCGCCAGGCGCCGGAACGTGCTCTATCTCGGGCGCGGCACGTCATTTCCGCTCGCGCTCGAAGGTGCGCTCAAGCTCAAGGAAATCTCGTACATACACGCCGAAGGCTACGCGGCGGGCGAGCTGAAGCACGGCCCGATCGCGCTGATCGACGAATCCGTGCCGGTCGTGGTGATCGCACCTACCGATCAGGTGTTCGAGAAGACCGTCTCGAACATGCAGGAGGTTTCGGCGCGTGGCGGACGGATCATCCTCCTGGCTGACCGTCGAGGGGCCCGTGAGGCGAATGTGCCGTCGGTAACCGCGATAACGATGCCGGAAATGTCCGCGGCCGTCACTCCGCTGGTCTACTCGATACCGCTACAGCTGATCGCCTATCATACGGCCGCCATCATGGGCACGGATGTCGACCAGCCGCGAAACCTCGCCAAATCGGTTACGGTCGAATAGCTGTCATAATCCCGGGAATCGCGATCCGCTCGCCGTGGGTCAGTGTTGGATGGAATAACGCCCAGAGACCGTTAGCGGCGGGTCGGCCTCTGGTTGGGAGATCC
>Ga0307516_10009293_pt1 | contig 10986 bp, 12 predicted proteins | sample 19_EM_MG_FD_203310 | JGI IMG/M metagenome (GOLD analysis project Ga0307516, IMG submission 203310) | Populus trichocarpa ectomycorrhiza microbial communities from riparian zone in the Pacific Northwest, United States - 19_EM | ecosystem: Host-associated > Plants > Roots > Unclassified | place...
AGGTCCGCCCTGACACTTGATCCCTTTCCGGCCGCATTATGCCATAGTTAGTTCAAACCCCTAAGACTCTGTATATAAGATTCCTGTACTACGTAGAAACAAAAAAAAAGATCCCCCTTTGGCTTCCACTGCCACCACCACCTCTTGCACTCCCACCCTATCTTGTCATTGTCACGCTTTTCTGCTGTTGCCACCGTTGCCGTGTCAATATAGTCCTTGTTGTCATGAGTGTCTGTTGCTGCCGTCATTGTGTTGGAGCTTCAGCCATGCTTGCTGTTGTTACCTCAACCCCTTTGATCCCCACCCCCTATTGATCTTATCAATCTATTGACGCTATCGAATTCCCTAAATTCAATACTTGTCCCTACAACGATCCTGCCGAAGGAGATACCTTCTAGCACAGCCTAGGACCTTCCCTCCGACCGCCATACCTCTCTAGACAACCTCCGAGCGTCCGACTGGTGTGAGCAGTACAGAGGATTTGCACAGTACTAGAATTGTGAGTAAGTATGAATATACATAGTACAAATCCCTAATGAGGGATCATATGATTAAAGTCCAGAATCAACACCTCTCCAGAGTTATAACCAGCAACTAGGTACTGGCCATCCCACTGTGCCACAGTAGGGTTTGAATACCTCCCAGACAGCTTAAAGACCTCTCCTCCAGTGTCTGTATCCTCAATCCCAGATGAACTAGTGTTCCAGACACATGTATGACTAACAGAATCCAGATGGTATGTGGGCAGGGACAATATGGCCATGCAGGATAATGGAATAGGTGATGTGCCCATAAATCCAAAGTCCCACCCTTGGATTTGCAAACCTTCAAAATGAACCCAGACTCTTGAACCATCCATAATAAGTGAATTGAGGAGTGGTTTGCCCCCCAACACCACTTTACTTCCAACTTCCCCTGTCAATATAGACCAGACTTGAATGGATGTTTTGTCTAAGCAGAAAACTTTAGATCTGTCCCCTGATATCCTAATATCCATGACACTATACCCTGGCACATCTACCATTTGAAGTTCACCTTTCCCATTATCCCAGATGTGAATTTTCTGGTTTGTCCACCAAACAAAGACTAACCCACTGCTGTCCATTAGCTGTGTATCTCCCTGACTAGAGCCTTCAGCTGGGGTTTTGAATGATGCTATACAGTGTCCAGTTGAGATGTCCCAGGTCTTTACCATCCCATACAAATCACATGAGATAGCAAGACCATCTCTTGCTCTCAGAACAATGTATTTGATTGGAGCTGAAATTGGTGGTGTGGACTTTGAACCAGTTATAGCTGGATCATTGAGTAAGGTACCAATATGCCAGAACTTGACTGACTTGTCATCAGATGCTGATATAAGGGAAGAGGAAAATGCAATGGAAGTGATGGGCTTGGTGTGTCCAATGAAGGTCCCAATGAGGCAAGGGTCTGAGTTGGTGGTGCTCCAAACATCAACAGTGTCACCAGTAGCAACAGCTATGAGCCTGCCATTGGGAGAGAAACAGGGTTTATGGGTACCACTGTTAGCTAGGTGGAACATGGCTACTGCTACTCCAGGGTCAGAGCTTTGAACTGTGGCAACTTCTCCTTTACATAAAACAAAGTGGGTACCATCTGGGGAAAATGCAATATGAGAACCTTCATATTGATCATGAATTTTGTTCTTATCAATATCCCACTCCCGGATGATCCCATCTTGAGATATAGAGATAAGATGCTGAGGAGAAGAGGGGAAGAGGTTCACATCTGTCACTTTCTTCTGTGGTAATACAATACAATGGTGTTCCCCTGTCTGAATAACCCACAAATAAACTGTCCCATCAACAGATCCTGAAGTAATCATGGTGCAGTCTGAGGAGATAGACACAGAAGTAACCTCTGAACTGTGACCAGAGAAGGTCTTGATAACCCCCCCAGTCTGTACATCCCAGAGTTTGATGTCCTTGTCATTACTTCCAGATACAAGTGATGTTCCATCTGATGAGAAGGCAAGGGAGTTTACCTGATGGACATGCTTAGAAAGGACAGCCATCTGGCTCCCTGTGATGATGTTTAGGATTATAATATCCCCAGAAGCCAAACCAACAGCAAGGATGTCTTTCCACCATGCAAGAGCCAGTGGGACACAATCAAAGGAAACTGTGCGAGAACATGTCCCCCACCCAGCAGGAAGTCCCTCAACTACCCTAACCTCTTGTGAGAGTTCTGCAGCATAGATTTTACAAAGCCAAGATGAGGATGGGCAAAATGGGAGGGCAGAATGGTATATGTGGGAAGGAGAGTTGTGGATTGTGTCAAAATGTTCTAAAATAAAACGCTGACTATCATTTGTCCACTTGCAGGAAATCCCTCCCTAAGTAGATATGAACATAGGTCCTAGTAAATATGCACAACACTCACAAAAGCATACCATTGCTCAATATCATCCATGGCATGGACCCCAATACTGAGACTCCCCATTAGTGCAATGACTTCAATCCAATAAAGCAATTGGGTTTTGAAGAACTTATCAATTGCTTTCTGCACCCCCTCAACATAAGGGCTGTTTCCAGGGACCTCCAGAAGGTGCTTTGTCCAGAAGCAACATCCATATTGCAGAGTGTCTCCAATGTAATCCTTCTGCCTAGTAGATAGATCTTTGACCTTGCTGAGAATAGCATGGTCATCCAACTTGCAGATATTCTTCCTCAACCTTTCCTCCATGAGGTTAAGGCATGAAAGCAAAATTTCTGCATGATGAACTGTAGGATCCACAAAAAAGTGTGTGTCCTCACAACGTTCTTGGTCTGTGAGGAAGTCAGGGAAAGACTTATGGAAGGCACGGATTGGATCTTCTGTACTATCTGGGATAAGGAGAAGTGAATGCAGGGAGCGCACAGTACTGCGGATATGTGATGGGTGGTTTCTTAAGAGCTCCGACAGACTCTCGATTGAAAGGGGGTTAAAGGTGAGCAAAACCATCCCCATCACAGCTCGGAAACGGGAAGAGCGTTGGTTGTTATCTGCCTGGGTGTTATGGAATGCTTGCTCAAGGACCTTGATGTAAAGTTGGTCAACTCCAGACTTTCCTTCTTCAGTTGTACTTTGTGGAAGTGAGGTGATAATGGCAAGCCTCTCACTGGGCAGATCATTTTCAGAGGCAACAAACTTGACAACTGTTGAGGCATAGATGAAAAATCCAGCAGCCTTCTTGCACAGAATTTTGATATCAGATAAGCTTGGCCATTCCTCTGTCAGGTCACAGTCACTTCGGTTTTTAGTGAGCTTAGTTAACTGTGTTTGAAAAAACAGCTCAATGTCACTGTCTACCACCTCAGGCTCAACCTCATGGAGCTTGAGGACTTCTGTGATCAGGACAAGTGACTCCAACCGAAATCCCAACCGAATTCTGGGCTCAGGCCGTCCAGTGATGAAGAACTTGACACCAGGGATCTCACCCACATAGCGGGAGAGTATTGACAGGAAGGTGGATGCTGGTTCTTTGTCCTTGCACTCATCAAGTGCATCAATAATGATGAGGGTTAGAGTGTGGGCAACTTTAAGTGGGCGAACGATGAGTTTCTCTATTTGTGAACAGAGGGACTCCTGTCCAACATCAGGGCACTGCTTCAAGACCTGGAGTAACTCCTTTCGAAAGAGTGGATACCGATAGGCAAGCTGGAAGGCAATTGTTGGGAAGATTGCCTGAAGGTTACTCCGGTCCTCAAAGTCTCGTGAGCAAAAGAAGCTGGCTCCAAGTTTCCCATCTGCAAATGTTGTTTGGGCAAATGTTTGGGCAATAGTTGATTTTCCAGTCCCAGCTAGGCCATTCAACCAGAAAACATGCTGGCCCTGTTCCTCCATTAACCAACATTGGATCTCCCAAAGTACACCAGTCCTTGTCCCCCTTAGGCACCCCTGCCTATTCCCACAGAGGTAGCTAGCATCTTTGGTGTGATGCATTCCACTGAGAAGGGCACGGTCCATTGATTCCTATCCATCAGTTAGTTAGTCAGAACAAAAGGCAAGGGAGTGGGGCTCACAATGGACTGAAAACTGTTGTTGTATATATCTTGTTGTAGTGAAGTCTAACACAAATGTTAGGTATTGCAGAAATAGATAATTTGATACTCATACCTGGTATTCCATCACTGCATCACGAATATCCTCCACCAGACCATTGATCCTCTGTGTGTTCTCAACATTGGTCATGAACCCCACAATATTCCCTTGCTTTTCCAGTGGGGTTAGACCTTGACAAACACCTTCCAATTTCCTGGCCATACCCATATGTCAGACTTGGCTCTGGATATGGGAGAGTACAGGCCTACCATTTCAGAATATTTCTCCTGTGTTCTTCCTTGATGTCACCCTCAGAAACAGGTGTGCAGAGCAATTCAGCAAGTGCTTTGACCCGTGGGGCCAACAACTCTATTGCCTCCTTATTTGCCTTCATCCGCTGGGGCATCTGTAAGCATTGGGACTGCACAGGGGAGGAGATTCACACCTCATGATTTTCCAGGATAAAGCAGAGACCTCCAGTGGCGGACTTGAGTGGACCAAAGGCATCTGCGGAGTCTCTCACCCCACGGAGAATGAATTTGGCCATGGCAGATGCAGTGGACTTCCAGTTTAATTCGCTCTCAGCTGTGGCAGCACTTGGCATGGTGCCCTCATTGGGGTGAAGAACTTCTTCATGGTCTGGAATGGTGGAAGCGTTCATGTTGCCTGAAGGAACCATCAGGAACGGCAAACAAATAACAAGTTCACATACTGCCGGGTTGCCTGTCGAGTGGAATCAAAGGATTTGATGGAGAGGGATGAACTCGCTCGACGTCCTCCCCATCGCCGCCACCCCCCACCACAACCCCAACGCCCGGGCGCAGATGGTAATACCCCTGGGTAACCCCCCTTCCGTCGATTCGGTCCACCCCACTCCCTTCTTGGTTGGTCCTGTTTCCACTTGCCGGAATGGGCTCTGGCTCACCCAGTTGCGGAGGTTGATTCATCGAACGGACTTGCCACCCACCCGCGTTGGCTCCGGTCCCTTCTTGATTGCCCACCACGACATGAGGCTCTGGTCGCAGAAGCAAACCTCGTTGGCCGACTCCCTCCCCACCATCACCAGCCGCTGTTCCGTCCAGTTTGCGTTTGCTACCACACAGCGGGTGCTTGAGTCCCTTCCCCAGTTTAGACAGCGAATCTCGTATGCCCATGATGTCGGTGTTGAGTCAACGCAGACGGTGGCGTTAGAGTGGACGGTTGGCCTCGTGGCTTCGGCGTTGACACTCAGCGTGGGCTGCCATGTGCCATGGCCTGCAGGCGCCCGAGGGGTCAAGCGCTGGCGCTCAGGAACGACATGTCCTTTCTGCTTTCGGGGCAACTGTTTTGAAAGGTTGTGGTTCTGCACTAGTCACGCTCCCAAAGTTTTAACTTTCGCCGTGTCCGAGTTTATTGCCCCTGGCTTCCCTTATCCCATCATGCGAGCAGTTGCCTGGTTGTCCAACTTTGAAATGCCACCATGACCGGTGTATACTCAACTGGACCGCCCACGCGTTTCGAGTTTACAACAGTTCTGATGTCCCTCCGGGGCCGCCTGCAACTGGTCAGATTCTCTGATGGAACCACAAGGCCACAGGAAGTGTTGCAACAACAACCCCTCCTCTGGGCCTGAGCGTGTTCGTGGAGCATATCTAAACACCGGTACGGAAAAGGGGTGTGAACCGACTCTTATCTCCAGCCACTGGTCACCGGTCTGAGTCACCACCCACAGCTCGGTGCACTCCGTGACGAGCAACTGCACTGAAGCTACGCTAAAACCCCGTCCTGTACTACAGGTTCCGACTAAACTAGATCTTGGATATCGAAAGATTCAACATCACACTGGCAAGGCATTGTCGAGCTTTCTGCACCCCGCAGGGGACTAGTGAGACAGTACACCCGACACATCCTGGATGACATACCTTGTTTCCTTCCCTTGGCTCAAGCCAACCAAGGAATGGAGATGCGATTGGCGTATCGGGTGCCCCCGAGTCGACACAGACGAGACCTTCCCAACAGTCATCGCGATCGCCGTCCAACCTCCAGATCGCTATGCGGAGCACCTGAATGTCGTAACACAAGGGGGAGCCGGATGAACCACTGTCCCGGCTGACAATCAATTGGTTCACAGAGTTTAATTCCACCTCGGTCGGAACATCCCACTCACACACTTTGTGTACGTTCTCCCCCAGCTCCCCTCGTTGCGTTGCGAAAATGACTTCAGTCGATGGACCCGGTGTCCTGTTGTTCTTCGGTGTTCCGCCTCACTAGTACTACGAACCAAAGGCGATCAGGTTCACAGAACTGCTGAGGGGTCCCTCACCGATAGACCGCCGTTATGACCCGTTTGTCCACTTCGCGAGAACAAGCCAGAGGAAAGCGATGGGGTTCGTCGCATTCAGGTTAACACCTACACAACTCACCGAGACCGCAATTCTGTGATGAAGGGGACCGAGGATGACGAGGATAGATATAGTGGTGGCATTGTTTACGCAACGCTTATCGGAGGTTGAACCCGAGTTCAAGCCCATCGACACCACCTCGTGCGTGGTCAACGTGCGTGAATTCGTTGCCCGGCTTATTTCGTCATAGCACCGCGGGATGGGGGTATACTCAATCAACGGGGTCGTTTGGCTTTTTGCGGGACCGACAAGTCTCGATAGGAGCAGACCCTCGCGTCGGGGTTTTGCCCCATGCCGCCGAAATACGCAAGTCGATGGAGAGGTTGAAGCACCCCCGGATGGTGAAACACACGGCTGCGGATTTAGTTAAGATACAGCCACAGATCGCATAGGACAGGAACGACCAGGATATGACCAAACCGAAGGAGGGTTCCTTGGTCGTGAGCCTTACCACCTGGATGTGAGTTTCGGGTTGCCAGACGAGTGACCGCGGCATCAGAATCGTCTGCCTGACGGGTGTGTTCGTGTGAGGCTACTACCCAACGTGGTAAAGGAATTTGACACTTAGGAACCCCGTTCGGTGTATAGGACCTGCCCGCCACGCCTAAAGTTGACGGGGCACAGCGCATATCGTATTCCCAATCAGCCCACCGGGAAAACTGCGCGTTGCTTTTCGCGCCTTAAGCTTACACGCTTGACACCCTTGCACACTCATGGTTTAGGATCATGGATTCGCACCTTGATAGCTGCTATGTAGGCACAGCCCTCCTGGCACCCCCAGTAATCAAAGTTTAACTTTTACTACTCGTAATTTACCTGCACTCAAAAAACAATCCGTTCGAGAGTGTCATCGGATATCTTCTACCCACTTCGCAACATCCTTGGCTGTGACGGGTGTAGGATTCTCAATAGCGACCTAGGAGCGTTCAGCAAAAGGAGCAGCCCCCTCACTGCCAACCCACCTTCTCTTTCGCTTGCTCGGTGCCCCGGGAAAACTGGCGGGTAGCAGAACTCTTCAGTTCCGCGAGTTTGCCTTCCAGCTCATCGCACTTTCTAGTCGCGGTTCCGGTCAGATGTCTGAAGCGCGTTCAGGGCCATCCACGTACGAATGAAGTCGTTTCGTTTCCTCGCGTCGTAGCTCGAGTTGTCTCGTCATCATCACTTCCAAATTCACCCGCGCCTAAGGGTTTGGTCAGCGCGCGGTGCCTCGTTCAGCCGATAGTGTAGAAGACGTGAACACACCTGTATTGGCCGGAGGTCGTTCGCGGCCGCCATAAGGTTCTGACTGAGAACCGTGATCCATTCGACGTATCTCTGCCACTCGGGCTGGAGACCGGCCGTGGACATCGTATTGGGCGGCTCCAAAAGGGAGCCGAGGAGAGACGAATATGTCACGAGCATGGACCGAAGGATCGCTAGGAGGGCTGGCCGCCTATCTTGAAGTGCGATTGTGAGTAGCAGGATGGAGTGGCCCCCCTGCAACAGTTTTAGACGCACCCACTGTGGGATCAGAGGGGTACAGTTGGTGCCCCCCGAGTTCTGCTAGTGATGGGATACTCTCCTTGATCTATCAAATGTGTATGGTCACCAACTGGCGTCAGATGAAGAACGAGGGGAAACCAGGCTTACTTGCCATGTATCACCGAACACGGTATAATGACCGTCCTCTAAAATCCAGTCGACGCGTGGCTTCTCTAGCTGAGCCAGTGGCCATTCTGGAACGTCCGGTTGGTCTGAGAGGATTGCGTGTTGGTTCACGTTGGATAGATCGATACCCTCTGGTTCGGCCCTCTCACTTAACAAGCCCAACAGCTTCAGATTATGCACCGTGTAATTGTGGTAGTGGGAAGGGGGGGAAGGAAACGGATTACGAAGTTCGGTCTCTTCTTCGTCCATGAGGTACGTAAATGATGCGAGGTTGGACAAGAGGAGGGGTGGCCGTGAGAAAGTTCAACTTCGCTTCCTCCACGAACGCATCACAACCGCGATACAGTTGACCTGCACACCCCCACAATGTCGAAACGCAAGGTCAATTTCGGTGCGATCACATCCGAGGCCGCTCGTAGGCAGTTGATGGTCCCTACACCGTGCTGGGAGCGTATTTCAGTCACACCAGAGGACGCCGCCCCAGGGTCGACATGGAAAGTGTACAGATGGGTGAGAACGGACCAAAAACAGGCACGTCCCCCTTGTGTTCTCATACGCACCCATCCCAAAACCGAATTTCGTGATGAACCTATCTAGGTGTTCGAGGAGGACTCGGAGGAAGTCGATCAACCACTCGCCCCACTTCAGGATGTCGAAGAGATCGAGGAGGATACGGAAGATGCTCCGACTGGGGAGAACTCGCGGGCCGTTTCCGAACTTCCACAGGCGAAGGATGATACGCCTTCACGTCCACTTACACCAAAACCCCATCCATTATCAATATCGTTCCAACCTCCTTCACCTACACCCGCGCCCCAAGAAGAGGAAAATATCGAAGTGGATACCGAGGTGCTGACGGCAACTACGACTTTGGACCCCGGTTTAGACCCCGGTTTGGATACTGGGTTGGTGGGAGCAGAGGAACTGAACCCACATGACATCATGCATATGAACATGGCGGACCTTGGGCCGGACGGCGAACCGTTCGAGGGTGCAGGAGATTTACTACAGGTTCAAGAAGGAGACGATTTGTTGGGTGGTGCGGGACTTATGGACCAGACCGGAGATCCTTTCCAGGATGTTCATTGAGGCTGGATTCGCCTCGCTCCGGTTTTTTTTGTACACTTTGTGAGTCCTTCGGTGTGGGAATGGCATGTGCCCTTTGATTCTCACACACAACACCCCAAGGTTTTCTACTTGCCATAAAATTATGATACGAGTATTGCTAGAGCTTCTCGAGGCCGCAAGGCCCGCACCAACCTTTCGAGAGAACCTGGTTTCGTTACCGAAGACACGCGAGTCCTCAACGATGTGGACGATGTGGTAAGGGCGTGGACATTGTCAAATAATCCATGACATATTGCCACATCCAGTGGGAATATTATGGGTTGTTCGGGGATTCAAACGCGACATTTGCCTTCGCCCTCCATATAACCGCAACCCCAACAAAGGTAAGTCGACTGGGTGGCATGGATGGGGGCTTCTCAAAGCACTGCCCTCGTAATTGTGGTTGTCGCAGATCCAGCTGACCAGGACCCTGGTATTCAGCCGCCGTTAGCAGAGCCTTGTGAGTACAAGAGCAAGCGCAAACCGTTATAGGGGGTATGACTGACCGCGGCCGGAGATACATTCCCAGGGACGGTCATCCCTCGCCCTTCGGAGACTTATCTATACACCGAGGAGTTGACAACGCCGCTCCGTGGGTAATCTTCCCTGGTAGGAATGGCCCCTCGCCCCCCGCGACCTTCGTGGGTGGGGGTCCGCAACCCGATCCGTGGATGCGCGCCTCAGCTGGAAGAGGAGCAGGTCGGGATGGAAGAGGAGCAGGTCAGGAGGGAACCCACCGACCTCTGGCCAGGATGGAAGCGTTTCTGCGGGTCGTATAGACCTTCAAAATGCAGGCGATGCCCTCCGGAGACGGACCCCGGTCCGAGGTTTGTTGTCCCATCCTAGACGTGGCAGAATCCCAGTGTCGCACCAACCCCTGACACGTTCATTAGAACCCCCAACTGTCCAACGGGCTCAAAGGGGATCAACGGCCCCCGAGGTTAGGCCCGGGAAAGTGTTGGGGTTCTCCATACCACTGGTAATATTTCCCCGTAAGGTGACCTTGATAATCATATACGTGATCTGCTCGGGGACTGGCGACCCCACATGGTCCATACGAATTCCGAATTCGCGAGCATTGCCAGCCACATCGCTCATCCATCATACGTGGGCTGGAACCTGGGGACGAACTCACGAAGCCACCCTACCTTATTAGGATCTTCGAAAATGATCGATGATCGACGAGACGCTGGACAGGAACCGATTGAGCGTGTGGGTGATAAGCTTTGGGATTCATTCGCGCAGAAAAACGGGAAACAGATTTCAGATATAGATTTTGTTACATATTTTCTGAGGTCGTGGTACATATAACGAATCAGCAGCCTTTAAGTTTAAGCGCGCCGCGGTATGCGTTCAGCACTTGCAGTCACCGGCAGTGCAGGAGCAGGCACCGTTGCCACAGGCGCAGCTGTTGAGCGGGGGAGATCAGCACACACCCACACGACGGACGCGACGTTGAGCAACGTACCTATCACCACAGTTGCAGTTAGCACAGTTGGCCATTGTTAACGAGGATAAGAAGATTGCTGATAACGAGAGGGGCGATTAGACAACAGGTCGTGCAGAGACACGAAATGTGCGGACCAGGGGGTTTGGTTGTTCGAGGTGGTTGAGAGTGTGAGAGGGGATGGGGGGAGTGTGGTGGTTTCTCGAGGGCTTTTATACCCTGAGCCGCTGTGATTTCTCACGGAGGAGTGCGACCGAGCGATTTGATGGAAACCAATAGGCAATGGTCTCGGTAAAGAATGCGAAACTGACGCACCCGCCATTTCCCTCGTCACCACAATGCCATCGCCTGTTGAAGCAG
>Ga0307516_10009294_pt1 | contig 10985 bp, 8 predicted proteins | sample 19_EM_MG_FD_203310 | JGI IMG/M metagenome (GOLD analysis project Ga0307516, IMG submission 203310) | Populus trichocarpa ectomycorrhiza microbial communities from riparian zone in the Pacific Northwest, United States - 19_EM | ecosystem: Host-associated > Plants > Roots > Unclassified | place...
GCTGCGAGGTGCCGGCCTTGCTGGCCCAGAAGTTGTAGATGTTCAGCGAGGTGGCATTGGGAATCGCACCGTTGCCCGCGACCTTCACGTCGTTGAATGCGGTCGCATAGGCCACGCTGTTCAGGGCTGGCGGGCCGGGTTGCACGTATGCCGCCGAATTGGCGATGGCAAACGGCGTGAGGTTGCGGAACTGAGTGCCCGACCAACTGGCGCGGAACTGGCCCGGGGCGGTGTTGGCAGCCTGGGTTTGGGCCAGGGCCGCGCCGTCGCCAGCACGCAGGGTCACCACCTGGTTGCCCACGCTGGTGCCCCAGGCGGCGCCGTCACGCTTGGCGTCGCCACGGCGCAGGGCATCCAGGTCGGCTTGATGCTGCGCGGTGTACACGCTGGCCAGGTCAGGACGCAGGCTGGTCAGCACGGCGCGCGCAGCGGCCGATGCGGCAGCGTTCAGGCTGCCATCCCGCGGGGCGCCATTGGCAGACACCAACGCCTGGGCCCGCTTGGCACCGCGCCGCGTTTCAATGCCGTTGACCGCGTCGTACATGGCCGCGTTGACCATGGCATACACGCGGGCGGCCTGCACGTCGCTCATCGAACCCGAACGCACGGCGTCGAGCGCCAGTTCGTTCCAGCGATAGACCGGATTCGTGACAGTGGGCAGGCAGTAGGACTTGACCAGGCCCAGCCAGTCGGCACCGGCCTTCTCGGCATCCGCGCTCTTGTCCGCCACCGGCGTGGAACTCTTGAGGCCGGCCAGTTCTGCTGCGATCAGCTGGTCAGCGATCTCTTCGGGGATGGGCTGGCCGGCAGGTTCAACCGAGACCAGCTCATCGGCCAGCGAGTCGGATTGGGTCGTGTCTTCGCTGCCACCGCAGCCGAACAAGGTGAACACCGCACAAGCCAGGACCGCGAGCGCGCTGACACGCTGCAGGGCCGGTGCGCCGTGCGAAGCGCCAGGAAGGCGGGTCTGTGGTTGGGGGGTGCCGGCGCGCTGGAGGCTATGGCTGGGGGCAAGAGTGTGCAACTTCATGATCGGGACTCCTATTCGTCAATCGACTCAAACAACATGGATCAGAAAAGGACCTGAGAGATCACCTGACACTTCCCACTCAAACCGTCTAGCGCGCCTATCGGCTGGTGGAGCGAGCGAATCGTAGGAGCGACCTCTCGTTCGCACTCAATGGAATTACGGTGCGTTACGGCCGCGCCTTCTGAGTCATGCGCAGATACAAAAGGCCCAATGCAGCGGCCCCCGAGGCCCCGAAGCCCGGAGAAAACCGACGCGGATGGTTCATTTCTGACGCGCGCGGTTCGCGCGGCGACACCGGCAGGCAGACCCTCTGCGGCACCGGTATGTGAGTGCCTGCCGCGGACCCGGAAAACTGCACGTTGCTGCCGGTGCGCACAGGCTCCGTGGCACCACCCTCATTTAAGGGGGATAGGCGAATTCGTGATTACTCCGCACTGCGGATTTGCGGGCTCGCCTGCAGCCATTGACGCGGCATGTTCACTTCTGACCAGAAGTGTTAATGCGGCGAACCTCAATGGTCGTGCAATGGCCGCCCGGGGCCGGATGATTTCAATTGGACGCGCGGGCCCTGGGCGGCACGGCCGCTGATCAAGCCCCGCTACGGGGGAGAACGAGGTGAGTTGGAACGGTGCGGGCTGTCCCTGTTCCATTCGTCACCGCGCTGCAAGCGCTGTCGCGAGCGGCCTGCCACGGCAATGGCGTCAACCAGGGCAGTGAGTTCCTGGTTGCAGAGCGCCCGGCTCTCGGCACCCGCCTGCGTGTCGGCGTCGGGCTGCAACCACCTCGTTCGAACCGCCACTGACGGCGGCACGCATGCGCCGCAGCCTTCCCACCCACCGAGGCCTCCATGGCGAAGCCCGAGCGGTAAGCCACTGGGACAAAGCCGCAGGCACAGGCACGAGGGAATCAAGGGCTGGCAAACACCAGCGTGCCGCATTGGCCTGCCATGCAGGCCGGCGGCACACGGCCACGGCTCGAAGGCCCGGCACGTTCGAAAATCGGATGGGGGGACCCTGCGCAAGGACCTCCCCTGGAAGCCCTTGCGCGGTGTCGGTTCGACTCAGCCTTGGATCAGCAAGAGTCCGGCACGGTCGGGCTTGACGATGAATGCGTTGACCGAGGTTCCGTGTCGCACCGGCAAACCGGGATGACCACTCACCCGGCGGCACACAAAGCCGGGTGGGTATGAACTGGAAATCAGTGGAGCTTCAGCGGCGGCGCCCTATGCGCCGGGTGCAGCTTGATGTCTTGGCTTTTTGTGGGTGACAGTGAACTACGTGTGACAGCGAAAACTTGGAGGGGGCGGCCGTGGCTGTGCGGCTGTCCCGGCACCCGTCCGTGTAAACACGGGCGGACATGGCAACTGAAGCGGGGTTCCTGATCATGCATCTCACGCGATCTGCATGTGCGTTGTACGGAAATGTATGCCATCGATTCTTCCTCCGCAAGAAATGACTGTCGTTTGACACCAACTTCCGCAACAATGACAACGTCGCTTTTTCACATCGCGCTCCCTTGAACACCAAGGCCAACGAACTGAGTAGCCCCGTCCCGGAAGTCGCCACCCACCGGGTGGCGGCCCAGGCGGTCAAGGCCCTGCTGCATCGACACGGCCTGTCGGCAGACAAGCACTCGGTCAAAGTGTCCGAGCTGCTGGCCATCAGCTACAGCCAGGCGCACCGCAAGACCTGCGGCGTATCCACCTGGTCGCTGGAGGAACTCAAACGCGTGGCCGAGCACTTCGGCGAGTCGCTGGTGGACCTGCTCTGGTTCACCGAGCGGGGTGAAGCCACGCCCGCCACGCTGGTGGTGGGCGGCCTGCCCTTTTCGTGTCTCGTCAAGCTGGGCAACCCGGTGCCGGCCAATCAGGCCTCCAGCCTGGTTGCCGTAGAGGCCGAGGGGCTGTGCTCCATACGCACCGCCTCCGACATGGGCACCCAGATGGTCCGGCCCGTGCAGCGCCTGGTGATGCAGCCGCCGGGTGCGCATGCGCCGTCCGTGGCCGTGCTCGACGACGACGCCGAGAGCGCCGACAACCTGTGCGCCCACCTCTCGGCCAGCGGCTACCAGACCTCGCCGTTCTACACCGTGGCCGCCCTGCGCTCGGCCATGGCGCAGCGCCGCCACGACGGCTACGTGCTCGATTGGATCGTCGGCGACGAGACGGTGCGCGAGCTGATCGGGCAGATCCGCGCCGATTCCCCGCGCACGCCGATCCTGGTGTTGACCGGGCAGGTGGGCTCGGGCCGCGTGAACGAATCCGCCGTGGCCACCGCGCTGGCCACGTATGGCCTGCTCTACTTCGAGAAGCCGGTGCGGCTGGCCATCATTTCGGCGGCACTGGCGCAGGGCTTGGCCAAGACGCGGCAGAAGATGGCTTGATCGAGCGCCTTCACCGTACCTCGATCACCTGCACCTGCCGACATGACGGCCCCTCGGCCGGCGCATACACCGGCCGATCCCCCAGGGGGATGCGGGCCGGCTTGGGAGCGGCCCGGCGCTCGGCCCGCTCGGATCACCGCACCTCGATCACCTGCACCTGCCAGATGTACTTGGTCGCCGCCACCGGCCCGGACAACTCGTCCGGATACTGGTCGCGCGGGTACATCAGCCACAGCGGCCCGTAGGTGGAGGCGGCCATGCGCGCGCCGTTGCGCGAATGGGCCAGGATCACGCCGTAGCGCTCCATGTCGCTCCAGGGGATGGAGATGGTGTAGTCGTTCAGTGCGCGCAGGTAGACCTGGTCGCCCTGGGCGTCGACGTGCTTGAGCACGTCCATGAGCCGGGGGCCGTCGAAGCGGGAGCGGGGCGTCCAGACAGTGGCCGTGGTGAGGCTGGCCTGGGGCAGGCCCAGGAATTCTGCCTCCGAGAACCGGAACGTCTTGCCTTCGGCGTCGTTGGTGCGCCGAATGCGCCCGGCCACAATCAACAAGGGGGGCGGATCCGCGGCGGTGAGCGGCCCCGCCCAGCCCGAGGCAAGCGCCGCGATCGTGATCTGTGCCTTCCTTCGGTTCATATCTCGCCCCGTAGACTTTCATAATCCAGAAGCCGAAGTTCGAGGTTTCCATTTTGCTCTACCTGCGCCCTGCCCACTTCCACTTTCTACCCATGCGTCGCCGCAGGCGCGCGCCTGCGGCACGGCGGCCGGCCACTTCATGAGCGCCCCAAGGCCGGCCGAAGCCGGCCGTCCCCCGTGGGGATCCAGCAAAGTGGCAGAGCCACATTTGCTGGAGACATGGGCCCTGGTCACGGGCGCCTCGGCGCGTGGCGGGGCGGCCGTGGCGCGCGCCCTGCACGCGCGCGGCCTGTCGGTGGTGCTGCACCACTCGGGGCAGGCGCCGCAGGCGGGCGCACTGGCGGACGAATTGAACGGGCTGCGCCACGGCAGCGCCCTGGCCTGGGCATGCGACTTCCGGCAGTTCGCAGGGCATCGACCTGGGCGCCGTGGGCGGGCTGCCGGTGTCGGTGGCCATTTGCGCGGCCTCGGCCTATGCACCCAGAGACCTGGGCAACCGGGCCGCGGCCCAATCCGACCTGCAGGTGCACCTGCTGGCGCACGCGCAGCTGCTGCATGCGCTGCGGCCCACGCTGCAGGCCGTGGTGGCCGTCACCGACATCCACGTCGCCCGCCCGGCGCCCGGGTACCTTTGGTACACCGTGGCCAAGGCGGCGCTGCAGGCGCTGGTTCTCACGCTGGCGGTGGACTGGGCGCCCACGGTGCGCTGCAACGTGGTCCAGCCCGGCACGCTGCCCTATCCGCCCGACTGGACCGACGAAGCCCGCCGCGCCGCGATCGACGCATCCATCCCGCTGGCCCGCACCGGCACCTTCGCCGAGCTGGCCCAGGCCGTGGTGTGGCTGGCGCTGGACGCGCACTACATTACGGGCCAGGTCCTGGCTGTCGACGGCGGCCGCTCCACCTGGCTTCCTTGACCGCCCTCTTGATCGCACCCTGACCGCGCCCCGACCCACCATGCAGCCCACACCCGACCCCACCGACTCAGCCCTCCATGGCCTGGCCGCCGGCGTGCAGCCCGAGCGGGCCGACTGGACCATCGACCAGGGCTGGGACCGCTACACCCCGGCCGAACACGCCACCTGGCGGACCTTGTTCGAGCGCCAGGCCAAGCTGCTGCCCGGCCGGGCCTGCGACGAGTTCGTGGCCGGCATGCGCGCCCTGCCCATCGGGGCCGACGAGATTCCGGATTTCCGCCGCCTCAGCGAGATCTTGCTGCAGCGCACCGGCTGGCAGGTGGTGGCGGTGCCTGGCCTGGTGCCCGACGAGGTGTTCTTCGAGCACCTGGCGCACCGGCGTTTCCCGGCCGGGCAGTTCATCCGCAAGCCGCACGAGCTGGACTACCTGCAGGAGCCGGATGTCTTTCACGACGTGTTCGGCCACGTGCCCATGCTGATGAACCCGGTCATGGCCGACTTCATCCAGGCCTACGGCGTGGGCGGCCTGCGGGCGCAGACGCTGGGGGCGCTGGCGCAGCTGGCCCGGGTGTACTGGTACACGGTGGAGTTCGGGCTGGTGCGGCAGGCCGATGGCCTGCGCATCTACGGCTCGGGCATCGTGTCCTCGTTCACGGAGACCTTGTTCGCTCTCGACGACCCCTCGCCCAACCGCGTCCGCTTCGAGGTGGAGCGGGTGATGCGCACGCAGTACCGCATCGACGACTTCCAGGAAAGCTATTTCGTCATCGACAGCCTGGACGACCTGCTGGAACTGGCGCGCATCGACTTCGGCCCGCTGTATGAGCGGGTGCGCGGCCAGGCCGAGCACCCGCCCGGCACGGTGCTGCCCGGCGACACGGTGCTGGCGCGCGGCCATGGCGGCTACCACGCCGCGCGCAGGAACCCCGCGGCCTGAGAGCACCCCCCAGGCCGACGACATACGTCGTCCGCCCCCCGTGGGATCCAGCAAAGTGGCAGAGCCACATTTGCTGATGAGGCTGAAGGGCTTGTGAGTACCCGGCCCCGGAGTACCAGCGCCGGCTGAGGCATGCGGTTTTCACGCCCCCCCGGGCCGCTGCCGCCGGTATAGTCTGCGGCGACCCCTCCGGGCCGCCTCAAGGGCGAATTCCGGAGTGCGCAGCGCGAAGGTCCCCCATGAGCAACGCTCCAGCGTCGACGGCGTCCCCCACGCCGCGTGACACCGACCCCAGCTTCACCCTCGATGCGGAGCTGCTGAAGGTGCGCAAGGCAGCCTCGGCGCGCCGCGTGAACGCCTTCCAACTGCCGCTGTTGCGCTGCATCGGCTTCGCGGTGGTCTGCGGCATTGCCCTGCTGCACGACTGGCGCGCCGGCCGCCCGCTCACCGACCCGGCCCTGCTGGGGCTGCTGGCGGCCAACGTGCTGTACTGCGCGGGCAGTTGGCTGGCGCTGTGGGCCGGCTATGGCCGCACCGGGCGCTTCGACCTGAGCCTGCCGTTCTTCCACGTGGACATCGCGGTGTGCCTGTTGACACTGCACCACGTGGAGCAGACGGAGCTGTTCTACGCCTTCCTGCTGCTGGTGCGGGTGGCCGACCAGGCGGGCTTCGGGTTCCGGCGCGCGCTGTACTTCAGCCATGCGGTCACCGCCATCTACCTGGCCTACTCGGTGGGCCTGCTGCTCATGGACCCCGGCAGCGCGCGCTGGGTGGAGCGCCTGGGCATTGCCACGATGATGTACCTGCTGGGCATCTACGTGGCGCTCACCGGTGTGGTGACCGAGCGGCTGCGCCTGCGCACGCGCGCCGCGGTGCGTGCGGCGCGCCAACTGGTGGACCGGCTCGAACAGGAGACGCAGGAACTGGAGCAGGCGCGCCACCAGGCCGTGCAGGCCAGCGTGGCCAAGTCGGAGTTCCTGGCCACCATCAGCCATGAGATCCGCACGCCGATGAACGGCATCCTGGGCGCCACCGAGCTGCTGCTGCGCATGAACCTCACGCCGGCGCAGCACAAGTTCGCCGAGACGGCCTACCGCTCCAGCAGCGCGCTGCTGGCCATCATCAACGACATCCTGGACCTCTCCCGCATCGAGGCCGGCAAGCTGGCGATGGACCCGGTGCCTTTCGACCTGCGCGGCCTGCTGACGGAGGTGGTCGACCTGATGGTGGCCGGTGCGCGGGACAAGTCGCTGCAGCTCACCTGGGAGTTGCCGGAGGCGCTGGACACGCGGCTGGCCGGCGACGCCATGCGGCTGCGGCAGGTGCTGCTCAACCTGGTGGGCAATGCCGTGAAGTTCACCCACCACGGCAGCGTAACGGTGCGCGTGGTGGTGCAGAGCGAGCAGGACACCGCGGTGCGGCTGCGCTTTGAAGTGGTGGACACCGGCATCGGCATTCCGGCGCCGCGGCTCGCGCAGGTCTTCGACCGCTTCACGCAGGTGGACGCCTCCACCACGCGCCGCTACGGCGGCAGCGGCCTGGGCCTGGCCATCGTGAAGGAACTGGTGCAGCTGATGAAGGGCGAGGTAGGCGTGGACAGCCGTCCCGGCGAGGGGTCCACCTTCTGGTTCAGCCTGGACCTGGCGAAGACCTTGCAGGACGTGCCCGCCCCGGTGTTGTCATCCGGCCCGGCCGGCGTGGCGGGCCATGTGCTGCTGGCCGAGGACAACGACGTCAACCAGTTGATCCTGCAGTCGATGCTGCGCGGCATCGGCTGCACCGTGGACGTGGCGAACAACGGCACGGCCGCCTGCCAGGCCGCCCGCGCGCGCCGCTACGACCTGATCTTCATGGACTGCCACATGCCCGACATGGATGGCTTCGAGGCCACGCGCCGCATCCGCGAGCAGGAGCTGCAGAGCGGGCGGCGCACCCCCATCGTGGCCCTGACCGCAGCGGCCTCGGCGGCCGATCGCCACACCTGCATTGCCGCGGGCATGGACGACTTCCTCAGCAAGCCGGTGGAACTGGGGCAGTTGAGCGCCACGCTGGCCAGCTGGATTGCACAGCCGGCCGAGGTGCGGCCGGCGGTTGACCGGCTGCATTGACCAGCCCACCGCGCAGTACCCTGCGCCCATGGACTCCCTGATCACCGCCGCCGCCCGCGCCCTCGCCACCGGCGACGCCCTCGGCGCCCTCAAGCACATCGCCCTGCGCGACGACCCGCATGCCCTGGCCCTGCGTGGCATTGCCATGGCCCAGCTTGGCGAGCACCCGCGCGCCCGCGACCTGCTCCGGCGTGCGGCCCGCGGCTTTGGCGCCCATGAAGAACTGGCACGCGCCCGCTGCGTGGTCGCCGAGGCCGAGGTGGCGCTGGCCCTGCGTGACCTGGGCGGCTCGCCGCGCACGCTGGCGGCCGCGGCGGCCACGCTGGAAACACGCGCCGATCGCGCCAACTCCACCCAGGCACGCCTGATCGCCGTGCGCCGGCTGCTCCTGCTGGGCCGCCTCGACGAGGCCGCATCCACCCTGGCCGAGCTGCACGTGCAAGGCCTGCCGCCCGCGCTGCTCGCGGTGGCCGAGCTGGCCGCGGCCGAGTTGGCGCTGCGCTCGTTGCGCACTGCACCTGCGCAGGCGGCGCTGGTCCGTGCCCACGCAGCGGCCCAACTTGCGCGCGTGCCGGCCCTGCTGGCCGAAGTGGCCGAAGCACGCGCAGCGCTAGCGCGCCCCGCCGCCCGGCGCCTGCACGCCGGCCAGGAGCTGCTGCTGCGCATGGACGAGGTGGAAGCACTGCTGGCCTCGGGCGCGCTGGTGGTCGACGCCTGCCGCCACGGGCTGCATGCCGGCACCGCCTGGCTGCCGCTGGCACGCCGGCCGGTGCTGTTTGCGTTGGCACGCGCGCTCGCTGAAGCCTGGCCTGGCGACGTGGACCGGAATGCCCTGATCGCGCGCGCGTTCGGCGCCCGCCGCCCCGACGAGACGCACCGCGCACGCCTGCGCGTGGAGATCGGCCGGCTGCGCGCGCTTGCTGCGCCGCTGGCGCACATCGAGGCCAGCGCGCGCGGCTTCATCCTCGCGCCACAGGGCGAACGCGCCGTGGCGGTGCTGGTGCCGCCCATTGACGGCGACGGGGCCTCGCTGCTTGCGCTGCTGGCCGACGGCGTGCCCTGGTCCACCTCGGCCCTGGCGCTGGCGCTTGGGGCCAGCCAGCGCACCGTGCAGCGTGCGCTGGTGGATCTGCAGGCAGCAGGAAGGGTGCGCTCCATCGGGCGGGCGCGCGCGCAGCGCTGGCTGGCACCGCCACTGGCCGGATTCACGACGAACTTGTTACTCCCTGCCGCGCTGCCACTCACGTAAATTTTGGTCTCGCGGCGCCACTCCCTGGCGCGCCCACCCAGGAAGCAGGCGATGACCCGAAGCACAGGCCGCACCGGCAAGACAGCTCCCCAGGCAGAACCCCCGGCCACGGCCCGCCCCGCCGAGATCGTGCGCGAATACGGCCCGTTCCCCGGCGCCGAGCGCATTCACGGCGTCACCCACGACGGGCGTCGCGTGTGGGCGGCCACCGGGTCCACGCTGGTGGCCTTTGATCCCGAGAGCGGCCAACCCACGCGCACGCTGCCCTGCGCCAGCGATGCCGGCACCGCCTTCGATGGCACGCACCTCTACCAGATCGCCGAAGCCCGCATCGACAAGATCGATCCTGCCAGCGGCGCCGTGGTGGCGTCGATCCCGGCACCCGGCCACGGCCGCGACTCGGGCCTCACGTGGGCCGAGGGCAGCCTGTGGGTGGGGCAGTACCTGGACCGCAAGATCCACCAGATCGACCCCAAAACCGGCGCCATCCTGCGCACCATCGAGTCCAACCGCCACGTCACCGGCGTGACCTGGGTCGAGGGCGACTTGTGGCACGGCACCTGGGAAGGCGACGAAAGCGAACTCCGCCGTGTCGATGCGCACAGCGGCGCGGTGCTGGAGCGGCTGCAGATGCCGCACGGCACCTTCGTCAGCGGGCTCGAGTCCGACGGCGCCGACCTGTTCTATTGCGGCGGTGGACCCAGTGGAAAAGTCCGCGCCGTGCGGCGCTCAGCGCGCAAGGCGGACACACCCGCCGGCGGCTAACCCCCTTTTCTTAAATCTTCGGTTTGCCGACCGAACACCCAGGCGGCAACCACCCGCGTGGCTGGGCCGCCGCATTGACAACCCTTGAATGGCTCACCAGAGCCCAGGAGCACCCCATGAAGACTGCCACCGCCGAAGCGGGCCCCGTGAACCATCCCGTCGTGCCCAGAGCACGCTGGATCGCCGAACGCACGGCGCTGCTGACGCATGAGAAGGAGCTGACGCGCCTGCGCGACCAGATCGCCGGCCAGCGCCGGGCCCTGCCGTGGGTGCGCGTGGAGAAGCCCTATGTCTTCGACGGCCCCACGGGCAAGCAGACGCTGGCGGAGCTTTTTGAGGGCCGCCGCCAACTGGTGGTGCAGCACTTCATGTTCGCGCCGGGTTGGGAGCAGGGCTGCAAGAGCTGCTCCTTCATGGCCGACCACATCGACGGCGCCAGGCTGCATCTGGCGCAGCGCGACCTCACGCTGCGGGTGGTCTCGCGTGCGCCGCTGGCCGACATCGAGCGCTTCCGGCAACGCATGGGCTGGCAGTTCACGTGGGTGTCCTCGCATGGCAGCGACTTCAACCACGACTTCGGCGTCAGCTTCACACCGGACGAGCTGGCCACCGGCGAGGTGGACTACAACTACACCCGGCAGCCCTTCCCGCTGGAGGAGGCGCCGGGCATCAGCGTGTTCTTCAAGAACGATGCCGGCGAGGTCTTCCACACCTACTCCACCTATGGGCGCGGTGTGGAGTTGATGATGGGCGCGTACGACTTCCTCGACCTGGCTCCGAAGGGCCGCGACGAGGGCCACCTGGGCGACCCCATGGAATGGATACGCCACCATGACCGCTACGAGCCGGCACCTGCCGCCAAGGCGGCGCCGGCTGCCGGGTCGTGCTGCGGGGCGCAGGGCTGAGCTCGTTGCGATCCCACGCAAGGTCGGAACCATGGCGAACGCCTGGCCCTGGATCGCC
>Ga0307516_10009295_pt1 | contig 10985 bp, 6 predicted proteins | sample 19_EM_MG_FD_203310 | JGI IMG/M metagenome (GOLD analysis project Ga0307516, IMG submission 203310) | Populus trichocarpa ectomycorrhiza microbial communities from riparian zone in the Pacific Northwest, United States - 19_EM | ecosystem: Host-associated > Plants > Roots > Unclassified | place...
CGGCCGACCACCATCCAGGCGACATTCAACGTACCGTTTCCCCACCCGCGCAAACTTTCCGGCGCTCCGGTGCAAGAGTTGCGCACAGCGATTCTGCGGGAGCTGGGTGTCGAGAGTTACTCCGCCTGAAAGTGCAGGGCCGCGCGTCGCGTCGCCATCGATGAATCACGCGGTGTGGTGGGCGGACTGTGCCGACGCCGTTCTCGTGCCGGCGAGATCGACTCGGTTTCGATGACTCGGTCGTTTGTCGGCAACTTTATGTTGCGACGTGGAATGAGGGTGGTTCTGGGCCAATCCCGCCAGCCGGACGGTCACATCGCGCTAGGGCCGGTATCCGCACAAGGCTGTCGCCGGACGGTGCGCATCCAGGCGGCCAGACGGTTGCGCAACCTTGCGCGAAGCGGCGGGCTGTATTTCACGATGCAATAGAGCGCGCGCACGCCATCCTTCCAGCAAATTTTTTTGCCTTCCGCATAGTTGCGGCCGCAAAAAGAAACTCCGACTTCGTGGATGCGGCATCCGAGTCTGGCGATTTTTGCGGTGACCTCGGGCTCAACGCCGAAGCGGTTTTCCTCGATCTCGATGGCCTGGATGATCTCGCGACGGAATACCTTGTAGCAGGTTTCCATGTCCGTCAGATGCAGGCGTGTGAAAACGTTCGACAAGAATGTGAGCACCTTGTTGCCGACCCGTTGCCGAAAAAACATGCGGGGTGGCCGGGCTTTGCTGAAACGCGAGCCGAATACCACGTCGGCGCGGTCCTGAAGTATCGGTTCGACCAGCACGGGATATTCGTTGGGATCGTATTCGAGGTCGGCGTCCTGGATGATCACGATGTCACCAGTCGCGGCGCGGATGCCGGTGCGCAGCGCCGCGCCTTTGCCTTGGTTGACGTCGTGATAAAGAATCTTCTGCACCAGCGGTGCAATTTCCGTTTCCAGGATCGCGCGCGTGTTGTCGCGCGAGCAGTCATCGACGATGATGATTTCCTTGGGCGTGTAGGGTGACAGTCGCACGGCGTCGACAATCGCACGGATGGTTCTTTCCTCGTTGTAACAAGGAATCACGACGGATAATTTCATCTGCATCTTTTCCCCTGATTCCGTGCGAAGCATCAGATGATGCTATCCAGCCAACATCACGAGCCCGACAAGCGCGAACAGGCCTCGATACCGCCGTTGCATCCATACCGCGGTCTCGAAATTCAGTCCGAGCCGCAACGCCCGCACGGACCACGCGAGGTGCAGGAGCCATGCGGCAGGGCTCCACAGCAACAGGCGCGGCAGAATGCCGAAGGCTGCCAGCCCGGTGAGCATCGCATACGCGGCGCTGAACGTGAACAGGCTGGCGAGAAATGTGCGTCTACGGCCGAACACCACGGCGCTCGTGTGGATCCCGTTGAGCAAATCGCCATCGTAGTCGCGAACCTCCTGGTTCAGGTGGCCCCCGGCGAACACCAGTCCGAAGAAGATGCCGATGCCGACACCCTTCGCGTCGAAAGGGTGGACGAGGGTGTAGCCGAGAAGGAAATGCAGCGTGCCGCCGATCAGGTGGTTGAGCGATGCCGCAATGGGTGTGCTCTTGCCGAGAATCGGCGAACCCGAGTACAGGAAGCCGAGTGCAGCGATCGCGGCACCGAGAAGCATCGCCAGAACGCCGAGAGCGGCGAACGCGACATTTGCCAGAACGAGCAGGGCGACCGCAATGTGCGCGATCTCGCGCCTGCCGATGCCATGCCGGCTGAAAACGTATGGTGCGCGCAGCGGATCGCGAAGATCACCCTCGTAGCCCGCCCAGTCGTTGAAGACGAAGATATGGGCTGTCAGCGCGCAGCTGCCGAGCAGCAACACGACGAGCGGAACAATGCCGCGTCGTTCGATGCTGTAGCCGCCGAGGAAGACGCCGAGAAACGGCGACGCCTGCAATGCGAGCACCTCCACCGCCCGGGTCGACGCGAAGTGCCGCACGATGCGCGCGTAATGTTGGACAGGCCGCGCTGAGGTCATGGTGAGGATGGGCGACGCAATTCGGCTTCGGTGCCCGCGGCTTCGTAAAGCCGCAGCCATAATGCGTAGCCGACGTCCACGGACCAGTAGAATCGGTGAACGGTCGCGTTCGGATCGTTGTGATATAGCAAGGGCGGAGTCTTGCGGAGCAGGGCGAAATCGTCGCGCGCCAGCTGCGCAAGCACGGCGCGAGCAGCCTGCCGTGCATTCGCATTCGGCGGCGACGTCTCCGCGTCGACGAGCAGGCGTGCAGTCTCGCTCCAGATTTCTTGTTCCGCGGAGGGAAGCGCCAGTCGTTCCGTCGGCAGCTCGAGCGTGCAGCCGAGCTGGCGCAGTTCGGCCGCACGCAAGTAGGGCAGGAGCGCGGCCTTGGCGTAGTAGACCCAGACGTCTCCATCGCGGAACGTGCGTTGCAAAACGCCGCAAAGTTTTTGCGCGGCGGGGCGATCCAGCTCGCGCAGCATCAGGTATACGTTCATCTGAATGGCGACGTCCGTCGGGTTGGGGTCACCGCCGGGATCGATGCACTGATATTTTTTTCTCGGCGCGAGCCACGTGCGGTAGAGGCCCCTCGCGTCGCGGTAGCGGGCAAGCGTGTCAAGCATTGATTGCAGCCTCGGATCTCCGGTGCCTCGGCCGGCGATTCTCCACACCAGCGCCGTGTCGTCGGCGTCCGGGGTGATGGCGCATCCGAGCTTGCCGATAGTCGCCCCATCCGGCAGCCCGTGGTAGCGCACAAGTCCGTCGCCTTCGATCTGCGCCGCGAGATGCACGCGCGCACGTTCCAGGGCAGCGTCCAGGCCTTGCCGGCTCGCGAGCGGTGAGAGCAGATCGACCAGTGTCGACGTCAGGAACGTGTTCATTTCCAAGTGTGGCGCTTCGTAACGCAGGCCCTTCGTATGCGAGGTGAGCCAGGCGCCATATTCGGTTTGATGCTCGCGCAGCAATGCCTGCGCGCGCGCGGCCATCGCATCCAGCTCGGATGCGGACAGCGGCAGCGTTGTTGCGGCATCCAGGACTGGTTGTTGTGCGATGACGAATACGTGTTGTTCGCGAATGATGCGGAAGTCGCTTCTCGGTGCGAGACGAACGGCGAGCTGCAGTACGCGCTCGCCGGGCGGCACACCCCAAAGGTTGGCGGACACTTGCCAGCCCGAGGGCGCGCGGGTGTGCATGGCCTCGTCGACGTCCGGCCGCGGCAGGAAGTTCGCGGTGGAGCCGACCACAACCCCGTCCATCAGCACCACCAGCTGCGCAGGCGCGCGGCCGCAGGCGAGCGCCCATCCTTCGATTGCCGCCCCGGGTTCGAGCTGCGGCAGCATGCCGACGGCGGAAAGCACCGTCGGGCCGACGCGATCGATCGTGCCAATGGCGTCGCACTGAAGCTCACCGCGCGCGGGCGGATGAGCCAGTTCGACGAAGAACGGCACGTTGTGCGGATCCCATGCGGCGCGCGTGGAGTCGGGATCGCCGACATAGATGCGCTCGTCGCTCGTCTTCGTATACCAGAACGCGCCCACTGCCTGTACGCACACGGATACGCCGATCGCCAGAATGAACAGGCCGCGCGCAAATGGACGCAAGGCGAGCGGAGCCGGTGCGATCATCCATGCAAGGATCGGCAATATATCGGTGAGGTAACGCGGCCCCCAGCACTCTCCAGCCCGCCAGTCGACCATCGCGTAGAGCACGACCTGCGCGGCGATGGCGACGCTGAGCGCCACGGCAAGCGCTCGCGTACCGGGGGAGCCCAAACGCTGAGCCAAACCCAGTGGAACGAGAATCAGAAACGGTGAAAAGATGAGCAGCCCTCGCGCCGGGCTGACGAACACTCCGAGCAATCCCGACCAGTCGTGCTGCAAGAGGTTTTCAGGCGGCCTCACCGTTCCGTATCCCCCGGTGAGAATGCCGATGAAGGCGAGGTTGTAGTACAGCAGTGCCGCCAACGGAACGGCAGCGCCGGCAACAAGCCACGCTGTGCTGCGCCAGCGACTGCCGATGATGAACAGGCCGATGGCTCCGGCAATCGGCGCGTCCGGCGGACGGTTGGCCACGATGAGAACGCATACGACCCCGAGCAGCACCAAGCGTGACGCGGTGGCAGGTCCGAGCGCCAGCAGCAATGCTAACGCGATCAGCAGTTCGCCGGTCCCGTGCTGCCATAGCGCCTGGCTGGAAATCATCCAGGTATCGGTCCCGAACGCGAACGCGAGGGCCAGCAGCACGCTCCATCGGTATCCATCGCGACGCAGCACCAAGTACATGAGAATGCTTGCCAGCGCCGCGAGGATCGACGCCGCGAGCTTCTCCATCAGCTCCGCGACCCGGCCGAGCTGCGGTTGCTCCCAGCCGTGCGCATCGAGCCAGGCGGCCGCCGGGAAGTAGAGCGGCGCGACGAGCAATGGCGTCACCACGGGATAGAATGACGCCAGCTGGTGTTCGCGCGTGTGGAGCATCCAGTAGGCCACCGGCTCGAAGTAGGCGACCTTGCCTCCAGCATCCGCTGGTCGCTGATGTTCCCAGGCCGTCGGATGCCCCTGCGCGACCAGGTGTGCATGTGCGCTGAGCTCGAGCGAGCCGTCGTGCCACAGAAGCAGGGGCAGATATCGGGCGGGCACGGTGTCTCCGGCGCCGATCTGTCGCAGGTTGGCGTTGTAGACCAGGAGGCAGACCAACCCCAGGATGAGCGGCGCCGCCAATGATCGCAGGTAGGAGCGGAGTGGAGATGGAGCTGCGGTAGTCATTGCATTCGTTGACGATTGGAGTGGTAAATGATCAGCACCTTGTCCAGTGAACCTTGCGCCGCACTTGCTCGCGTCGATCCAGCAGATCGCCAGCGGCGATTCCCGATGCGAGGAGCACGACCACGCCAACTGCGTGCGCGCGCAGTTCGGCACGAGCGCCGACGAGTGTGAGTCCAATCAGATGGCGACGCACGGCACACAAGCTTTAGCGAATCGACAAGGCACCGTGGCGTTGGTATCTTAACTGTTGCAGCACGAAACGGAAAAACCATCCCGCATGAGCCCGACTGGGCAGAGAACACTGGTAACGGGCGGTGCGGGGTTTCTTGGCTCTCACTTATGCGATGCGCTGATCCGGCGTGGTGCCGAGGTGCTCTGCGTCGACAATTTCCACACCGGCACACGAGACAACATCGCGGCATTGTTGGGGCATCAGCGCTTCGAACTGCTTCGTCACGACATTACGGTTCCACTCGACGTCGAAGTCGACCGCATCTTCAATCTCGCTTGTCCAGCGTCGCCAGTTCACTACCAGCACGATCCGGTGCAGACGACGAGGACCTGCGTGCATGGCGCGATGAACATGCTTGCTCTCGCCAATCGACGGCGCGCTCGCATCCTGCAGGCGTCGACCAGCGAAGTATACGGCGATCCGGAAGTTCATCCGCAGCCGGAAAGTTATTGGGGGCGGGTCAACCCGATCGGAATGCGCAGCTGCTACAACGAAGGCAAGCGTTGCGCCGAGACGTTGTTTTTCGATTATCGCCGGCAATACGATCTAGAGATCAAGGTCGTGCGGATTTTCAATACGTATGGTCCACGGATGTACCCCGACGATGGTCGCGTCGTCAGCAACTTCATCGTCCAGGCATTGCGCGGCCAGGATGTGACGCTGTATGGCGACGGCAGCCAGACGCGTTCGTTTTGCTACGTGGACGATTTGATCGACGCCATGTTGATCACGATGGATACGCCGGCGGAATTCACCGGCCCGGTCAACGTGGGCAATCCGGCCGAATTGAGCATGCTTGAACTTGCCGAACTCGTGCTGCGGCTCAGCGACAGCAAATCCCGGATCGTTCATCGGCCGCTCCCGCCGGACGATCCGAAATTGCGCCGGCCCGACATTGGATTGGCCACGAGAGAACTGGGTTGGCAACCCAAAGTGCCGCTCGAATATGGGCTGAAGGAAACGATCGCCTATTTTCGAGCGCTCCTGCATACATGAACCTTTCTCTTTCATGCGCTGACCGCGCCGAAGAACGACCCCGCGCAGGCGGAACAACTGCAACTGGCGTTCTCCGCGATTGCCATCGCGGCACTTCAAATGGACTGGTGCGCACAGGGCAGGGCCGCGGGTGATGGGGGTGGAAAGAACGGCAATCATCGTCGCAGGGATGCATCGCAGCGGCACGTCAGCGACGACGCGCATCATCAATCTTCTCGGTGCCGAGCTAGGCGGTAAGCTGATTCCTGCGGGAGTCGGCAACGAGCAAGGTCACTGGGAATCGAGCACGGTCCAGGAACTGCACAACCGCCTGCTCGCCGAGTTGGATTCCGACATCTATTCGCCGGTGAACATTCCAGCCGACTGGTTTGGCAGTGCAGCTGCGCGCCAATGGATCGATCGCATACAGGAACTGCTCGCAGGCGATTACTCGAATTCCACCTTCTTCGTGTTGAAGGATCCGCGCATAACATTGTTTCTTCCGCTCTGGCTGGAGGCGATGCGCAAATCGTCCATCGCGTCGCGATTCGTGCTTCCGTTCCGGCACCCCGACGCCGTCGCCATCTCGCTGGAAGCACGCGAGCGCAGCCTGGAAAGCGGCAACGCGCTGCCGCACGCGCAAGGCGTTGCCGTGTGGCTGCGCTATGTGCTGGCTGCGGAAAAGTTCACCCGCGGTCACGCACGCTCTTTCGTTGCTTTCGACGGGGTGTTTGCCGATTGGCGTGTGGAGTTCGCGCGCATGGGCCGGCAGCTCGGTCTCGAGTGGCCGAATTGGCAGCGTGCGGCCGGTGAGATCGAGGCTTACCTGGATGGCCGAGCCCTCCGTCGCGAAACGCCTGATCCATCGAGTGACAGTCCTGCGAATGACATTGGCAGGATCTGTCGGAACGTTTACGCGGACATGCAAAAAGCTGTACTCGAACCGCAGACGGTTTTTTCGGCATTCGACGCCGCGGCCCAGGCAGTCGCGACTGCCGAGCACCTGTTCGGCGCCCATATCGTGGCCAGGGAACGTGTGTTCGGCGACTTGCGCAACCGCCTCGATGCCGCCTCGCGACAACACCATGTGGAACGCGCGGACATACATCGCCGGTTCGCCGTCGAAATCGGTTTGCGTGATGCCCGCATCGCGGACGCAACAGCGCACGCCAAGGCGCTCGAGCATGATCGCGACCGCGCCGTCGAATACGCCAAGGCGCTAAAACAAAGCAGAGATGAAGCCGTCGAGCACGCGCGGGCGCTCGAGCAAGCCCGGAACGGGCCTACGCGACAGAAGACATCGGAGCCTGCGGGCGCAGAGACGCCCGTGTTCTTCACGATCGCTTCGCGCAACTATCTGGCATACGCCATCACGTTGATGCAGTCGATCGCGGAGCACCATCCCGACGCGCCGAGGTATCTGATACTGGCGGACCTCGACGAAGGCGACGCCGCTCTCGTCGATGCCCCGTTCGCCACCGTTCTCGCCGAAGCGCTCGCACTGCCGGATTTCGATGCGTTCGCGTTTCGCTACAACATCATGGAATTCAACACGGCGATCAAGCCGTACGCATTTGCCCACTTGCGCCAGTTGCATCCGCGCGCTGGCATCGTGTACCTCGATCCGGACATCCTCGTCGTGGCGCCGCTCACGCAAGTCGAAGGCGCATTCGCGGATGGTGCGCTGGCCGTGCTGACGCCGCATCTGCTCGAACCGATCGACGACGATCGTCATCCCGGCGAGCGCGAGATTCTTGCGAGTGGTACCTACAACTGTGGATTCGTCGCGATCGGCGCTCACGCCGAAGCCGATCGCTTGATCGCCTGGTGGGCAGATCGCCTCGAATTCGGAGCGTTCAGCGATATCGCCGCGGGCCTGTTCACCGATCAGAAGTGGGTCGACTTGGTGCCGGGCTTGTTTTCGGATGTGCGCATCCTGCGCGACGGAGGCTACAACCTCGCCTACTGGAATTTGTCGCAACGCCCGGTATCGCGGCGCGGGCTCGAGTGGTATGCGGGGAAAAGGCCGCTCGTTTTCGCGCACTTCAGCGGCGTCGATCTCGATCATCCGGCACAATTTTCCAGGCACCAGAATCGGCATACGCAAGCGACCATCGGGGAACTGCGGTCCTTGTACGCGGACTATCTCGATCGTCTGAGCGCCAACGGCCATGCCGAACATCGCGACAAACCCTACGCGTTCGGCAGGTTCATCGACGGCGAGCCGATTTGCGACCCCGTGCGCGCTGTCTACCGGCGCTATTTCGACAAAGGTGCGGCGCAACGGCAACGCTATCCCTTCTCGATGGACCGCAGTTTGTACGATCTTCCTTGCGATGAGCTGCCGGTGCGCGCCGCGGCACCGATTACGCGCTTGATGTATGCCGTGTGGAAAATGCGCGCGGACCTGCAGCGCGCGTTCGATATCGGCGAGGCGGAAGGGCGGGCGGGATTCATCCGCTGGTTTGTCAGCATGGGCCAGGCCGAGCTGGAAATTCCGGAGCGGCATCTCCAACCGGTGCACCGCGCGTTGGCAGTACGAAAGACCGACGACTTGCATGATCAAATGCAGCAGGAAGGGCGATCCACACCAACGCCGGCGCACCGTGCATGTTCTCTGTTCCTGGACCTGATCAATTGGAGTTGCCGCTTTCGTTTCGCGCTGCGTCTCTATGCCATGATCCCGGAAAGAATGCGGAACAGCGTTCGCGGTCGGCTGGAGCACGTCGCGGGAAAGCCCGCGCAAGTCGCGTCGACGTCGACCCCGGAAAACTCCGGCATCAATTTGGTGGGTTACGCGCACGGCGAATTCGGCGTTGCCGAGATCCTGCGCAGGTATGCTTACACGCTGCGGGACAGTGGGGTGCCATTCGTCGTGCGCAATTTCGACGTCGGCGTCGCAAGCCGCCAGTGCGATCCCAGCATGCAGGAATTCCTGTCGGACGAATGCCGCCACGACGTGAACTTGTTCTGCATAAATGCCGACCAGATGCCGATCGCGCGTGAGCATCTTGGCGATGCGGTCTTCGCAGGTCGCTACAACATCGGCTGCTGGTTCTGGGAACTGGAAAATTTCCCCGAACAGTGGCACGGCGCAATCGATCTGGTCGACGAGATATGGGTGACATCGCCGTTCGTGCGGGATGCGATCGCTGCATGCACCTCCAAGCCCGTGCACATCGTGCCTGTCGCGCTCGGCGTGGAATTGCCGCGGAGCTATTCGCGCGGCGAATTCGGATTGGCCGACGGTACCTTTCTGTGCCTTTTCAGCTTCGACTTCAACTCCTTCGTGGCGCGAAAGAACGCGCAGGGCGCAATCGCCGCATTCCGCCGCGCCTTCGCCGACAGTCGCCGCGATGTGCGTCTGGTGATCAAGACGATCAACGGTGAGCGGCACCCCGATGCGTTGCGGACGCTAGTCGACGCAGCCGGAGGCGACGATCGCATCGAGGTGCGCGATGGATTTCTCGACCGCATCGGAATGTGGGCGCTACAAGCGTGCTGCGATTGCTACATCTCGCTGCACCGCTCTGAAGGATTCGGTTTAGGCATGGCAGAATGCATGCTGTTGGGAAAGCCCGTCGTCGCGACGGCGTATTCCGGCAATCTCGCATTCATGGATGCGGACAACAGTTGTCTCGTCGGATACTCCCTAGTCCCGGTGGAGGAGGGCGAGTACCCAGCCTGGCAAGGCCAACACTGGGCCGAGCCGGATATGGAGCAGGCAGCAACGAGCCTCAGGCGCCTGGCAAACGATCCGGCCTACGCGCGACAGATCGGGGAAAAAGCGAAGGCGAGTGTGCGGCAACATCTTTCGGCTGCGGCGAGTATTGCGGCGATCGCTGCTCGGCTTGCGGATATTCGCTCGCGACAGCTGGGTTGACTTGCTGGCGGACCGGTCTGCGGTGCCGCCCGATTTTTGCTCGTGCCGACGACAGCGAGCTCAGTTAGGGCCTTGACGCGGCGCGCGCCTCCGGAAGACGGCACATCATTCTGGGTTGTTTCGGCTAAGTGCGTTTTCCCGGAGCCCCACTCGGCTACTCGACCTGCAGTCATGAAAACGCACGCCATGAGGAACTCGTTCACTCCAGTGTTGAGTCTGTTTCGATGCGGCTGGCCAGCACGCACTACATTGCGGGCCGCCATACCCCAATGACCTTATGCTGTAACGCAGATTCGGCCGCTCCGGCCAGCCCTTGCGATGCGGTATCGGTTTTGCTGCAGTGCAAGGTGACAGCGGTGTCAGTCATTGAGACACTCAGGCCGCTGGATAACAGCAACGTTGAAGGTAAATACTGACAGCGGTGTCAGTCGTCGGAAGCTTTAGTCCGTCAGAACTGACAGTGCCGAAGTTCGGGTAACACGGGGAGGCAATGGACGCAGCGATCGACCATCGTGAGCGGCTCGCGAGTACCACGACACTGCCGCTTTTGGCTGCAGATGTCGGCGGGACGCATGCCCGCGTGGCCTTGGTGCGCGCCACACATGGCCGCGGTGGTGCACTCGAGGTGCTCTGCTATCGCAAATTTGCTTGCAAGGAGTTTCCGAGCCTCTCGGCACTCCTGAAAGACTTCCTTACGCGCGACGTGCGGATCCCGGTACGGCACTGCGTCGTGGCTTGCGCAGGCTTGGTGATGGGCGACGAGGTTGTGCACGACAACCTGGCGTGGCCGATCCAGCTGTCGCAACTGCGCCGCGCGCTCGACTTCGATGACGTGGCCGCGCTCAACGATTTCGAAGCGCTTGGCTACGCCCTCGATGGCCCGTTGGTGCGCGATGCGCGTCTGCTGTGCGGACCGGACGTTGACGAACCGGGCCCGTTGCTGGCGATCGGGCCGGGAACCGGGCTGGGTGCGGTAGTGCGCTTGCCTGCAGGCGGCAGCGTACTGACCACGGAAGCGGGGCAGATGGATTTCGCGCCGCGCACGGTTCGCGAGCGCGAGATTCTCGCGTGCCTTGCGCCGCAGGGGGGCTACGTCGCGTACGAGCAGATCACCTCGGGCCCGGGCCTGCTGACGTTGTATGCGA
>Ga0307516_10009296_pt1 | contig 10984 bp, 8 predicted proteins | sample 19_EM_MG_FD_203310 | JGI IMG/M metagenome (GOLD analysis project Ga0307516, IMG submission 203310) | Populus trichocarpa ectomycorrhiza microbial communities from riparian zone in the Pacific Northwest, United States - 19_EM | ecosystem: Host-associated > Plants > Roots > Unclassified | place...
TGAAAAAAAAAAAAAGTTTTACAACTTAGTTTTCTTCTCAAGTGATGGTTTCTATATCCACACATGCAGTATTGGCTTCCTGAAGCAGTGCCAAGTCTATGTCCATTCAGATGAAGATCATGATATTCTAGATGATTAGATAAATTATCTTAATAGAATTTCAATTATATGCATCAGAAATTACTAAATGAACAAAGTGAGCAGAGGAGAAATTTCGAATCTGAAATTTTATAACGTAAATGCATATACTTGAGAATTGCTACAAGCCAAGACTTGGAGGAAAAAAAAAGAAGAATCCAGCAATTGCATGTTGTTCTGGGAAACTAAAGAGGCAGATTGAAATTAGTTGTTAAGTGTTCTTGCATGCTGATATATTACTTTGAATCTTCATTCCTGATGCAATTGCATGCTGTTCTGGGAAACTAAAGAGGCAGATTGAAATTAGTTGTTCAGTGCTCTTGCATGCTGATATATTACTTTGAATCTTCATTCCTGATTTCAACTCTGATCTGGTTACTCAGGAAACATGATTCTTCATTTCAAGTAAATATAATGCATTTATTACTTCTATATAACATCCTCTTTTCCAAAATTGTTTTGTATGCCATATATTCGTGTGGCATGCTTCCCAAAGCCTGTTACTCTGATCTTTGGTAATACATTAATGGCATAAAGAAGTATAATATGTTTTCTGACCTTGTTTCAGCTCATTCAAAGGAAGAGAAATAGGAAATGAAAAGTTGATTGCCATACTTGATCTGCAGCAAATTGCATATAAGAACATTGATGCGCGTGGATTGATCACCGGATTTCAACTTTTGCAGGTAATTATTTCATATGAAATTTTGACCACTAAAATATATTCCATCTGCCAAATGGCAATTGAAAGGAGCCTAAGAGTCAGAGTTTGCATGCTGAAAAGATAGCTTAACACTTTTAATATTACACAGGAGATGGAGAATAAGGAAAATGAAAATTTTGGATGATAATTGAGAGCTTCCCATTGTATATTTAACGAGTCTATTTGTAATTCCCTTATTGCCAGAAAATGGTTATCAATTAAATGTGCATCGATACCAAAATACACTTGTAAACATTGATAACAAGGAGACAGCACAGGTTTCGCCATAAAATGTTTGCCTCTTTTTCGCCAGGTGCTGAAAGAAACAAAAAATTGCGTGTTGCCTAGATAAGGTAGCCTCAATTCAGGTATATATATAATTGAGGAGATGAAGGAATTAAACTTGGATTTTAGAACTGATTTCATGGAAGCTGATGCTCATTACAGATCATTTATGTCTGTTCTGTATAAGATATAAAACTCTTCTTATCAATCTTCGTCTTGCATTTGATGAATGCCAAGTTATATTTATGCTTCAAGTGAGCGGTAATTTATGTTATTATCATGCCATGAGTGCTGGAGCTTATATGTTTTGCTTCTCTTATTGTTCCTCTGTGATATGCATCAAATGGTTTAAACATTCGAGTTCTGGTCTGGAATTTTGTTTGATAACTCTGTTCACTTTTCAGCACCTCAAACTTACTACATGTTACATATGATGTCTATTAAGCATCGAGGATATATGCATACATTTGGAGTGCAATACAGAGAGCACATTTCACTAAAATCTGAATCCTCATTTCTTTAGTTTTAAAACTGCATGTTTGGTCTGCTTGTACCATGTTTGTGCTGGTTCAGCTGGTCAGTAGCTTGATATACTGGGTTGTTTTGTTGTTACATATGGTTGTCATGGTTATTTTTTTGAATATATTCTTGTTGACTTCTAAGTTGAGTGAAGCTGGTGATGAAGGATGCAACTTTATCTGCTAGTAAATCTTCTCTTGTGAAAAAATGAAATCTTTTCCACATGCTGTCTCCTGTTTTCCCTAATAGGTATATTTTTCTAAAACAATCTCAAGTGAAACTAGGCATAAACTTTTAGAATGACCTGGGTTATGATTCAAACGTATTAAGTCAAACTCGAAGAAAGCATGCTCAAAAGGACTTCTGTTCCATGAAGGGAAACATCAACTTTAGCTTATACCAAGTGATGCAACCTACACTTAAAAGAAAGGCTTGGATTGACTTATGAAGAGTGGTGGGAGGAAACAAAAAAGAAACAGCCCAAGTATTTGCTCAGAGAGATGATCTCAAGACAATGTTACCCATGTAATTACCGGAATAACCTGGATAAATAAACCTGAAATGCTTCCTGGATTCATTGCCATGACTCTCTGACAATAGTAAATAAAGCAACTACACAAAATTAAATACACCTTTTCCTCCGAATTACTCTGTATTCCTTTTTTTTTCCTGATAGGGAGATCTTTTTTCAAAAATTATACATATAAATTTTTTGGCATAATGTGAATGTATTAGGATATGTGTTTGGTTCCATGTTGAACACATTTTAGTCATATCAGAATAAAGTTTGCTTCAAAAACTTCTGTTCCATAAGGTACAATCTGGTGGAGTATACACGGTTGATTGCTGACTGGGAAAAATTCATTACACTGTATGAATATCTAATTTTTTTAGAATTTTTGTCATGTAGGCTTACTATCCAGAGCGTTTGGCAAAGTGCTTCATTTTAAGTATGCCATGGTTCTTTGTTAGTGTTTGGAGGATGGTTTCTCGCTTCCTCGAGAAGGCCACATTGGAAAAGGTATCTTACATTGCTCAGACTCTACATCATTTAAAGTCTATAGACTCATAGACCCTTGGAATTATATAAGTGGATATCATTTGCCAAAGCAACTTGCAGTGGATCTATATATTACTGAGTGCTTGTGCCATTTTCTTGATTATATGTCTCGAGTCATAACTAAACCAGCATTTTTCCTTTTATTGGAAGTCTCACCTTTCATTCTTGCCAAAACATATTTTCACCCAACCCTTTCATATATATTGTCCGCATTGGTTTTGAGAATACTGTATGCTGAGTTTCTAAAAGACAGGCTCCCTAATATCTGTGATAGAAAAAGGAAAACAGTGATGTTATTGGTTAAACTCATGTGAATCTTTTTCGTGTTTGTAATTACAGTTGGTATTATGACTCGCTTTCTAGAACCAAAATTATTTTTTCAAGCTGGTTCTTCTTTTTTCTTTCCCGTGAATGGGTGGTACCTCCTCGGTGCATTTATAGCGTGTATTCGCTTTGACTACCAAAAACAGAACAAAAAGAAACAGAGTTATTTTTGAAGTTAGCCAAGGATGATACATTGTTTAAGCTGATCTTCTATATTAAATTAGCTGGGTGGCTTGCTTTGTGGTGATGAATGCAGGTTGTGATAGTAACCAGTGAAGAAGAAAGAGATTTTTTTGTAAAGGAAATTGGTGAAGAAGTCTTGCCAGAAGAGTATGGTGGTCGAGCAATGCTTGTAGCTCCTCAAGATGTCACAGTGCCGCCGCTGGAGGGTTGATCCTCATCATGTATTGGAGTAGCTGCTACTGCAGAGGCAGCTTATACGGCTGCTATATATGGATGGATATTCACCATTGGATGGTTAGCTAATTTCAATTTAAAGCATGCTGGCCAGTGTTGAGCAGTCACATGCTGCGATGCCTGCAAGTTACAATTAAATTGATTTAAACATGAGATAAAACTTAAACAACCATCAATAATGGTTGTGATTTCACTAGTATATATTGCTTTCAGCATTGCACTAACCACTATTGACAGTGTTTCCCAACTGTTTTCCAAAATATAACCTCAAGAAATCCTTACAATATTTAGCTTTCTTAGTTCATGTAGGAGTGGATTGGCTTCCCACAATATTATGCAAGAAAAGATTGTTCTGCTTTTTATTTATTTTATATATAAAAATATATCTCATATCCATTTTAACGAAGCATGTATATTTTTTAAAAAATAATTAGAAGTTTTTTTTTAATTTATTTTTTTTAAATTGCCAATGCAAAAACCATTTCAATACCGAATACAATTCTCAAAAATCATTTTCCATGGAACACCATTTCCAAAAGAAATTCCTTTCACGACAAACAAATGTTCCTCCATCATCGAATCTGATTTACTCATGTTATGAAGTGAGGGGGGGGGGGGGGGATATAAAAAATGAAAATATATAGAAATAAAATAAAGGAGGCAAAAGCCAACAGGAGACCAAACACCAATAAAACTCGAAAATATATAGAAATAAAATAAAGGAGGCAAAAGCCAACAGGAGACCAAACACCAATAAAACTCACCACCATCCTGTCATAAGTCAAAACCCATAACTCAAAACAACCCACAGGTTCCCCAACCCTTCTCGTCTCCTTCTGTCAGCCGCCTCTCACTTTACTGTTTCTCTCTCAAATCTCTGTCTCCAAAACATGGCAAGTCTCGCTCACCCCGGTAGCCAAACCCGCCTATTCACCAAACTCTCCCATCAACCCAAAAAATTCACACCTCCTTCAAGAATCCGCATGTCCCTTCAAGAAAACGCCCCCTCCCTCGCTGTGGTTGGCGTCACTGGTGCAGTTGGCCAAGAATTCCTCTCTGTCCTCTCTGACCGTGACTTCCCTTACCGTTCCATCAAAATGCTGGCCTCTAAGCGCTCTGCTGGCAAGCAGCTCACGTTTCAAGATAGAAACTACACGATTGAAGAGCTGACAGAAGATAGCTTTGACGGGGTCGATATTGCGCTGTTTAGTGCTGGTGGGTCCATCAGTAAGCATTTTGGGCCGGTGGCTGTGGACAAGGGAGCCATTGTGGTGGATAATAGCTCGGCTTTTAGAATGGAAGAAGGGATTCCTTTGGTGATTCCCGAGGTTAATCCAGAGGCTATGGAAGGGATTAAAGTCGGGATGGGAAAGGGCGCTTTGATCGCCAATCCGAATTGTTCAACTATTATTTGTTTGATGGCGGCTACTCCTTTGCATAGGCATGCCAAGGTAATGTAGTTTCAACATTAATCTAGTGTTTGGTTGTAAGTTTTGTATTGGGGACATCTTATGATCAATGCTTGAAAATGTTTATATATATACAGTCCCTTATTGATTAACATTTGACAAACATAAATTATTTTGTAAGACTTTGTAATTTGTACCGTGTAATGTGTTTATCTCTTCGTAGAATTTCTGTTTCCCTGATTGTCAATTACAAATAATTATCTTTAGCTAAGGGTGACTCTGTTCTAGAAATAAAAAATAATAAGAAAAGATAAAAAAAAGTTAAGGGAGATTTAAGACTATATTTCAAGATGTAATTTTAGTGTTTTATATACATGCTGAAATTTAGAAAAAAAAAAAAAACAGAAAGAAAAAAGCCTTGTGAGGTTCTTAGTGCTGGAATTTTGTTTTTTGTTTGTGTGTGAATGCTAGCTAATCAATGGACGTGGCAGGTGCAACGAATGGTTGTTAGTACATATCAGGCAGCCAGTGGTGCTGGTGCTGCAGCAATGGAAGAGCTTGAGTTGCAGACTCGTGAGGTTTCTGTTTCCCATCTAATCTTGTTATCTTCGATCAATTAGTTTGTTTCATTTATGTTTAGCTGGTATTACTGGTTTTATTGCTTATCTTCACAAAGATGATTCCTTGTGTTTTATTTCGGTAAGGTCTTGGAAGGAAAACCACCAACTTGCAACATCTTTAAGCAACAGGTTTGTCTGTTCGTTATGCAATAACTGTAACTTTTTAATAAAAGTTCCTTTATGTGCTATGAAAAGTTCAAACCTAACCTCTTGCTATGTTTTATTTACAGTATGCTTTTAACTTGTTTTCACACAATGCACCTATTCTGTCAAATGGTTATAATGAAGAGGAAATGAAATTAGTTAAAGAAACCAGAAAGATCTGGGTAAGCTTTAAAGGCTATTTCTTTTACTACACTGTTATATCTAATAAGATATATTATGGTCTAATCCTTTATAAAATGTTTCCATATTTTTTTTTGTCAATTTTTCAGAATGACATGAATGTTAAAGTCACTGCTACATGTATACGTGTTCCTGTCATGCGTGCACATGCTGAAAGTATCAATCTTCAATTTCAGCAGCCCCTTGATGAGGTAAGTCGCTCATTTGACCAAATACAAAACTAGCACTATGGAAGTTTTTATTTTGTTTTTGATATAGTTGAACTTATAAAGAAGAATAATAGATTGCCAAGAGAAATAGGTAAAAGAAATTTCCATCCAAGATTTAATAGTTGGTCCATTTATGACTTGTATAAAATTTCATTTGGTAAAATTTCTTGAATGCACAGGATACGGCAAAAGATATTTTGAAGAGCACTCCTGGGGTGGTGGTTATTGATGACCGAGCATCTAATCACTTTCCTACACCTTTGGAGGTATCAAACAAAGATAATGTTGCAGTTGGCAGGATTCGTCGTGATTTGTCGCAAGATGGAAATAAGGGGTAAGACTAATTTGTGGGCCTTGAACTGTTTAATTGTTGTCTATCCTTTATGACAAAGTGTCACATTAATTGTTGGATGCCAAACAGGTTGGATATATTTGTCTGTGGTGATCAAATACGCAAAGGAGCTGCACTTAATGCTATTCAGATTGCTGAGATGCTGCTATAGTCTGTTCTTTTGCTTTGGTGGTGAGGTTCATTTGATGGATTATTCAATTTGGTGAGATAAGGTGGTTTAAAATGTTTTATATTTCTAGTCTCTTGACACGGATATTCATTCTTGCATTGAGGTTGAAGAAATTTGAGAAGTTTTTGTAGTATAAGCATTTGGGTTTGTTATCTCTGCACGTGGTATTTTTCAGTTGATAGGGTATCTAACCTTTGCATTTGAAGTTAATTTTGTACCTTTATTGTAAACTTATGATAGCCTATGCAAGCTAGAAATTTTGTCAAGTATGAAAATAGAATCATAGGGTATGAGTCTCCAACATGCCATGGTTTCTTATCAGTCTTCATCTTCTGGAATTAAGCCCTAGAGCAACCATTTGCACGCAATGCTTGTCAGTCAGATTATATGTGATGTATCGAGCTTTACAAGGCATGCCATCAAACAGCCATGTTTTTTTTTTAATAAAACACTAATCCGAGGAATTGATGCAACAAGTTCAGCAGCCATACCAAGGTTGAGGTATTTTACCCTTGCACTGTTCATAGAATATGTGGTGTTTGGTACATGGCTCTATTTTTGGCTTATAAAATTATGACAATAAAGAGACCCTGATCACCATAACAAGATATGGCAGATGCATTCATTAGTGTAACAATAGATTATTGTGCCGAAGACTTTGAAAAACTATGTTTAACGCTTGAACCAGACTAGTTGAGAAGTTAAAGAATGCTAGATATGATGGTTGGTGTTTGTTGTGTGTCTGCAACCATCACTGGTGTTTGGCTTTTGCGCTGAAATACAGTTTGTGGGAAATCACTGAAACATTTTAATTATCTTCATGTTTGCATTGGATTGGCAATTTGTTTGTCCTACGTAGGTGAGTTCACGTTGCCTAAGGTGTTTGCAAAATGTATAAAGGATCAGTGCCGTGCCATTGCAGAAATGTTGTCTGAAATGGCTGACATTTGAGAATTTATCTGATTTACGGGGAAGTATTATTTGATAAATTGGGAATAGTTGAAGATAATTATGATGATCCCCTTCCGAAACTAGGAACGTTGATGTTGCCGAAGAAGGGGATGAAGTGGATGGTGGGATCTAGATGCTCAGGGTATCCATCTAAAATCTTCACTGTTCCCTAATTAGTTGGCAGTTGCTTGTCTGCACGAGAAGTGGAGCAGAGGGGAGTCTAGTTCTCGTAGGCAGGTTTTTTTTTTTTTTAATCATTTATCCATCTGGTTTGAGCTATAGACTAGTCTTACTTTTGTTTTTGAATGCATGGAACAGTGACTTAAGATTACTGATTGGATTTGTGGTCGGAGCAACATGCCTCGGCCATTTTAGAGCTGTTCCTATTTGGTGCATTACCTGTCAGGATGTCTTCCTGATTGTGATTCTCTCATTTCTAATATGTTAGATTATTCACTTCTATTTGTTTCCTGATGTTTTTCCACAATCATTGTTTGAGAGTAGGTATTACGTGTTACCCTTTAATCACTTAACGGATTCTGGAGAATATAGTGCAATTTATGTAATTAGCTGGGGCAAGCCAGTTTGTGCCTAGACCAGGAAAACGAAACAGGGATCTTTGAGGGTTACTCCCTAGCTAACTAGCCTTAGTCAGTTCTATTTTCCTTAGATGATTGATTGTTTCCTCGGGAACAAATCTTCTTGAATGTTCAAAGCTGGAGTTCCGTGAAAATCCTGGAATCTAACACGGTTTCATTTTCCTCGACTATTGAGCTGGAATTCTCAGGGGATTGTTTATGATCTGTGGAAACCTTGGCCTGACAGTTACCTTTGTTGGAGATATCATGAGTTCTTGATATAAATTTACCAGGCAAGAGAAGTTGCGTCAAGGGAATATTTGGCTGATGGTGGTTCTCTCTCTAACATAAGTGCTTAAGAGACCGTTTGAAATTCATGATGGCAAATGTAATAATGCAAAAGACAATACAATAAAGAGGGGATGCCATTTTACTCTATCTGCAATCTAAAAGCAGATGATGATTATTATTATAGTACAGAAGAAAGTGTGAGTGATGCATAAGTCATTGGCTTGAGAGATATAAAGCGTTTTGGAATTGAGTGTGCCTATCTACTTTCCCATAGCACGAAGTTAACGAGAAGGTGCTCAGCGGCCAAGCAGACCAGACTAATTGGATAAGCGACATCCAACTTCTTCCCATACAAGTTGTCAGTTTTCCGAAGCTTATTACGAGTTGCCTTGATAATTCCACCTCTCGTTTTTGGTCAATCCTTGGATGATCCTCTGCTTCCATGGCAAGGGAAGTAGAAAGCTACTTTTGCATTTCTGGGGCTACTTTTTTCATGGAATATAGTACGTGGGGGACATACAAATTACTCGTAGAAGGCAGAGGCAAATGCCTTCTCCATTTGATTGGCCCAGCTTTTGAAGGTATTCACTGGTACACAAGTTTTTCTATTTTTTTCTCTATCTATTTGCAATTGCTTTGATTATGTTCTAACTTCAAGTTGGGAACTCGGGACATGGAAATGCAGCTGGGAATATCATCGAAGGGATCCTCTTGTGCCCATAAAATAAGAGACTTCGATGTATCTGTTCCCTCCGCTGATGGGAAATGCCTTTATTGGGTTTTTCTATCAATATGATATTGCATTTTGTTTCTGTAAAACAAAATCTTATTTAATAACAACCCTTTATTTATTAACGTTGTTAGAAATTAATGGTTGATCAGTGAAATTATGACATGTTACTTAAATTATTTTTTACCAGGATTTCTTTTTTGCAAAATACCAAATGATTTTGAAAAATAAATGTACTGTTCTAAAAAATGAAATGTAAATATATTCATAACTTTAGAGAAATTATTAACGTGGATAACAAATATAATGTAAATAAATAAATATTAGTGGCATTGACATGTGATGAATAGTGATATTTCATTTGTACTCCGTCGCGGGTCATGTATTTTTTTATTAAAAATATTATATATGCAGACTTTTCTAATATGTTTCTGTATATAAAAATTCAAAACATAAATAAAAAAGTTTATGTATACATGTAATAAAATAAATTAAGAATTATGTTATGTTAACAAATAAAAAAAACAGTCATTAACTATAAATAAAGACAAAAAAAAATTAAGAAACATATATATATATATATATATAAAGATATTTGATCTCGCAGCACAGGTTTTTGACCCAGCCGTGTTTAATAACTTTGTTTATCAAAATTAAATTTTTATTTAATCAAATAATAATAAAAATAGATACACATGAAATTGATTAAATAAAATAAAAATAAAAAAAATATTATGTAAGGTTATATATATTAAAAATATTATCAAAAATAAATATTTCTATTCATATAAAACATAAAAGAAAAAATTTATAGATGAATTAGAATAATTTATTCAAAAAATTAAATATGTACAAAATAATTAAAAAATAACAACTATTTGAAAAAGTCTAAATAAGTAAAATAAAAGGAAGAAATGTTATTAATTTAAATCTAAATTAAAATATTATTTTGAAAAAAAAACAGAAAAATAAAAAGGAAAATGCTAAATGTTGTGGGGCCTAGCAAGTCATGCTAGTGCTCACTCGCATGCTTGACCCTCATAATTGTTTGTTAGTAGGTGTTGTTAGTCCTAATTTTTTTTTTTTAAGAAACAAGATTCAGATGACGTGTTATTTGACTGTGTCCCGATTCCGGTCATCGTGATCGCCGAATAATTGAGGTAGAAGGTTTTTTACCAAACAACTCATTTTCAACTCATTTTTTACCAAAAAAATCATAGAAACCTTATTAAATCAATTTATGACCTTAAAAACCTCAAAGAACAACCCAAAACTCGAAATCAAACATAAACAAAAAATCTTCTCAAGGTCAAATATGTTTTTTAGACGGTTTTAATGTAAAACAATACCTAAATGAAATTCTCCTCATCATATGAAACCATTTGATATAAAAATCAATCGTTTTGGTAATTAGAATCGGTGTTAACGTTGTTTTTTTTTCTCTATTATCGAAATCGGATAATTTTCTCTTCTTTCTCAAATTAAAGACTAAAAAAAATGAAATTTTGAATTAAAATTGATTTTTTTTATAAACTTAAAAAATTGGAGAGATTCAATTCTTATAATTAATAAAAAAAAAATGAGAACTAAGGTGGATATTTTGCAAAAAAAAAAAAAAACCTTCTAGAACACCACCCATCTTCCTGTGTGCTTCGTTTTAGGTTCCTCGTCTCTGAATTTTCTCCATTGATTTTAGCTAAACTAGCCTCCAATCAAACCTTCAAAAGACAAGATTAGAAAAAAACAGAAAAGGATATAAAAAAAAAAAAAAAAAACCTCATGGTAACAGTGAATCTACGATTCCTACGAGTCTCATTCCAGCGCGTGGGGTTAGAGTCTTTGTAATTATCCTCGTCAACCCACAAGTCAATTGGAGGAAGATAC
>Ga0307516_10009297_pt1 | contig 10984 bp, 14 predicted proteins | sample 19_EM_MG_FD_203310 | JGI IMG/M metagenome (GOLD analysis project Ga0307516, IMG submission 203310) | Populus trichocarpa ectomycorrhiza microbial communities from riparian zone in the Pacific Northwest, United States - 19_EM | ecosystem: Host-associated > Plants > Roots > Unclassified | place...
GGTTTGACGATCGGGGATTTCAGCACCACGAAACTGAAATACTTTTCGATGCCGATGTCCATGTCGGTGAGGCGTTCCATGATCGTTTGATATTCGCCGATGCCGGCCGTGACGAATTTCATCATGTAATCGTAGCCGCCGGAAACGAGATGACATTCGATCACCTGATCGACCTTCCCGACCGCGGCAAGGAAGCGGGCGAAATCGATCTGCCTGTGATTCTTCAGCGTGACCTCGGTAAACACCGTGAGCGTCTGACCGAGCTTGGCAATGCTGATCTGCGCCGAATAGCCCTCGATATAGCCTTCTGCCTGGAGTTTCTTCACCCGCATCAGGCAAGGGCTCGGCGAGAGGTTGACCAGTTCGGCAAGCTCGACATTGGTGACGCGGCCGTTCTTCTGCAGTTCGTGAAGGATCTTGATGTCGATCCGATCGAGCTTCATGGCAAATCCCCAAAACGGCTGACAGGCAACGCCGCCCTCGCAGTAGAAAATGCTGCGTTCCGCCGGCAAGACCTCTCCTCTAGCAAAAATGGGGCCGATCGGCTCCGGATTCTTCCACGCAAAACAATACGCCGCCGCCATGAACGCGCGCAGAATGATATGCTGGCAAGTGGCCCCAATCCGGCGCCGATCTTGCGCAATTCTACCGTACCTTCCGGGTTGAAAGCCGGAGAGACCTGCATGCCCGCACCACTCGTGCGCGTCGAAACCACCCCCACACTTCCCGAGCGTGCAGATGCCGTGGTGATCGGCGGCGGCATCGTCGGCGTCTTCACGGCCTATTATCTGTCGCGCCGCGGCCTCAAGGTTGCCCTGGTGGAGAAGGGCCTGATCGGCGCCGAACAGTCCAGCCGAAACTGGGGTTGGTGCCGCCAGCAGAACAGGGATGCCCGCGAGCTGCCGATCGCAACCAAGAGCCTCGAGCTCTGGGAACGCTTCACCGCGGAAAGCGGCGAGACAACCGGCTTTTCGCGTTGCGGGTTGTTCTATCTGAGCAACGACGACGCCGAACTGGAGCGGTGGGCCCGCTGGGGCGAGTTTGCAAGGACACTCGGGGTCACCACGCAGATGCTGGACAGCGCCGAAGCCACCCGTCGTGGTGCGGCGACCGGGCGTCGCTGGAACGGCGGCGTGTTCTCCCCGAGCGATGGGACCGCCAGCCCCGCGGACGCCGCCCCGGCGGTAGCCCGCGCCATCCTGAAGCAGGGCGGGACGGTCCATCAGATGTGCGCTGTCCGCGGCCTGGAGACGAGCAGCGGCCGCGTCAGCGGCGTCGTGACCGAACAAGGCATCATCCGCACACCGATCGCCATCCTGGCGGCGGGGGCGTGGGCATCTTCCTTTTGCCACCAGCTCGGCATCAGCTTTCCCCTCGCATCGATCCGCTCCTCCGTTGTCGCGCTGTCGGCCGGCGCCGAGGGATTGCCGGCTGCGCTTCATACGGCCAACATTTCGATCACGCGGCGCGCGGGCGGTGGCTACACGCTCGCGATCAGCGGGCGCGGCCGAGTTGACCCAACCCTTCAGCAGCTGCGCTTTGCGCCGCAATTCCTGCCGATGTTCGCACGACGATGGCGCAACCTGCTGCCCGGAGGTCTCGAAGGGCTGCGGTCCGGCCACGAAACCCTGCGACGTTGGCGGCTCGACCAACCTACGCCCATGGAGCGCGTGCGGATTCTCGACCCCGCGCCCGACCAGGTAACCCTCCGGATCACCTACCAGCGCGCGCTCGAGCTCCTGCCCGAATTGAGCAAGACGACGGTGACCGCGACCTGGGCCGGCTATATCGATTCCACGCCCGACGGTGTTCCGGCAATCGGGGAAGCGACAGCGCTGCCCGGCTTGATCCTGGCGGCGGGCTTCAGCGGCCATGGCTTTGGCATCGGCCCTGGCGCGGGCCATCTCATCGCCGATCTCGCGACCGGAGCATCGCCGATTGTCGATCCGAGGCCCTACACGCCCAGCCGCTTCGCCAAGCGTCGGGCCGTCAAGGTTGCGGATTTCTAGCGCGCGATCTCATCCGACCGCATCGCCACGCCCCAAGAGCAAGACGAGCGTCGCCCCACCGATGAAGGGGGCATAGAGGCCCTCGTTTCGGGAATCCTATCACCGGATCGAAAGGGCGGACATCGCCACGACACGCCGAGTCTCACACCACCAGACCGATCGTGAACGAGCAGAACTTCCACCCATAACAGTGCGCCAGCGGGGCGCGTCAGCAAAAAGCCCTTGAAAACGGTGTGTTTTCAAGGGCTTAATACTTGGTTGCGGGGATAGGATTTGAACCTATGACCTTCAGGTTATGAGACAGATGGACGCACGTGCAAACTATTGATTTTACTGCATGAAATTCTTCATAAAATATTCTTGTGCTAGCGTTTGTGCTAAAATTCGAAAAATTCAGCCTCTTCGGCAGGCATTCCCCTGGTGCACGACTGAAGGTAAGGCGTTTGCCGCTCCGATGCTGGTAGCGCCCTGCATTTGAATATCCTGAATCAGGCTGGCTTAGCGCTTGCTTTTTTAGACGATGCCGCCTCTTTGGCGCTTGCTTCAGCTTCGTCTTGCTTTCTTTTTGCATTTTCCTCGACGCGCTTGAGAAGAGCGTCAGTCTTGTCGAGCCATTGAGTCGCCTCCTTGGCAGTATCAGCTTTTCGGAGCTCTGTCGCGAGGCGGGCAAACACAGGCATGGACCGCTTGAGTATCTCGTCAAGCTCTAGTTCGCTATCCGGATCAAGGAAAAGGCGATCTGTAAGGTGGGCCGCTCCCTTGTTGATGCTTATCCGCTCGGCTGTTGTGAGGAAGTTGCCGCCAACTTCACCAAGAACACGCAGCGGGTCGATCCCAAAGTCTGTGGCGATCACGTCGTCTTTGTCTCGCTTCGCACCGCGGAAGAACTCATCCATCTTACGCACGGCAAGGAAGCTGTGCAGGCGGGTGGCGTCGGAGACTAGATCAAATCCCCTGTCCAAACCCATGATCATATCCTCGGGATCTACGTACCTTGCAAAGTCCTCACACCAAATGGCGAAGCCAAAGCAATGGTCGATGCATTGGAAAGCAGCTGCTATCTGTGCTGACCGCGCTTTCATTGAGCCCCCCATTAATGACTCGTTGCATTGTTCTAGACCGAAATGCTTCAGGCGGTTCTGCTCTTCTCGGAATGGCGCGTTCACAGATCCAGCGATAGCTGGCCGATCTCGGACATCTGGACAAGTCCATTGATCAACCACGTGTCGGGGTATTGCGAGTGCGTTCCCATCGCGAACAGGAGCCCCTTCCGGGGCATTTCCTCGCCCCAGCGGGCTTGCATCCGCTTGATGGTGTCGGCCTCAGTATATTGCTTCCGCCAGTGGAAGAACGTGGCCTCGGTCTCCCAGTCCTGGCACGTGCCGGTGCGCTTGCCGTCCTTTATCTCGTACTCGTACTTGAAACGGTATGGGCACGGCGCATAGGGAATGATCGGTCCCAGGAAGAGGTCGGCCTGCTTGGCGGCCAACTCGTACTTCTGTCGCTCTTCTTCCAGTTCGTCCGCTGGCTTCTTCTCGACGAGGAATCGGCCGATCGTCGGCCGGATGAAGGCGAGGCTTCGGCCTTGGCGGCGTTCCTCCTCCAGGCTTTCCACCACCATGGGTGCAACGAGGCCGTAGCGCTCGCGCTGCGGCAAGGTACCGGCGATTGTCAGGCTATGATGGTCGAGCCGTCGGCTTTCGATCCGCTTGTCATCGCGTGGGCGTTGGGAACTGTACCGCACCACGTCCCAGCGCTTGAACTGCTGGGCGTCCTCCAGTGTGCGGAAAGCAATGGGATAGAGGCGCACCCATTGTCGACCTCGTGTGACGGCGGCAGTGCAAACGGTCTCCCCATGACGAGCGCTAAGCTGGGGCGCGGCCTTGACGATGATGATGGCCTCATCGGTGCTCCCGTCAGGCGACGGCGAGCCCTGGGAGGTAAGGGACTGGTTCATGGACGGCGCTTTCGCCTCCCACCGACAAATGTCTTAGGCGCAAGCCGGTGTGTTCAACGATATGGTCAGCAACAATGGAACGGTGGCAGTTGCAGTGATTCTGCTCGAAACACATCAGGCAGCAAGGCTTACCGCGCACCAACTCGACAGCACGCTCAAGGTCACGCTGGGCTACGTCGGTGGTCATGTGCCGCCCGAATATCGTTCGGAATTGCGCATACTTTCCTGCGCGCGCGGCTTCGCGGCCGGGCTTGGGGTCGCCGAGCCCTTTGAGATGGACGTAGGCAATGCCGTGAGCTTCAAGCTTTTCCGCGAGGGCCGACTTGGAGAATCCGGGCTTGCGGGATAGTGGCAGGTCGCGGACATCGATCAACGTCTCCACGCCAGCGCGCCGCAACGTCGCGACAAACTCGTCCACTCGGGAGCCTTCGTAGCCAATGGTGTAGAAACTGCGCGTCATGTGTTCACTCTTCCCCTGGATACTACCATCAACCAGCGGTGGTAGTAAGAAATTGCACGTGCTGCACGGATTTGAGCCTGGGCGTGTGGCGGAGCTGCCAGCCATAGCTCGATACCAAGAGATTCGCTGCATTCGGCTTAACGTCAGGATCGGCTTGCTGTCCTTTCTTCTGAAGGGGTTCATGCCCATGAACCCCTGCCTGTCCGGCGAGGACTGGGGGTAGCAAGGGCAAGGGTGTCTTGGTGCGGCCGCAGGAAGCGCAGCGACCGAGGCTCGGCCCCTTGCGCGCGCGAGGGGCGAAGCCCCATAGCCTTCATCATACAAACAATCGGCCCATGTGCGTAGCGAAGCGGCGCTCATCAATGAAAATGCACCCGCAGGAGCGCCAGCAAAGCGGTGGCGCAGCCAGGCGCGGGACCGAGTGCAGCCCCGAGACCGGTCTGAAAGGGCGCCCGCAGGAGTCTCAGCGTAGCGCCGCCGTCAGGCGGGAGACGGAATCGAGCGCCCCCGGCGAGGGGCACCGAATGTTCTTGCGCGAGGGATCGTCGCTGGATGGCCAAGCCGCAAGGCAGCGTGAGCCTAGCCCAAGAACAAAGCACGAAGCCGCGCGGCCCAACGCTTTACGCCGTTGCTTTCCCACCGTGACCAAACCCGACTCAAACCGCGAACAGGCCGGGACCATTCCGCTTTGTTCGTTCTCAGAACGCATGCGTGAGCGTTTTGAAGTGCCGGGCATCGCAATAGTGAAAAACGCACCCGCAGGAGCGCCAGCAAAGCGGCGGCGTAGCCGGGCGCGGGACCGAGTGCAGCCCCGAGACCGGCCTGAAAGAGCGCCCGCAGGAGTCTCAGCATAGCGCCGCCGTCAGGCGGGAGACGGGATCGAGCGCCCCCGGCGAGGAGCACAATATGTTCTTGCGCGAGGGATCGTCACCGGTTGGCTGAGACGCGAAGCGGCTCGGTGAGCAAGGCGAGTAGAGCCCGGTCCGGACATAGGCGGACGCGTGTAGCAATTCAGGTCTTAAGTCTCAGAGCTTGTGATAGCCCCGATCAATACATTTCTGGCGCGGGATGGAGCCAACCTCCATCTCTGCCAATTCGTAATGTCGCAAAATCTTGCTCGCTTCCTCGGTGTTCGACAAACGGAAATTCATCGTCTCCAGGCGTCACATCAATCAACATGGACGTTAATGATTGCCGCACGACACTGTGAGGCATCAGCCAATGCCCGCCACTCACAAGCCATCCGCGAACGACGGTGTGTCCGCCAAATACCCGAACGAACCGCTCGCTGTTCTCATGGCATTCATTGCGCCTGGCCTCCGACCATATCTGGCGCGGAACGACTCGTGCCGCCACAGCACGCTCGACAACGTCGTCAAAATAAGCCGTTGTGCGCTCAGCGCCGCTAGCCATGACGTTGGTGCAGTTCTGCAGATAGAAATTGCACAAATTCAACCGGCGTGGCGGCGATCTGGCCGACGATGATGGACAGATGCAGTGCGTACTTTTCCTCGATCTCGGCAGCGAGGGTCTCACTTTGCGCAAACGCGTAAAGAACCCCACCGATCACCTCGCTGAAAATCACGCCTAGGAACAAGCGGTCGTACTCATTCGCACCGACGATAAGGTTCATCCGCGCCTGGACGGCCTGTTGTTGGACTTCGGTAAGTTTCATTGGTGGGTCCGTCCGCTTTTCCCGAGGAATCAATCTTAAACAGGTCTCAGCGCGTCAGGGAATGTGATCCCGTCTCGCTCCGCCAATGCCATAAGGCTTGTTGAGAAAGTAATTCCGGTTGCCGAGCGCCGCTTCAGCATATTGATCAATCGAGACGATGATTGCCTGGACGTGATGGTAGCACCAGCCTTCATGGCAAGCCCGGTGCCTGACCTCCGCCAAGGCTTTAATCCATGGCGGGTTATCCCCGGCGTTGGCGTCGTACCACTTCAGCGGTTCGCCCATCACGGTTATCGGGCACGATTTTCCGGTGGTACCAGATGACGCTTTACCGGTCGGACCGGCCTTTGCACGGGCGCGCGCCGTGGAATGAAGAAACTATTAACGAGGATGGGCTCCCGGTCGCCGAGCCGGGCCCGCTCACCGATCAAGAGGCTCAACGCGGCGCGCATGACCAGGATCTCCCCGGCCACTACCGAGCATTCCTCGTCCCGGTTTATTTGGTCGCGCATGATGGCCTCAGCCTGCAGCATGCTTACCCGTAATGCCCTGATTTGCTTACGGATTTTGTTTATTCGGTTGTCCATGGCTCACCTCACCGGGGTTGAAGCCTATAGAGAACAAACAAAGAACGAATTTCAAGTTAAGAATGCGGCTCAGGCAAAGAATCTTTGGAGTTTCCGAATGTCCCGGCTACCCGACCAGATCGACGCCCCGATGTCGCCGCGCCAACTGGCAACCGTGCGCACCCTCAGCGCGGAGGCCTATCAGCCAAAGCTGTTTGAGAAGAACCTGACCGCGAAGGAAGCCGAGCGGCGCATTACCGCGCTTAAGGCGGAGATAGAATTGGCGAACTCGTTCTGAACGGGACTGCGATCGTCGATCAGGAATTAAAAAATCCCCCCGTGAAGGGGGACGTCAACACCTTGCGAGTCATCAGGTTACGCCATGCTTCTTCAACCCCTCACATAACGGTAGCCCTCGCCGCTGCTCTGGGGAGAATCGCATTGACGTTGAGTTAAACGGTCAGGTTTCTTTTGGTCTTGGCCCAATATGCCGGGGGCAGGGTCTGGTGACCATGTCTACTCGTTATGACGCAAGAATTTTATAGCAGATTGGCCCATGTCTGCGGCGCATCCTTGCTGTCGGTCCGATGCGTGATGTTTTATAATGCGCCTGTTAGGTCATCCGGAAATGGAGCTAGCCATGCGTCCCGAGCGAGCCGTAAACCCGGGCTTTCGAAGCTACGTTCAACTGCCGGCCTTTGGTGCAGGCAGGCAACTACCTTTGACGAGCGGCTAAATTGTTGCGATGATTCTCTGCAAGAAACAATAATGCCGGGAGTGAATTCCAATGATCTACGAAATGCGCGTGTATCGCTGCCTGCCGGGCCGGCTTCCGGCGTTGCTCAACCGTTTTGACAAGATCACGCTGAAACTGTGGGAGAAGCACGGCATCCGGCAGGCTGGATTCTTCACCACGCTGATCGGGGACTCCAATCAGGAGCTGACCTATTTCCTGGCCTGGGAATCGCTCGCCGAGCGCGAGAAGAAGTGGGCGGCGTTCATGACCGATCAGGATTGGATCGAGGCGCGCGCCAAGTCCGAAGCGGACGGCCAGATTGTCAGCAACATCCTCAACCAGATTTTGGCGCCGACCGCCTTCTCCGTGGTGAAGTGAGCGCCGGGCTGTCGTTTCGTGAGAACAAGGCCCAGGCGCAATGCCTTATGCCTTTACTTCAAGAATGACTTCCAGCTCGATTGGCACACCCAAAGGGAGGCTGGCAACGCCCATCACCAACCGCGCCGACATTCTGTCTACACCGAACACGGTTTTGAACAGCTCGGAAGCACCATCAGCCACCTGCGGTTGATCGATATTATCCCCCGAGGTTGCCATATAAATGCCGAGCCTGACGACACGGGTAACCTTGTCCAAAGACCCCAGATGTTGCCGAGCAACAGCCAAAGCGTTAATTGCCGCAGTATGTGCTGCTTCCCGACCGGTTCTTTCATCCAGCTCTTTGCCAATGCGCCCGACATGCTTGGGCTTTTGATCTTCCACGGGCAGCATGCCAGTGAGAAACAAAAGGTTGCCCGTCTGAACCACTTCGACATAGGCGCCGAAGGGGCGCGGCGGTTGCGGGAGCCGAATATTTAGCTCCAGCAACCGGGATTCCGCGCTTACCATCTGCCGGAGTGCGCGCCGCCATCGACGTGCAGCGACTCTCCTGTGACCGTTTGGGCTTCGGTCAGATAGATGATGGCATCGACGATGTCCTTGACGCTGGAAATCGTACCCAGCGGTGCCAGAGTTCTCAGGAACTCGTGCGGATCGTCCTTGTGCAGTGGCGTATCCACCATGCCGGGCGCAACCGTGTTAAAACGGATTCCTTGCTTCGCATATTCGATCGCCAGGTTGCGGGTCATGGCATCAATGCCGCCCTTGGTAATCATCGGCACCGACACATTCAGGCCCATGATCGGATTCTCGACCAGTGACGACGTGACGCCGACCACGCTGCCACCCGACTTCTGGGCCAGCATCTGCTTCACCGCCAATTGGGTGATGTAGAGATAGCCTTCCAGGTTGGTAGACGACAGCTTCTTCAGATCTTCACCGGTGTAATCGGTGAAGGCCTTGGGAAAGAAGATGCCGGCATTGTTGACCAGCGCGTCGATAGAACCGAACTTGCTGATTGCGGTCTGCGCAACCTTGGCGGCCACAGATGCATCGCCGATGTCGCCGTCGACCAACGTAAGCCTTGGGGACTCCGGCAACTCCTTCGACTTGGTGACACTCCGCGACGTGGCGACGACGTTATAGCCTTTGTCGAGAAAAGCTTTTACTGCGCCCGCACCAATACCTTGTGAAGCGCCTGTTACGATAACTGTTTTACTCATGATGTTCTCCGTTGTTTAGGTTGGTTATTGGTCGCTTCATTGGTCTTCTGAGCTTCCGCTCGAAACACCGGGTCGATCGAAATCGGATTCAGGTGATCGAGGTAGTTGCTCATGGTCTTGAGGGCTACGCCGACCAGAACTTCCATCAGCATGACCTCGTTGTATCCGGCCTTGAAAAACCGTTCCTTGGCACTTTCCGCAACGAAACCGCGCTCCCTGACCAGTTCCCGAGTCAATGCGACCAGCGCATCCAGCCTTTCGTCAGGCAACGATTTCCTTTTGCGGATTGCCCTGACGATCGCGACGTCAAGTTTCGTTGCCTCCGACGCCGTGGCATGGGCCGCCGTGCAGTAAAGGCACTTATTCTCGACCGAAGCGGTCAGGAGGATGATCTGCCTTTCCATTGCGGTCAGCGACGACCGTTCCCAAGCCGCATCAAGCGCCAGATAGCCATCCAGCACAGACGGCGAATTCGCGAACGTCGCCATCACATTCGGGATAAACCCGAACTTCTCTTGCAGGGCTTTCATACCTTCCCTGGAGGCAGCCGGCGCAGATTCGACGGTTTGGGGTTCAAGGCATTTCATCGTGTTTTCACTTTTCCCCAGAGGCACTGAACGGTTTATCGAATGGCAACTTCACTCGGCTTCAACTACGCTTAAGCGCACGTTGAGGCTGTTACGCGTTGCATTTGAGTAGGGGCAGATATGGTGGGCTTTTTCCACCAGTGCTTCAGCATCAGCCTTTGCCAGTCCGGGCAGAGAGATCGCGAGAGCAACCGCAAGGCCAAGACCACCTTCGGCACGCGGACCAATACCCACGGTAGCCGTAACGCTGGTATCGGCGGACAGCTTCAACCCGCCTTGGCCGGCCATGAAATGCAATGAACTGGTGAAACAGGCTGCGTAGCCAGCAGCAAACAGCTGCTCCGGATTGGTGCCGACTCCACCCGCACCGCCCATTTCTTTTGGCATGGTGAGAGCGACCTTCAGGTTTCCGTCTGCCGTAGCAGCACGGCCATCACGGCCTCCGGTCGCTGTGGCACTGGTTTCGTATAGAATTTTGGTGGGCATAGTTATTCCTCCTCAGTATTGTTTCTTGGTTTGTTTGTACGTGGGAGGATAGTGGGCGAAGCGAACTCAATCGACTAGATGGAAATATTTGGAATCACTTTTCCACTTATGGAAAAGTTTAAAAGCCGCTTGATTGCAAGAGCAGAACGCTATGGGCCGAAAATGGCCCATCATGGTCTGCTGGTTCAATGGAAGTATTGATTAGGCTCGCTTGGGTATTTCGAGGCCTTTAATAACTGCCGGTCGCGCCATGAATGCCTGGAAGGCCCGCATGACATGCGGAAAATCGCTAAGGCCGACCAGATCACCGACGCCATAAATCTCCACCAATGCACGAACCCAGGGAAAAGTCGCAATATCGGCAATGCTGTACACATCGTCCATAATCCAGGTGCGGCTCGATAGCTGCTGATTCAGAACATTCAGCAAGCGCTTAACTTCGCCTACATAACGATCCCGTGGACGCTTATCCTCGAAATCCTTGCCAGCGAATTTGGTGAAGAAACCAAGTTGGCCGAACATGGGGCCTACACCTCCCATCTGAAACATCAGCCATTGAATAGTTTGATAACGCTCGGCGGGGTCCGCAGGCAAAAACCTACCTGATTTTTCGGCGAGATAGAGCAGAATTGCCCCGGATTCAAACAACGCCAACGGTTTGCCACCCGGCCCGTTGGGATCGAGGATTGCCGGGATTTTGTTGTTTGGATTAAGCGAAAGGAATTCTGGTGAAGTTTGGTCGTTGGCCTCAAAGCTGATCAGGTGGGGTTCATAGGCCAGGCCGGTTTCCTCCAGCATAATGGAGACTTTGACGCCGTTAGGCGTTGGTCGAGAGTAGAGCTGAATACGCTCAGGATGCATGGTCGACCATTTTTGCGTAACCGGAAAAGCAGAAAGACCGACCATG
>Ga0307516_10009298_pt1 | contig 10983 bp, 16 predicted proteins | sample 19_EM_MG_FD_203310 | JGI IMG/M metagenome (GOLD analysis project Ga0307516, IMG submission 203310) | Populus trichocarpa ectomycorrhiza microbial communities from riparian zone in the Pacific Northwest, United States - 19_EM | ecosystem: Host-associated > Plants > Roots > Unclassified | place...
GGTGTGGAAGCAGAAGTAAGGGCTGACCTTATCGTCGGATACAGATCAGCTGGTCGCCTGCAGGCGTTTTGATGAAAAACAAACCTTGTGCTTAGCGACAATACCCCCGGCCTCCTTATCGATCACATATAACTGTCGGCTATGGCATCCATGAGATTGTAGTGGAAGGGGGCGGTCACCCCGCACCTGTCGCCTTCGGTTCAACAGAGCACAATTAGAGTCGAGTAAGGGAAAATGTACCATTTGAGCCCGGCCGAAACAGGTGATCCAGGAGGACACCTGGTGCGAGTCTCACACGGCGTCGAACAGACTAGTGCGTAAGAGGATTTCTTCCGGGTGTCATATGGAGCGTGTATCGCCTGTAGTGAATGACCGAGCTTTCGAGATACACCGAAGGGAAAAAAGGGAGTGTACCATTTGATGTCGGTTTCCCAGATACACAGGATGAAGTATTTCTCGGTCAGATGGCAGGAAACGCGGAGGTATGCAGGAGACGCGTCCGTGATGTTCGCCAACGCCGTCGCCCTTCCGCCGTCTGGACCCTCCCTGCAGATTTTAAAGGCAGTGTACCCTGCGGACGAGCGGAAGGTTTAAACGCGGTTGAATAGATCACCATTGGTATGGTCGGTGGCGGCGAGAGCGGCGCCATTGAGTGCCACAGGGTCCAAGTCCTTGTATTGTGCCGGTCCGAGGAATTTTGGGGTCCCAGGGTTGAGAATCGACAACGCGTAGACGATGGACTCGACGCCGTTGGGTTGGTTCGTGGAATGGAAGGGCGGAACGGCGAATCCAGGCATATTGGGCGTCAAATGTACACGTGCGCTAGACCTTTCAGTGTAATTGGGGATCCTATGAACCGCGCGTTTGAAGTGAGCGACAAACTTTTGGAAGTAGGTCTGGGCAGGCGAGCGATGGAGTCACGGGGGAACCACTCTCCAGGACGGATAACTTGGTTTGGGGATTGGTCTTCCTGCTCTTGTGCCTCAAGGCCTCACTGTTCGGTTTGACGATTAGTTGTATCCCGAGTAGGCGATCGTCAGAGCTATACGTGGTGTGCTTGAGACTATTCGGCTTGGTGTCGAACCGGTGAGCGGGCACCCTGGACCCAGTGATCCGTACCCGCATTTCGTCGGGACGGCGAACGTGCTGGGCCGGTATGGTAGAGTGCGCCGGAGAGTCATGGCGGGATCTGGCCGTAAAGTCATGAGGCCTGGCTGCTCAGCCGTAGTGGTCTGTCCGACACGAGAGGTGCGGATGTGCTTGAGCACCCGGGTGAAGTAATATATAGCCTGAGCCGAGTATGACCTCACATCAGAGATGCGGTCAACACGGGGTTGAGCTGGATGATTGAGACCAGATCTCACCGGGAATCGGCGGGTATTTAAGCATACTCTGCAGTGCGGGATGTGTGCAAACAGCCTAGATGGAGGTGAGTTGGGTGCTCGAGGTTGAGAACTTGGGCGGCGATGGACAGAGGATTTTCGAAAATAATCTTATCTTGGCCGATCAACGTAATGTCCGGAACAACGGAACACGCTCGATTTGTCTTCCGTCTCCAACAGCCCATGCCTGCACCCACCCCGGTCCGTAATCATTAGCGGTCTCTCCCAGCAACCACCACGTCGCTCTTCCATGTACGAGCATCTCGAATCCCTCGTTCCGAACCATTCCTTTGAACGCGACTTTGTAAGTTGACCCAGCAGACGACGCCGCCTTCCGATCATAACCTTCTCCCCAGTGTTCAAATTTCTCCTGCTGCGGTCAATCTCTCTCAGACTTGCATTTACTCTTGGCCCACTTTGAGCAATCGCATCTCCTCGCGCCCGGCCCATCCACTCTCCGCTCGTCCACCACCAGCGGCCAGGTCACTGCTCTCCCCGTCGAACATTGCCCCCCGTTATCTCCGTCATCGAACCCTGCGTTCGACTATCCAAGTTTCCACACCCCGCCTCCAACCCCAGTCGAAGAGTTATGCGATCCCATGAGGTCGTGGTTCGCCACCCCTCGTCCCTTTGACTTTCTCCCAATGTTCGACGACGACCACTCTGGTGCCTCTGCCAACCACCCAACGATCGTCGACCTCGAGCTGGATTTCGACTCTAAAAAGACCCATCTGTGGGACTTCTTCCCCGACGACGACAGCGACTCGTCCTCGTACACATCTGAGGAGACGTCCGTGGACGCCGTCCGGCATCCACATGGTCGACCGGTGACGGAAGGGACAGCATTGGGGCCAGCCTCGTTGCCCGTTTCGGTAGGTCCGGTGTCTGTAACGACCATCGTGCACTGATCATTTTATCCGTCATCTTGCCTTTCGGCTAGTCTGGTGATAGGCCAACCTCTCCCGATCAAACACACGCCAATGTGTTTGACCCGAAATCGGGGCAGTCGATCCCCACGACTGCGGCCAGAAAATCTGCCCGAAGAGGAACAAGGACAAAGATGTACAAGTGTCCTGTACGTTTTCCCGTCTCCAACATCCAGCGTGGCGTGTCCTCATGTTCTCCTTCTCCTTGTTCCCGTTGCATCTAGCGCACCGGCTGTGTCAAGGTATGTAATTCTGGTTGCGACCCTCGCATGCACACGCAAAGACGGATCACTGACGGATGGTTCTGCTTATGTACATCCAGTCTTACTTAAACCCAAACGGTCTAAAGTACCATTTGGAGAAGGGCACCTGTGAGTTCACACCCGCTGGTGGGCGTGGGTCCAGACAATAGAGCGAGCGAGTTGCGTGTGAGACAGGTCTCGGATGCAGTTGAAAAGTATTGTACGAATCGGAGCGTGCTGTAACTTACTAAGCCCGTCGTTGAGGTTGCGTGCCCCCCCCCCCACCGGTCTCCGCCTGGTGGGTTTTTGGCCAGCCCGAGATGTTTGCAAATATTGGAGGATATATTTTTGCGTGATGGGAACTGCCCGAGGGGGTCACGAGATCGCCCGTGAGGCGGATGTGTGCACGTGATCGGAGCGGACCGTGCGATCCGAGTTTAGGGATCCCTCTCTTTGAGCCTCACCACCCTCCCTCCAAACTCAGGCCAAGGCAAATGTCGCAGTGATCTTTCGTTCCTCCAACGAAAGTATCTCTGCCAGTTTCTTCCGCGGGTCGTCCCCCTCCGGCTCCGGAGCGGTCCACCATACTCATCTCGAGTCAGCCGGTCCAAATTCATCCGCTCGACCCTCTGCGCAAACCATCAATCCACTTTGCTTTCTACGTTCCTGCTCCCCTGGGCTTTGCTTTCCCCCCGGGCCATTCAATGCTGTCCGATTTGTCTTCTCCAATTCTCTCTCTCGTCGCAGACGTTGTCAAAGATCTCGAGGGCGAAGTCGCCGTCTACAGCCTTTGGAGTGGTAAGCGCGTTCTCCCCGGCCACCCTGCCCTTCCGCTTCTTGCTCACCGCTATTCGTCGCGATTAGTGTTTACCAAGTGTAAAAGCTCCGTCCAGGACGGTCGCCGCCTCGAGAACCTCTCCTGGCGCCTTTGGCATCGCGAGATGTCCGCATCTGCTGCATCCCCAACTCAACCTCCGCACCCACCCTCGATGGAGATGACGCCTCCCTCGGAAAACGACCTTCCTCTGCTCCTATCTCCAATTGCATCGCCTATCCTCGGTGTTACAGCCAGCCCAATCCCGAAAGGTACGGTCTCAACTAACCGCACCATGGCATCTCTTTCCTTCTCCGCTGACGTCTATCCACTAGGTGTCCCCTCCCCCATAATCCACCCGCTTGCCTCTATGCCATCTCTTGATACTATCACTTCCCCACGGCATCGATCGTCGTTCCGGGCCGGCAAAATTATCTGCGACATCCTCCCAGAGAAAATCTCCTTACCTCGGAGACACCCTCCGCCTGATGCGTCTATACGCATCGTCGGCGTTGCGAGTCCGTCGCCTGTTCCCTCGACTCCGGTTTCCACTTTATTGGCTCCTGTGAACCACCAAACAACAACAACCTCGGCGACGGGTGTTCCGCCGTTTCCGAGAGTGGTAATTGTGAATCCAACCCCACACCCGACTCCCCCAACTACCCCGTTGTCCGCGCATCAAGCCCATCACACTCTGAACCCGATCAGTCACCTTCCCTCACACTTGGCGCCCGGTCGCCTCCTCGCATCGCCTAGTCGGACGTCGGGTCTCGTCAGCGCCACTCCGGAACACATGGTCTCCAACCTCGACCCGAACGCGGTAACGTTGAATGTTCCCCACCGGTTGCACGTTTTGCCGACACAACTCGCCATCCCTCCGCAGTATGTCCATAGGCCGTCCACGTCACGGTTGGCCCAACAACAACCGGGAATGGCCAATTCCACCACCACATCGAAATACGTAACCGTCCCTGAATTCCCGACAATGGGGGAGCCCGCGCTAAGCCACCAGTCCCGCTTCTTTTTACGAGAGTCACCTGAACAAATCGATTCGTCACCAGATCGAGCGGGGACTGCCCTGGGCCGCGTTGGGGGTGACGACAAGTCAAATAACGGAGATGACCCGTCGACTGCAACTTCTGCGCAAAGGGCTGTGTCAGAAACGTCCGGTAGTCTGGATGCGGACGTTTCTGTAAATCCCGGCAAAGCCCTTACTGCGATGTCTAGCTCGGTCGGATCCAAGGGCTCAAAGGATTCTGCCTCTTTGCCTCGAACCAAGAGGGGCTCGACCAACAACCCCGCCGGAGCTACCACGACGAGGAGAAAGGCCGGTCACCAGGTTTCCGGTCGGCCAGCTCGCCCGCTCGTGGCGAGGATGAACTCGAGGTTGGCCCCGCAAAAACACACGAAATCTACCTCGAACGTGCCTACCACCGCAAATCCGGCGATGACGAGGACGACTTCCCAGCGGGGCGAGGCAGGGGCAAGGACAGATTCGAAAGACAAGGCCAAAGGCCCACCTTCTCCGGTTACTCCCGTACAACCGACCCTGACTCCCGCGAAAGCGACTCTCACCACGAAGCAACAGGGTCCCCCTCCACCCACTTTAAAGAAGAGAGGGAACAGTACGACCTCTCACGAGAAGCGGTTATCAACTGGCAACAAGGTCGACCTCCACCATCCGTCCAAGACTTCCCTTGTCAAGAAGGAACCCCCTATCGCTCAATCCCAACGCCGCGGAATCGTTGTGGATGATGATAACTCCTCATCCAACTCCGAGTACGGGACCGAGGATTCCGACGACTCGGAATGGGCATCTGAGGAGATCAGCCAGGTCGAGGACGATAAGCCTCCCGCCAAAGCTAACGGAAAGGGAAAGAGGAAGGTCGAGGATGAAGCAACTCGTCGGGCACGCGAGGCTGTTGAGGAGGAACGCCGGAAGCGTCGCGATGAGCAGATGTTCGCCAAACTCCCGAGGAAGTCCTACACAAACCTACCCGAAGGTGTCTCCGGAGTGGGAGGTGTTGAAGGTCTCTACGGTCCACCCAGGACGAGGAGCGGTCTCCTGACTCAGTTGTTGAACCCCGATCCGACGATCTTTCCGACCAACCACCCGTACAGGACGAGCTTCTCCAGTCAGGATATTACCGCTTATTCGAGGATGAACCCTGCTTTACCGATGACCCGTGTTCAGGCTTCTATGCCTCAGGCAACGAGAACCCAGGTCACGGTGAACAACCGTCCGACTACCCAGCTCAACGACACCGGAGCCGGCCCCAGCGATCTGAGGGCTGGTGGCAAGTACCGGCCTCGCGGTCGACCTGACACCGCCGAGATGGACGACAGCGACGGAGAGGAGGACGATAACAAGCTGGAGGTGTCTACCAGTCTCGCCCAGCAGCGGCTAGCTGCCTTGGTTGGACCTAGGCGGCGTGGGTTTCCAAGACGGCAAAACTCGGACCCACAACCTCAACCGAGTCTCTCCCCGACCGTTATCAATCACCAGGTTGTCGACCACCCGCGCATGGCTAACCTCAACATCGCCCCTATTCCTCTCCACCATCCGTATAACCTTCCCCCTCCCTCCGCTCCCTCCACTCCTCGCACGACCAGGAGGCACATGTTATCGACTGAACTCTCCGAGAGTCTTAGGCGAAATCTCCTTTGGGAAAGACAGGTGTCAAAGGTTGGAGGACAGCCGTATCAGAGGCGTCCCGTCAGCAGCGCTTTGACCCCTGGCCTTCGACCACTGACGTCGGTCAATGAAAGCCAGGCCTCTGGTTCAGGAAGCGGAGATGCTGACAAACCCAAGTCCGAAAGCAAGGAGGAAAGGAGAAAGAAGGCTTTGGATAGGAACAGGAGCTGGGCTGACGAGTACCACTACTCGGGCTGGTAAACCCTCGTCGTTTCCGGCATGTACTCCCGCCCATTGTCCCTTCATTCCCGGCTCTCAACGTTCTTCAACCCCCTATGTTACACCCCACGGTCATCTAATTCCGCGTTTTTCGTTGTGCTTTTGCTTGCTGGCTCTCGCCCACCCTTCTCATCTTCTTATGTGTACTATGGCTACCGACGGCAACGTCGATTCTGCCCTTCTTTCCATGTCCTATGCATCAACATTCTCCCGTTAGCTTCTCATACCCCCACACCAAGCATCGATCCGCACACATCCATCATCATCCACGCACATCTACAATCACTCCTTTCACGTACATAATTCCCCAATTCTGTGCTTCTCCCATCATCTACAATTCTCCAACGTGGGGGAGGATGGTGTACTCCACCGGTTAATATCGGCTTCGACTTTCCCGGGTTGGACATTTAATCGTTCCCTTTCAAAATCTGTCACCCCGTCCCTTCTTTTCAGCCCCCCAATTTTGGTTTATCTATTCTTCCGCTCTCTGCTACGAGCTTGTTCGTTCCAACTTTCTGTTCGGTACATTTTCTGTATAATGTGTATTTGTTTCCGGACGTATGATACGCCGCATATTCTTCTGCCCTCTGCTCACGGGCCTCGTTACATTTTGTCTCGTCGCGAATGTGGTTTTGTGTCCGTTCCACCTTCCGCCTCCATTTTTTTTACCCTCTTGTACATCTTAATACCGCCTGAGACAATATCGTCGTTCTGCTTTCAGATACCGAACGAGATTGATGAGAGGACCTCGGACATGAACGTTGAACTCCCGCCCGGGGTGCGCATGGAATAACGCGCAATGGGTCATGGTGATATTGAGGATGCGTTGAGATAATTGCAGCTCGAACGTTTGTGAATGAGGGGAAAGCACCCTGGCGACGTGGGAGCGCAGGGGAGGGAAGGCAGTTCAAGTACGTGATCCATAACATATACATTCAAAAATACGAATACAATAGCAGGAGAACTTTCTGGCGTGCGTTGAAGGAGTTATTAGGTTTGTGTGTACAATTTACGTTTCAGAATATGATTATAGAACCCGAGTGTCGGGTGCTACGTGTGCGATGGAGAGGAGCGGAATCCGGGAACACGAAACCAAGAGTCCAGGTGCCGAGAGAAAGACGGTGGCAGGAATACACAGAACACTCAGATACACGGGATGAAACCTACAAGGGGCGTGAGGGAACGTGCCTTGTTATGATGTTGGATCGGACCTACAGGAAATGGGGGAGTCAGCGCACCCTGGAAAGTGACCCCGGGGGAAGGGGTTTGGATTCCGCAACGACCGTCTTCTCCCTGGTTCCGCGCCTGATGATAGCGTACGTCGACGAGTATGACAAGTACCTCGCACGGGGGATATCCCCCCGAACGTAGATGTGGGTGGCGAACGCTCTAAAGCGACCTGCGGTCATGTTGGCTGACGCCAGTGCAGTGATGTGGTAGGTCGTGTCGGCGGGTATGTTCATGCAGGCGGATGAGTTTTCCGTTGTTATGTGACCGGGCTCCCTGTGGCGCGGAGGGGCGTTAAGCTATTCGGTTTACCGAACGTATCGGGGACAAAGCTTACCACATCATGAGATGCTGGAACGTGTATCCAGTTTGTTCAAGGTTAACGCCGAAGTCGTCCATGATTGTGATGTAATTGTGCAGTTCCTCGGGCGGGGGTATGTGGGCGAACCAGCAGCGTTTGCGGCATTTCGGGAGGTCGACCCAACCGCATTCCGTGGAATCCATCCTGAGTGGCGTTCGAGGAACGTCAAGACGCGAAGGGTGGGGAGGAAGCTGAGGGTCTGAGAACGGAGGAAGGCGGGGTAAAGAGGTGGGGTTGACCTCCGTTGCTTAAGTATGGGAACAGGCACGGGCGGACTTGAACGGCGTGAAGGACCATGACAAGGATGACACCGTTGAATGATGGAAGCGTGGGACAGATTCTCCGGCGCGTCCGTGGGATCGATACTTTGGGAGACAAGGGACAAGTGGATTTTTTGGCGGCTAGAAGTGACAATCATTGCAACTGTCCATGTCTGGTTGGCCATGGCGTCGGCCAAAAATCCGGAAAATCACGGCGATCCCTGTGGACCATGGTGAATACTTGCCATGTGAGACCATGGCCAAACGGAGCCAGGGAGGGTACCTGGGTTTTCTTTTTTGTTGGAGGAGCAATGGGATCGGTCGATGGTGGTGGCGCGCTAGGGAAAAGCCAAAACACCTCGGGAGGCGGATGAAAGGCGAGGGAAAGAGGGGTGGGTAAGGTGGGATTATACAGATGGTCCGGGATCGTCGCCATGGTGGACCTTGGAAAGGCAAGAGGAAACCTCCAAGGAACGGTCGGTCGGGCGCACGACTAGCAGATCGACGGGTGTCAAATCCCAAGGGTGTGAATAAATCACGCTGGCGTCGGTCCCAGGATCCAGATTTCTCTCGGTTCTCGTCAGAACGTCACTGCAGTGTACGTCTATCCAGGATATAGGAGGTTCCAGGTTGACAAGAGCGCGTTCCTGCGAAACCCGGACTTGAGGTTGAAGCTCGAAGCTCGACCGCCCATCAGTTTTTAGTGGTTGTTCCGCCCCCCATCTCCCACGCCAAATCGCGGCGGCCCTTATGGAAACTCCCACCCCGCGGGATTTTTACCCAGATGTGAGGCCTCGGAGAGAACTATCTGGGTGGGAGGCAATGGCGGTGCATCCTAGACCCTCCCTGTAGGTACTAGGGCGATGCGCAAGCCCGGATTTGGCATCTATCTTATGATTTAGCTCACACGCGACCCTTTCGAACCTTCCATCAACCTGGAGGTGAGCACGCTTTCGTAAGGTGACCGGCAAGTCCCTCAACTCCGCCTGAACCTGCAGACCCAGGCCAGGCAACGAGATTATATAAGATTCATCTCCGCTCGATCAGGGACGACCACAGGTTCTGATCGCGTTCCCACCCTTTGAGATGACAAGTAGAGGAAGGAATGGATGGTGCACCGAGGTGCTGGTTTGAGAGGTTGTTGTCTATTACCTCGGGGAGATCGTTGGTGAAGAATCGGTTGTAATCAGATAGAACGAAAACCACCCGCCGATCCAGCCGTGGTCAGTGCCTCAGCTCTTCCGTGGGGATGAGGAGATCCATAGCTACCAATCGGAGGCCGTGGTCGATCCATTTCTAACACGGGGTCGTCACCTGGATCCGCACATGGGCGGCACGCCATTGGCGACTCATGGTCGAGGTGGCAAGGTGAAGTGAGTGGCCGTGATGTCCTTAAACCTATTGGATCGCGTCCATGTCGTGGTCCGGGACCATCGATGCTGGCCAGAATCACTTCCCGGAACGTGGTCGCCCCGGCCAGCCGGGTTTGGGGTTGAGCGAAGCGAGTTGTGAGGGGGGTCCACTGCACGGCCCCAATCACCTCGTGAGTACGAAGCACAGAGTCTCCCGCAGCTGTGTGGTACACACCGAGGGGCCGATGACCTGACATTCTGGTGGCTCGACAGCATCTTGGTGATATCCGGAGCTGTAGACGGACGTGTGGTCTCTCGAGCCTAAAGGAGACCATAGGACGACCCCCAGACTTACCACAGCTGTCGTGAGATGCTGATGCTGCGGAGAGGCATACGGATTTGACACGTAGGCTTTGTAGCAAGGCGCTCACGTACATGGGGAGGGCGCGCTGCGCCAACTCGCTTCGCCTGCGGACCCGCCGCCAGAACATCAGCGAGATCTGTGAGGCGGCCTTTCGGATGGCACGGCAGTGACAAACCTGAGGCTTCGGTGGTGTTTAAAGTGCTGTTCTTTGCTGCGCACCCCTGCCTGTCTCGCAGGAGCGCAGGAAATTAGGATCAAACCGACCCACGCTGTCGACCACCTGAGTAGGTTGCCGTGGATCCCGAGTGAAGGCGAGGAGTGCCAGATACCCTGAATGACCCGCCTTTGAGGGCCCAGGTCACTCATAGGAAGGTCAAGGAGGGTTACGGCAAACGCATGGACCCGATGACCCATTTGGGTGCTGTCGCCAAGACGTAGGGCTTTGTTCCAAGAAAACCCGAGTCTCCTACATGGCCCGCATGGGAGCCGAATGGGTGATCTGACTGGGGGTGACTCCGCAGTCATTTGCAGGACCCAGTCACCAAGTGACGCGCGACTGGCAACTGACGCGTGTCTCCGGCCGGGTAATCGAGAGACCAGTCGCGGTTCCCACGCTTTAACATACATACCTCTTATAAGCATACCCCTCTCCCTCCGCCATCCTCAGCGTAAATCACTTGCTTTGCCCCGTCTGAGTCAATCATCTCTCCATTCTCCCGACTGAGCCTGCATGTCATCTGCCGAGGACGAGTTTCCCGAGACCGAAGAGGGCTCGTCCACCCTTCTCCCCTCATCCAAGAAGCGAAAGGTCCAGCGTGCCTGCGATACATGCCGCCGAAAGAAAGGTCCGTACCCTCCCCTGCGGTCGTTTGGTCTTGAGATATCCCAACGCTGACCCGCACCACTCTTTCAGTCCGCTGTAGGTAACCAGAATGGCCCGTGCTCATCTCAGCTGATCGGAATTGGCAATCTCGCTCCAGGTGATGGCGGCCAGATGCCCGGAAAGAGGTGTTCCAACTGTATCACGTATAACTTGGACTGCACGTATGTTGAGGCGGCCAAGGTGCGTTATCATTGTTCAGAGTTGTCCAAACACCCCCCTGACTCAATCTTCCGCCAGAAACGCGGTCCCCCCAAAGGG
>Ga0307516_10009299_pt1 | contig 10981 bp, 9 predicted proteins | sample 19_EM_MG_FD_203310 | JGI IMG/M metagenome (GOLD analysis project Ga0307516, IMG submission 203310) | Populus trichocarpa ectomycorrhiza microbial communities from riparian zone in the Pacific Northwest, United States - 19_EM | ecosystem: Host-associated > Plants > Roots > Unclassified | place...
GGCATCGCGAGGATTTGCAACGACGCCAGGGCGGCAAAGGCGCGGCTTTATGTGCCGCATAGCGTCGAACACTGCACTAGGCCACGATGAACTGGTAGTCGCTCACCACGCGCCCCTCCTCATCCACGTGCAGGAACTCCAGCCCCACCGCCAGCACCCGCCCGGTGGCCGGCTGAATCATCTCCCAGTTGAAGGTGACGACCTCCCGCAAGGCTTGCGCGTTCTTCACCGCCCGAAAGGCAAATCCGTTGGCGCCGACATTCTTGTCATACGCCTCTGCGATGCGTGTCTCCAGCTCGGCATAGCCGCGCGCCTGGCGCGACTTCACGTGGTGCACCCCATCCGGTACCCACAGCCGGGCAATCGCTTCGCGGCGTGCAGCCGCGTCCGGTTCGTTCCACACCGCGGCGTAGCGGTCGGCAAGTTGCTGGGGATCGATCGTCATCAGGTGGACTCCTTGGGTGTGTGATTCAAGCGCCAGTACAAGGCCGCCACGCCGAGCGCGAGTGCGAACAGGTACAGCAGGCTGGCGCCAAAGGCCTGGGCGGCCGCGGCCATGCCGCTGTGGCCATAGAACAAGATGCCGATGAGCGCCACGCCCAGCGCGTTGCCCACCTGCTGCACGGTGGCCATCACGCCGGACGCCACGCCGGCATGCTGGGGCGGCAGGCCGGCCAGCACCACCGAGGCCAGTGGCGCCATCACCAGCCCCAAGCCGCAGCCCTGGAGCAGCAGCACCGGCAGCATCAGGGCCACGTTCTGCGCCTGTGGCCCTGCCACCAGGGCCACCAGCAGCGCGTGGCCGGCGGCCAGCACCAGGGCGCCGGTGAAGATGGCGTGCCGGCCCAGGCGGCGTACGAACCAGGGCGGGGCCATCGACGTGGCAAAGAAGCCGGTGGCGAGCGCCGTGAACACCAGCCCGGCCTCCAGCGGCGGCAACCCCAGCCCCTGTTGCAGGTACAGCGCCAGCACGAAGTAGAACGACGCGTTGCCGGCGAAGAAGACCAGCGTGATCAGCAGGCCCAGCACGTAAGGCCGGTGTGCCAGCAGCGCGGGCGACACCAGGGGTTGCCCGCCGCGTGCTGCCAGGCCGTGCTGGTGGCGCCAGAACAGGGCGAACAAGGGAACGGATGCCGCCAGGCAAGCCAGGCTCCACAGTGGCCACTGCGCCTCGCGTCCCTGCACCAGCGGCAGCACGGCGGCGGTCAATGCCAGCGCCACGAGGGCCGCGCCGGGCAGGTCCAGCCGGCTGGTGTGCTGGCCAGTCACGGGCGGTCTCTGGGGTGGCCTCACGGGCGGCAATACGCGGCCGCTCAGCGCCAGCATGACCGCGCCAATGGGCAGGTTGATCAGGAAGCAGGTGCGCCAGCCAAGCCCGGCCACGTCGGCATGGATCAGCAGCCCGCCGATGACCTGGCCGCTGGCTGCCGCCAGCCCCAGGGCCAGGCCATAGGCGCTGAAGGCCTTGGCGCGGTGCGCGCCGGTGTAGAGCATGCCCAGCATCGCCAGCACCTGCGGCTGCAGCAGGGCGCTGGCCAGGCCTTGGGCAATGCGTGCGCCGATGAGCACGCCCAGGCTGGGCGCCGTGCCGCACACGGCAGACGCCAGCGTGAACAAGCCCACGCCGATGACGAAGAGCCGGCGCCGGCCATGCAGGTCGCCCAGGCGCCCGCCGGTGATCAGCATGGCGGCGTTGGCCAGGCCGTAGCCCACCACCACGAGTTGCAGCATGCCCGCGCTGGCGTGGAAGTCCTGCTGGATGGAGGGGAGGGCGACGTTGACGATGAAGAAGTCGAGCACCGCCATGAAGGTGCCGCTGAGCATCACCAGCAAGGCGAGCAGGCTGGGCTGCGGCGCGGTGCTGGTGCCTGCGGGCGCAGCAGGCAGGGCCAGGGGGACGGCTGGTGGTTTCACATCGATCCTGTTCAAAGCAAAGGGGGCTGCCTGGAGGCAGTGTGGTGGCGTGGGTGATCCCTGGCCATGACCTGCGAGGTCATGGCCCAGCATGTGGCGGCGGCTTGCGGGCGGCTTGTGGCCCCACCGCCTTGGAAAGAATGCTATGGGCCGCAAGCTGGACGCTCAATGCTTGGGACGCTAAAGTTCTTGTCCAATCATCCAAAGGTGGCCCACGCATGGATCCGCTCGACGAGGTGTTCTCCGCCATGCGCGTGGAGCGCGCGCTGTATGCCCGGCTGGAGGCCACGGCGCCCTGGGGCCTGAGCACGCGGCGGGGCGATGGCACGGCGCGCTTCGGCCTGGTGGTGCGTGGCGGCGGCTGGCTGACGCTGGACGACGCCGCGGTGCCTCACGCCCCCGTTGCCCTGGCCGCGGGTGATTGCTTCGTGATTCCCCATGGCCTGCCGTACTCGCTGCGCGACCACATGCAGTCAGCCACGGTGAACTGTGTCGATGTCGTGCGCGCCCATGTCGGCGGCGTGGTGCCCATCGGCGGCGGCGGCGCCGCCACCACGGTGATCAGCGGCTGGTTCAACTTCGACCCCCAAGGCGCCCGGCCGCTGCTGGACCTGCTGCCCGCGCTGCTGCACATCCGCATGGGCCAGGACCGCACGCAGTGGCTGCAGGCCACGCTGCAGCTGCTGGCGATGGAGACGGCACCACAAGGCATGGGTTCGGGCCTGGGCTCGGGCCTGGTCGTGAGCCGCCTGGCCGACATCATCTTCGTGCAGGTGGTCCGGGCCCACATCGCCACGCTGGACAGCGAGGCCGGCACCGGATGGCTGGCCGCGCTGGCGGACCGGCGCCTGGGCCCCGCGCTGCACCTGCTGCACACCGATGTGGCGGTGAACTGGACCGTGGACGCCCTGGCCAAGGCCGCGGGCATGTCACGCTCGGCGTTTGCGCTGCGCTTCCGGCAGAAGGTGGGCCAGTCGCCGCTGGACTACCTCACGCGCTGGCGCATGTTCCGCGCCGGGCACCTGCTGCGCCACACCGACAAGCCGATGGTGGAGGTGGCCGGCAGCGTGGGCTATGAGTCGGAGGCCGCCTTCAACAAGGCCTTCAAGCGATGCACCGGGGCCGCGCCGGGGGCGTACCGCCGGCGCATGCAGCCTGCGGTTTCTTGAGGCTCCCGGCTTCTCAAGCTCTCACGCCGGGCCCTCGGCCGCCCCGAAGCGGAAGCTGCTCATCACCATCGAGCCGAAGAAGTCGCGCTGGTGATACACCCGCGTGCCGGCTTCGCCCGATGCGGCACCCAGCGCCACCATCAGCGGCAACAGGTGATCCTCGCGCGGGTGGGCTTGGCGCGCGGCCGGGGCGGCTTCCCAGTGCAGCAGCAGCTGCTGCCTGGGGCCGGGGGCCGAGCCCACCAGCGTGTCGTTCAGCCACGCGTCAAACCCCGCGGAAGCCTGGGCGCCGGCAGGCCCGAACTGCCGCAGGTTGTGGTAGCTCGACCCGCTGCCAAGGATCAGCACGCCTTCGTCACGCAGCGGTGCCAGCAGCCGTCCGGCGTCCAGGTGGGCGGCCGGGTCGAAGTCATCGCGCAGGCCCAGTTGCACCACCGGGATGTCGGCCTCGGGGACCATCGGCTGCAGCATCGAGAACGTGCCGTGGTCAAAGCCCCGGTCCGGGTCGAGCCGGGTGGGGTGGCCGCCGGCCTGCAGCAGGTCGCGGATGCGCGCTGCCAGTTCTGGCGAGCCGGGGGCCCGGTAGTGCACGTCGTAGGTAGAGGCCGGGAAGCCGCTGTAGTCGTACACCATGGGCGGCTGGGCGCTCGAGGTCACCGCAAACTCCGGCCCTTCCCAATGGCCGGAGATGACCAGCATTGCCCGCGGCTTGCTGCCCCACTGCCGGGGAATCGTCTTGAGGGAAGCCTCCAGCGTGTTGAACATCAGGCGGAAGTCGCCTTGCAGGTAAGGCCACGGGCCACCGCCGTGGCTCAGGAAGTAGGTGGGCAACCGGGTCGCGGGGTTCATGGGAGGCTCACTTGGCGCTGCGCGGCAGGATGGGGGCCTTCTTGGCCCGGCCCCACAGCACGAACAGCGACAGCGCCAGCAGCACCACGTTCAGCGGCGTCACCATGGCCTCGCCGCGCGACAGGTGGAACACCAGGGCACAGACCTGCAGCACCACGCAGCCCAGCGCGGCCAGCACCGTCAGGCGCGGCAGGATGCGCGTGAGCGCCGGCAGGAGGATGCCCAGGCCACCGGCCAGGTCCACCAGCCCCATGAAGCGCACGAAGCCCGCCGGGTACTGGCCCGTCCACGGCATGTTGGTGGACAACTGGGCGATGGGCGTGGAGAGCTTCACGAAGCCGGCACCGATGAACACGATGGCGATCAGGACTTGGGCGACCCAGAGCCCGGTCTGCAGGCCGCGGCCGGGCTGGGGGTAGGTGAGGGTGGTGGTCGTCGACATGAGGGACTCCGGGTGAAGAGGCAGGTGTGAAGCCAGGCAGGCTTGATGGAATGTCTGGCAGTCTATTCATTGCCTCCCAGTCCGTCATGGCATCATTTGTAGATGCTTCATTTCCTGTTGGTTGACGATCGCTCATGGACACACTGCTGAGCATGAAGGCGTTCTGCGGTGTGGTGGAGCGTGAAAGCTTTGCCGCCGCGGCGCGCAGCCTGGGAATTTCCACCGCCATGGCCAGCAAGCACGTCATGCACCTGGAGCGGCGGCTGGGCACCCGGCTGCTCAACCGCACCAGCCGGCACGTGAGCCTCACCGAGCCGGGCGCGCTGTACTTCGAGCGCTGCCGGCAGATGCTGGAAGACCTGGAGGAGGTGGAGGCCTCGGTGGCCAAGGTCAGCGCCTCGCCGCGCGGCCTGCTCAAGGTCACCGCGCCGGTGTGGCTGGCCAACCCCAGCTTCGTGGCCGTGCTGGCCGACTACCAGGCCCGCTTCCCGGAGGTGCGGCTGGACATCGACCTGAGCGGCCGCATCGTCAACCTGGTGGAGGAGGGCATTGACCTGGCGCTGCGGGTGGCCCGCACGCTGGGTGACACGCTGGTGGTGCGGCCGATCGGTACGGTGCCGTTCCAGTGGGTGGGTGCGCCGGCGTACTTCGATCGCGAAGGCCGGCCGCAGCGCCCGACTGACCTTGAGAGCCACCGCATGCTGATGTATTCGCTCTTCCCGGCTGCCAGCGAAGAACTCAAGGCGTTCACGGGGTGCGCCAGGCTGGTGTCGGTCCTGCAGAGCAGCAACGAGACGCTGCTGCACCTGGCGGCTTTGCAGGGCATGGGCGTGGCCCTGCTGCCCACCTGGCTGGTGGCGCAGGATGTGGCCGCGGGGCACCTGGAGGTGGTGCTGGCCGCCAGCCAGCGGCTGGACGTTACGCTGTGCGGCGTGTACCCGAGCCGGCGCTACCTGTCGTCCAAGGTGCGGACGTTCCTCGACTTCCTTTGCGCGGATCCGCGGCTGCGCTGAGATGTGGGCACCCGGCACCGGCATACCGGTACCACCCGCCAAGCGGGTTCTCAGCCGCCTTGGGGCTGAGGGGGTCAGGTACCGAACAAATTCTGCAAGGGAGGTGGGCAATGAACTGGTGGTCGAAGTTGCTGGGCGATGGTGAGCGCAAGCCACCCAAGACCCTGGACGAATGGCTTGTAGAAGCGCGTTCGCACGACGGCTACGTGCGAGAGGCGGCTGCCAAGGCCTTGGGACGGTCCGGCCAGGGCCGGGCGCTGCCCATGCTGCTGGAGCGTGCCAACGACTGGGTACCCGAGGTCCGGCATGCAGCGCGCCAGGCCGTGGGCGTGTTTCTGCAGGAGGGCTCCATCGGCCCCTGGGTCAGCGTGCTGGGGCAGGTGGCAGCCTTGCGGCGAGCCTCGCGGGCGGATCACTCGGCGCTGCTGCAAGGGATCGAGGCGTTTCTCTTGCGGCCCGACCACTTGTGGGCGCTGCATGCCGTGCAGGACGAGCTGACGCCCGAGGCCCTGCGCTTTCTTTTCGATCTCCAGATCCGGGTTGTGGCCGATGACGAGGGGCGGTCCCAGGCCGTGCAGAGCGCGCTGGCGTCGCGGGATGTGGTGGTGGCCTCGATGGGCGTGGCTGCCATCGAGGCGCTGCAGGCCCCGGCACGCCGCCTGGCCTTGGCCGGCGAGGCTTGCCGGTCCCGGTTTGCGTCGGTGCGTGCCAATGGCTTGCGCGTGGCGCTGAGGAGTGGCGACCCCGCGGCAGCCCGTCTTGCGGCCGACCTGGGCCTGGACCCCAGTGCGGGGGTGCGGGCCATCGCGCTGGCGGCCCTCGCGGGCAGCACCGGGCCGGTGGTGGACCGAGCCCGCAGCGTCTTTCAACAAGGAGTCCGTGCGCGCGAACGTGCCGTGGCGCTGGACGTGCTGTGCACGCTGGACCCGGACGGCGCCCTTGCCCTGAGCGAGCTGGCCCGCAGCGACCCGGCCCATGCCGTGCGCCGCACGGCATACATCCGCCGGTTCGCCGGCGCGCAGGGGGCTGAACGAGACGAACTGGTCCTTCCGGCGCTCCAGGACGAGTCGCCGCGGGTGCGCAGCGTGGCGGTGGTCCAGGTGGGCCAAGGGGCGGCTGCACCGTCCGGCGACACGCTCCTGGGCCTAGCGCGGGCCAGGCCGGTGGCTTTGGGCAGCCTGGTCAGCGTGGCGGTGCATCTGCCGCCATGGGAGCGGCTGGTGTTCCTGCTCGACGCCTTGCAGGACCTGGCCCACGTCGATGCCGTGGCGGGCCGGTTGCATGAGGCGCTGGAGCGCTGGGGCCGGGACACGGCGAAGAGTTTCGTCTCCCCCACCCCCGAGCAGCGGCCCCGGGTCACCCAGCGCTGGGCCCTCCTGCGCGATGGGCTGCCGGTGAGCCTGCAGAAGCCGCTTGCATTCCACTTGCAATCCTTTGGGCTGCTCTGAACCCCACAAGCCCGATCCTCTGAGCCTGATCCCATGAGCCACATCCCGTACCGCGTTTGCCTCCTTGAGCGTTTCCGGAAGGCACGGTATGTTCCTGCCTTTGCTCGGGCGCAGGGTCCGGATCACGTGCAACCTAGGCGACACGGGGTTCTCCTCAAGAGGCCCGGCACGAACAGAGGATGGCAATGACTGATCTCGAAACGTTCCGCGCCGACACGCGCGCCTGGCTGCAAGCCAACTGCCCGCCGGAGATGCGGCAGCCCCAGGCCGATGATGGCGACATCTGCTGGGGTGGGCGGCGCTTTCGCTTCCAGTCGGAGGCGCAGAAGCTGTGGCTGCAGCGCATGGCCGCGCGGGGCTGGACGGTGCCGGCCTGGCCGCGCGACTATGGCGGCGGTGGCCTCAACCCCGCGGAGGTGGCCGTGCTGCGCGAGGAGATGGCGGCGCTGCAGTGCCGCCCGCCGCTGCAGAGCTTCGGCATCTGGATGCTGGCCCCGGCGCTGCTGGCCTATGGCAGCGAGGCGCAGAAGCGCGAAGTCCTGCCGCCCATTGCGCGCGGCGAGATCCGCTGGTGCCAGGGCTACTCCGAGCCCAATGCCGGTTCGGACCTGGCCTCGCTGGCGACCCGCGCCGAGGTGCATGACGACCACTTCCTGGTCACCGGCCAGAAGATCTGGACGTCCTACGCCGACGAGGCCGACTGGATCTTCTGCCTGGTGCGCACCGACACCGCCAAGAAGCACACCGGCATCAGCTTCCTGCTGATCGACATGAACTCGCCCGGCGTCAGCACGCGGCCTATCCGGCTGATCTCCGGCAAGTCGCCGTTCTGCGAAACCTTCTTCGACCGCGTGCGCGTGCCACGCCACCAGATCGTGGGCGAGCTGAACGCCGGCTGGACGGTGGCCAAGTACCTGCTGACGCATGAGCGCGAAATGATCGGCGCCATGGGCGACCGGGCGGCGCTGCCGGCGGTGGGGGTCACTGCTGCGGAGCAACTGGGCCGCGATGCAACTGGGCGCCTGGACGACCCGGTGTTGCGGGCCGAGATTGCCCGGTTCGAGGTGGACGAGGCGGCGTTCCAGGCCTGGATGCAGATGGTGGGGGCGCAGGCGCGGGCGGGGCAGGCGCATCCTGCGGTGTCTTCCGGGCTCAAGTATTACGGGTGTGAATTGAACAAGCGGCGCTGGGAGTTGATGATGGCCGTGGGTGGGGCGGATGCGCTGGAGTGGGAAGGGGCGCGGTCTGGCGAGGGGGCTGCTGCGCGGGCCTGGTTGCGCAGCAAGGGCAATTCCATTGAGGGCGGGACGAGCGAGGTGCAGCTCAATGTGCTGGCGAAGAGGGTGTTGGGGTTGCCTTGATTTCTGCGGTACCGCTATTCGCGCGCTGTTCTCTGCTACTTTGTGAGAGCCCGCCGGGCGAACTCCGGCGGGCTCTCTCTAAGTAAGCGAGAACAGCGCGCGAACAGCGGCACAGATAAAACAGACAAGGAAAAAAAATGACCTGGGTCCTAGACGAAACCAAGAACATGCTGCGCGACAGCGTGCAAACCTTCCTGCGCGAACGCGCCCCCGTGGCGCAACTGCGCACCCTGCGCGACACCGCCGACGCACGCGGCCACGACCCGGCGCTGTGGCTGGCCTTCGCCGAACAAGGCTACTGCGCCACGCTGATCCCCGAGCCCCAAGGCGGCCTCGGGCTGGGCGTGGTCGAGGCCGGCCTCATCGCCGAGGAGATGGGCCACACACTGGCCGCGGCACCTTACCTTTCCACCGCCGTACTGGCCGCCTGGCTGCTGGCCCGCGCCGGCAGCCAGGCCCTGCAGTCCGCCTGGCTGCCCCGCATCGCGGCCGGCCAGGCCGTGCTGGCGCTGGCGGTGGATGAACACGCCCGCCACCGCCCCGACGCACTGGCCACGCGGGCCGAGCACAGCGCCGGCCAATGGCGCGTGGATGGCCACAAGTGCCTGGTGGTGGACGGGCATGTCGCCGACGCCTTGATCGTGGCGGCGCGCGCTCCGCAGGGCGTGGTGCTGCTGCTGGTGCCGGCCGATGCACCTGGGCTCTCGGTGGAGCGCACGCTGATGGTCGATGCGCACAACGCCGCGCGGGTGCGGCTGGACGGCGTGCGCGTGCCCGAGAGCGCGCTGATCGGCGAACCCCAGCCCGAGGGCGCGCTGCTCCATGCCCTGCTCGACGTGGGGCGCGCCGTGGTGGCCGCCGAGATGCTGGGCGTGGCTGACGAGGCCTTCACGCGCACGCTGCAATACCTCAAGGAGCGGCGCCAGTTTGACCACCTCATCGGCGAGTTCCAGGCCCTGCAGCATCGCGCGGCAGAACTGTGGTGCGACCTGGAACTGACCCGCGCCATCGTGCGGCAGGCGCTGCAGGAGCTGGATCAAGGCGCCGCCACCGCGCCCTTGCGCGTGGCCCAAGCCAAGGCACGTGCCGCGCTCACGGTCAACCGTGCGGTGCAGGAAGCAGTGCAGATGCACGGCGGCATCGGCATGACCGACGAACTGGAGATCGGCTTCTTCATGAAACGCGCCCGCGTGCTGCAGGCGCTGTTCGGCGATGCGGCCTACCACCTGGACCGCGCCGCGCTCCTGAGTCGGTACTGAGCCTGCATTTCCGCTCGGGCTGAGCTTGTATCTCCGCTCGCCCTGAGCCTGTCGAAGGGAGCCCTGGTGCCGCGCGCACAGTTCTTCGACAACCTCAGGGCGAGCGGGTGGTGGGGCACGGGTGCGTGTTCGTCGCCGGATCTCACCCCGCCCCGCTCCGTCACCCCGGATGGCTGCCTATGACTTGCCCCAGTACGCATTGACAGCCCGGTTGCAGGCGCCTATAAGAACGAAAGTTCTATTGCAAGTTGTAGTTGAACAAACGTTCTACGGCGTTCCAGGCGGATCACCCTCCCGGGACCGCAGAGCCGCTGACGCAGTGACCGCGAAGTGAATGCCCGGCAAGTGGGCAGCCAACAACAAGCTTGGAGACATCCAGTGAAGATCCACTCCCGTTTGCGCGCCGCGGGTGCGCTGCTTATCGCCCTTTTGCTGGCCGCCTGTGGCGGCGGTGCCGACCCGGCCCCTGATGCTGCGGCCGGCAAGGCCTCCGGCCAGGGCAAGACGCAGGTCACGGCCGTTGCCACCGCCATACCCGCCGCAAGCCAGTGGTCCGACCTGATCCCGCTCAGCATGGTCACGCCTTCGGCTGCGCTGCTGCCGGACGGCAAGGTGCTGCTGTGGTCCTCGTCGGACCGCTTCACCGACGGCGCGCCCAGCGGCAAGACCTACACCACGCTGTTCGATCCACTGACGCAGACTGCCTCCGAGACGCTGGTCAGTGACACCGGCCACGACATGTTCTGCACCGGCACCACCAACCTGCCCGACGGCCGCATCCTCGTCAACGGCGGCAAGGACAGTGGCAAGACCAGCCTCTACGACCCGGCCACCCACTCCTGGAGCACCGGCGCGACCATGGTGATCCCGCGCGGCTACAACGCCAACACGCTGACGCAGGACGGCTCGGTGTTCACGCTGGGCGGCTCGTGGAGCGGCGGGCGCGGCAACAAGCATGGCGAACGCTGGTCCGCCGCCACCGGTTGGCAGCGCCTCACCGGCGTGCCGGTGGATGCCGCCCTGGGCAACGACCCGGACTTCGCCTTCCGCGCCGACAACCACATGTGGCTGTTCCCGGCGCCCAACGGCCAGGTGCTGCAAGCCGGCCCGTCGGCCGCCATGAACTGGATCGACACCCAGGACAGCGGCCGCATCACCCCGGCGGGCACGCGGGGCGACGACGTGTACAGCCAGAGCGGCAATGCGGTGATGTACGACATCGGCAAGGTCCTCAAGGCCGGCGGCGCCACGGCGTATGAAGGCCGCAACGCCGGCAATGCCGCCTATGTGATCGACATGAACGCGGGCGTCTCGGTGCGCAAGGTCGCGCCCATGGCGTACGCGCGCATCTTCAGCAATGGCGTGGTGCTGCCCAACGGGCAGGTGCTCATCCTCGGCGGCCATACCTTCGGCCAGCCCTGGTCCGACACCAACTCCGTGCTCGTGCCTGAGCTGTGGGATCCGGCCACGGAAACCTTCACGCCGCTGCCGCCCATGGGCGTGCCGCGCAACTACCACAGCATCGC
>Ga0307516_10009300_pt1 | contig 10981 bp, 14 predicted proteins | sample 19_EM_MG_FD_203310 | JGI IMG/M metagenome (GOLD analysis project Ga0307516, IMG submission 203310) | Populus trichocarpa ectomycorrhiza microbial communities from riparian zone in the Pacific Northwest, United States - 19_EM | ecosystem: Host-associated > Plants > Roots > Unclassified | place...
GCGCGCTGCTGGCCGTGCCAGTCTGCCGCTTCGAAGCGCTGCTGCGCTTCGGCGCTGGCCTGTCGAAAGAGCGTGTAGTGGCGGTTGAAGCCGTCGAGCATGGCCTGCGCGATCTCGAAAGCGCGCGGGTCGGTCAGCGAGCTCGGGAACGCCGCCTGGTTCATTTGGCGTAGCGGCCGTGCACGCCGGCCACCGCGCGTTCGAAGGCCTCGCTCATCTGTGCAGGGTCGGCCACCGTGATCTGCAGGTCTTGCAGCAGGCCGTCGTACAGACCGTAGTACCAGCCGTGCACCACCAGCTCCTGGCCACGCGCCCAGGCGTCTTGCACGATCGTGGTCTGGCAGGCGTTGCGCGCCTGCTCGATCACGTTGAGCTCGCACAGCGCGTCGACACGCCGGTCTTCAGCCACCGTGTCGAGCCACGGCTGGTGGCGGTTGCGCACGTCTTGCACGTGGCGGATCCAGTTGTCGGCCAGGCCGATGCGGGTGTCGTTCAGCGCGGCGCGCACGCCACCGCAGCCGGAATGGCCGACGATGATGATGTGCTTGACCTTCAGCAGATCGGTCGCGAACTGGATCACCGACAGGCAGTTCAGATCGGAATGCACCACCACGTTGGCGACGTTGCGGTGCACGAACAACTCGCCCGGCAGCAGGTCGACCAGCTCGTTGGCCGGCACGCGGCTGTCGGCGCATCCGATCCACATGTACTGCGGCGCCTGCTGCTGCAACAGGCCGGTGAAAAAGCCCGGCGAGCGCGCCTCGGTCTTGGCGGCCCAGAGGCGGTTGCTGTCGAGAAGCTCTTGGAGTTGGGTGGTCATGCTGACTGGGGCCTAGCGATAGAACGCTTCGACCTTGCCCTTGAGCTTGATCAGCATTGGCTTGCCCTTGCGGTCGAGCGCCTTGCCGGCGGGCACCCTGACCCAACCTTCGCTGATGCAGTATTCCTCCACGTCGAAACGCTCCTGGTCGTTCAGGCGGATGCCGATCTCGCGCTCGAACACGGCGGCGATGTGGTGCGGGCTGCGTGGGTCGACCGACAGGCGGTCGGGCATCGGGGCGGCGTCTGTTGTCGCTTCGTTCATGGGCTGAGCTTCCGGTCACACGGGAGCCGCCATTCTCCTACGCCGGCCGGCCACCGCGGCAAGCGGCACGGCGAGCCGATCAGCCCTTCGGGTCGGGCACGAAGCCCGGAAACGGCTCGGGCACCCATGGCGCGCGGGGCGAGCGAATCACGCCCAGGGCGAGCAAGCGCTCGCGGCTGTCGTAGCGCAAGCGCACCAACTCGTTGGGCCGGTCGCTCGCCCGCTCGAAGCTGGTGTGCGATGTCGGCATGTATTGACGCTCGCCGTGGCCGGTGCCCAGGCGCTCTTCGCGCAGGCTGCCGGCGGATTTGGCGGCGGGCGCCGCCGGTGGCGCCGACGACTCGGCCGCGCCGCGCGCGCGGTCGGCGTTCTGCGCCAGGCTCGGCTCGGCGCTGTCGAACGGGCGCCGCGACACCTCGGGCGCCCGCTCGCGCTCGCGGAACACCGCCGCGCCGATCACGCCCACGTTGTCAGGCCGGTCGGTGCGCGCGGCGTACGAGTCGGGCAAGGCGGTGAAGTAGAAGGCCGCGGCTTCGGTCAGGCTCTTGCGCCAGCCGGTGATCTCGGTCGACTGCCAGGGCGCGAGCACGTAGCCGACCTGGCCGAGCGCGGCGGTCTCGCCGGTCACGACGTTGACGCCGTCGACCGAGAGCACCACCATCACCCGCGCGCCGGAGCGGTTGCTCAGGCGCACGGCATAGCGGCTGCCGGGCCGGCCGGCCACCCAGGTCGTGCCGCGATGCTGGTAGACGGGCAGCACTTCGTTCTGGCTGCGGTCGACGATGTCGACATCGACCAGGCTGCCGATGGCCTGAGCCGGGGAAACGACGAACGCGGCAGCAACTGCGGCGGCCAGCGTGATGAAGTGGCGACGGGTGGGCATCTGGGGCTCCGGATGTGGGTTGAGGCATCCGGTTGAACGGCGCAGCGCACCGAACAGGGTGAACTTTCTTTCAGCGCCGCATGGGCAGGTCAGGCATGCAGCGGCCGCAGGCTACATTCCTTCGATGGCATATGAACTCCACTATTGGCCGGGCATCCAGGGCCGCGGCGAATTCGTGCGGCTCGCGCTCGAAGCGGCCGGCGCGCCCTACGTCGACGTGGCGCGCGGCGCCGAGAGCGCCGGCCGAGGCCTGCCGGCCATGCTGCACGGCCTGAACGACCCGGCGCTCGTGCACCCGCCGTTCGCGCCGCCGTTCCTGAAAGACGGCAACCTCGTCGTCGGCCAGACCGCCGCCATCCTGCACTACCTGGCGCCGGCGCTGAAGCTGGTGGCGCGCAGCGAGCAGTCGCGCGTCTGGACGCAGCAGATCCAGCTGACGATCGCCGACATGGTGAGCGAGGCCCACGACACCCATCACCCGGTCGGCCACGATCTGTACTACGAAGACCAGAAGCCGGAAGCGCTGCGCCGCGCGGGCGAGTTCTGCAGCGCCCGCATGCCCAAGTACCTGCAGTGGTTCGAGCGCATCCTGGTGAACAACCCTGCCGGGCAGCGGCATCTGGTGGCCGGCAAGCTGAGTTACGCCGACCTGTCCTTGTTCCAGCTGGTCGAAGGGCTGCGCTACGCGTTCCCGAAGGCCGCGGAAAAGGCGCTGACGCACGCGCCCACGGTGTTGCAGCTGCACGCGCGCGTGGGCGCCTTGCCGAAGGTGGCGGCGTATCTGCGCAGCGAACGGCGCCTGCCGTTCAACGAACAAGGCATCTTCCGGCGCTACGGCGAACTCGACCTGTAAGGCCCCGCTCATGCCCATCCACTGGTTTCCGGGCCACATGCACTCGACGAAGAAGGCCATCGTCGAGCGGCTGCCCGACATCGACGTCGTGATCGAGCTGCTCGACGCGCGGCTGCCGGGCTCGAGCGCGAACCCGCTGCTCGCCACTCTCACTGCGGCCAAGCCGGCGCTGAAACTGCTCAACAAGCAGGACCTGGCCGACCCCGAACTCACGGCGCAGTGGCTGGCGCACTACCAAGCCCGCCCCGGCACCCGTGCGCTCGCGCTCGACACGAGCAGCGCCGCGCCGGCGCGCCTGCTGGTCACTGCCTGTCGCGAGCTCGCACCACTGCGCGGCGGCATGGTCAAGCCGGTGCGGGTTTTGATCTGCGGCATCCCGAACGTGGGCAAGTCGACGCTCATCAACATGCTGGCCGGCGAGCGCGCGGCCAAGACCGGCGACGAACCGGGCATCACCAAGACCGAGCAGAAGATCGTGCTCGCCAGCGACTTCCACCTGTTCGATACGCCCGGCATGCTGTGGCCGCGCATTGCCGTCGAGGAGAGCGGCTACCACCTCGCCGCCAGTGGTGGCATTGGCCGCAACGCCTACGACGAAGAAGAAGTGGCGCTCGAACTGCTGGCGCGGGTGCGCGAGCGATACGCCGAGCGGCTGCGGGCGCGCTACAAACTGGGCGACATCGCAGGCGCCAGCGCCGACAGCCTGCTGGCCGACATCGGGCGCACGCGCGCCGCTCTCTTGCCCGGCGGGCGCATCAACCTGCAGAAGGCCGCCGAGATCGCGATCAACGACTTTCGCAGCGGCGCCTGGGGGCGTATCACCCTCGAAACGCCGGAACAGTTCGCGCAGTGGTCGGCGGCCGCGCAAGCACGGTCCGCTGCGCACTGAGCCAGCCGCTGTCGCGGCCGGCCCCGTCGATGCCTGCAGCCCACGCGCCTCACATCGTCTCGGAAAACAGCTCGCGCCCGATCAGCATGCGGCGGATCTCGCTCGTGCCGGCGCCGATCTCATAGAGCTTGGCATCGCGCCATAGCCGGCCGAGCGGGTACTCGTTGATGTAGCCGTTGCCACCGAAGATCTGCACGCCCTCGCCGGCCATCCACGTGGCCTTCTCGGCGCACCACAAGATCACGCTGGCGCAGTCTTTTCGCACCTGGCGCACGTGCTCGGTGCCAAGCAGGTCGAGGTTCTTCGCCACCGTGTAGGCGAATGCGCGGCCAGCCTGTAGCACGGTGTACATGTCGGCGACCTTGCCCTGGATCAGCTGGAACTCGCCGATGCTCTGGCCGAACTGCTTGCGGTCGTGAATGTACGGAACCACGTTGTCCATCACCGATTGCATGATGCCGAGCGGGCCGCCGGTGAGCACCGCACGTTCGTAGTCCAGCCCGCTCATCAGCACCTTGGCGCCGCCGTTCAAGTGACCGAGCACGTTCTCGACCGGCACTTCGACGTTCGCGAACACCAGCTCGCCGGTGTGGCTGCCGCGCATGCCGAGCTTGTCGAGCTTCTGCGCGATCGAAAAGCCCTTCATGCCCTTTTCGATCAGGAAGGCCGTGACGCCGCGCGCGCCGAGTTCGGGCTCGGTCTTGGCGTAGACGACGAGCGTGTCGGCGTCGGGCCCGTTGGTGATCCACATCTTCGTGCCGTTGAGCAGGTAGTGGTCGCCTTTGTCCTGCGCCTTCAGCTTCATGCTGATGACGTCGGAGCCGGCGCCGGGCTCGCTCATCGCCAGCGCGCCGACGTGTTCGCCGCTGATGAGTTTCGGCAGGTATTTCGCGCGTTGTTTGTCGTTGCCGTTGCGCTTGATCTGGTTCACGCACAGGTTGGAATGCGCGCCGTAAGAAAGACCGACTGACGCACTGGCGCGGCTGATCTCTTCCATCGCGATCATGTGCGCCAGGTAGCCCATGCCGGCACCGCCGTACTCGTCGCTGACGGTGATGCCGAGAACACCGAGCGAACCCATCTTGCGCCACAGGTCCATCGGGAACTGGTCGGAGCGGTCGATCTCGGCGGCGCGCGGCGCGATCTCGGCCTGCGCGAATTCGCGCACCGCGTCGCGCAGCGCGTCGACGTCTTCACCGAGCTGGAAATTCAGGCCTGGCAGGTTGTTCATGGTCTCGTCTCCTGGGGGTTGTTTCAGTGCCGCACGTCGTCGCGCCCGGTCACGGTCATGATGGTCGCGGTCATCGTCGCCACGAGTTTGCGCTCCGGGCTGCCCGGCTCGAACTGAAAGGCCTGGCCGTCGACCACGCTGATGGTTCGCCCGGCCTTCTTCACGACACCTTCGACGTGCAGCAAGGGCCCGCGTGCCGGCGCCAGCAGGTTGATCTTGAACTCGATCGTCAGCACACCGGCACCGGCCGGCATCAGGGTGAACGCAGCGTAGCCGCAGGCCGAGTCGAGCGCGGTGGCCACCACGCCGGCGTGCAGAAAACCGTGCTGCTGGGTCAGGTCGGCGCGGTGCGCCAGGGCCAGCACGACGCGGCCGGCCGCGACCGATTCGACCGTGACACCCAGGGTGGCCATCGCCGGCTGCATCGCGAACGAGTCGAGGGTGCGCTGCTTGAAATCGGGGTCGGGGGCGAGCATGGCGGCACGATCCTCGAAGTTGACGTATACGTCAATTCTAGTCCGCTGAATCATTGAAAAGAGCGGTGAGGGACGCACGAGGCGGGATGCGATGCAAGGCGCGAAGCACAGCGATGCCTATAGGCATCGCGCGCATTCGCAACGCCGCAGCGCGCCCGCATCGTGTGGCCAGCACCACTCCGATTTCAGTGATTCAGCGGACCAGCGACCGCGCACCCGATCAGGCCTGTTCCTTCTTCTGCCCGAGCGCGAGCAGGCGCCGCGCTTCCTTTTCCTGAGCACGCACTTCGTCGAGCGTGGCGTGCAGGTCAACCATCTGTTGTTCGAGCTGTTCACGGTGCGTGGCCAGCACGACGAGGAACTTCTTCAGCTGCGGCTGCGTGTCGCGTGGCGACTCGTACATGTCGACCAGTTCCTTCACCTCGGCCAGCGTCAGCCCGAGGCGCTTGCCGCGCAGCGTGAGCTTCAGCCGGGTGCGGTCGCGCAGCGTGTAGACGCGGTTGCGCCCGCTGCGCTGCGGCGTGATCAGGCCGCAGTCTTCGTAGAAGCGGATCGCGCGGGTGGTGAGGTCGAACTCGCGCGCGAGTTCACCGATCGTGAAGGTGGAAGACATCTGGGTGACAGCGGCAGAAGGAGGGCCGACTTACACTGGCCCGATTGACGTTTACGTCAAGTGTAGTGTGAGCAACAGCCAAGGTCATGCCGATGAACGAGCTCGAACTGCAACTGAACTACCCCCTCGGCGACACCTTGCCCGCCGTGGGCACGACGCTCCAAGTGGCGCCCGGCGTGCGCTGGCTGCGCATGCGGCTGCCGTTCCAGCTCGACCACATCAACCTGTGGCTGCTGCGCGACCGGATCGACAGCGAGGGCGAAGCAAGAGAAGGCTGGACCATCGTCGATTGCGGCATTGCCGACGACGCCACCCGCGCGGCCTGGGAAACCATCTTCGCGAACGAGTTGGAGGGCCTGCCGGTGCTGCGCCTGATCGTCACGCACATGCACCCCGACCACATGGGCCTGGCGCACTGGCTCACCGAACGCTTCGGCGTGCGCCTGTGGGTCAGCGCCACCGACTACAACACCGCGCGCCTGGCGAGCGGTTCCATCACCAGCTTCGGCGGCGAAGCCACGGCGCGTTTCATGGCCAGCCACGGCCTCACCGACCCCGATTCGCAAGCCAAGATCAAGGCCCGCACCAACTACTACGCGAGCATGGTGCCGAAGTTGCCGGCGAGTTTTCGCCGCCTGATGCACGGCGACAGCATCCAGATCGGCGGCCGCGCCTGGGTGTGCCACGCGGGTTATGGCCACGCGCCGGAGCACATGTCCTTGCACTGCGAATCGCTGGCAACGCTGATCAGCGGCGACATGGTCTTGCCGCGCATTTCCACTAACGTGAGCGTGCACGAGATCGAGCCCGAATCGAACCCGCTGCGCCTGTACCTCGATTCGATCGAGCGCATGAAGGCGTTGCCGGCGGACACACTCGTGCTGCCTTCGCACGGCCGGCCGTTCAACGGCCTGCACACGCGCGTCGACCAGTTGAAGGCGCACCACGACGAACGTTTCGCCGATGTGTTGAAGGCCTGCACCGAAGCACCACAACACGCGGCCGGCCTGCTGCCGATCCTGTTCCGGCGCCCGCTCGATCTGCACCAGACCACGTTCGCGATGGGCGAGTCGCTCGCGCACCTGCACGCGCTGTGGCTTGCGGGCCGGCTCACGCGCCGGCTCGACGCCGACGGCATCTACCGGTTTTCGATCGCTTGAGGTTTGGGCACCGTTCGAAACCGCAGGCTCAAGTCCGCGGCTCGCCGCGGCGTTCGAAGCGCGGCATGGGGTGCGAGAGTTCGGTGGCCACGAAATCGACGGCCGCCTCGGGCACCATGGCCGCGGTGCGTTCGAAGCTGCGGAATTCGCGCGCCAGACCCCGTGCTTCGTCGCGGGCAATCTGCTGATCGAGCTCGACGATTCGACGGGCGCAACGCTCGATCCATTCGGTGGTCGACAAGGTGTGCATCGCGGGTCTCCCAGGTTGGCTGGCGAATCGATGTTGCCATGATCGCGCCGATGGGGCCGCTTCGCACTACTTCAATCAAGGGATGCGTGGGCTCTACGGGAACTCAGATCTCGTCGATCCGGTTGGCCTTGGCCTCGAACGAAAAACGATCGCGGGTATTCACGTAGAAGCTCGCGCCGAAGCGGGCCACTGGGAAGTAGCTTTGCAGCCGAACGCGCCAGGTCTCGGAGTCGATCAGCCCATCGCGCGCGTGCAGCCAGCGCACCTGCCCGATGAAGATCTGGCGGCTCGCCGTTTCCAGCGTTTCCCACAATGTGCACTCGAATGCCACGGGCGCCTGGGCGATGCGCGGCGGCGCGACTGCGTTGCTGGGCAGCGTGGTCAGGCCGACGGCCGCAAGCTCGCTCGCGTCGGGCGGCAGGCGCTCGCCGCAGCGGTGCATCTGCTCGGCCATGGCTTCGTCGGCGATGTGGACGACAAATTCCCCGGTGCGCACGATGTTCGCGGCCGTGTCCTTCAACTGCCCGTCCTGCAGCCGGTTGATGCTGATCATCAGGATCGGCGGCTCTTCGCCGAGCATGTTGAACATGCTGAACGGCGCGGCGTTGACGACGCCGGTCGCGCCAAGCGTGGTGACGAGCGCGATCGGCCGCGGCACGATCAGGCTGGCCATCAGCTTGTAGCGCTGGTACTCGCTCAGGGCAGAAAAATCGATGTCCATCAAGCCGGCTCCGGTGGGCCGCTCATCCCATCCATCGCGTCGGCGATACGGCCCGGCGTCGTGATCCAGACTTCGCCCGGCGCGGTGGGGGTCGCATGCGACTCGATGTGGCGCAGCGCGCGCCGCAGGTGCCGCAGGCGGTAAGGCTGGCCCACGATGTAAGGGTGCAAAGCGATGCCCATCACCAGCCCGTGCGGTTGGGCAGGATGGTTTGCCTGCTCCAGCATTTCGTCGAACTGGTCGATGACCATCTGCGCGAAGTCTTTCGCGTCCATCTGGCGGCCCACGATCATCGGGATGTCGTTCAACTCCTGCGGATAAGGCACCGACCAGAGCGGGCCGCTGCGGGTGTTCATGATCGTCGGCTGGTCGTCGTGGCACCAGTTCAGCGTGTAACGGAAGCCCGCTTCGCGCAGCAGGTCGGGCGTGACGGCGCTCTCCGAGATCCACGGCGAGAGCCAACCGCCGGGCGCCTTGCCGTGCGCGGCGGCCATGCGCTCGCGGCAACGAACGATCAGCGCCAGCTCGGCCTCTTCGTTCAGATCGGACTGGCGCTGCGCATTCGTGTGGCCGTGCGCGATCAACTCGTCGCCTCGTGCGGCGAACGCATCGACCACTTCGGGGCAGTGCTCGTACAAGGCCGTGTTGATCAGCGCGCCGGTGGGCAAGGAAAGCTCGTCGAACAGATCGAGACAGCGCCAAACACCGACCCGGTTGCCGTACTCGCGCCACGCATAGTTCAGCACATCGGGCTGTCTCGACGCGGGCGCGATGTTGGCACCCAACCCTTCCCCAAAAGCGAAGTGTTCGATATTGAAGCCGATGTAGACAGCCAGCCGCGCGCCATTCGGCCACTGCAGCGCCGGCCGGCGTGTGATGGCCGAGTAGCCGAAGCGGCCGTGGTGCGGCAGCGTGCTGCTCATGGTGCGCGGTAGCCCTTGAACACGTCGCGCAACGGCGCGGCCGCGCGCTGCGCCGGCTGCGACAAGGAGCGTTCGATCTCGTTCAGGTGCCGCCGCATCTCGGTGGCCGCCGCGGCGCTGCCGGCACCTGTCAGCGTCAGCAGCAACTGCTGATGGCTGTGCGCCACGCACATCGGCTGGCCGGGCGCCTTGTACAGCGCCATCAGCAGCGAGGTGGTCGGCAGCAGCTCGTCGAGCAGGCGCACGAAGATCGGGTTGCCGCTCATGCGGGCGAGCTGCAAATGGAACTCGCCCGACAGGCGGATCGCCTCCTGCTTGTTCTGCGATTTCGTTGCGCGGGCTTCCGCTTCGACGATGCGACGCAGCGCGGCGAGTTGCTCTGCGCTCAGCTTGCCCGCCAGGCGGCGCGCCACTTCGCACTCGACCACACGGCGCGCGTCGAACACGTGTTCGCCGTCGCGGCGGGTCGGCTCGGGCACCATTGCACCGCGGTTGTGGCGCAACGTGATCACGCCGTCCTGTGCCAGCTTGTGCAGCGCCTGGCGCACCAGCGTGCGAGACACCGCGAAGGCCTGCGCGAGTTCTTCTTCGCGCAAGCGCGAGCCGGGCATCAGGCGGTGGTCGAGCACAGCAGCGTAGATCGCATCGTAGACACGGTCGGCGGCGAACACCGGCGCGCCGGTCGTGGAAGGCTCAGGCGAGGTGGCCGTGCGCTTCGGTTTTGGGGGGCTGGGCATGAAACATTGTCAGGCGGCACGCCGACCGGTGCGCCCCTTCAGAAACTTCATCAGCGCGAGCGTGCCGCCCATCACCGCGAACGAGACGACCGTCGTGACCGTGCCGAGCGCATAGATCGCCGGCGTGGTCACGGTGCTCGTCAGGCCCTGCAGTTCGAGCGGCAGCGTGTTGACGTCGCCCACCGCCTGCGAGGTGCGCGCGATCTCGTCCCAGCTGAGCGTGAAGCCGAACATGCCCACGCCCACGAGGCTGGGCGCGATCAACGGCAGCACGACATGCCTGAAGCTCTGCCAGGGTGTGGCGCCGAGGTCGGAAGCGGCTTCCTCAAACGCCGGGTTGAAGCGGTTGAAGACGGCCAACATGATGAGCAGGCCGAAGGGCAGCGTCCATGTCAGGTGCGCGCCGAGCGCCGAGGTGTAGAGCCCCATCGCCGTGCCGTAGCCTTCCAGCAGGCCCGCCATGCCCCAGGCCTCCAACAAGGTCTTGAAGGCGGTGTCGATCAGGCGGAACTGCAGGCCGATGCCCAGCGACACCACGATCGACGGCATGATCAGGCTCGCGACCGAGGTGTAGAAGAGCAGCGCCGAACCGGCGAACTTCTTGCGGAACGCCAGGCCCGCGCCGAGCGAGAGCAGCACGGTGAACACCATCACCACCGCGCCGAGCGCGACCGAGCGGCGGAACGCGGCGGCGATGTCGACCACGCCCATGCCTTCCCACAGTTTGGCGAACCAGTGCAGCGACACGCCGCGCATCGGGAAGGTCAACCCGCCTTCCGGGCCCTGAAAGCTCAGCACGAAGATCGTGATCATCGGGCCGTACAGGAACAGCACGAACAGCGCGAAGACCGCCGCCAGCGCGTAATACGAACCGGGGCGGGCGTCGGCGCGGCGGTCACTGGCCATCAGAGTTCCTTGCGGATGTCGACCAGGCGCGTCAGGCCCCAGATCATCATCAGCGTGATGATCAAGAGAATCACCGCGTTGGCCGCAGCCATCGGAAACTGCAGGTACGACGTCTGCACCTGGATGATCTTGCCGACCGAGGCGATCTGCTGGCCGCCCATCACGCCGATGGTGACGAAGTCACCCATCACGATCGTGATGACGAAGATCGAGCCGATGATGATGCCGGTGCGGCTCAGCGGCACGACCACGTTC
>Ga0307516_10009301_pt1 | contig 10981 bp, 16 predicted proteins | sample 19_EM_MG_FD_203310 | JGI IMG/M metagenome (GOLD analysis project Ga0307516, IMG submission 203310) | Populus trichocarpa ectomycorrhiza microbial communities from riparian zone in the Pacific Northwest, United States - 19_EM | ecosystem: Host-associated > Plants > Roots > Unclassified | place...
GCGTCCCTAGGTGGGATTACCCCCTTCCTTTTGAGCACCACGTAGCCCAGCCGTCTTGGGTGCGGGCACGAGACGAGGACCCAAGGGCAGGGCAAGGTTGTTTCGCATGGCCTCCTCAAGGATCAAGGCTTCTTTCGCATATAACTTGAGCCGGTTGGAGCCCCGAATGTCCCAATGACCAAATTCCCTCCGCGGAAACCCACTGCCGTCGCGCTGTTTACTTCAAGTCGTGATCTTTCTCGTGCCCTTCTCTATGCCGCCAAGGGATCATTTAGCCATGCGTTGACGTCGACCCCGATGCCAGTTCCTGATCACACTCTACGAATCCCATGACTTCCGATGGCCTTCGGATCGTATCCGTTGTTGGGGTTCAGTTTGGGTGAGCTGTTGTTTGGGCGGTGGATGACGTGGTATAAACGTGTTTGCTGTGTGAGCCTCGTATCTTTACTTCTACATTTGATGGCGGGACGCGCACGTTTGTAGGAGGGTGGTGGTACCCGCACCCCAACTCGAAGGAGATACTCGTTTATTCCATATCCCGGGACTTGACGTGGACCGGAGACGAGCAGTGAAAATACGGATATCCAATGTCCTGGCCGTATCTTTCCCCGTAGTTAGCTGGTTCCAAGGGTTCCTAGCGGGATAACGTTCTTCGTGTGTCCGGTGACCCTGTTTGAGTTGGTCGACGATCGTAGAATCAATGAACTTATCAGCGAAGACGACATGTATGTACGTTTGGGGTGACGACCATCTGACGAGGAGATCTGGATCACGTGCGGACTCGGTCGCATTCGAATCCCAATTAGCCGAACTCCGTCACTTACCGTCACCTCCCTCCCCCTCGAATGCGGATTATCTTCACCTCCCTTCTATTATCGTATGTCCGGGGTGCGCTGGGAGTGCCGTTCGTCAGGGATGCCATCAGAGCCGCGGTATCCGCAACCATGCTGAAGAAAAAGCACGAGACGCCGGAGCCCGGCTCCACAGAATTTTGGTTCCATATGGTGATTAGCATCTTCCTTGTGCTTGCTGGCGGCGTGTTTGCTGGGTGAGTGGCCAATTGGTATCAGAGCTCCGGGTTATTCTTGACGCGATGCGGTTCTTCTGGGAGTCAGGTTGACCCTCGGTTTGATGGGCCTGGACGAACTCCACCTCCGCGTTCTTGCCACGTCTTCCGAAGACCCTGTCGAGAGGTCGAATGCAAAGAATGGTTTGTACCCCCTCTCGCTCCGTCAACCTGGAAGTTTGGTTACGCGGCCGGTATTTCAGTCTTGAAGCTCCTCACAAAGGGTCGCCACTGGGTTCTTGTGGTACATATTCCCCCCTTAACAACCGTGATCTGCATCTGACGTGTCCTAGGTCCTGTTGCTTGGAAACGTCGTAAGTTGGACGGTTCAGTGTCAGTGGAGGCCCAATTCACGCAGCGTCCGACCCATAGGTCATCAACGAGAGTTTGCCTATTTTCCTCGACAATGCCGTATGTCCCGCCGCGCTCTTCGTAATCAGTACTTACACATGGTTCAGCTTGGCGGTGGAGTGGCCGCTATTGTAATCTCTACCGTTATGATTGGTGAGGTTGTCACGCTTTCACGGCAGTTTGTACTTACATGCTCGCCACGCGGATAGTCATTTTTGGGTGAGCTGGTTCCGTTTGCCTAGCGACGGACTACGACTGACCATATGCACGCAGAGAGTACGTATGACTCAAGGGCAACCACGTTACCCCGCCACTTACCAGGAGGTTAGAATAATTCCCCAGGCAGTCAGCGTGCGATACGGTCTTGGAGTCGGTGCCCGATGTGTGCCCCTCGTTTTGGCCATGATGTATATCCTCGGTTTGTCGTCCCCTGTTCCCGTTCCTCAACTGTCTCTCAGCCTATCCCAAATCAGCACCTATCGCGTGGCCCATCGCTAAATTGCTAGATCACATCCTCGGCGCAAACGAAGCCCACACTTACAAGAAGGCGGAACTCAAGTCTTTCTTGCAGTTCCACCGGCAAGGGGAGGAACCTCTGCGGGACGACGAGATCTCTATCTTGAACGGCGTTCTGGAATTGAACAACAAACAGGCCGAGACCATTATGACGCCGATGAAGGTAAATCGTGAATGACATATCCGCTCCTCGTTCCATTATCACCAATTCCGCTTCCGATTTAGGACGTCATGACCATTAGCGCCGACGATATCCTCGACCATCAGAAATTGGACACTTTGTTCGTCTAGCTCCCTCGCATCGGAACGCAGTGGCTGAACTTTGAATAGACTGACCAGTGGTTTCTCGCGTTTCCCGGTACACGAGCCCGGTCGTCCCTTGGCGTTCGTCGGGCTATTGCTTGTCAAGAAGGTGCGTTTGGTAGCTGGCCACACCGGTTGCGATGCTGATTGCCATCCCAGCTTTTGACCTACGACCCCGCCAAAGCGGTCAAAGTCTCTGATGTTCCGCTCTCGATTTTGCCTGAAGCTGCGCCGACGATCAACTGCTTCCAAGCCTTAGACTACTTGTGAGGCCGATCGTAGCATTGGTAAATGCTGTATTAAACCCTGTTTTGTTAGCCAAACAGGCCGCGCGCACCTGTTGCTTTTGAGCGAGTCGCCTGGTGGGGCCGGAGGTGCCGTTGGTGTGCTTACTCTCGAAGGTGAGCACTTATCCACCCCGTGGTTTAGTTCCCTCGACTAACGCTCGTCCCGCATCAGATATCATTGAGGTCCGTTACACCTCCGGTTACCGTCTACGTTCCGCTGACGCTTCTCGCAGGAAATTATCTCCGAGGAAATCGTCGATGAGACAGACAGATACGAAGATAACCGACACAAAAAACGCGCGAAGAGGATGACCACCGCTGCAGTCATGAGAGGGTCGGTGCACCATTCTTTCCCGCCCAAGTAGATCAGCGTACTGATGTTGTGGTTTGGTGGGCTAGGATTGTGGAAAGGTCTGTGCGCGAACGAAGGGCAGAGTCGATATCGATCATCGGATCACCGATCCCCTTCGAGGCTACACCTTTAATTGCTGGCTCTCCGGAGCCTGGGAGGATCGCACGATATGGAGCTATTATCAGTGAATCACCGAAAGCTTAACCTGGGGTACCGTTAGCACACCTTCTCTCTCGCCCTCCCCTGTTGCGGCCCCTCTTTAATCATGAGGCTCGCGCACCCCCATACGTGTACACAGATATATTAATTGACATTCTTTACCTCTGAATAGTTAGTGTTGCAGCCGTCCAAAGCCGGAGTTACTGGCATATGCCCCTTGTGTACCTGCATGGCAGTTGAGTCTTCCCCTCACGCAATGATAGTGTGGTACCTATTCTCGCACGGGTTGTAGCTTTGAGGCGTGAGCCGGAAAAATAGAGTAATAGATGTGTGGGATTGGTCTAAGTAGACAGGTACAAAGTCTTAGTGTGCGACAGAGTCTTGAGATGGAGGAGCGAATTACTGTACCAATCCGACCAATCCGGCGGGGGGTTGGTTGATGACAAAAAAAATTAGGGTCACTGACAGCGGCGGAGGGCCGGATGGTGATGACAACCGAGCCCAGACGGCGGTCGTGAAAATGATGACAACCGGCCCAGACACTTCGCTGGATCGGAGCCTCCCTGCCTTAGGTGGTGGTTTTTCGTTCTGGCTTGGATCACTGTCTTTGAACTTCCCTCGTGTTCGAGTCTTCCCCTTCCACCTGTTAAGAGGCAGCGGTGGCATAATAAAAACCGTATTTGAGTTCATATCCAGCGCGGGGAGAGGTCCAGCATTAATGGGCATGATGGAAATCACCCTCGGTCGGGCCCCAACCGCCAGCCTGCCTTGTCCCTCTCGACACCGAATCTGCTCTTCCGAGAGGGTGCCTCCCGGTTGGTTTCGGTCATGATGACTGCCGCAGTCCAGCACGGGTCTTGGGGTCGTTTGACGCACGGTTCGCAACCTCCTCTTGGACTCGGTGGGATGGTACTACCTACGATTGCATGTTTAAAACCTCTAGATACAAAAGTTTGGCCTGGCCCGGATGACCTCCGGAAATTGATGACATGTCGAGCCTCAATTCGTCGTGGTCTTGTAATGTGGCCCGCTTGGAGGGTTCGAGGAGGTGAGGGCTTGATAAAATTGCTTCGGACAGTCAGTGGGAACGGACGGATGATATGTGTGGCTCACCTGCAGAAGGAATACGTGGCTATAGGCATCGCTTCCAGCTTCGTGAAACCTACAGTTAGAATCACGGTATTCTTGCAAGTGGGCGCGTACCTCGCGTCCTTGTAATCCTGTATTTGCTCAACAATTAATAAACCATCCGCCTGAACCGCCCTCGTCAACCCAAGACCCCGAGAACGAGGGGAAGGGGAACGCACCAGTCGAATCGTAATAGACCACCGGTGACCCTCCGGGCCAAACCCCTCCCACCTCACTACCTCACGATCTCATCACTCTGCGCCACCCTAGAAGTCTCGTTCGTCGGCTCAGACTCGGAAATTCCACCATCAATATCGACTTCGGAGGACGCTCTTCGTTGGTTCGCCAACGCTTGACAACCGGGAGAGGGCAACGAAGGTCGTTTGGCCCACTCTGAGGATTCCCTAAACCGCACCACTCGTTAGGCTGGGTAGTGGCCAGACCCGTTTCAAAACGTACTTTGAGCGTGTTCGTGTCTTTCGCAATCTGGTTGTCCTCCATGTCGTAGTGAAGGGCGTTCAAGAAGATGAGGTTCAGATCCTCGTAAACGGCTTGTGCATCCTTGAATCGATTGGCCTCGAGATTGGTAAGAACGCCGTTCGAACACTTTGAGTCCTGGATTGGTCCTGGATAACCTAGACGGCCCATTCTTACCAATACTCTTCAGGAGTCAAGCGTCGACGATCGTTCACACCTCGTAGCACTCAGGCAAGTCGCCCTTGTCCACGGACCGGCCGGTGTTGTGGAGAGGATGTTGGTAACTTCATTGACCGTGGTTATTTGAGTGGGCGATAGCGGTATGGTGGAGAGTTGGCGGGGGGATACCGACGTTACACCCGAGACTGAGGTCGGAGGACGGATCAACCGAGGCGCGCGCTGCGCGTCCCGATGTGTCCCAAAAGAGTTCATCTCATACAAGAAGAAACGTACATTAGGGGGAATACATACAAACAAGTGGATGATCTACAGAGTTCCGAGGGTTCATGAGAAATACAACGCTCTCCTCGGACTGGCTTGCCACCCGTCCGTTCAGGACTTTGATGGGTTGTATATCACCAACGGTTCAGGGAAGGAGTCATCGAACACCCCCCCTGCCTTCGCCGCTGCCACGCCCTCTTCCAACGCTTGCACCGGGTACTCCCCCACATAATCCCAAACGTCTGCGCGGAGCACCAACCGAAAGTCCCGCACTTTGTGGATCTCGCGGAGTGCCCTGAATTGCGCACAATGATGTGAGGCTTCCACCGCTTTGTCGGCTTGTGACATGCATCGCACAGGCCCCCGGGATTGTATACCATGGAAGTCGTTGTCCCGATAAATCACAACGACCTCAAAGGATGCAGAGGATGTGATGGTCGAGAGTACGTGCATGAAGTGCGATGGGAAAGCCCCGGGCCCATGGTAAAACTGATTGAGGACACCCGACGCCGCTCGGAGCTCGAGCGTCCGAAACAACCTGTGCCGCGACAGATCGACGCTTGAGAGGGCGGACCCAGCTGTGAAATGGTGAGAACCTGTACACCTTTCAGAGGGGGTCGCTCACCATCTGGATACAATCGCAATATTTCCAGTGTTTCCGCACAAGCATCTATCCAGAGCCACACCCCCTCCACGTTGGAAAGATCCAAGGAGTGAAATCGGATCCCCCCAAACAGGCGAACCATGTCCTTCAAAAGGTCCGTACCCGAGATGAATTTCATCATCAGCCTCCCTCGCAGCGGAGGGGAGAAGGGTGGGGCGGGTGTCGAGGTACCCAATGGCTCTTGCCGATATTGCGGACGCACGTAGCGGAGTGTCAGGGCTTCTAGGTGTTGGAAGAGTCCGACGAAGTATATGATTTGACGGTGGGACCCGTTGGGTTCTTTCAGGGCGAGAGATCTGACCGTTGGTAAGAAGTTCTTGAAGTGCCGTTGGAACTTCGGCATGAACCTAGGGATATCCAAATTGTCTACCCCAAGGTACTGAACATTGGTCAACGTGAAAAAATGACGCAGGGTACGGGAATCGAAATGTTTTGGAGTGAATCCGTAGTAGCCACTGTGACCCTCATCGTAGATCTGAAGCTCCTGGACCAAGGGAAGTAAACCGAGCCTGTGCATACGTCGGAGCGGTTTGGGCCACACGGTCTCCCCGCTCAGTTTCCAGACGGTGGTTATGATGGTGAGGGTCTGGTGGAGATGAGGGACAGCGGCGATGTACCAATAGTAACAGGTGAGGGAGCACGCGAGAAGGCTGGGCGTGTCATAGGTGAGATAGGCGACGATTCTTCCAACGATCTCCAGGGGGAGCCTGGTGGCAGGGGACGGGCACGTCGTAGGAGTCCTCAGATAAGCGCGCCCAGAGATTTTGGCGAGGGTTCGGTACCAAGCTCGTTTGACGAGTAACTCCACCGCTGTGGTTAACGCACAGCCGTTAATGGAACGTCATACGATCCGGAATGGAACTACCTGATAGTGAGGATGTGGGGGTCTTCACCGACGACATCGCGGCTGGGAAAGAGTGATGGATCGTATCTCCCCTGAGCTCCTCCCCCTCCAGAACGCCTCCTCGATTCATGCCAAATAGACCACCGTTGACGTCATGAGGAAGCGAATTCCGAGTGATGCATATATTGTAAGCAAAACCGTACAACTCAACTCGAACAAAGGAATCCTGTACAATGCCGGCCGCTGGGGTACGGTGCTACGTTTCACTCCAGCCGCCTTAGCGACCTTCCGCAACTCCCTCTCCTCTCTTCCTTTCCTTTTCTCCCGCCTCCTGGGAGTTGGCGCCTGCTTGACCGCATCCCCTTGAACAGGGTCCAGCAAGGGAAGTCCAATTCGCCGTGGCCTTGTAAGGCGCCACCAATGGGTGGTCCACTTGGAGTTCGGGGAGGTCAGGGCTTGATAAAATCGCCTTGGGGCAGTGGTGAGAGCGGATGTGTGACGTGGTGTGGCTTACCTACAGAAGGAGTACGTGGCCGTAGGCATCACTTCCAGCTTCGTGGAACATATGCGCTTTCAAAAACAGTTCATGTATCTCGTGATCGAGCTCTTGTGGGTTTTCATACTGGGAAGTCTGGAGTCGGGTCTACAATCCTATTAGTCCGCTCGTATCGTTGCGAAGGGTAGGCCTGAGGGCTCACCTCAATGAGTTTCAAAGGCAAGGGTTGCTGTTGTGATGCCGCCGTGAGTGACCACCGTCGGCGAGTGTGATATGGTATACCTACGACTTGTGGGAAGTTCGGTTTCAAAATCCATGTCTGGGACTGCGTCCAGAACGGTGCTGAGTCGCGTTCCACCGCAAGGGTTGGTTAGGATCACGAGGTTCTTACAAGCGGACACGCGAGCGCGTACCACGCGTCATTGTAATCCCGTATAAGTATAAGTATGCTCGACATTCCACCGGCGGTATCAACTTCGGAGGACGCTCTTCATTGGCTCGCTGACGCTTGACAACCGGGAGAGGGAAATGAGGGTCGTTTGGCCCACTCTGCCTCGAGGATCTCCTAGACAGCGCCGCGCGTTAGGCTGGGGTAGTGACCCAGCCCATTTCGAAGATGAGGGACAGATCGTCGTAGACGGCTTACGTGTCCTTGGATCGATTAACCTTGAGGTCTGCAAGAACGTCGTTCAAACACTTTGGGGCCTGGGGAACCTAAATGGCCCGTTCTTTCACTCGTGCCAAAACTCTTCAAAAATCAAACGTCGACGGCCGTTCTCACCTCGTAGAACTCAGGCAAGTCGTCCTTGTCCACCAGATCTGTGAACATTCCCCCCAGTTTCTGTTTCGCGCGGGGGCCGGCCGGTGTTGTGGAGAGGATGTTGATAACACCTTTGGTCGTGGTTATCTGAGTGGGCGATAGCGGCATAGTGAAGAGTGGGCGGGGGGATGCCGACGTTATACCCGAGGCGGTGGCTGAGGTCGGAGGACGATCAACCGAGGCGCGCGCTGCACGTCCCACTTCCTGACGGTCACTATTCCCGATAGACCCCACCAAAAACCACATTGAATGCCCATCCGGATCCTTGACTCTGTCGTGCCCACCCGCATCAACCACTGGCAACAGCGCGTCACCTTCGTCCACGGTGGATTTCGACGGCTGTCGGCTGGGCGGTAACGAACTCCTGCCACCCTCACCCTTCAGGTGCACACTTTGTATCGGGGTTTGGGCAGCGCTGTCGTTCCCATCCCATCCCAGTCGATAAGCAACGTAGCTTGCAAGACCGCACCAAGTCAGTGAGAGACCTGCCCAAAACGATGCTGGGGCAACGACTCGGACCGGATAGCATCGCTCGCTCCGTTTTTGGTGCGATCTTGTGGTCGTACTTACAATGGAGGCCCAATAGCATATTCGGACAGCGTATTCGGGGTCTTGGCAAGAATCAGGATCAAGCGTCCGCCGGGAGGGAGGGACGGGAAATTGCGCGATATGTGCAATAGACAACAGGAGGATGGTCCAGAAAACAGTCCACTCGCGGTCCCAGATGGCGTATACTTGAAACACGCCGGCTGGCACAAAGGTGCCAGCACTGTGCGAACGGAAACGCGCGCATTATTGTGGAGGGGCCGTTGATATAGGGTTTAAGGAAGTCGGGTCTGGCCGGGACCTCGAGTGTCTGAAGCGACTTCTAATTTGATTCCACTTACTCCATCTGAACACAACTTCTCCCTGTCCCGAAGGAAGTACGTAGATGAGCGAGAGACTGTGAGTAGTAGCCTCGAGCGGCGCCTGGGTAGGATTAGGCACTCGCAGCCGAGGGCAGCAGGAGGCACTGGGACCGTAATTCGATATCTGTCGTTTCGGTCCGAGGGCTCAGATGAAGCAAACTATTGTCCCTCGAGAGTCGTGTTACTAACACGCCGTTAGGACCCCTATTTTCCTTACAGTTAGTGATGGTCATCAATCAACGCGGTCAATAACAGGCCTGTTAGCAACACGAGATCCCAGCATAGAATCGTGGCCGCTGCGGCAGGGGCCACGATAAACGGGGATGTGAAGCATAAAGATCTTGTAAGAAGGTCGTTATAGTCCCCCGCGGGCTGTAAACAACCAACGGTTCAGGAAAAAAAAATCAAACACCCCTTCCGCCTTTGCCGCCGCCACACCTTCTTCCAACACTCGAACCGAGTACTCCACTTCCCCACCCCAAACGTCTGCACACAGCACCAACCGAAAGTCCCGCACTTTGTGGATCTCTCGGAGTGCCCTGAATTGCGCACAATGGTATGATGCTTCCATCGCTCTGTCAGCTTGTGACATACGGCGCACAGGAGGTTTGATTTGGAGGTCTGGGGTTGTTACACCACGGAAGTCACAGTCCCGATAAATGGCGACGACCTCGAAGAATGTGGGGGCTCTAATGGTTGAGAGCACATGCTTGAGGAACCTTGAGTCGATATCTGGCAACTCGTTGAAGCCGAACACACCGTGGACGCACGACGCCGGGACCTCGAGTGTCCGAAGCGACTTGTGCCGCGATAGATTGATGTTCAAGAAGGCGGACCCAGCTGCAAAGTGGTTAGCTTGCACACCTTCTGGGGGGGGGTCTGCTCACTTGTTGGATACAACCGCAATGTTTCCAGTGTTTCTGCGCAAGCATCTATCCAGAGCCACTCCTTCGCCACATTAAACAGATCCAAGTAGCGAAACCGGATCCCCCCAAACAGGTGAACCACGTCCTTCAAAAGGTCCACACTCGAGGTGGACGTCATCCTCAGCCTCCCTCGCAGTGGAGGGGCGAAGAGTGGAGTGAGTGTCGGGCCATCCTTTGGTTCTGGCTGACGTCTGTGGCGTTGGTAGCAAAGTGTCAGGTCTTCCAGGTGTTGGAAGAGTCCGATGAAGTATAGAAGTTGCCGACGGGACCCTTTTGGTTCTGTCAGAGAGAGAGATCGAAGCGTTGGTAAGAAGTTCTTGAAGTATCGTCGGGCCCTTGGCATGATCCTGGAGATGTCCAAGTAGTCTATCCCAAGGTCCTGGACATTGGCCAATGCGAAAAAGTGATGGAGGGTACGGGAGTCGAATCGTTTCGGAGTAAATTTAGGGCTACAACATCGTTTGCAGCCCTCGTGTACCTGGAGACTTTTGCCCAAGGGAGGCAAACCAAGCCTGTGCATATGTCCGAGTGGTTTGGGCCACATAAACTTCATGCCCCTCCACATGGAGGTTACGATGGCGAGGGTCTGGTGGAGATGGGGAACGACGACAATGTGCCAGGAGTAGCAGGTCAGGGAGCACGCGAGGAGACTGGGTGTATCGTAGATAAGATGGGCGATGATCATTTCGATTATTTCCGGGGGAAGCCAGGCAGCAGGGGCCGGGCGCGTCGCAGAAGCCTTCGGGTGAACACCCCTAGAGAAGATTCTCCGGATCCTGGCTGGGGTTCGGTACCAAACTCATTTGGCGAGTAATTCCATCGCTGTGGTCAATAGGACACAATCGTTTAATAGAGCGTCAGGTGGTACAGAGTAGGACTACCTGGTAATGAGGATGTGGGGATCTTCGTCAGTCAGTCGTGGATCGAGAGGAGTGGTACTCGGTCGCGGCACGTTGCCCGTTTATCGTTGGTCACTGATGTCACCGTTGAGGGAACTGACTTCAATTGACGATTAATCCGAATGCGCCGGTGACAAACTCACGCAGAGGCGAATACGTATGTGAGTTCGCCGTGTCGTATTCTGTAATCTATGGGGTTGAACTCGACCTGGCACGTCGAATTGGTGGGAGTCGTTGTCATCCGGCTCACAGTCGTGTCCAATTCAGGTGCCACCAGAGGCCACCGGGAAACTACATACTTGGTTGAGCCAAACCGCTGAAGGCGGCGCGTGGTATTCCTCACC
>Ga0307516_10009302_pt1 | contig 10980 bp, 13 predicted proteins | sample 19_EM_MG_FD_203310 | JGI IMG/M metagenome (GOLD analysis project Ga0307516, IMG submission 203310) | Populus trichocarpa ectomycorrhiza microbial communities from riparian zone in the Pacific Northwest, United States - 19_EM | ecosystem: Host-associated > Plants > Roots > Unclassified | place...
CTCCTCGATCTCCTACCTAGACTCTCTGACATCATTTCCCGTGCTTCAGAGGGCACTAGTGTCCTTCCGAAGGCCCGTGATGAGTCTCCCTTGCTACGTACTTCCAACTAATTACTAAGGTGTAACAGTCCGGCATCGCCATATCGACCTTCTCCTGTAATCCTTCCCCCGTTGCTCGGGCGTAGTTGTTGAGGGCTCGGAGCTCTGTCATATAGGCTCGGATGTCCCCCATGTACTTGAGTTGGTTTAGCTTCAGCTGGGCGTTCACGGCTTCTCGGCTGTCGAAATATTCCGTACGGATGTCGGCGGAGTAGTTTGCCCAGGTGTCGTTATCGCCCAGCGTAGTGTATCGGCGTAGATCCCAGGCCTTCGCAGTTCCGGTGAGAAGCGTCCCTACCCAAGCGATTTTTTGTTGGTCGCTTGTTTCTGGGTAGAACCCTAGATACTTAACGACCGACTGCCACCAGATATTGAATGGAGTTGTTGGTTTTCCATCAAAGGGCTCTGGGTTCTCCATTTTGAGACGCAACGTGCGGACCCGTTCCTCCTTGGGCGGTTGGTGAGCCTGGGCCCTAGCCACTCCTTCCGCGACTAGCAGGATAAGGTCCTGCGTCATCAACGTTGGTTGCATTCCCTCTGCTCCTGCCGCCAGGGGCGGGGTCGGTGTTGGTGGCAGCGGTGGGGTCGTTGGTCGTGTGGGCGGCCTTGATGGGGGTCCGTTATTCCCTCCCAGGTGAGGATTTCTCCAGGGTGGCGGTGTGGCGTGTCCCGCCGGAATAGGTGGGACCACCGGGGGCCGTATTCGCCGGGTTGCTGCTGGGAGATTGAGCTGGATCGGACTTCTCAATGGTGGGTATGGGGGACGGCCCGGGGGCGTGGAAGGTTGCCGAAGGATTAGGTCCGGCTCACTTGTACTGGAGGGGCGAACGGGGCTTCTCCATTGCTGAGCTGGGGTCCGTTGGACCGGTAGCTGGGGTAGCGGAGGTGGTGGTGGGCTTGGCGACCCAGGTGGCAGCGGAATTCGTACGGCCAATCGTTGTATATCGTCCCGTGCTTGCCACAGCTCCTGTTGTAGTTCCGCTACTTTCTGCTGATGGTGAGCGGCCCAGAGCTCTACATTACCTTGAAAGGTGGCCAGATGTTGGTTGCGGGCTGTATTGGCTTCTCCCAAAAAGACCAGTGCGTCGTTGACCCTGGCCAGTTGCGTTGCCTGGCATACCTGCCTCTCCGTACTTTCATTGGTTCGTTCGATAATAGCCTGCCAAACGTTTCTGGTGAAGGTCTGGTAGGCGTTTACGGCCGCCACTAGTTCGCTGCGCACCCATGCTTCCTCTATCTCTTGGTTAGCATTTACTCGGTCATATACGTACCGAGTTCCTTCTGCCAGGGTGTGGTAGGCGTGCTCGATTCGCTGGATCCGCTGGTCGGTGCGGTCGACGGTGTTGCCGCAGAGCCCAACAAGCTCCCTCATGTCTTCCTCGGCCTGTTTCTGCTGGCGCACTAAGGTTCGGACCCAAACAGCTGGGTTTGCCAGTTCTACTGCTTGTTCTTGCGAGGTTGTCCCATCGGTGATCTGGAGTAGGTCCCGAGGCGCTTCGAGGCGGAGCATGTTGAAATCGGATGTCTACATTTTTTTTTTTTTTTTTTTTTTTTTTTAGTATAGGTCGAGGAAGTCATTGGTATAGATGGTTTCGTCGTAGTCGAACACGTAGTCAAACAGGTCGAAGAGTTCGTCTTCGTCTAAATCCGCAGCTTGTCCGTTTACTGCGCAGTTCCACCACTTTTGCATGTACCAGTTGTAAGGTGCGCAATCGACTTCTTGGACTGGGATGGTTCCGTCGATTTCCTCTTCCCACCGTTTGTATGAGGCGAGCTCGCTGTCGATTGATTGGAATGTATAGTCGAAGGAGTATTGTGATTGAGGTTCTTTTAGGGTGTGTAATTCGAGTAGGTAGAGGTGGTCCTCGAAGTATGTTGTGTTGAGGTGGAGCATTCGTTGCTGAATTTCTTATGTAGGGTGATTTTGGATCAAAGATTATAGTGTGACACTGGGGTTGTCTCGTAACCGGAGTGTGGGTAGAATCAAAGGTAATCAGGCTAATTTCGATAATTCACAATGGAATAATCTTAGATCTTGTGTGTGGGTTCGGTGGTGTAGGTGAGGATGTTCGTTCTGTCATTTCTTTCTCTTGGGAGAGAAGTTGCGGCATATATACGTGTGCGGTGGAGTGAGGGCGGGTGACTCGGGCTATCTATTCCTCCGAGGTCGGCGTGCCCCCACCTGAGCGTGGGCTCGTCTGAGATTCTTATTGGTCCTGGTCGGTTCTGGCGATAAGGTGGAGTCCAGGGTTCCAACTGGCACCGCGGAATTCCCTCAGTTCTAGACTGAGTTCTTTTCCTGCGGCCCATCGACATCTGGAGCTGGGGGTTTCGACAAACGAGCTCTCTGAAGAGTTTCGTCCTAATGCCTTCCCTCTCATGTCTCTAGTTGCCATCGCCTTCTTCTCCCGGAGTTAATCCTTACGTGCGTCTTACGGCTGTAACCTTTAACCCCGTCTTATCTCCCGCCTAGACTCTCTAAGATCCCTCGGCTGAGAATAGCTAGCTGCCGGTACGTATCTCTCCTCTTTTGTACGTACTTCTCTAAGAGTACGTACCTGCCCGTGATTCTCCAGTGTAACAGCCAGGGTGTCGTCGGTGGTGACTGCCGATATGTGCCCGATTACTCGGGCGTTTGGGTCGTGTGCCACTTTCTCATCCCAAGTAAGTGAGAACTCTCCCTGCTCGTATCGTGTGCAGGTTTCCTGGCATCCGGGACTGTTGAATCGTATCTCTTCCCACTCCCAGACTCCCTGCGGGAGATGCTTCGATATCCACCAGTAGGGTAGGAAGATGTCGACCTCTGGTTCCATGGGGGTTACTTCGAAAATTTCCTTTGAGAAGTGCCGTTGGTGTTGGAGGAGTAGAGGTTTTGTGTAAAATATTCCGGCCTCCTCCACAGGTTGCCCCGTATAGTTCTCGATACGAATCGCCAAGTCATGTTTGAGCATAGGGATCTGCAATCTCCGCGCTGTTTCTTTGCTGACCAACGGGACCGAACATTCTGTGTCTAACCGCACCTGGACTCAGTGTTTCCCTTGTTCCACGTGCAGCAGCATGGTTATGATGGGTCGGGGTCCACATCGAGGTTTCTTGCGCTCGATTTCCTTTGCGGATTCCTCGGCGCCTCTTTTTTGGCCTGTTCCGCATGTGATATTCCTGGTCTTGAGGCTCGGCCGTGTCCTCTGACCCTTCAAAAATCCTCCTCTTCCCATATGGGGTCCTGGATGGTTGGCTCCGTGTCCATTATCTCAGCCGCCGAGATTTTCTGTGATTTGGCCGCGGGAGCTGGTTCTTCTTCCCCTTCCCTTCGTCGTTTGTTTCCTGCCGACACTTTCCATGGGGCCTGGGGAAGTTCCGTACCATTGCCCGTGGTTTTTGCATAACACTTATGCGAGCGATGCCCTCCTCTTCCGCAACGGTGGTATCCCTTCTGGCGGAGGTCAGCTCACTCTGCGCGGGGAACTCCTTCCATCGCAGCCTTGTACAACTCCCATGAGCCGGGCTTCCCAAACTCGTCCTCCAGTTTCGAATTCCTTCTGTTGCCGTCATCCATTTTTTCCGCAGGCGGATTTTTCTTCCTTTCTTCCCTTTTCTTTTCCTCGGATCAGCTGCTCCCCGTGGGTCGGGCGGCTTCCCGGGCCTGCTTCAGGGCTTTTTTCTTTTCCACTTGTAGACCTGCCTGGTAGATGGCTTGCAGGAAGCCTTCATCATCCGCAAAGTCCTCCAGATAATGGGCGAACAGCATATCTAGCACCGCGTCGGGCATTGCCAAATCGACTTTTTCTCGTAGTGCTTCGCCAGCTACTCGCGCGAAGTTGTTGAGCGCCCGGAACTCCATTAGGTAGGCACGGATGGAGCCCTGATACTTGAGCTGTCCTAGCTTGAGCTGGGCATCCACTGCTTCGCGCTCGTTTCGGTACTCCGATCGTATGGCCGCAGTGTAGTTGGCCCGCGTGTCGTTGTCTTGTAACTCGCGGTATCGGTGGAGGTGCCATACCAGGGCAGTGTCAGTCAGGAGGGTTCCGACCCAAGCGATTTTTTGTTGGTCAACGGTTTCCGAGTAGAATCCCAGATACATCGTAACCGCTTCCCACTATTGGTTGAAAGTGGACGAGCTTTTCCCATCGAACTTCTCGAGGTTCTCCATTTTCAACCTTGAGGTGGTTCAACTCGGGCCTCGTTGGCCGGTCTTTCGGGAGCTCGTGGCGCCGCAATTCCCGCGCCCACTAGCCTCGCTATTTCTTCTGGCATAAGCATAGTGGCGATCTGCGTACGCGTTGGTTTCCTCGTGCCTGGCAGGGGTCTTCCCATGGGAAGGTTCTGTACATATAGGTCGTCGTCGTCTCCACTCGGTGGTGGCGAAGGTGTGCGGGATCTTGACGGCGGTCCCGGCCTTGCTGGCGTTCTGCCCCCTCTTCCGCCTCCGGCCATTGGCCATGGTGGGAGTGGTGGTTCTGGCGGGCTGGACGGCGGGAGTGCCGGTCGCCTTTGCCTTCGTGCAGGGGAAGCGGGCACGAGCCTGACAGGACTCCGGAACGTTGGTCGCACTGGAAGTGGCGGGGGAGCGGCTGGTGCTGTGGCAGCACTGGTGCTTGGTGGCCTGACTGGGCTGCGCCATAGCTGTAGCGGTTCCGGAGACGGATGCCTGGTCTTTGGAGAGCCGGGGAGGGGTATGCAGGTGGCTAGCCACCTGATTTCATCCCTGGCCTGTCGTAGCTCTTCTTCGACCTGGGCCATTTTCCTTTGGTGGTCAGCTGCCCACAATTCTATGTTACCTTGGAAGGTGGCCAGGTGCTGGCTTCGGGCAGCATTGGCTTCTGCCAGTAAGGCGAGGCCGTCGTTCACGCGGGTGAGTTGGGTGGCCTAGCATATTTGTCGCTGGGTGTCCTCGTTGGTACGTTCCAGGATGGCCTGCCAAACGTTCTGAGCCAGTGTTTGGTACGCGTTGGCGGCGTTTGCCAGCTCGGTTCGTACCCAGGTTTCTGCGATTTCCTCGTTAGCGTGCACCCGGTCATATACGTACTTTGTGCCCTCTGCCAGGGTTTGATAGGCTTCCTCGATTCGGACCATTCGTTGATCGGTTTTATCGATTGTGTTGCCGCATAGTTCGGTCAGCTGTTGTAAGTCTTTTTCTGCCTGTTTTTGTTGTCGTGCCATGGTTCGGACCCAGGCCACGGGGTTGGATAGCTCCAACGCTTGTTCCATCGTGGTTGTTCCGTCGGTGATCTGCAACAGGTCCCTTGGGGCCTCAAGCCTGAGCATGTTGAAGTCGGAGGACGTCATCTTTTAATACTGATCGAGGAAGTCTCCGCTGTAGATGGTTGAGTCGTAGTCGAAATGGTAATCGAACAGGTCGAAGAGTTCATCTTCGTCGAAATTGGTGGGTTGGAACAGTAGCGCACAGTTCCACCACTGCTGGGTATACCAATGGTATGGGGCGCACTCGATTGTCTCGCGGGTCAGCTTAGGTCCGTCGAAAAATTCTTCCCACTGCTCGTATTTCGAGATTTCGTCGTCGATTGACTGAAAGGTATAGTCGAAGGAGTATTGGGACTTAGGTTCCAGGAAGGTAGATAGTTCGAGTAGATAGAGGTGATCTTCGAAGTAAATATCGTCGAAGCAAGTCATGAAAGTAGGGTGATTTGAGATCAAGATTATAGTGTGACACTGGGGTTGGGTTGTAACCGGAGTGTGGAGAGAATCAAAGGTAACCAGGCTACTTTCGATAATTCACAACGTAATAATCTTAGATCTTGTTTGTGGGGTTTCTTTTTGCTGAGTGGGTGTTCGGTGCTTGTCCTCTTTCCTTCCACCGAGCAGAATCTTGCCTAGCTATATAGCCTTCCTGCGGTGTCACGTGGTTCCTCTCGAGAACCCGTACTTCCTATCCTATCTCAGGAGATTCGCCCGCTAGCCAAGGCCCCGGAACCGCACGGGCTCGGTCCTTACAACTTCATTGGTCCTGGTCGGTCTAACAATAAGCCGACTGATCCCCGCACCGCGTAATCCCCTCAAGCCCTGCAGGTGAGTGGTTTACTGGCCAATCAGAGAAAGAGAAGATATCAGTTCCATGACCTCACTCCTCGTATCCCGTATCTAGTTGCGTTTGCAGTTCGTCCGGAGATTAGCCCCTTAGGTCCGTTTTACGGCCGTAAGGTCTAATTCCGAGGCTATCTCCCGCCTAGACTCTCTGAAGCCGACTGAGCACGACTTCCCCTCACTGAGCAGTATTAGGTAAAGTCTCCCGTGCCCTGACTACGTAGCTATCTGCTCCTCCTGGTGTTCCGGACAGAGGTGTAACAGCTTCAGCTGAAATAGCTATGACTACCGAGTTTTCATCATGCGAGAGGTTTGCCTCACCAATACACTCGAGCAGCTCACCCGGCTCCGGCTAGAGTTTCGGGGTGTTCGACATTGCTCGCTGTTTCGGCATGCTCTGTTTTGCTCGCAGCGCTTTGGAAATGCTCGCCGCGTTTTGAAAATGCTCGCCCTGCCTAGGAAATACTCGCCGTGCTTTGGAAATGCTCAGCGATTATGCCTGATGAACGGGTTATATAGGCAGTAGCTCAGCCCAGTGAATGGGTAGTTGAGACTACTGTGACGGCTTCCGAATTCACCTCGAATTTTGCTTGATATACTCGATTTCCTCCCGAATCCGCTTGATTCGCTCGAATTCTTCTCGTTTTCTTGATTTTCCTCAGTCTTTGTCAACTCTGTTCGACTGAATGCTAGAGGGAGACGTAAAGAAAAAGGGTCCCGAACGCTGGCCCCTGTGCTTACCGCTTGCTGTACCCTCCCGCAGCTACTTTTCATACGAGAGTGTCACGAACCTGGCGCGACAGGCTCCTTGGCGCCGGTGCCGGTGCCACTCTCACCCTTGTCGCCCTGTGACTCGTCCTCGTTTCCGCTGCCGCAGCCACGGTCATCCTCCACGCTTAGGCACCTCGACCGATTTCCGCCATATCGCTCTGGTAGCGATATCTCCGACCGCTGGCCGGTCTAGACCTCTCTCCTTCGTCTCCGTTATGTTACTTGCACGTCCTTTCTCCTGTCCGCTACGTTTGTTGTCTCCCATTGATTGAGCTTGCGCGTCCTTCTCCCATGTTCATTACGAGTATTGTTTTCCCTTGATTAAGTTGTACGTCAGTCTTCCTTTCCTTTACTGTTACTGCTTGCGCGTCCTTTCTCCTGTTGCCGCGAGTAGAGTGTTGGCCGCGCGGTGGCCGAGTGCGATCATATATTTTCCTTGGGCGCGGCGATCGAGTCATAATGTTAGACGGAGGAACTGTGTCAGTCTTGCTGGCAAGCTGTGATTCCACAGAGAGAAGGAAAAGTATAAAGGAAGGGTGCGGTAGCTAGTCTGGAGATTCTTCTCCACGCAATCTATTATCTCTCTCCACAGACCTACCTCTCTATCCCCATAACCGGCGCTGCGACCATCCCTCCCAAGAACAACGAGCCCACGCAAGGCGTGTGAGAAAAGCCGCGAAGAGATCACGCCGGGCTTGACGGATATCGCGAGAACAACGAGCCCACGCAAGGCATGTGAGAAGAGCCGCGAAGAGACCACGCCGGGCGTGACGGATACCACGAGAACAACGAGCCCACGCAAGGCATGTGAGAAGAGCCGCGAAGAGACCACGCCGGGCGTGACGGATACCGCGAGAACAACGAGCCCACGCAAGGCATGTGAGAAGAGCCGCAAGGAGACCACACCGGGCCTGACGGATACCGCGAGAACAACGAGCCCACGCAAGGCGTGTGACAAGAGCCGCGAAGAGACCACGCCGGGCGTGACGGATACCACGAGAACAACGAACCCACGCAAGGAGCGTGAGAAGAGCCGCGAAGAGACCACGACGGGCATGACGGATACTGCGAGAACAACAAGCCCACGCCAGACGTGTGAATACACCGGAAGTGTGAGCACACTGGAAGTGTGAGTAGGAGCGCTCGCTCCGCAGACCCAAGCCTACGTTGCCTGTCGAGCCAGAACGGAGAAGTCGAGGCAGGATCTTGACACTAGATTGCGTCTCCCCATCGACACCTGACGTAGCAACGAAAAAGACACAGTGGATTCCCAGGACAAAAGCACCGGGGACACCCTCAACCTTAGCGAATTCATGGACATCCCTGACGACCAGCAAGCGCCGAGCACAGTAACCCCCGAACAAAGATCTAGACCCCAGAGCCCCGAGTCCCCCAAACAACTCAAAAGAATGACGGAGGCCCTGGGACCCCACCTGTTGACAATACAAATGCTGCAAACACTTTTAGCTGCACGCGACCGACCGCCGCAGACCAGTTACCCAAAGCTCAGGGACCCGCAACCATTCGAAGGAGAAAAAACGAAATTCAAAACGTTCCTGGCCCAGTGCGAGCTGAAGTTTAGAACAGAGGGAAACGATTCGATGACGATGAGAAGAAAACAGGATATGCATCCTTCCTACTGCGAGGGGTGGCATGGAATTGGGTGGAAACCATCCTAAACCAGGAAGGTGGAATCAACCTGACTTGGGAAGAACTAAAGACCAACATGAAGCACGCCTTAGGCCAGGTAGACACCGAGGAAATAGCGTTCGAGAAATTCCAGAAGATCCAGCAGGGAAATCGGACAGCGGCCACCTACTGGGCCGAATTTCAGCGAACAAAGCAGACCTCCCATACGTGGACAACATATGCATTGCACGATTCCGAGACGGATTACACCCTGAGGTAAAAAGGCACCTAGTCATGAGCGAAACCCCCGCCACAGTCTTGGTGGACTACACCACGGCTGCCATCAAAACGGATAGCTGCCTATGCAACCTCGGAGTCATTATTCGACGACCTACCACCAACCCAGAAGCGCGCTTCCACGTCAACACAAAGGAGCCTCCGTCGACGCCCCCGGGAGACCCGATGGACCTCGATGCCACGCGACGATTCAAATTCGCAAGAGGAACGCCGAACCGATTCCCACGACGAGCAATCACAGGAGAATGTTACAACTGCGGAAAGAAAGGACATTTCGCAAAAGAATGCCCCCAGCCCAGGAAAGAACGAGTTCCATGGAGAAGACCATACAGGGCTGCGGAATCCACCTTCGAGGAGATGACCAAAGAAGAACTGTCGGGAAATGACAACCCTCGGGAATAAGTGCCGACAACCACCATCCGAGGGAAACACCTGTTGTCAAACCCGAAGAAGACCCCCGTACCGAGTACGAACCGCCCAATACGACCGCGAGGAGAAAATTATGATCAAAGTACGAATCCAGGGGACAGACGGGAACAAATGCACCACTACAGCCTTGGTGGACAGTGGGGCATCAGAAAACTTCATCGATAAGGCCTATGCTGAGGCCAGCGGATAACCTATGCAACAAAAAATAACGCCAAGACGAGTATTGACAGTCGACGGAAGTGAGGTCACCGGCGGGCCGGTAACCCACGACGCTCAAATCCACCTAACCATCAACCATCACGAGGAGGACATCCGGCTACACTGCATCACGATCGGGAACACCCCAATCATCCTGGGACTCCTGTGGCTCAAACTCCACGACCCAGTGATAGGGTGGAAGAATCACACCGTGAAATTCCACTCCGACCACTGCGCCGAGAAATGCCTACCCAGCTCACCAAGAGCCAACACAGTCGCAGAAGAAAAGGCCACAGAGCAATACTATAAGAAAACACCGGCAGAAGAGGAGAACTGGGAAATCGGCGAAACAGACCCATGGGAGGTATGCCAGACAGTAATCGACGAAATCAAAGAAACCTCCAGGACGAGCAAGAAACCAATTCCCCCAGAATATCACGAATTCCTCGATGTATTCACCGAACAAGAACCAATGATACCCCCACCTCACCGCACGCAGGACCATCATATCCCACTGGAGGAAGGGAAAACGCCCCCGTATGAGCCCTTGCGACCCCTGAAGGATGAGAAAATAAAGGCTCTCAAAGAATACTTGGATGTCAACGAAAAACGAGGATGGATCTGTGCATCCACTTCCCCGGCCGAAGCGCTGATCCATTTTGTGAAGAAGAAGGATGGAGGACTACGCTTGTGTGTGGATTACCGACAATTAAATGAAATCACAGTCAAGGACCTGACACCATTGCCATTGATCGGAGAATCCCTGGATCAACTGTCCAGTGCCACCGTCTACACCAAACTCGATATCCGAGACGTATATTACAACCTCCGAATCGCAGCAGGAGACGAGTGGAAAACAGCCTTCCGAATCCGGTACGGACTATACGAATACTGCGTCATGCCTTTCGGGTTGACCAATGCACCGGCGTCGTTCCAACTATGGATAAACGAGATTCTGAGCGAATACCTGGATATTTTCTGTGTGGCATATCTGGACGACATCCTCATCTTCTCTGAAAATCTGAAAGACCACCGGAGGCACGTCCGAACAATCTTGAGATGAGTTGAGGAAACCGGGCTCACGCTGAAAGCATCTAAATGCGAATTCTATACAACGGAAACAGAATACATGGGATATGTCATATCACCAAAGGGACTGCGAATGGACTAAGAAAAGATCCTAACAATCAAGGAATGAAAAGAGCCAACGAATGTAAAAGGAATCCAGAGTTTCCTGGGATTTGCCAACTTCTATCATCGCTTTATCAGAGACTACAGTAAGATCACGACACCCCTATCCTCCCTCACAAGGAAGGAAAAAGAGTGGGAATGGGGCGACAAACAGCAAGGAGCGTTCGATACCCTAAAAACGGCAATTATCACGGAACCCATACTACAGCACTTCAACCCAGAACGAGCCGTCACCATCGAAACAGACGCCTCGGACTACGCCATAGGGGCAATTTGCTCGCAACCAGACGATAACGGAATTCTGCACCCAGTAGCCTACTACTC
>Ga0307516_10009303_pt1 | contig 10980 bp, 11 predicted proteins | sample 19_EM_MG_FD_203310 | JGI IMG/M metagenome (GOLD analysis project Ga0307516, IMG submission 203310) | Populus trichocarpa ectomycorrhiza microbial communities from riparian zone in the Pacific Northwest, United States - 19_EM | ecosystem: Host-associated > Plants > Roots > Unclassified | place...
TGCCCGATTCGACAGCGTCGCCCACGCTGTGGGCAGTCTTCTCGGCTTCGGCACTCAGGTCGAGGTGCTTGACCCGCCGCAGGTGCGCGCCGGGCTGACAGCGGCCGCCCGGTCGGTGATCAGCCTCTACCAGTCCGGCGCCGCCACCACCTCATGAGATCGGGCTTGCTCGGCCACGCCAGCCGCCGCCGAGGTAGGTGACGAGGTAGTTCAGCCGGTAGGTCGACGCGGCCCCGCCGAAGACTTCCCACGGCCACCGACCTGACCGGTCCTGCAAGGCCGCGAAGTGTGGCCGGGCGTCACGCCCGCGCCACATCATCCGGTACGCCATCGCGAAGCAACTGTGCGCCCAGACCCACCTGCGGCCGATACGGCAGTCGGAGTGGAGCACTGAGCGGCGTGCCGCGTCGTCAATCGCCTGTTTTACGTCCGGTCGTCGCAGGAACGCCCGCGAGTTGTCCAATTCGAGGAAATGCTCCAGGAAACCCTCGGCGACCAGTGCTCCTTGCAGCGCCCCCTCGGGCGCCTCCCGCACGCACTGCGCCGTGAACCAGTGCAACTGCTCGAACGTTCCGCCCCATTTGGGGCATAGCTGCTGCGCCATCTGGATCTGCACACCGAGCGGGTTCGCAATGACCGCACGCGCGGCTTGGTAACGGGCCCATGCTTCCTGATGGCCCATCTGCAACCCACGAGCGGTCACCATGCGCAGTTCCCAAACCGCGGCGTCCAGTGTCGGGACGCTGCCGATCCCGGCCAGTAGATCCTCCGCTTGTTCCAAGAAGTCGTGGAACGCGGCGAAGGCGGTCGGGCTGACCTGCCTCGCCAGCCGATTCCCGCGCCGTTGCCACCCGCTCTCGATCAGTCGGGCCGCGAACAGCACCCGGGCCAGCGGCGAAGCCGGGTCCTGGAAATGCATCTGCTGCAGGAAACCGGACGCAACCCTGGCAGCGACCGTGACCGCCTCACCCGCGTCCGCCCCGGGCGGCAGATCGTCGAAGTACGAGGTGAGCGCCTGCCAATCCGCACGGCTGACCGCGTCGCGTACCTGACCGAGCTCAGGATAGGCATCGGCCAGTTCCACCCGCACAGGCGCGATGATGTACTGGGCCTTCATCACGGACACCGGATGATCTTAATGCCCGACGCCGTTCCGACAAGATCGAGCGCGCCACGCCGCTACCCCGGCAGGCCATGGCGACGAGCCGTGTCGGACCCACACCACGGTGTCCTTGGCCGGACCGGAGCGCAGCCGCTTGCCCACGGCGATGCCGTGTTCAATTACTGTGAACGGGCCTTGCAACTTTCCGGGGGGAACCTATGGCGGCTGCTCGTCGCTTCGCTGCGCTCTCGACACTCAAGCCGCCGCAGAAGACCAAGGTCTTGTTCCGGCAGGTGGTCGTCCTCGGCGGCAGCGTCGCTGGGCTGATGGCCGCTCGGGTGCTCAGCGACCACGCCGAACGCGTTCTGATCATCGAGCGGGACGACCTGGTGGCGCTCGACCTGCCGGATGAGCGGATCGCCGCCGACCCGGTCGGCGCGGTCGGGCCCCGGCCCGGCGTGCCGCAGGGCAGCCAGGTCCACGCGTTGCTACTGTAGCGGCCGGGAAGAAGCAGTTGGAGCACTGGTTCCCCGGGTTCATCGAGCAGGCGCTCGCGGCGGGCGCGATCGACCCGCCGCCGAGCTACGACCGGTTCTATCTGGACGGTAAGCATATCGGGAACGGTGCGTGCGGGACTTCCCAGCCGAATTCGGTCAGGTGGCCACCACCGCCGAGCGGGTAGGCGAGGTGATCACCTACCACCAGGCCGACAGCCGCCGCCGCGACTTTCACCGCCTGCGCCGGTTCCCGGCCCGCTTGGTCGCGGCCGGCGATGCGGTGGCATCCTTCAACCCGGTGTACGGCCAGGGCATGACCTCGGCCATGCTGCACGCCTCCTGCTTGTCCGAATACCTGCGCGGTGAGCCTGACCTGGCGAAGCCGGCAAGCTCGTACTTCGCCGATGTGAAGGTCATCGTCGATGCGGCCTGGCAGGTGTCCACCACGGCCGACCTGGCCCTGCCACACGTAGACGGCCCCTACCCGCGCGGTTATCGGGTGGTCCGGTGGTTGAGTGGTCTGATTTTCAACGCCTCGACGCGAGATCAGACGGTGAACCATCAGCTTGCGCTGGTCACCTCCATGCTTGCCCACCCGAGCGCGCTGATCAGTTCGCGGCTCCTGCTCCGCGTGCTGGCCGACGGCGTTCGCGCCTGACCGCGGGCAACGCGACCCCGTCGCACGGCTGGCACCAGGAGATCGGGAATATCGCGAGTTCAGCCCGCCGGCGAGTCGGTTGAACGCGAAGAAACTCTTCGCCATAGAGATGTGGCGGTCACGGCTAGAATGCCCAGAGCGGACACGAAAGCACACGCGAATATGAAATGCGCCAATCGGCTTCGAGGGGCCAGGTCGGGCGGCATATTTGCAGCCGACGCGTTCATCACAAGAAAGACGAAGTCCCCGAAGGATGGCGAGTCGCCGAAGCCCTGAAGAGCGCCCGGGCAGGCAGATGATCCGACTTCACATGGTTGAGGACTTGCCGACCAGGCAAGCAGGAAAGCACTCGTCCATGTCGAAAGGTATGCCAGAGCGATCCACGGCGCTGCGGCGACTGATCCCCACTCCGGCCAGGACTTGCTTCCTTTGAGAGCCAGTGCAAGAGCTGACCTTGAAGCCGAGGGCAAAGGCATCTCCGGCAACATCCTGTTTATCCACGGTTGGAGCAGCCATGCCGTGACGTGCGAGCCCAGGGAGTTGGCCAGGTAGCGGCGACAGAAACGCACTACCTCAACGCGTTCTTGCCCGGTCAGCGTGCCGCGTTCTTTCTGGAACTTCCCGAGCTTGTCGGACCACTCGAGAACCTCCTCGACCGCTCGATTCCTGGACTCAACAGTCGTGTTGCCCAGAAGTACCAAAGGAAGCCCGATAAAGCTGAAAACAAGACACAGACCCGTGATCCCAATTGCACGTGCCGAATGAACGGAGACTTCCCAATAGATGCCGACGCTGAAGAGCAAGACGGCGACGCCCGTCGCAGCGACAACCCGCAACGTGCCAGCAACTCGAGAGACCCGCCGCATCGTTCCTGAGTACAGGCGGTCCTCCAGCACCATTCCGGGCTCGAAGATCTCCCTTAGCCGACCGCCCAGTGGAAATTTCATTTCCTCATGATGCAGCGTTGCGGCGACCAACCGGAAGCTCCCCCGCCGGCCGGTTACTGTCACGCGAGTGAAAAGAATGCGATGGGATGCGGCGGCACACTTACCTGCCGAGTCGCCGACGAACAACGCACCGGCATCGCGACCCGCGGCCACAGCATCGCCTCCTTCTCATGGGCTGCTGCGATGCTGGTCGCGATCCTGGCCCTGGAGCCCCCGGTCCATCCGCTGGCAGCGGACTGGCCTCGCGCACGGGCCGAAGGTAATCCGTGGAACCGGCTACTGGGTCGTGCGCGGTGCCCAGCGCTGCTGTTACGTCGCGGGGTCATGCCTGCCTGAGCCGAGACGCCGTAGACCATGATCCGCCGCTGCCGCCGGGACTACGGGCCGGCCGGGCGGATCCACGGGTCGAGGATCAGCTGGTCGAGGCCGATCGCGGCGAATTTGTCGTACAGCGGCGGCGTCAGCTGGATCATGTTCACCCGCAGCTTGCCGTCCTCCGAGGCGACCAGGTAGATGCCCAGAGCGGGGTCGTTCATCAGCGCCCCGACCGCTTCGCCGGTGGTGGCCTGCAGCCTGGACTCGGCGGCGATGCTGTGCCCGCCAGGCGTGGCGACCACGCAGAGGTTGTCGGTGTAGATCGCGGTCAACGCCGCCCGGGCCTGGTCCAGGTCGCCGCTCACCACCTCGACCACGAGGATGCGGGCGTTCCCGAGGTGCGTCGCGAAGGGTTCCGCGAACTGCTCGGCATGTGCGTACAGATATTCGCGGACCTGGTCGTCGAAGAAGTCCTCGCCGTCCCGCCAGCCACCGGCCGGCGCCGGACACGGAGGGGTGTCCGGCAGATAGGGACCCGGCCCCATTTCGCCGGCCGACGTGGGCGCGTACGGCATCCGTTGGATGTTGGACAGCCAGCCCTGATGCCACCGGCCGCGCAGCGTCGCGGCGTCCGTCGGCCAGAGGTGCGGCACGAAGATGCCATTCGGGCAGGTATCGCTGAAGACCGGGCCCGGCGCGCACAGCCTCGCATCCTCGACCGAACCGCTCGCCTCGACGAGATCGCCGTCCCGGACGATCAGCTCGGCCCGCCCCGCTGGAACGATCACCGGTACCGATGCGGACTCTGATGGTGGTGTCCGGTGAGTGGCGAACCCCGGCGGCCCCGCGGCCAGGATCGCGGCCACCGCCGCACCGACGAGCACCAACCAGCCCCGCCACTCGCGGGTCACCGACCGGCTCACGTCCGACTCGAGCGGCGGTGGCTGGGTCGCCCGCCCGAGATCGCCGGCCGCGGTGAGCGGGTCGTCGCTCGGTCCGGGGCCGTCATCACCAGGCACGATTGCCCCTCAGCCAGCTCCGAAGTCCGCGCACTGGGCAGACGGTAGGCGCTGATCAACTCCGTTGGCGTCCCCCGAGCCAGCCAACCGCACGTCCGAACGGAGGAGGGCCGTCCGCCAGTCTGCGCAGTGAGGCCGACCGTGCGCTGGCGCGCCCGCCGATTCGGTTAGCCTGCCGTCATGGCGAGCGCCGAGCTGGATGAGTTGATCGTCGCGGGCCCCGAGGCGCTGCGCGCGTGGTTGTCGGCCAACCACGCCACGTCGCCCGGCGTCTGGCTGGCCCTGACCAAAAAGGGCGGCATGGTCACCACGCTGACCTGGCAGCAGGCGGTCGACGAGGCCCTGTGCTTCGGCTGGATCGACGGGCAGGCCCGGAAACGGGATCAGGAGGCCTCTTGGATCCGGTTCACCCCTCGTAGACCCCGCAGCTCCTGGTCGCAACGCAACGTCACCCACGTGGCCCGGCTGGAAGCAGAGGGGCGAATGCTGCCCTCAGGCCGCGCCGCGGTTGACGCCGCGAAAGCGGACGGGCGGTGGGCGACGGCCTACGCCCCGTCGTCGGAAGCCGAGGCGCCGGCCGACCTCCTCGCCGCCATCGCCGCCGTCCCGGCCGCCCAAGCCATGTTCGACGTACTGACCAAGACCAACCGGTTCGCTCTCATCTACCGCGTCAATGCCGTCAAACGGCAGCAGACCCGCGAGCGAAAGATCGGCGAGTTCGTCGCCATGCTGGCCCGCCACGAGACGATCTACCCGCAGAAGGCCAAACCTCCGGAATCGCCGTAATCGGCACCGCTGGATGATGTCACGATCTGAAGGGCTGGCCGGGACGGGCAGTTACCGCGGCGCCCGTCTCGGTCTCACCTTGTGATAGGCCGTACATATCTGCACTTCACCTGATTGAGTGAGATTGACCCGACTGGGTTGCGGGCGGAGTAGTTGGACGTCGGTATTTCGCGGTGGCGAGTTACTCTCCGCTGATGGCGTTGAGCCAGGTGTTAGCGTCAGTCGATGCAAGATCTTGGATCTGTGGCGTGGCCGCCTGAGCCGATCAGGACGAAACGGCTCGTGCTTCGTGAGTCTGAGGCGCGGGACCGTGCGGCCTTCATCGAGCTGCTGGCGTCGCCAGAGGTGCACACCTATCTCGGCGGTCCTCGTGCGCGTGACGTGCTTGAGCGTGAGATACCAGAGGTGCCAGAGCGATGGGCCGGGAGTTTCGTCGTTGATCTCGAGGGGGCGATGATCGGCCATGTCCTGCTCAGGAGAGCATCCATGCACCGCCCGGCCGCCGTCGGAAAGGTCGACCTTGGCTACCTGTTTCTGCCACGGGCGTGGGGAATCGGGTATGCCGCCGAGGCCTGCGCGGCGGCACTCGATTGGTTCGACGGCGTCCTTCCCGGCGAGCCGGTGGTGCTGGCCACTCAGACCGCCAACGTCAGTTCGATGTGCCTGGCGGCGAAGTTGGGGTTCACCGAGATTGAGCGGTTCCAAGCCTGGGGCGCTGAGCAGTGGCTCGGCATGCGGTCCTCGGTCACGCCATCCAAGTCGGCTGGTTAGGGGCTGAGGGGTGGGTGAGGGGTGGTCAGGTATCAAGCGTTGTCACCCCTTGGCTGCGGGATGCCGAGCTGGACGAGTGGTCGGCGGGCGAGGCGTTGGGCTTCTTCGCGCTTGGCGCGCAGGAAGGTGAGGGTCAAGTCGAGTCCTTCGATTTCGCCGCGCCAGTTCTCGCGTTCGGCGTGCTGGCGGCGGGCGATCAGGTCGCTTCGAGCTCGTCGAGACGGCCGATCAACTTCGGGTTGACGTGCAGCATCGGGCAGCGAATGCTGGCGTGCTCGTGCTGGCAGGGGGTGCCATAGGGCCGTGCGCAGGAGCCGAGTTCGACCTTGCGTTTGTCGAAGTGCTCCTCGAACTCGGCCCACTCCGATTCGGTGACGGGGCTGTACTCGTCGTCAGGTCGGATTTGGCGGCGTTGCTGAAGATAGGTCTGGTAGTGGCGGACGACGTCCTCGTCAAAGACGGCCTCTGGCGACGTCGGATATTGGAACTGTCTGAATACCTTGCTGACGAGGCTGCCGGAGGTCCTACTGAGATTTCTGGTTGCTGTTCAGTCGCGGAGATTCTGTCGCAGCGCGGTGAAGGCTGTGGGTGTTGGCCCGGTTTCGCGGTGGGTGAGCACGGTCTTGGCGAGCTCGGCGGCGTCGGCGGTGCTGGTGTCGACTTCGAGGTCGTAGTGGCCGTGGTCGTGGGCGGTGCGGAGATGTCCGCGGGCCAGGCCGGCGCGGCTGCGGCGACCTCGTTCGCGCTCGCGGTTCTCGAGGACTGCCAGTGGGCAGTGCACGCCGACAAAGAGCACGTCCAATCCGGTCAATGCGTCCAGCCAGTCTGTGAGGAGCTCGGGGGCCAGGGGCATCTCGTCGATGATGACGTTGTTGCCCGCCACGGTGAGCGCTGCGATGGATGCGTGCATGGCTCGCAGCATTCGCCGTCCGGCGTGGCCGTAGCGGATGACGGTCAGTGGGGAGCCGTCGTGGTCGGGTTCGGATTCGTCGTAGTAGAACCCGTCTCGGCTGAGGGGTCCGGCCCTGCCACCGCCCCACTTTTCGGGCACCATCGCGAAGAACGAGTCGATGCCCGCGAGCAGGTATGGCTGTTGGCTCTCTTCCTGGATCGCATGCGCGAGAGTGGTTTTGCCGGCGCTGGAGGTGCCGTTGAGGAAGATGACCTGTCCGCGCTGGCTTTCGTGCAGCTCGGTCATGGACGTGATCCTTTCGATGGGGCGAGCGGCAGTTCGCCTGATAGCGCGTCTGGCGGTGGCGGTGGCGGTGCGGGCCGTGGCCGGCGGCTGACGTCGGCGGCGTATGCGGCCCAGTCACCGGCGCTGGCGCGTTGCCAGGCGACGGCGACGCTGATGTGGATGCCGAGCATGCGGGCGAGTAGGGCTGCGGGCAGTTCGGTGGCGAGTTGGAACAGGGCGGTGGACCGGGATTGTCCGGGACGGATCCCGAGGTGGCGGAGCCGTTCGGTGAGCTGGTAGGAGCTGACGGGCCGGCCGGGTTCGCCTCCGGGAAACAGCCATCGGGAGGTGCCTTGATCGCCGAGACGGGCGTGGCCTCGACGGGTGGCAACGAGGTGAAGGACGAGGCTGGCGAGGGGTTCGGGCAGCTCGACCGGTTCGTGGCCGAGGTGTAGCCGGACCGTGTGATCGTCGGTGTCGATGTGGTCGATGGTCAGTCGGCTGATCGCTGCGGGCCATTGGGCGTAGAGCAGGACGAACAGGCCGGCGACCCGGTCTTCGGGCTTGAGAGTGTCGTCGTGCAGGAGCCGGCGGGCATGTTCCCACCGTGTTTCGGTGTCGATGGCCTGTTGTGGGCCGGCCCATTTGACGGCGGGCAGCTCGAGGGTGGTCAGTTTCTGGGCCTTGGCCCAGCGGATGAAGTGCCCGAGCTCGCGTCGGAGTTTGGCTTGGTCACCGGCCAGCCAGCTGTCGAGGTCGCCTTGGCCAGCGGTGTGCAGGGTGAGGCCGCGGGTGGTGAGCCAGTCGAGTAGTCCCAGCGCGCCGTGCAGGTGTCGCATCAGGACGGTGAATTGGTTGCTGGTGGTCTCGGCGCCGTTGTTGCGGCTGCGGAGCCTGCGCAGCATGTGCCAGATCGCGTAGCGGCGCAGCAAGTGCTGTTCGTCGGGGTCGCGGCGTTGGCCGATTGTGTGCGTGATCGCTTGTTCCAGGCGGGCCATGTGCTCGTCGCGGGCCGGCAGCGCGCCGGTGGCGACCAGGATGGCGCGCAGGTGTTTGAGCGGTTTGCTGTCGTCCAGTTCGTCGAGGGCGGCGTGGGTGAGCGGTCGGTCGCCGGCGGCGAGTTGGCGCAGGATCGCGGCGCCGGAGTTCTTGGCCAGCCAGGTGAGCACAGTGTCGGGCTTCTCGGCGTGGCGCAGGTTGTGGTGCAGCGACTGCAGTTCGGGGCGGATATCTCCGGTGCCGTCGTCGAGGAGCTCGCGGAGCCGGGCGTCAATGTTGCATCGGATGCAGGGGCCGGCGACCAGCTGTCCTGTCTGACCGCAGATCGGGCAGCTGCGCCAGAAGTCGGGCTCGGGGCGGGTGCAGGTGGCGCAGAGCGGTTCGGCGGGCGTGCCGCCGCGTACTGCGCGGACGTTCCCGCAGCCGCTGCAGCGGGTCCAGCGTTGCCGGCATGCTGTGCACCACGGTTCACCGGTCGCTTTGTTGATCGCGCAGGGCGCCGAGCGGGCGCAGATCGCGCAGGTCAAGACCGGTTCGGTCCGGCAGGCCGGGCAGAGTGGCCCGTCCGCGGCGCGAACGCTCACCGGCCGGCGACGACCGCAGCCGATGCAGGTTTCCTGGTTGGCGGGGTCGGTGATCAGGCAATGCGGACACAGCGGCTCGCCGTGTTCGTCGCGGGTCGCGGCTTCCCGAACGGCACCGCAGCGCGAGCACGGCTCGGCCCGGGATCTGGCGACGCAGTTGCGGCAGAGCCGCAGCCCGTCTCGGGGTTTGACCAGGACCAGTACTCGACCGCAGTGCGGGCAAGGCGGCCGGATGATCGTCGTGGAGCCCGCGTCGCAGAGCAGATCGATCAGTCGCAGCACCGATGGAACCGGCGCCTCGGCACCTGCTCCGGTGAGCAGCTCCGGCCGGTCCTGCAACGCCCAGGCGAGCTGGTGGCGTTGCCCGGCCCGTGGCGCTGCGACGATTACCGCCGAGGCGACGACGTCAGCGGGCAACGACGGATCGAGCTGCGCGATGATGTCCACCACGATGCCGCTCGGTTCGAGGCCGCCGGACGGGCAAGCGACGCATCTCGGATCGCCGTCCCTACCTCGGGACGACACGGGCCGCAGGTTGCCGCAGCCGGCGCAGGGCTCACGTATCGGGCCGCAGCCGCCGCAATACCAGTCCTCGCCGCGGCGCTGCAGGGTGCGCAATTGTTTGCCGCACTCGGCGCAGACCGGCGCCGACACCGCAGTCGAGCCCGCCTGGCGCAGCGCGATCAGCAGATCGCCGACCACGCGCGGTGCGGGCGAAAGCCCGTCGATGAGCAGCGACGGCTTGTCGAGCAGTGCCTGCGCGAGCTTGCGCCGCTTGGCCCGCCCCGCGGCGGTGGCTTCCGCAACGCGCTGGACTTCGTTCGGGTCCAGCAGCGGATCGGTGCCGGTGACCAGGTCGACGATGACTTTGACCGGGTCGGCAAGCACCTGCGGGGTGAAGGCCGGCATAGGTCAGTCATTGACCGCGACGATGCGGGCTCGCTTCGGCCGCAGAGCGCCGACCCCGACCTCGTCGCCGCCGGCGGCCTTGGCCTTGCGGGCCGACGAGGCGACGGCGATCGGCTCGATGAGGTCCTCCATCGAGCAGTCCAGGATGTCCAGCAACGCCATCAAGATCTTGAGGCTGAGTCGTTCGGGTCGCTCGACGACAAGCCGATAGACCTGGCTGGACGACAGCTCGATGTCGCGTTGCGCCAGCAGCGGTGTCAGGTCGGTGGTGGCGAACATGCCCCTGGCCGCCATCACCTGCCGCAGGTTCCACCGATAGTCGAGTTTGCGTGTCATGGCCGCATCCTTTCCCTGTCAGCTCGTCGGAGTGAAGGCCGGGGTCAAAGCCTTGCGCAGCGCGGTGTTCATGAAGTCCCCGCTGACGTGGGTGTAGATCGCCGTCGAGGTGTCGCAGCGATGTCCGACCTGCTCCTGGATGAACCGCCGGTCAACGCCGTCCTCGGTCAGATGGGTCACGTAGGAATGGCGCAAGGAATGCGGCGACAGGTCTTTGGGGAGGCTGAGAGCGTCACGGTAGGCGACGAAACGGGCGTTGATCTCCGCCGGCTTCACCCGTCCGCCCCGCTCGGTCACCCACAACGCCGGATGATCAGCGCACCCGAACTTGGGCCGGATATTCTCGACATAGTCGGCGACGGCCTCCACCGCCCAGCCCATCACCGCCGCGACGTTGCGCCGCCGCGGTGGCTGTCCACGCACCGCCTTGCCGTAACGGACGTTGAGCATGCCGAACCGGCCGAACTCCGGCGCCGCCGGGTTACGGCCGAAGTCGACCAGATCCAATTTCGAGGTCTCCGTGCGACGCAGCCCCCAGCCGTAGACGACCTTGAACAGTGTCGCGTCACGGTAGGCGGCCAACGCCCCCTTGCGCTTCGCGCCAACGGCCCGCTCGACTTGGTCGTCGGCGTAGTCGAGGAACCGTTGCAACTCCTGCCGGGTCATCGGCCGGGCCTCGGGACTGCCCTCGTAGTCGTTCAGGTGAGCAATGGTGTTCCACTCATGACAGATGGCCACCGGGTGCATGCCCGGCCCGAACGCTTCCTCACACGCCACCGCCCAGCCGTAACGGCCGTCGGTCAGGTACTCGCTGAACAGCCGCAGATCCGTTTGATAGCCCCGAATCGTCGACGGTGCCAGGTGATGATCACCGGTCAAC
>Ga0307516_10009304_pt1 | contig 10979 bp, 14 predicted proteins | sample 19_EM_MG_FD_203310 | JGI IMG/M metagenome (GOLD analysis project Ga0307516, IMG submission 203310) | Populus trichocarpa ectomycorrhiza microbial communities from riparian zone in the Pacific Northwest, United States - 19_EM | ecosystem: Host-associated > Plants > Roots > Unclassified | place...
TCCCCGACACGGTCGCAGTGCCCTTGGCATCTCCACCAGCCCCGTTCGCACCAGCCTCTCCGGCTCCCGGACTCGTGCCGCTGCGCCGCCCTTCGATGCCCTCGTATGCGACCCGGAACAGCCCCTTTTCGTGCTCGTAACGCATCTCGGTCGCGCGTGCACCAGCCAGACGTGTCAGAACAGGCGGGCCGCCACACTTGATGACAAATTCGCCAGCACCTGCGACCGCTGCGACCATCTGCGATGGGATCGTCATCGCCTTGTTCGACCATCCCTTGGGGTCACTCTGCTCCAGAAGGGTAAGCTGCGTCGTGCTGGGACTAAGCGCCTCGATTGCCCAGCCCTGGAGATCAACCTGGGCACGAATGATGCCAGGGTCAGGTGGAGAAAGCGACGGGAAGAAGTATGGGTCATCTGCGGAGAAGGAAAAGACATGTATCGTTGTGGGGGACTTGTAGACAGTCTTGAGCAACACGGTATCCCGGCCACTTGCAAGGAGTCAGTGGCGTAAATTCAGAAGGGAATGCCGACACGACATACACCACTGGCCATGCCGGCTTAGTCTTGAAATGCCATAATTCCGTCAGTTCATTGACATCCTCGAGTAACGTCGCGTCGTCGTATTGTTTATCCCAGAACACACGGGCGCCAGGGGACACGAGGGCACTGTAGAGATCCAACAAGCCCAGCCCAACAAATGTCGCCTCTGCCCGGTACACCACAAGCGTTGGGTCTATCGAGTCCAGTTGGGTGACGGAGACACCCCGAGCTTCCGTAGCTACAAGTTCGTTAGCACAAGTGTTGAGGGACATGAAATCTGCTTACTCCGCTTCCACTTGGCCTCCGGCTCTTGCAGCAATGACGAAAAATATATGTAACTCCGTTTTACCCTTGATGATATGGTCTTTTCAGCTGCAGGAGATCGTTCTGTTGGGGCACTCAGCAGCCTCGTACGCGTGGGTGTAGATCCGGATCCAATGGTCCCCACTGAGCTCACAGAGGACGACGTTTGGAAGCTCACGCCCGCCGCACTTGTTGCATCTTGCAGGATTTGCTGTTGTTGCTTGAACGAACCTGAATCACGCTCTTCAACATCCTGTACCACGTGAGGGAACCCGTTGAGCCTGATTCCGCTACAGGGACCCGATAGCTCGACTACGATGCGCACTTTGAGAATAGAATGACTGTCTGGCAAAGAAGCATGTGCAACATGAAAGACGATGAGCTCTAGTGACTTTCCACCAGGCATTGGCGGAGGAGATTTGCTGCGCACCGCACTCGGAGTCCATGGCAGCTTTTGGACCTTGTCTGAAGACGCCTTGGTCGATATTTCGATATCCCAACCCTCACAAGCAGGTAGATGACATTTGACTGACCGGGTTAGGCGGCGGTGTTCCCTGACCTCGTCCAGGTTCTGGGCACTGCTGTCCGTTGCATCGTCATCAGGGTGAATGGCATATTCGATTGTGAGTGCCTGTCGGTCAAGCTGGAAACGCATGCGCTCAATGCTGACGCCGTAGCCGTAGCCAGCTAATATTGGCACGCGCGATCCACGCAGTTTGACAGTCTTGTACAAACCCAGAACCATAGTAGACAGCTGTTGACATATGCTGGGAGAAGTGTTGAAATTCCATAAAGCCCGGAGATCATGCTGCCAGAGGCAGGTGATCCGCAGCCGAGGGATGGGTATTACCAATGAGAGCCGTTTCTTAATTTGTTCTGCGGGCGATACGGACGGTTGAGGAGGCGGTGGCTGTATGAACTGAATCCACCATGTAAAAACTGAAACGCAGTTAGTTGAAGGAGACCAAGTCAAGTAGGTCGACTGACGTGCAACATCGGATCTGACGTAAGGAGGCGATGGTCTGAGATAGGCGGGCTCATCAGCAGAACGAGGAAGGGATGTGGATATATCTATGATGGTGGTGGCATCCTGGTACAGCCGGGAAATTGTCACGGCGTCTCTTGGGCTAGGAGTACATCGTCAGAAACATTGGGTACTTGGAAGAAATCAAAAACTACTTTGCCGGCCATCCCAATGTAAACTTGGTTTTCGTTATCCTTGTCCTATGGTCAAACATTTCAACAAGGTGTGCTCCCTCGACAGCAGGGTCCCATTCCTGCCTAAGTTCCGGAGTTGTTATGATGGCTTTCCAAGATTCCATAGCAGCAGTGTCGTCTACGATAGGCACGTCCAGAGCGGCTCTATAAACGTATTCACCTGACTTCGTAGGCTTGCGGTGTACGACCACGTCAGTAAGGTCTGGGTTTGACGATGCTCGTGATTTTCCCTTGAGTGGAGAGGGTGCATCCTGAGGAAGCGGTACATGTTTCCACTCGTTTGAGGAGTACGATGCCAGAAGCTGGCGAAAATTAGATTCTGCAGTACTGAGCGCATCGCTCCACGTTTGACGGAGTCTACACATACGACGTCATCGTTTGATACGCCAGTTGCAAGAACAAACGAAGCAACTACGAACCTGGTACCGTCTGACATGAAAATGCAGCCTGCGGACGGCGCTTGATGGAGGACTTGAACACGCCAGCCCCGAATGCAAGCACGCTGTATAATTATTCAACTCAGGGTGCGACCCAAACTAGAGGGGTCGACCCCAGACACGTGACGGGCCCAATCCGGATGCACTGCTCCCCCGCCGGCGCCGTACTCGCTTTGCATCAATGAGACGCACGATTCGTCCACAGCGACCTCGTCAACCTCCTTGTCCATGTCGGTGACACCAGAGACTAGCCAGCAATCAAAAGCCAATGCCATCCACGCCAACGCCTCCAGGCACGTTGTCGCCCTTATCTCACGTGCTTGAGAACCATACCGAATTCTGAACAGTGACCGCATCCTAAGCGTCCAATCACACGTTGCATTCGGCTATGTTGGCGGTAAAGCAGCCGTCTTTCCTCTGCAATGCATGGGCTACGATGTCGATGTAAGCACTCTCGCGGCCATCCACCCTTTCTGATTCATCACGAACAAGGCAGATAGTCAACACCGTCAATTTTTCAAATCACACTGGTGCGTGGGCCATGCGGCGACTGTGCTCATAAACTTACTTTGATTATTAGGATATGGAAGCTTTGGGGGGACGAAGACAACTGCTGAGGAGCTCACCAAGATATTCGACTTCATGGACATTGCGGGCGTTCTTACCCCTGACCGTCTCTTGACTGGCTACATTCCCAACGCTGCATCGCTGGACGCATTACATCAGCTCGTCCGAAAACTTAAAGCACGCAACCCAGATCTGATATACCTTCTCGATCGTAAGTATATTCAGTTTTCGGCTCATCTTTCACTTGTTGAGAGCGACTAATTTGCAGCTGTTCTTGGAGACTCGGGAGAACTCTATGTGGCAGAAGATGTCATTCCCGTGTACCGAAAGATGCTTCCGCTTTCCACTATCATCACTCCCAACTGGTTCGAGGTCGAGTATGTCACACTGACACTAATCATTCGGGCCTTACATATATGTTTTTCCTTTCAGAACGCTGACGGGCATCAAACTAACCGATCTCGATTCCATTCGTCGTGCACTTTACAAACTTCACGCGGAATATCGGGTACCTAATGTTGTCATTTCTTCCATCCCCCTTTCACGCATTTCCGCCTCCATCCCCGAATATTTACTTCCTCACGAATATTTTGTGGCACCTACCAATGGCGTTCAAGGCAATGAAACTCGCTCAACCACCCCTGACGAGCAACAATATCTGCTCTGCATTGCCTCTTCCATGAATCCTACTTTGGAGACAGGCTCCCCCCTGTCAACGGTGTACGCAGGTTGCGTCTCGCTTATACCAGGGTATTTCTCAGGTGTCGGAGACTTGTTCTCAGCACTGTTGCTCGGTCATTTCCGTCCTCATAGTGTGATATCGGCATCATCATTACAGAACTCCAAACTTCCATGTCCACTCGCCACTGCAACAGCTCATGCACTCTCCAAAACCCACGCTGTTCTCTCATTGACGCGTACATCCGCTTCGACAGACTCTCTTCCCTTAACAGATGATGAACTTGATGCTGCTGACCCACACCGCAAATCCAAAAGAATGAAGGGTCGGGAACTGAGGCTAATTCAAGGTCAAGACATCTTCAGAGCTAAAGATCCGCTCGAAGATGTGAGGGTGTGGGAGGGATTCTGGAGTGAGATAGACTACTTGGGTAGAGTATGAATTATGGTAATAGAGTAGTCGACTATGTAGTCAAAGCCATTGACTTACACGTGACCAGCTTGTAAATTGACCACCACGGTGTCCTTTTAAAACTATGGCTCTGGAAATCGCGCCCTCGGTGGGCCCACTTTCTACAACCTCGCCAAGCCTGATGCCTTTCCACATCGAATACACTGGTCCAGCCCCCATCTCGCGCTACTTTCGTCCGAAATCAGCCCCCTCAGCTGATGTAACGCGAAACTTGACGGCTACACTCAGCTCATCCTGTGTAGTGACCCTCACAGGAGAGAGTTTACCACCAGGAACAAGCACAGGCGAGTCACAGGACAACATCAGGTCGCAGACCAGTGTTGCCACATCTGTGACTGTCGTGGAGGCGCAAGACCTGAACCTAAACGAGACGAGTTGTTGCTCACAGATAAATGCAGTCGGTGTGGACGTGGATCTCGAAGAAACTCAGCTAAATGCTATGCCCGAGGCTGCGCAAAGCTTAGAGCACCGACTCGTTGCCGCATTCAGGGGACGTCAAATCGTTGGACATCCTGTCAACATACCTACTGGATACAGCGGTATTGTCTTACAGATACCCTCGCTCAATGGGAAGGCAGACGGAAAGTCTGCTCCATCGAATTCTAAAGTCAATACAAAACCTGCTAGCATGCGGCGTGCTTCGCGCAAATCAACCTGTATTCACAATGCGGAGGACGGTGTGACTATGGAAGAAGGGATCAATTTAATAACCGAGGAAGATCCTGGAGACGGAAATATCCGGCAAGACGCTCGCCAACTTATACCAATGTCAACGTTCTCGTCATTCACAATCTGGTCGCCAGATATTCCTGTGGACGAGGGCAAAGACGAATATATCCGCTGTTTGGTCGAGTGGACAAAGCTTGCAGCAGAGGTTCATAAACAGTATTTTTCTTCTCTATACGCAGGGGCTAATTTATGTCCCAGATACATTCATGTATATGAGGAAGACATGGCGCTGAGGGAGTGTGTGGAGCCGACCCCTTGATCTTCCACCTCCAAGACCACTGTCATTCCGGTGCCGGTCGGAGTCATATGAATCCTTGGGGTATGGTGTAGGTACTACATAGCCCCGAAGGACATTGATTTCATCACAATCCCTTACTGGTACCAGTGGGCACTTGGCCACACTGCCTTTCGAGTGCCTGCGTAGCACGCCATCCACACATGTCTTCCTAGTTCTCAATTGTAAGCAGATGATGCTGACATCGGGGTAAACCAACGCTGAGCTAGCTCATAGCTCTTGTGCTGTACGCACCATTGACATCACCATTTGGTCATGCTGCACTTGAAGTAGTACATTTGCCTTCGGTGTTTCGTGGATAACTCCAGAATCATAAGTTTGATGCGAACAATGCAGGATCCAGGAACACGTCATTAGGCTGACACGCCACCAGGTCCATTAAAAAAAGTTGAACACAACGCCCGCGATGCTGTCCCTCGTACCAGGGCACATTTCCACTGGTTTATCTTCTTAAGACCTTCTCTTGTCCCAGTCGCTCGTTACATATCACTGTCTCTCAGAAACTGACCATTCAGCACGGTAAGTATTTAAACATTGAATATGTCGTAAACTAACATGCATTGTCATGCATGGCATATTTTATGTTGAACGCGTTCCTTGGCAAAACGTGCAGTGCTCAAACCATTATGTTCTATACAGCCTTCATCGTTCTACTCGCGACAGTCGGCACGATTTACGTTCAGGCGGACCCTACTCCAACCGCTCCAGGCCCAGGTGCCGTTTTTATCGAAGGTCAGACCTGCTCGACCAGTTGGCAAGTTGATCCCAGTGGATTATGGAAAACCATGGTCATCGACTTGATGACTGGTGACAACTATCACATGGTACATCTGGCCAGTGGGTTGATCTTTCTTGTGTTCTCCACTGCCTCAGAGTGACGTGGCCTGAATTACAGCCGTTGGTACTGTCGACGGAACTGACCTTTCCAAAACGACCTTTTCGTATATCTGCCCACAAGTATGCCGATTTTCTTTACCTTACTTCAGTTTTTCCTCAGCATTCTTTTACAGGTCACCCCTCACTCGGCTATTTACTTCTATCAGTTCTCCTCTCCTGCCTCCAGCAACTCAACGTGGACGACTCGTTTCACTATTACTGACTCGGCAAGCAATGTTGTCCCCCCTCCTCAACCAACACAGCCGGGTGGAGCTAGCATCCCTTGGGGAGTAGGCACGCTTATTGGTGCGCCGACATCCACCTCAAACAGCACTTCAACCTCGACTTCGTCCATTTCCACATCTGGCGTGTCTCTTACGTCTACTCCTTCGATTACTACTTCTGGTCTTTCCCCCGCCAGCACAGGCGGTACGATATCCACTCATGCGACCACTTCTACGCCAAAAAGTACCTCCACTGCATCTGCCAGTGGCGCTGTTGGCACAGTGGCTGCATCCACTTTGCTCTGGCAGACGATCTTCACCCTTGGCACTTCTGCTTTTGTTCTCGCTGTCGTGTTCTAGGCCAGCCTCATTCATTAACGAACTTGAACTTTTCGGCAGGGTTGATCGGGTCACTATACATTGTATGCGGAACTCTTACAATACGTCCAGACATAGACCATCCATATTTAGTCCGCTTTTGCAGGCTGTAGGGTGTTTTCAGAGGTTCTACATCGGTGGAAGTGGGTCGGCTGATTCCTTCTCCAGCCTCTGCCAGCCGTTGCTATGGCTATTAAACCGCTCTATAAACCTATAACACTTATTAATCATTGATTTTCGATTTTACGATACCTGTAACCAGGAACATTCTCAGATGACGTGTCGAACGTATTGTCTGTCCAACTTGCCGCCAACTGAAGTCTTAACAGGGACTGAGGAGGACAAACTCAATCCTTAGTTTCTCCGATCGTGTGGCAACCGACAACATATACTTCTCATGTACCAGATCGGGAGAGTGGTCACCCAGTGAATCGTCTGCGTCGGACTGTCAGGTACTACATTTTGCCCTCCACCCTATCCGGATACATGGTCGCAAGTATACGCGGCAATTTGCATCGGGATAGGCTGGATGGGGAACATTGCTTTTTATAGTTTTCCCGTCCTCTGATCTCACTTCTCGAATCTGAGGGACCTTCCTACGACGAATGGCAGCATTGTTGCCTATTGTTGTCCAAAATGTCTGGATCATAACACGAAACCTTCGGGGGCAGGTGAGCCATAGCATTCAATGGGATTATCACCCTATGTTGTCCTTTCACCAGAAGTCACGACCACAAACTTGAATATCCAGGTTAATGGCCGACGTCGTTGAGCATATGCCATCGGTCCAAAGCTATGTGTTTCGGCCCATGTTTGTGGAAGGGCACAAGAACCCAGAATTGACAAATTCGAGAATATCGCGAGCTGAGGATCAACCTTCAGAATCCTTGCGCGAGGTGAAAGGATCCTCACCCGAACGGCTGATGAACCTTGGATCAGTCTGGTTCAACGGCAAAAATTAGTTAGCTCTGGGGTAAAATGCAAGGGATGTAATGCGTCATTCAAATGCTATCGTACAAATCAGGTCCTACAATGTACCCTGTCTATCGTCCATAACTTGGTGCAAATATAAAGAAGGAGAGGAAAAGTTGGCGAGTGAAATCCGTTCCACGGGCGCTGCGAGAAAGGAACAAATGGTGATAAAACTCGGCGTTTACTACGGTTGTAGTCTTCCACTAGGCAACCCTTGAAATGTGAAGGAAGATAGGTGTTCCTTCAAAGGGCTACGGTTGGTAGGAATGGTGTATCAAGCAAGACAAGAACTGTAGCTGTAGCCTGCTTTGGGGTGGCCCACCGTGACTCAGGCCAACTCCCGCTGTAGGTGGATGACCCTTAACGAGGAGGCCGTCAGAAGGTCGAGCTAGTACTAAGAGAAAGTAATTCCCTTATGTTAAAGACATCATTGCTGTTGAAGCTAAACAATGGTATTTGTTTTTGAGAAAATGAGCGGGTAGTGGTAGCAAGGAGATGCAAGCACAGATCTAGCAACAAAGTGCATTAGTCTCCCAAAGCCAGACTCTAAGTTAGAGGAAGATAGTCGTTCCACTAAAAAAGCGCATATCAGAGATGAGGATTACGTAAATGAAGATCGTCGTGTAAATAGTAGTCCTTTTACTACCTCCGCTGGGGGCACTGGAGTGGCAGCCTCCATAACTACTGCCAGTGATCGCGGCGCTAAGAACATCCATCGCAATGTCAAGCCTTGCCGGGTGACTTGATGGGAAAATGGGACATTCGATGGTTGTCATACCACGGTCGGAGTTGGGGAAAGATTTTGCAATAATCTCTCCCGCAGATACTATGACATTCCAGCACTCTCCTTGTAAGTGCTATATTTGCCTCCATGGAATCCTGTGCACCATGACAGATCTCAAGAGATGAATGAGGTACAATTGCGAGGCATTTCCTATCCCTTCCTCACATCCTTGCTCGTGGCGACCGCAGTGGGCCAACGAGATGCGACTTCGTGTAGTAAAGGCGTCGAAGTTCAACCTAAGTTATGCATGACCAAGGAAGCCTAGTTTCGCTGTTCAAACGGGTCATGATGCTCCGATTATTAGGACTTCGGCAGGTATATAACTCAGTCCACGCAATAATATTGCATCACAACGAACGGAATCACTGCATAAATCATGCGAGGATCAGGAACGTAGAAGTCATTGGTTGATCATCTTCCATGAAGAGATGTTTAAAGGCAAGCACAGAAACCCACATACAGCCATTCTGAAGTGCCCACATGTCCCGACTCTCCGTTGTGCTCGCCGCATTTGCGTTTGCACTCCTCGTGGTCGCAGCTCCAAATTCGGCCGTTCCACTTTCCAAGAGAGGTTCGCCCCTTGTGACACTTGACTACGGGACTTTTCAGGGCTTCGGTTCAGCTTTCAGCACAGAGTCTTTTCTTGGTGTGCCCTTTGCTCAGCCTCCGTACGTGCCGAAAGACCTTGCACGCCGGTCCTCATTCGTGACACGACTGGAAATTTAGGGTTGGCAATCTTCGCTTCAATAAACCAGTTCCCCCCTCTTCTTTCACTGGTGTGCATAATGCCACGTGGTATGGAAATGCTTGTCCCCAGATGCCTTTGTTAGCTCCAGGTGTGCCATTGCCAGACGACCCTGGTTTGTCTGGCGCAGTTTTCTATCTTGGCGAACTCCAGCCGCACGGCATCGTAGCTGCTTCTGAAGATTGTAGGGGATACGATATCAGACGATAAACATCTCTTCTCACATACTACCTTGTAGGCTTGTATGTCAATGTTGTGCGGCCTGCAGGTGTTTCTTCTGGGGCAAAGCTTCCTGTCGTTGTGGTATGTCTCTGATATACTAACAGAGGAAAGTTAGATGTTTACACAAATATGCAGTGGCTATATGGCGGTATGCCGACGCCACAGATGAATTTTTTTTGTCGCTGATATCATGTCTAGGTGCCTTTATGGCGGGGGATGCATCGGCTTACAATGGGACCAGCATAGTCGCACGCTCGGTAGGATTGAAGTCTCCGATTGTCTACGTGTCCCTCAATTATCGCCTTAACTGTACGTCGTTTTACTTGAGGGTCCCGCCAAAGTAATTGACGTTCCATGCAGCGTTTGGTTTCCTTGGTGGAAAAGAAGTCCAAAAAGCTGGACTTGGCAACCTGGGGTTGTATGATCGTGAGTATACAATCACAGCCTACGGTTTGGCATTTATCGGTCAGTCAGAACGCCTAGCTCTGGAATGGGTTCAAAAATACATCTCGACGTTTGGAGGAGATCCTGAAAGAGTGATCGTGTAAGTTGAGCTCTCATTTTCCAACTACTACTCATTGGGCTTGTACATGTCCAGCTGGGGCCAAAGTGCTGGATCCATCTCGGTTATGCTGCATATGGTTGCTTACGATGGGAATTTGAATGGACTGTTCCAGGGTGCAGTTATGGTATGTTTTAACTGCTGGCCCCTCCTCTCCGTCTACTAAAGCTACGCAGGAATCTGGATCCGCCGCATTGTTGCATGACATCACTTCAAAAAAACAGCAAGAAAACTATGACTTCCTTGTCTCACAAACAAATTGCAGCACCGCAAGCGATACCCTCAGCTGTCTTCGGCAAGCCCCTTATCAGGCCATCCTGAGTGCTACTGTGGAAACAAATGCTTTGCTGTCATATGAATCCCTCAATATCACATGGGGACCTGTCGTCGATGGTGTCATTCTGAAACAGACTGTGCGAGAGTCGTTGAGAGCAGGCAAGTATGCCAGGGTAGGTTGATGGTCCCAATCATTCCGATTTTGACGCAAATATTTTTGTAGGTACCAGCCATTTTTGGGGACGTCGACGATGAGGGCACGTGAGTAGACTGTAGCCACACGGTGTTCAATGTTGAAGCGCTGATGTGGTGTCCTATAGTCTGTTCTCCCTCTACAGCTTGAATGTCACGTATGTGGTTAATACTGATCTTGCTACCCAGACTTACCACCAAGGTCAATAGTACGAATGACCAATTTCTGGAATACATACGGACTGTGTAGGAGCATATTTCTAGTCATTTTCCCGCTACTGATTATTTTCAACTCACCCAGTTTCTTGGTCGGGCGTAGCGACCTCGAGATCGACCTTGTTGGCAAGTTGTATCCCGACGACCCGACCAAGGTATGTTATTTGACTCGTGGTGTTATTACCGGTCATTACGTAACTTGTATACAGGGCTCTCCTTTTGGTGTGGGGACGAATGACACCCTCACGTATGTGCTGTTCATCCTCCAAGGTCAAGAACCGCTTAGATTTCTT
>Ga0307516_10009305_pt1 | contig 10978 bp, 8 predicted proteins | sample 19_EM_MG_FD_203310 | JGI IMG/M metagenome (GOLD analysis project Ga0307516, IMG submission 203310) | Populus trichocarpa ectomycorrhiza microbial communities from riparian zone in the Pacific Northwest, United States - 19_EM | ecosystem: Host-associated > Plants > Roots > Unclassified | place...
CTGACCCGGCAACAAATTCATGCAAGCACGCTTGCTTGTTTTTTACCCCGCTGCCATGCTCCCTCCATGCCCGACCCGACCCCCGTGTTCGACGACCTACGTGCCGAAAGCGACGAACTCGACCTGTTTGTAGCCGAGTTGAGTCCGGAGCAGTGGACCCTCGCCACCCCCGCCCCGCGCTGGACCATCGCCCACCAGATCGCGCACCTCGCCTGGACCGACCGCTCGGCCCTGCTGGCGATCACCGACGAGGACGCGTTCCGCGCGCTGGCCCAGAAGGCGCTCGCCGCGCCCGGCTCGTTCGTCGACGAGGGGGCGGAGGACGGGGCTCGGCTTCCGGCCGCCGAGCTGCTCGCCCGGTGGCGTGAGGGACGTACCGCACTCGACGCGGCGCTGCGCGGGTCGGCGCCCGGCGCCCGCTCCCCCTGGTACGGCCCGCCCATGTCCGCGGCCTCCATGGCCACCGGCCGCCTGATGGAGACCTGGGCGCACGGTCAGGACGTGGCGGACACGCTCCACGCGACCCGCCCCGCCACCGACCGCCTTCGTCACGTCGTCCGGATCGGGGTACGGGCCCGGGACTTCGCCTTCGGTGTGCACGGGCGGACCGCGCCCGCCGAGGAGTTCCGCGTCGAACTCGTCGGCCCGTCCGGCGACTTGTGGGCGTACGGCCCCGAAGAGGCCCCTCAGCGTGTCACCGGCCCCGCCCTCGACTTCTGCCTTCTGGTGACCCGGCGCGCCCACCGCGCCGACCTCGCCCTCCACGCCGACGGACCGGACGCGGACCGCTGGCTGGACATCGCCCAGGCCTTCGCGGGCCCGCCCGGCGCCGGACGCCCGCCGAAGGGGGACACCACCCTGTGACACCCCACCCTGTGACACACCACCCTGTGACCCTGCGCATAGGCAACGCCTCCGGCTTCTACGGCGACCGCTTCGACGCGATGCGCGAGATGCTCACCGGCGGCGAACTGGACGTCCTCACCGGTGACTACCTCGCCGAACTCACCATGCTGATCCTGGGCCGTGACCGTCTGAAGGACCCCGGCGCCGGATACGCCCGCACGTTCCTGCGGCAGTTGGAGGAGTGTCTCGGGCTCGCCCATGAGCGAGGCGTCCGGATCGTCACCAACGCGGGCGGCCTCAACCCCGCCGGACTCGCCGGGAAAGTACGGGAGTTGGCGGACCGGCTCGGCCTGCCCGTGCGGGTCGCACACGTCGAGGGCGACGATCTCACCGCCGCCCACCCCGGCAGTCTCGCCGCCCACGCCTACCTCGGCGGCTTCGGTATCGCGGCCTGTCTGCGGGAGGGCGCGGACATCGTGGTCACCGGCCGGGTCACGGACGCGGCGCTCGTCACCGGGCCCGCCGCCGCCCACTTCGGCTGGACACCGGCGGACTACGACCGGCTCGCGGGTGCCGTCGTCGCCGGGCACGTCCTGGAGTGCGGGACGCAGGCGACCGGCGGCAACTACGCGTTCTTCCAGGAGGGCGCCCGGGAGGTGCGCCGGCCCGGCTTCCCGCTCGCCGAGATCCACCAGGACGGCACCGCCGTCATCACCAAACACCCCGGCACCGGCGGCTTCGTCGACGTCGGCACCGTTACCGCCCAGCTCCTCTACGAGACCACGGGCGCCCGGTACGCCGGCCCCGACGTCACCGCCCGCCTCGACACCGTACGGCTGACCGAGGACGGCCCCGACCGGGTGCGGATCGAGGGCGTACGAGGGGAGGCCCCGCCGCCCACCCTCAAGGTCGGCCGCAACCGCTTCGGCGGCTTCCGCAACGAGGTCGCGTTCGTGCTGACCGGCCTCGACATCGAGGCCAAGGCCGAGCTGGTCCGGCAGCAGATGACGGACGCGCTGGCCAAGGCGACCCCCGCCGACGTCCGCTGGGACCTCGTCCGCACCGACCGGGCCGACGCCCCGACCGAGGAGACCGCGAGCGCCCTGCTGCGGCTCGTCGTACGGGACCCGCGGCAGGAGGTCGTCGGGCGGGCACTGAGCGGTGCGGCCGTCGAACTGGCGCTCGCCAGTTACCCCGGCTTCCATGTGCTGGCGCCACCGGGAAAGGGCGCGCCCTATGGGGTCTTCGAGGATGTGTACGTCCCCCATGGTGCCGTCGACCATGTGGCCGTCCTCTACGACGGGCGCCGCATCCCTATGGCGCCGGCCCAGGAGACCCTCGTACTCGATCAGGTGCCGACGCCGCCGCTGCCGGAACCCCTGCCACCGGGGCCCGCCCGCCGTGCCCCCCTCGGTCTCGTCGCCGGAGCCCGCAGCGGGGACAAGGGCGGCAACGCCAACATCGGCGTCTGGGTCCGTACGGACGACGCCTGGCGGTGGCTCGCCCACACGCTCACCGTCGACCTCCTGCGCGAACTTCTGCCGGAGACGGCGCATCTGCGCGTCACCCGGCACCCGCTCCCCGGCCTCCGCGCCCTCAACTTCGTCGTCGAGGGCATCCTCGGCGAGGGCGTCGCCGCCCAGCACCGTTTCGACCCGCAGGCCAAGGCCCTCGGCGAATGGCTGCGCTCCCGCCACCTGGACATCCCGGAGGCCCTCCTGTGACGGTCATCGAGACCACCCTCGACACCACCGGCGCCGACTACCGCGCCCACCGCGACGCCATGCTCGCCAAGCTCACCGACCTCGACGCCGAACACGCGAAGGCCGTCGGGGGAGGCGGACCGAAGTACGTGGAACGGCACCGGAAGCGCGGCAAGCTGCTCGCCCGCGAGCGCGTCGAACTGCTCCTCGACCCCGACACGCCGTTCCTGGAACTGTCCCCGCTGGCGGCCTGGGGGAGTGACTACACCGTCGGCGCCTCCCTCGTCACCGGCATCGGAGTCGTCGAGGGCGTGGAGTGCCTGATCACCGCCAACGACCCGACCGTGCGCGGCGGCGCGAGCAACCCGTGGAGCCTGAAGAAGGCCCTGCGCGCCAACGACATCGCGCTCGCCAACCGGCTGCCCTGCATCAGCCTCGTCGAGTCCGGGGGCGCGGACCTGCCGTCCCAGAAGGAGATCTTCATCCCGGGCGGGGCGGTCTTCCGCGACCTCACCCGGCTGTCCGCCGCCGGCATCCCCACCGTCGCCGTCGTCTTCGGGAACTCCACCGCCGGAGGCGCCTACATCCCCGGCATGTCCGACCACGTGATCATGGTCAAGGAACGCGCGAAGGTCTTCCTCGGCGGTCCGCCCCTGGTGAAGATGGCCACCGGCGAGGAGAGCGACGACGAGTCGCTGGGCGGCGCGGAGATGCACGCGCGCGTGTCCGGCCTCGCCGACTACTTCGCCGTGGACGAACGGGACGCCCTGCGCCAGGCCCGCCGCGTGGTCGCCCGCCTCAACCACCGCAAGGCGTACGGCGATCCGGGCCCGGCCGAGCCGCCCAAGTACGACGAGGACGAACTGCTCGGCATCGTCCCCGGCGACCTGCGCACCCCCTTCGACCCGCGCGAGGTCGTCGCCCGGATCGTCGACGCCTCCGACTTCGACGAGTTCAAGCCCCTGTACGGGACGAGCCTCACCACCGGCTGGGCCACCCTGCACGGCTATCCCGTCGGTGTCCTGGCGAACGCCCAGGGAGTCCTCTTCAGCGAGGAGTCCCAGAAGGCCGCCCAGTTCATCCAGCTCGCCAACCAGCGTGACATCCCGCTGCTCTTCCTGCACAACACCACCGGCTACATGGTCGGCAAGGAGTACGAGCAGGGCGGCATCATCAAGCACGGCGCGATGATGATCAACGCGGTGAGCAACTCCCGGGTGCCGCATCTGTCGGTGCTCATGGGCGCCTCCTACGGCGCCGGCCACTACGGCATGTGCGGCCGCGCCTACGACCCCCGCTTCCTGTTCGCCTGGCCCAGCGCCAAGTCGGCCGTCATGGGCCCCCAGCAGCTCGCGGGCGTCCTGTCGATCGTGGCCCGGCAGTCGGCGGCGGCGAAGGGCCTGCCGTACGACGAGGACGCGGACGCCGCCCTGCGCACCATGGTGGAGCAGCAGATCGAGTCCGAGTCGCTGCCCATGTTCCTGTCCGGGCGGCTCTACGACGACGGCGTCATCGACCCCCGCGACACCCGCACCGTCCTCGGCCTGTGCCTGTCCGCGATCCACACCGCTCCCTACGAGGGCGCGCGCGGCGGCTTCGGCGTCTTCCGGATGTGAGGCCAATGATTTCGACACTCCTTGTCGCCAACCGCGGCGAGATCGCCTGCCGCGTCTTCCGCACCTGCCGCGAACTCGGCATCCGCACGGTCGCCGTGCACTCGGACGCCGACGACAACGCGCTCCACACCCGCGCGGCCGACACGACGGTACGGCTGCCGGGCGCGGCGCCCGCCGACACCTACCTGCGCGGCGACCTGATCGTGAAGGCCGCGGTCGCCGCGGGCGCGGACGCCGTGCACCCCGGCTACGGCTTCCTCTCCGAGAACGCCGACTTCGCCCGTGCCGTCCTCGACGCGGGCCTGGTCTGGATCGGCCCGCCCCCGAAGGCGATCGAGGCGATGGCGTCCAAGACCCGCGCCAAGGAGCTGATGGGGATCTCGTCGCTCGGCGAGGTCACCGACGCCGATCTGCCCGTGTTGGTGAAGGCGGCCGCGGGCGGCGGCGGGCGCGGGATGCGGATCGTGCGCCGACTGGAGGACCTGGACGCCGCTCTGGAGGGCGCGCGCGCCGAAGCCGCGAGCGCCTTCGGGGACGGGGAGGTGTTCGTCGAGTCCTATGTGGAAGGCGGGCGGCACGTCGAGGTGCAGATCCTCGCCGACACACACGGCACGGTCTGGCCCCTGGGCACCCGGGACTGCTCCCTCCAGCGCCGCCACCAGAAGGTGATCGAGGAGGCCCCCGCACCGGGACTCCCCGACGAGCTCACCCGGGAACTGCACGCCCTGGCCGTACGCGCCGCCCGCGCGGTGGACTACGTAGGCGCCGGCACCGTCGAGTTCCTGGTCGCCGACGGCAAGGCCCACTTCCTGGAGATGAACACCCGACTCCAGGTCGAACACCCCGTCACGGAGGCGGTGTTCGGCATCGACCTGGTCGCCCTGCAACTCCGCGTCGCCGAGGGCACCGCACTGGACACCGACCCGCCGCTCCCGTCCGGCCACGCCGTCGAGGCCCGCCTCTACGCCGAGGACCCGGCGAACGACTGGACCCCCCAGACCGGCACCCTGCACCGCCTGACCGTCCCGGACAGCGTCCGCCTGGACACGGGCTACGGCGACGGCGACACGATCGGCGTCCACTACGACCCCATGCTCGCCAAGGTCATCGCCCACGCCCCCACCCGCGAGGAGGCGGTCCGCAAGCTGGCCTCAGCCCTGGACAGAGCGACACTCCACGGCCCGCTCACCAACCGGGACCTCCTCGTACGGTCGCTGAGGCACCCGGAGTTCACCTCCGCCCGCATGAACACCGGCTTCTACGACCGCCACCTCACCGACCTCACCGAGCCCGCCCCCGACCCCTACGCCCCCCTCGCCGCGGCCCTCGCCGACACCCACGCCCGCTCCCGCTTCGGCGGCTGGCGAAACGTCCCGTCCCAGCCGCAGGTCAAGCGCTACGCGACGGCGGGCGAGGAGGTCGAGGTCCACTACACCCACACCCGCGCAGGCCTGGCGGCGGACGGGGTCCTCGTCGTCCACGCCGACGCGCGTCTCGTCGTACTCGAAGTGGCCGGCGTACGAAGGAAGTTCGAGGTGGCGCGCTACGGCGACGAGCTGTACGTGAACACCACCGCGCTCAAAGCCCTCCCCCGTTTCCCCGACCCGGCGGCCCAGCTGGCCCCCGGCTCCCTGGTGGCCCCCATGCCGGGAACAGTGGTGCGAGTGGCGGAGGACCTGGCCGAGGGAGCCGCCGTACAGGCAGGTCAGCCCCTGCTGTGGCTGGAGGCGATGAAGATGGAACACAAGATCACAGCACCGGTCACGGGCACCCTGACCGCCCTGGACGTCGTCCCTGGCCAACAGGTGACGGTGGGCTCATTGCTGGCGGTAGTACAGCCGACCTAGGGGCCGCGGGGCCGCATTGAATATGGGCCCCGCCGCGTGAGCGCGACCAGCCACACACAACCCGCACCCCGAAGGAGTCGTGATGACCCTCCTCGAATCCGAAGAGCACAGAGCCCTCCGCGCGGCCGTAGCCGCCCTCGGCAACCGCCACGGCCGCGACTTCGACCGAGAAACCCTCTGGTCCGAGGCGGCCAAGCTCGGCTACCTCGGCGTCAACCTCCCCGAGGAACACGGAGGCGGCGGCGGAGGAATAGCCGAACTCTCCATCGTCCTCGAAGAGTTGGGCGCCGCAGGCTGCCCGCTGCTGATGATGATCGTGTCCCCCGCCATCTGTGGCACAGTGATCGCCCGCTTCGGCACGGACGCCCAAAAACAGGAGTGGCTCCCCGCCCTGGCGGACGGCACCCGCACCATGGCCTTCGGCATCACCGAACCCGACGCCGGCTCCAACAGCCACCACATCACCACCACCGCCCGCCGCGACGGAGCCGACTGGCTGCTCACCGGCCGCAAGGTCTTCATCTCCGGCGTCGACATCGCGGACGCGACCCTCATAGTCGGCCGCACGGAAGACGCCCGCACCGGCCGCCTCAAGCCCTGCCTGTTCATCGTCCCGCGCGACGCCGAAGGCTTCTCACGGCGCCAGATCGACATGGAACTCCAGACCGCGGAGAAGCAGTTCGAGCTCACCCTCGACGACGTACGGCTCCCCGCCGACGCCCTCGTGGGCGACGAGGACGCGGGCCTGCTCCAGCTCTTCGCCGGCCTCAACCCCGAACGCGTCATGACCGCCGCCTTCGCGATCGGCATGGGCCGCCACGCCCTCGCGCAAGCGATCACATACGCCCGCGACCGCACGGTATGGGACACCCCGATCGGCGCCCACCAGGCCATCGCCCACCCGCTGGCCCAGGCGCACATCGACCTGGAACTCGCCCGCCTGATGATGCAGAAGGCCGCCCACCTCTACGACGCCGGAGACGACATCGGCGCCGGTGAGGCCGCCAACATGGCCAAGTACGCGGCGGGGGAGGCCTGCGTGAAGGCCGTCGATCAGGCCGTGCACACCCTCGGCGGCAACGGCCTCACCCGCGAGTTCGGGCTCGCCTCGTTGATAACCGCCGCCCGCGTGGCTCGTATTGCTCCAGTGAGCCGGGAGATGATTCTCAACTACGTCTCCCACCAGACCCTCGGCCTGCCCAAGTCGTACTGACCGGGCGCCGTGTCGCGCGAGGAGGAACCATGTTCCGCAGCGATTACGCAGACGTCCCGCCCGTAGCCCTGCCCATCCACGAGGCGGTACTGGGCCGCGCGGCCGAGTTCGGCGACGCCCCCGCCCTCATCGACGGCACCGACGGCACCACCCTCACGTACGACCAACTGGACCGCTTCCACCGCCGCGTCGCCGCCGCCCTCGCCGAGGCGGGCGTCCGCAAGGGTGACGTACTCGCCCTGCACAGCCCCAACACGATCGCCTTCCCGACCGCGTTCTACGCCGCCACCCGCGCCGGTGCCTCCGTCACGACCGTGCATCCGCTCGCCAACCCGGAGGAGTTCGCCAAGCAGCTCACCGACTCCGGCGCCCGCTGGATCATCACGGTCTCGCCGCTGCTGGAAGCGGCACGCGGGGCGGCCGAACTCGCCGGCGGCGTCCAGGAGATCTTCGTCTGCGACAGCGCCCCCGGACACCACTCCCTCATCGACATGCTGGCCTCCACCGCCCCCGAACCCCAGCTCGGCATCGACCCCGCCGAGGACGTGGCCGCCCTGCCCTACTCCTCGGGCACCACCGGCATCCCCAAGGGCGTGATGCTCACGCACCGCCAGATCGCCACCAACCTCGCCCAGCTCGAACCGGTCATGCCGGCGGGCCCCGGCGACCGCATCCTCGCCGTGCTGCCCTTCTTCCACATCTACGGCCTCACGGCCCTCATGAACGCGCCCCTGCGTCAGGGCGCCACCGTCGTCGTGCTGCCCCGCTTCGATCTGGAGACCTTCCTCGCGGCCATCCAGAACCACCGCATCACCGGCCTGTACGTCGCCCCGCCGATCGTCCTCGCCCTCGCCAAGCACCCGCTGGTCACGCGGTACGACCTGTCGTCCCTGAAGTACGTCGTCAGCGCCGCCGCACCCCTGGACGCCCGGCTCGCCGCCGCCTGCTCGCAGCGCCTCGGCCTGCCCCCGGTCGGCCAGGCGTACGGCATGACGGAACTGTCCCCGGGCACCCACGTCGTCCCCCTGAACGCCATGCGCGAGGCACCCCCCGGAACCGTCGGCAAACTCATCCCCGGCACCGAGATGCGGATCATCTCCCTCGACGACCGCGCCAACGCCCCCGACAACGCCCCCGACAAAGACCTCGGCATCGACGAGTCCGGCGAGATCCTCATCCGCGGCCCCCAGGTCATGAAGGGCTACCTCGGCCACCCCGACGCCACCGCCGCCATGATCGACGCCGACGGCTGGCTGCACACCGGCGACGTCGGCCATGTCGACGCCGACGGCTGGCTGTTCGTCGTCGACCGGGTCAAGGAACTCATCAAGTACAAGGGCTTCCAGGTGGCCCCCGCCGAACTGGAGGCCCTCCTGCTCACCCACCCCGGCATCGCCGACGCCGCCGTCATCGGCGTCTACAACGAGGACGGCACCGAGGTCCCGCACGCCTACGTGGTCCGCCAGCCCACCGCCACCGACGTCTCCGAAGGCGAGGTCATGATGTACGTCGCCGAACGCGTCGCCCCGTACAAACGCGTCCGCCAGGTCACCTTCATCGACGGCGTGCCCCGGGCCGCCTCCGGCAAGATCCTCCGCCGCCGCCTCAGGGAGCGCCCATGACGACCCTCGTCCACGCCACCCACGAACGCGGCATCACCACCCTCACCCTGGACGCGCCGCACCGCCGCAACGCCCTCTCGGCCGCCCTCGTGGGCGAACTCGCCGACGCCCTGAAACAGGGCGGCGAGGACGACGCCGTACGCGCGATCGTCCTCACCCACACCGGCACCACCTTCAGCGCGGGCGCCGACCTGCGCGACCCGCCCGAACCCGAGACCCTCGCCGCCCTCCTGCGGCAGATCGTCGCTCTGCGCAAACCCGTCGTCGCCCGGGTCACCGGCCACGCCCGGGCCGGCGGCCTGGGACTGATCGGGGCCTGCGACATCGCGATCGCCTCCGACCCGGCCACCTTCGCCTTCACCGAGGTCCGCATCGGCGTCGCCCCCGCCCTCATCAGCCTCCCCCTCCTGCACCGCGTCGAGCCCCGCGCCGCCGCCCGCTACTTCCTCACCGGCGAGACCTTCGGCGCGGCCGAGGCGGCCCGCGTCGGCCTCCTCACGGCGACCAGCGGACACAGGGACGTCGACGAGGCCCTCGCCCCCGTCCTCGACGGACTGCGCCGAGCCGCCCCGCACGCTCTCGCCGAGACGAAACGGCTGCTCACGGCTGAGGTGCTGGAGGCCTACGACGAGGACGCGGGACAGCTGACCCGGCTCTCCTCCCGCCTCTTCGCCTCCGCCGACGCCCGCGAGGGCATGACGGCCTTCCTCGAACGACGGGATCCCCCATGGGTGCTGTGAGCACGGCCGAACACGGGCCGGCCGAGCGCGTCCCCAATCGCCCCAAGCAGGACCGCAGCCGCGCCACCCGACAGCGGCTCCTCGAAGCCGCCGTGGCCTGTCTCGCCGAACACGGCTGGGCGGGCTCCACGGTCGCCGTCGTCGCCGAACGCGCCGGCGTCTCCCGCGGCGCCGCACAACACCACTTCCGCACCCGCGAGGACCTCTTCACGGCAGCGGTCGAGTACGTCGCCGAGGAACGCTCCACCGCCCTGCGCGCCCTCTTCCCGCAAGGCGCGGCGGGCGACCACCGGGCCGTCGTGTCCGCCCTCGTCGACCTCTACACCGGCCCGCTCTTCCGAGCCGCCCTCCACCTGTGGGTGGCCGCCTCCAACGAGGATCAACTACGGCCCCGGGTAACGGAGTTGGAAGCCCGCGTCGGCCGAGAGACACACCGGATAGCCGTCGAACTGCTCGACGCCGACGAGTCCCGCCCCGGCGTCCGCGAAACCGTCCAGGGCCTGCTGGACATGGCCCGGGGCCTCGGCCTCGCGAACCTCCTCACGGACGACACCGGCCGCCGGGAGCGCGTCGTCGCGCAGTGGGCGGGGCTGCTGAGGGAGTCGCTGAGCTGAGGCCCACGGACCGAGGCTCGCGGACGATGACGGCCATGGCTCACGGACCATGACGACCATGGCTCACGGACCATGGCTCACGGACTCAGCCGCTCCACCCGCCAGCTCCCGTCCGCCTCCGCCGCGTACCGCAACCGGTCGTGCAGCCGGTTCTCGCGGCCCTGCCAGAACTCCACCTCACGCGGCGCCACCCGGAAACCGCCCCAGTGCGGCGGCACCGGCACCTGCTCGCCCTCCGGATAACGGGCGGCCAGCTCCGCGTACGTCGCATCCAGCTCGGCCCGGTCCGCGACCACCGATGACTGCGCGCTCGCCCAGGCACCCAGCTGGGAGCCGTGCGGGCGGGAACGGAAGTACGCGGCGGTCTCGTCCCGGCCGGTGCGCCGCGCGACGCCCGTGACGATGACCTGCCGAGCCATCGGATGCCACGGGAACAGCAGCGCGACGTACGGGTTCGCCGCCAGGTCGCGGGCCTTGCGGGAGTCGTAGTTGGTGTAGAAGACGAAGCCCCGCTCGTCGAAGGCCTTCAACAGCACCGTCCGGGAGCTGGGCCGGCCCTCCGCGTCCGCCGTGGACACGACCATGGCGTTCGGCTCGAACAACCGGCCCTCCGTCGCCGCCTGCCCGAACCAGCGCGCGAACTGTTCGACAGGGGTGGCGGCCAGGTCGGACTCCGCGAACCCCTCCGCCCGGTACTGCCGGCGCATCGAGGCGGGATGGGGGCGGTCGGGGGAGACGGCGTCGTCGTCTGTCACATGGTCATCCTGCCGTACGCGG
>Ga0307516_10009306_pt1 | contig 10977 bp, 12 predicted proteins | sample 19_EM_MG_FD_203310 | JGI IMG/M metagenome (GOLD analysis project Ga0307516, IMG submission 203310) | Populus trichocarpa ectomycorrhiza microbial communities from riparian zone in the Pacific Northwest, United States - 19_EM | ecosystem: Host-associated > Plants > Roots > Unclassified | place...
GTCAAAACTCCAAATTCCTATAACGTTGGTTAACGCCTTCCACAGGATTCCTCTGTCCCGTCCACACCCCCGATGGTACCCCTTGCGGTCTGCTGAACCACCTAAGCAGGACGTGTCGAATCGTCACTTCTCCCCTTTCCGTCTCCCACATTCCACAACTACTCGTTTCCTATGGAATGACCCAATCATTTGCCTCTCAAATCGATGGTCGCAGAAACCTTTGCGTCCAGCTGGATGGCAAGGTCATCGGGTGGGCTCCCCCGTTACTAGCCAAACAACTCGCGACGAGCCTGCGGATATGGAAGACCGAGGGCCTTAATAACGTACCCCTTGATCTAGAGATTGGGATGGTTCCGTTATCTCGTGGCGGGCAATACCCCGGTCTATACCTCTTTTCCACACGTGCGAGGATGATGCGACCCGTAAAGTACCTAGCGAACAGTCGAGACGACCAAGTTGGCTCGTTCGAGCAGGTGTATATGGATATCGCGTGTACCCCGGCAGAGATCGAGACGGGGGTCTCAACCCATGTGGAACATGCACCAACAAACTTCCTGTCCATCCTTGCCAACTTGACCCCGTTCTCTGATTTCAACCAGGTAATGTACTTTGAAACGATCGAGACCATCAGCGCTATGGATTGATGACACCCCTAGAGTCCACGAAACATTTACCAGTGTCAGGTATAAGTCTCTCAGTTCCCCCACGGTCAAATGACTGATCCCCCTAAAAGATGGGCAAACAATCGATGGGAACCCCATCAACAGCGCTTCAACATCGAACAGATAACAAGCTGTACAGGTTGCAGACTGGACAATCGCCTGTCGTACGACCGGCCCTGCACAACACGTACGGCATGGATTCTTTCCCCAATGGAACTAACGCAATCGTGGCCGTCATCTCATACACTGGGTACGATATGGAGGATGCCATGATCCTGAACAAATCTGCCCACGAGCGTGGGTTCGGTTACGGGACTGTTTACAAGTCATACCCGATCGACCTCGCAGACGTGAAGGGTGCACTGAAGGGCTCCAACCCAACACTTCACTTTGGCATTGGCCCCGACGTCCGGATGAAGAAGGCTGACTATATGAATCCGGCCGCCGAAACGATCGACTGGGATGGTCTTCCATTCGTTGGCGCGCGTCTCGCACCTGGCTGCCCCATCGCCGCGTATATTGACGATACCACCGGTCGAACTCGGTTTGTCAAGTATAAGGGAGATGAAGTGGCATACGTTGACACCGTGAGACTGTTAGGTCGGTCCCCCACCGCTCGACGATACTGCCTCTGGACTAACTGTTCTTCGTCAGGGAGCGATGCCGGCGACTCTGAATTGCAAAAAGTTCATATTACGCTTCGTATCACACGTTCTCCGGTCATAGGTGATAAGTTCTCGTCTCGGCACGGTCAGAAGGGGGTCTGCTCTCAGAAATGGCCCGCGGTGGATATGCCCTTCAGTGAAAGTGGGATGCAGCCGGACGTCATTATCAATCCCCACGCGTTCCCGAGTCGAATGACGATCGGAATGTTGGTAGAGAGCATGGCAGGGAAGGCAGGGGCGATGCACGGCCTCGCGCAGGATGCGACGCCTTTCCAGTAAGGATCGCGGTACTGGTTCCCCAAGATGCTCACAATCACTCGGTCTCAGATTCAGTGAAGACGATACTGCAATCGATTACTTCGGTGAACAGCTCAAGGCTGCAGGATATAACTACTATGGCAACGAGCCAATGTACTCCGGGATCACCGGCCAAGAGTTCGCCGCGGATATCTACATTGGAGTCGTCTACTACCAGCGCCTACGGCACATGGTCTTGGACAAGTTCCAGGTCCGAACGACTGGGCCGATTGACCCGTTGACACGACAGCCTGTCAAGGTTCGTGCTTTTGGTTGTAGACATGAGAGACTCCACTTACCTGGGAATTCCATTTATGCGGGTTTGTCACCCGCGAACAGGGAAGAAAGCGGGCGGGTGGTATCCGATTTGGGGAGATGGAGAGAGATGCGCTTATTGCCCACGGGACTTCTTTTCTGCTTCAGGATCGGCTGATGAACTGCTCGGACTACTCTACTGCGTGGGTCTGCAGAACGTGTGGAAGCATGATCTCCCTCGGGTATGACAACATCGGCCTCGGATCGACCACGTTGGCAGCGGAGAACCTTGCAAAACCGACAGGTCCAGGCGGAGAGTATTGCAGGGTCTGTCGTGCGGCGGCAGAGGAGGAAGATCGACTCGCTCGACAATCTCTCGCCAACGGAACAAGTGAAAAGTTCACTGTCCCTGGTGATATTCGGCTCTCGGTTCCCTCCATAAACTTCCTCGGATCAATATCGAAAGGTGGTGACCTGGATGTTGTCGCGGTACCATACGTGTTTAGGTATTTATGTGCGGAGTTGGCGGCGATGGGTATCGCGGTCTCCGTTGCGGTAGAGTAGAATCAGAACGGGAGGCATTTGCACTTGCGAAATCTCAGATTCGTATATTTTGATGTACAAGTAAAAACAAGAAGCACGTGTGCCCTGAATTAAAGGTCACAACAATCGAGGGAAACGAGGAGAGACTGTCGCAGTAGGGGTGGTGTGTAGCATTCCTAAGAAGTGGGGGAGTGAGGTATATCACGAGGGAGTGGAGGGGCGAGATGGGTACGGGGAGCAACGAACGAGGGGAAAGTTCCGTCGACAGGATAGATAGAGCATAGAAATTCAGATGAGTGAAGAACGAAGGTAAGGGAGGGAATAACGTCAATGAATAAAAAGGTGAAGGGGGAGTCCAGGAGGATCAAGCGACGGCGAGTAGGCGGGCGGGTGGAGGGAATGAGCGATTAACACCGGCATCCCGAGCGGCCCCCGAGGGGGAGTACCGAATACTAGAATTGATGTCATCATCATAAGTTTCCCCATCGCTGGTTCCCACCTCAGATTCATCGGCTTGGAAAGCCTCTGATGGCTGGGAGCTGTGAACAGGGGTTGAGGGGCTGCTTGAGGAGTCACCCCCGAGTAGCGTCTCAATGACGGAACTCTCTAAGTCAACGTCGCTCGGGTCGGTGGAGGAGATAGGGGAAGGGTAGGGATCCATGTTCGTACTTCGATCGATGGGGAAACCAACTCGCGCGAGGAACATGTCGACGAGTACTCTGCATTCATCAGCAGTAGACGCGGTAGACATCAGCTGGCGTAAACTCTGTGCATTGGCGGCGTTCAAGGATGATTCAATGTGTTGAGAGGAGGGTGGTCTAATGGTCACTGGGAGTGACACGGGGGTGGGAGTTTCGACCATGATCTTTGCTGGTGGCGTGGGAGTTGGCCGCTGGAATGCGATTTTCTCGTCACTCGCGATCGTTTCGGCGCGAGCTCGAGGTTCCAGCGGCTCTGGAGATGAGGAGGGAGGTGAAACGGGTTTATGGACCTCATCCACCCTGTTTAACTGTCCGTTTCCGTTGGTGAGGGCTAATGGGCGGGAATACTCGTTGGAGGCGACCCGGGGGGCGGAAGGAGTCGTTGGGCTATGTACGGACGTTTCCAAGTAAGGGTCGACGGGTGGAACTTTCTTTCGAACGGATGTCCTCCTTTGCACCGGCCGCAGGGAGTCTTGATTGACCGTGGGAGGAGAGTCGGGAGGAGTAACTTGTTGTGGTATGGACTGGAGCCGCGGAGGGGGAGTGGCAACAACAACAGTCGGCACTCGCTTGACAGGACTCTGCGGGTAATTTGTCGTGCCGTTTGTGGCATTGAACACTGAGTTAGGGGGAGCTGTCTTCCTAAGCTTCGCTGCATCTTCTCGGAGTCTCTCGTTGCTCGAACTTCCTGTGAGTTTGGATACCATCCGCCGGAAGCGTCCTGTGGACTTCGGGGACGACGCAACCTGAGACTGCGGAGGAGGAGGGGGTGTGAGTTCCGCCGGAGGACCCTCATCGAGGAAGTCGATTAGGTCACGAGCGCTCTTGGAGATTTTTGCCGGCCTCGGCGTCTTGAAGCTGGAGAGCGTGCGGGACTCCGCCTTTTCCTCGTCCGAACCGTTCAAGATGTCATCCAGATCCATGTCCCTGGCGTCGCGCTGGACTTTTCGGGTGCGGTTGGGTCTGTCAGAAAGTTCCAAGGGCCCTGGACCGGGGGCGGAGCGCTTTTGGGAGGCTGGGAGAGACCCCTTTGCAGAGAGTGAAGAGTATTTCCGGGTAAGATTCTGGACGGCCCCCGCTTGGATCTGAGAGGTTGATATAGCGCGGGTACGGCCGTTTGCATCGAACTGGGAAGCACCCGCGCGCTTCGAAAACGGAAGAACCCTCCCACTGGTTGGAGAAATAAGGGGAGAGCTCGGGTCCTCGTCATCCTCAGCAATGACATCGACCCGCCCAGGCAGTGGTGGGTGATTACCAATGGACTTTTCCTCAATCCCACGTTTGGTCGCGGTCTTGCGCCCCACACGGCGGTTTTTCTCTTCCTTGTAGACCTAAAACCGGCGTCAGAATCGCGTTGGTGAGCCAGCGAGGAGGGACTGACCTCCATAGTCTTCAGCCTATCGGGGGTCAGAGAGACCTTCATGGTCGCTCCGGACCGCATGAGTTCGTCGAACTCATCATTAAGTATGCGCTCCTGAAACACGTGGATATAACAGATCGGTAAGCGCCTTGAGGTTCCGGGAGATTATTAGGGGGGAACATACCTCAAGCTCAACGGAACTATTGTTCAAGCTCTCTGAGTAACCGCTCGCAGCAGATTCAGCCCGCTTGTGGATTGAGGGAGGGTGATCCATAGAAGTTCTCGACCCTGAGCGCTGGTCGACAGGGGAACCGGGGATACCCCTCCCATCACCAATTGAGCCACGATTGCGAGAGTGCCCCAACCCGCTATTCAAGGAGGTTTCCGAATGGTGAGAGGAAGTCGCGAGTTTCTCGGCCACAGACTTGCTAATCGATTTGCTTCGGCGAGGTCGAGTTTTGATTAGATTATCTATCTGGTCATACACTAGAATTTTCGATCAGCCGGAGCCCCGAGGGGAGAAGATCTGGTGGGCCATCACCTTTCATGGCTTTGAATGTCCCATAAAGGGTAACGTCTTCGCATATCGCGACGAAAAGATCGTTGAGGGTTGCAGATGTTCGGCTGCTATCACGCGAAACGACGCGGCTGATGTTGGAGAGGATGTGCCTAATGAACCCGACGTGAGCGATGAGGTTCCTATTCAAAAGTGGACCGGGGCTTACTCGCAGACGTGCTCTAAAACCGCAGTCAAATACAAGGCCGCAGGGGCCACCAGAACGGCTGAGGGAGGGACAAGGTGGCCAGCTTCACGCATACGCATGCTGAGTCTCGACTCTGCAATGATATCCTCGTCTGCATCGTTGAGAGTTGAATATGCTTCGCATTTGAGTCGCAGAAGCTAGTGTGCAGGGAAGCGAAGTGGGGTGTCAGCGAGAACGCCATGGAGACGCCAAAGTAGGAGGATACCTCGTAGGACCACTGGAGTGGGAAGTCTAGCGCGTCGTTGACTCCAATGTTCGGATTTGTAGCTGGGCTAGTACGTTCCCAGTATGCCTTGAGCTCAACCTCTGCCTCCAGCAACGCCGCTTTCCCCAGACTGGTCGGCAAGATCTTGAGGACACCCGTCTTCATGCGATCAGTGACCAACGAACGAGCGGTGCTGAGGATGTTCCATAGAAACTCGTCGAGAAAGGTGTTGATAGAGCGCAGGGCTTCTGCTTTGAGTTGGATGGGGCGAATTTCGGAAAGGATTACGTCGCTGGAACGTGGGGAAAGGTATTGAGGGCCTGTGGAAGTTGCGTTAGCTTTGACCCTCGGCACTGGTGGGTGGTGAGAGGACGAAGAGAGTGCAGAAACAGACCAGAGTCGTCGGGGCCGAGGACCATGTCGTAGAAAAGAATGCGAGAGGAGTGGGTATAGAGGAGGGGAGGGAAGGGGGAGGGGATGGGGGTATTGAAAGAGTTCACCCAAGCCCAAATATCGGCAGTAATGCTGACCCAATTCCAATTTGGGATTCAGCTCTATCAAATGCCCCCGGTCTCGCCCTTTCATTCACCCATTGCGGCAGCGGTCAAACAGCATCCATTACTCGCAGAAACGACCCAAGCCGACGAGAAACAAAGAGAGATATACGCAACGCCTAATGAGAAACAATGCAAGGGCAGGCTTTATCTCTCGTCTCTTCTCGGAACAAACCAAATTCCGTTCGAAGCAAGGCCCGCCTGTCGCCCACCGGGATGTCATCCACTGGACGGCTTCAGTAAAAGCTCGTCTTCCGACACCGGCTCCAGTTCGAGGCTAATCACATCATCCTCGGCTGGAACGTTTGCACGAACCGCCCCATCCCCACCATCAATGCTCCTCTGCTCCGATCGCACTCTGCTGCCATCCCGCGCCACACCAGGATAGCCGCCGTCGTCAGCCAGTGTCACCAGCCCGTAGCGACAACCCAAGGACACCGCCTCCGATGGGATATCTGCAAACAGCGCGTTTCCATCATCCGTGGACGAAAGGAACCCAAACCGTTCTTCGTTCATAATCTTCTCTCTCTCTGACGCCCCCGATTTCTCTTTTCCTGCCTCATAACGCCGCGAGCTGCGCAGTCTTCCTGAGGAACCCGATCTCTTGGCCGTTCCGCATATATTTCGGGCGACCTGACGACACGGATCACCGTTAGGGCCATCAGGGTCAACGAAACGTTCCATCAAGGGTGGAGCTCACCCAACGTCCAATTTGGCCGTGGCGATCAAGCGAGATCGGCACAGGAGCCACTAACACCGGGAAGATGGTCCACGAAGGAACTTGTTCTGGAAGCGCATCCAGGCTTCGTCCTCGGTATGGGACCGGGTTTGTCGACGGCAGCAGATCGCCGCTCTCATGCATGTCTTTCGTGTGGTCGAGCAACTCCCCCGCATCGCGGAACTCTTCATCACAATCTAACGCATCATGTTTAACTATGAGATGGTTTGTTGCAGGATGGAAACTGTACCTTCGTATGGGCAATGCAACACTTTTTGGGCATGGTGCACACAGTGCCGATCAAGTTTTACACGCGTCCTATACGACCTTGTGCACTTCTTCCATTGGCACTCGAGCCTATCAGATGTACGCTGGAATAGCGTTTTAACTTCGGTGTTACCGGTAAATATGGCGCACACGAACCTCAGCCTCGTCTGCGTGGATCTTCAAGTGTTTTGCCAGGTTGTCCACAGAATTGAGGGTGGCCCTGCACCCCAGCCAGAGACAACGGGCCGGTCGCAGCCGAGAGAATGCCAACTCGACGACAGCTTCAAGCTCCGGGTCTGGTAAACAAATAGTGTCAGAAAAAGGACCTACCAAACCGATGTTTCATACAAACCTTCCTCGTCTTCTTCGACCGGCGTTCTCTCCTTACCCCTGTTCCGGCGTGCATATTCAGGCAGAGGCGGGAGCTCAACGGATACCAGATTCTTCTGTGGCTTCCTGCCAATAAGTTCTTGAGTTGGTCGACGACTGAGAGATTCCATGGTACGTCCCTCCCCTGTTTCCGCGACCAAATGGGTATCACCCACAGCCGGCGATAGTCCGGACAATCTTTGAGAATCCGCCCCACCTCTTCCGACTTCCTCATCCACCTCCATGGGCTCGGCGATGGCGGTTGCAACGTGATTGGCAGCTTCTTCCTCATCGTCGCTTATTTCGATGATCTCGGCATCGGGTGGAGGTCCCCTCCGATCCTGTGGTGGGGGTGTTGAAGGGAGAGGATGTTCCACAGTGGACCCTCCCTCCGTTGCTGGAACCGGTCCAGGGACCACCGGAGAGGAAACACGATCTTGCGGAGGATTTGATCCGGGAGGGGCTGGTTGTTGAGGTGCTGGGGTGCCATCGATGGGTTGGGTGTCCATATGGACGTCCTGTTGGTCTGAGTCCGGATCTGGGTATTCAAGCAAGGGCAGTTCGCCGATCGGAGTTTCCGGAGGGTGGGTCGCATACGAACCGGATGCAACCTGATCGGGCACGGGTACGATTCCCGGAGGTAAAGTAGGCCCATCATAATTCAACGACCGGGGTTCGGGAACCACAAACTCGGAGGTAGGTTGCACCAAGGTAGCCCCAATTCCAGTCTCTGACTCCTTCCGATCTTGATACCCGCGTCTTGTAGGGACTGCAGGGACGGACCCTGATGGCTTGCCAAGTTGCCTCAAGATATCTTTGGCCAGCCTAGACCGGTCTGCTTCCCGTGGGAGTCGGGCCCTGGTTGAAGGCAGCTTTGGGAGGGCGGACGATGAGGCTTCTGGTGGTTGATATGGTATCCACCCGGGGTGTTGTTCTGGTACCTGCAACTGCGATACGTTAGGGATAACGTTGTAAAGATTTTGCCTTGGGACTAGAGCAAGCTGATTATATTCCATTGGCCGATACTCTTTACGAGTAGCCTCGCCTGGAACTATGGTGGTATGGTGACTTGCAGTAGTGGGGTAAGGTTGGTCCACGGGTATGGTACTAGAAGGAGATGATGGCTGTGCGGACAAATTGGGGGCGTCCCCGGCCGCCTGAGCCCGGGGGATTGCAGTAGGTGCCGGGTCGTGCGACTGTGGGACTTGCGCCTCTGGACCAATATCGGGTGCATCGTGTAGCGCTACCATATCTTTTTCCAGCGATTGTACAGCGGCATTGGACTGCATCACGGTCGATGGCGTGGCATTCGATAGTGGCACAACTTCTTCCTCAGCGTGGGAACTCGAGGAAGGATCTGCGACTTGTGGTTCGGTTGGCAACGGAATGTTGGGAATCGGCCGCTTGAGCCCTTGCAGGAGGCTTGCAAAGATGAGGTGGAGACTGTCGAAGGGGACGTATTTCTATGATGGATTGTGTCGGAAATCCTGGAATTAATTAATAGCACGGATCAACGCACCGCGAACATCTCCAAAGTCCTCCGAACCCAGATATCAGCACCATTCGGCGGAGGCTGCTTCGTACGTGCGCTGACGTACGCGAGCGAGAGAATGTCCCCGGCCTTCTCCGAACCAATCTAAGAAAATTTAGTGCGTGTACAGACTCTGCAGGAGACGAGCGGTACCTTGGCCTTTGCCAGCGCGCTGATGTACATTGTAGTCAAACGTTGGAGAAGTTGCTGCTGTTCGGATAACCGGGGCTGGGGAGCACCGTCGGCCTGAGGGTATGCCTGAGCGCTTCGGAGCTAGACCGACGAAGTTGGAAACTCACGAGACCCGTAACAACACTAGCTGGTTGGGTTTGGAGTGGCTGCTCCTGCTGCGCTGGTTGAGGCTGAGGCCGGGGTTCTGGCTGGGGTTGCAGGCTCTGCGGGGATTCCGGTAAGGGCTCAATCTGAGACTGAGGTTGGGTTTGGGGTGTCTGGGGTGTCGCGGCTTGTTGCGCTCTCATCTGTTCCACCAATTTGGCACGAATCACCCTCAGGAGTTCCATCGGATCAGAACCTCCCGTTTGCTTTCAAAGTCAAATCACGACATGCCCTATCAGTTACACGCACGACGGACCCAACCAGGAAGTCGTCCCCACCTTGAGTTTGTCACCCCACGCTCTAATCTGGGGGTTTGGAGTGGGCTTCCCGTTGACGTAGTCGAAGATCTGGGCAACGGCCCTCATTTGAACATCCTCCGGATGTCTCTGCGCTGGTTTAGTTCATCGGCGAAGCGAACGGCTACCGGGACCTCACCTGTAAGGTCGCCACGATCTTTCTCACGAAGTCGTACCGTGCAGTATCAGTTTCATTTTGCCCGGCATAAGGTTGCGGCCCGGAAACATTGGAAACAGGAACATCCTGTTGAGGGGGGGATTGGCGGACGGCTATAGTCCGGTTAACGATGACTTGGTCAAGGGAAACATCCGACGGCGTACGGGGGGGTGGGGGCTGTTGAACGGGCACAGCAGGGGTGGGGACGGTCATCAAGGTATCGTACGGCGCACGAGGAGGCGGGGGTTGTTGAACGGGTATGGCAGGGGCGGGGACGGGGACGGTTGTCGGAGTATTGTAATAATAACTCTGCCACCCCGGCTGCTGTCCAGGATAGAACTTTGCAAACACCTCAAATCAGTTTGTGATCCGGAAAGGGTTTTGATAACACACACATCGCGTGAGATGTACGTCGTTGTCTGCGCAGGTACATTGCCGTAGTTGGAGGACTGCCCGTATGAGACGTTAGCATTCCGTGGAACTTCAGACTGGGGGGACTGTTGGCTCTGTTGGTTGGAACTGCTGTCGTTCCGTTGAAGTGTCGGATGTGATCCCGATCTCGAAGACAGTCGTGCCGAAGATATTGACGGAACCTCTTCAATCCTTGCTGAAATCGGAAAACCATATTGCGGGGCCACGGGCGGAGGCACTGGTGCGATCTGCCAGGGGGAAACTTGAGGCTGTTGCGGAACGAATGACTGCCTTGGTGATCCACAACTTCAACGAGAGTTGAGCGGAGAATGCCATCCTAGACTCACTGTGGCACGTTTCCTGCTCTAAGCTGGGCCGCCAGCATCCTGCCCCAAACGATACCTAATGAGCCAACAACACTTCGACTTGATGTTGCTACCGAACTCACTCGGCTTCGCGCCCTTCACGAATCCGTCTCTGCAGCTCTTGCTCCGTGTAGGTGAATGCTTGGAACCCAGCCTCGTTCTGGGCTTCCATCTGGTTCACGTACGTTCTGGCGTTTTGGATCATCTGTCTCGTTCTCGCGTACTGTTCTGTAGCGCAGGAGGACGGGTAAGCTGATGGTTGGGACCACACTGACGACACCTACGGGGGTCAACCAACGCTGAAAGGTTGGGATTGGGATTTGGAGGGTTCATCGCACAGAGTGACGCGCTCTCGGCGCGTGAGCCAGCGAGATGAGCCTCTTGATTTGAAACGGAGTCCGCGCTACACGGGTGAGGGGCGGAGGAAGGTCGCGTATCACATCGTCCGGTTTCCCGATATGGAGAGCCGCATCCAGGGGTCTCATGTATTTGCAAGGGTGTAACAACTGAGGCGTAGGATA
>Ga0307516_10009307_pt1 | contig 10976 bp, 7 predicted proteins | sample 19_EM_MG_FD_203310 | JGI IMG/M metagenome (GOLD analysis project Ga0307516, IMG submission 203310) | Populus trichocarpa ectomycorrhiza microbial communities from riparian zone in the Pacific Northwest, United States - 19_EM | ecosystem: Host-associated > Plants > Roots > Unclassified | place...
CTGACTCTTCAGTTGTTAAGGTGGTTGAGAGAACTACAAGCATCTTATTATCTTCATCACTTATTGCTTTTGCAAGCGACATCTCCTCTATGGCTGGTGCACCTTAAAAGTCTGAGCTCATAATTGTTGTTTGTTCATTAGATCTTGTTGCTTTATAACATTACCCAACTATAAGGCTGGATTCTCTTACCTGATGCTTTTAAGAAAACAATAAATAAAAATTTATGAGGATGTGTTTTGATTTAGGAAGAGAAATGAATTGAGATAAGTTGTTTTAGAAAAATTCGATCTAAGAGAAATTTAAAGGTGTGTTGTTTGATTTTGAGGGATATGAATTAAAAAAAGTTATGCGTGAGATATTTTTTTTTATTGGATATATCAGAGTGTACAACAGAAGCATGATGATATTTATTGATTTTTAAAGTGGACTTTAAATGATAGTTTAAGAAATTAAATTTTGGAGATAAGTTGTGAATAATTTGTTCGATCATGATGGTAAGACTTTTATTCTTAAAGTTCAAATTAATTCAAGGATGAATTTCGTTTAACGTGGGAAGTGTTGTAAAACCCAAATTTTTGGCCCAAACCCAAGCCCAAGTCAGCACAAACCCAACCTATGCTAACCTAAATATATAAGGAAAAGTTGGAAGAGAATTGTTTTTCTCTCTTCTAATTCTGGTGGCTGCCATGACACTCCCTTCATTAAACAAAAAATTTTAGTTTTTGATCTTGAGTTTTTGGGTTCAAGAAAGGTGGAAGTAGCAATTGGTTTCCTCTCATATTACTTTCGATTATGGTTTATTTATGGAAGGATTAAAGAAGAGATTAGGGTTTTAGAAGGATTTGTAGTTTATATTGTTAAGATTGACTCATGATTATTAGGGGTTTAAGGTTAACTGATTGATTTTGGGTGTGTTGTTGGAAATAAGAATTTGTGAGTTGATTTGTTTAAATTGATTTTTATGGGTTAAGAAATTCATTTCAACTTTGCTGAAAAATCTGGACATAATGGTCTTGAGGTTGAAGATGACAAAATTTTATTTTGGTCATTGATTTATGAAAATTACAGTTTAGTCCCTAAACTTTGGGAAATTATAATTTGATCCCTAAAACGTAATTTGGAATTATAGAAAGTATTCTTATAAGGTTAAGAATGATGAATCTGAGTTAGAAAATTGATTTGTGTAATTTTTAATTTAGTCCCACCATTTTAAAGATTTACAGTTTAGATCCTAAACTTTGAAAAAATTACAATTCGGTCCCTGTAACGGAAATTCAAATTCTGGACAGAATTGAGGGTGTATTATGGGTGAAATTTCATTATGGTTATGGATTTCTAACATTTAAAATTTGGTCATCCAAATCTTGTAAAATTACATTTTGGTCCTTAATTTTGGAAAATTGTTGTTATAGTCCCTAAACTTAGAAGACTAAACCTAGTTTTATTTTATTCATTGGAATATTTTTTTTTGTGTTGTTTTGAGTATATTATGTATATTCATTGTAGGTACTTCTAATGATCTTTAATAAGATTTTCAAGTCTTTCATATGATATTCCTTTTAATTCTATATTTTTTCGATGAGTGGGATAATCTTTAATATGTATATAATATAAATAAATATGTATGTTGAATATATAATGGGTACGACTATTTAATTTCTTGGATATTTATATTCGTTGCTTTGTTTTCAGAGTACTCATCTATTCTTGAATTTGCACTCTCGTTCTGTTGAACTAATTTTATTCAATATGATATACATATTTTGATAATTCTTTGAATATCTATTATGTCTTGATATAGGACTTGTTAGTAGCTTCATGCTAACAGAGAGTAGTTGCCTATGTGCACATAGTATTCTGTATACCTAGCTCGAGAGAGAGGAACTAGCTTGTTGCGACTGATCCTCCCACAGTGGTCACCTTTAGGTGTTATTAATTTGGTCACATTTGGATGTCATCTGATCTCTGACATGTATTCCACTACTTTAAGATAATATGCTTATTATGTATGTGTGTGTGTATATATATCAAGATAAATCAACTTGCAAACTATTAATATCTAAAATATATATTAAATATTATTCTCTCACTGAGTTGGTTGAACTCACCCCTCATTTTTAATATTATTTTAAGTTAGTTTCTGTTAGCGGGTGGACTTTGTTGAGTGTTCCTACTTCTTCAGTTTTGGTCGATATGCTTTACTTGTTTTGCGAGGCTTTCCTTTTGGTTTTGATTCGATATCTTAGACGCTCCACTATTACCCTATTTTAATTAAGTTTGGATTTTGACAATGTAATGAGTATTATGAATTATTGTTTTTGTTTTAATTACCGATTATAAGTTTTAAACTATCATTTATGTCACGACCCAAATCTAGGGTCCATAACCGACAATGCAGGAGCGGTGTCCAAAGGACACCCAACCTACGTTAAGCCTCAGAACGGACATATCAAAAGAACAAGTTATTTAAAAATACGCAATATTTCTTAATCTTCGAAAATATTATATTATTCAAAACTAATGAAATCAAATTGTAGTTCAAAACTTCTCATCAGTAATTAAAAAAAAAACAATAATCCACAATACTCATTACATTATCAAAATCCATACTTAATTAAAATAAGGTAACAATAGAGCGTCTAAGATATCGAATCAAAACTAAAAGGAAAGCCTCGCAAAACAAGCAAGGCATTCCAACCAAAACTGAAGAAACAAGAACACTCAACAAAGTCCACCTGCTATCAGAAACTAAGAACCTGAAATAATATTAAGAATGAGAGGTGATTTCAACTAACTCAGTGAGGGAATAATATTTAATATACATTATAGATATTAATGATATTAATAATTTACAAGTCGATTTATCTTGATATACATATACATACTAAACATATTATCATAAAGTAGATGTTAGAGATCAGATGATATCTGAAGGTGACCATATGACACCCGAAGGTGATCACTGTGGGATGATCAATCGTCATAGACTGATGCCTCTCTCACCAGCTAGGTATACACAATACTATGTGCACATAGGCTAACTACTCTCCGTTAGCATGAAGCTACTGACAAGTCCTATATCAAGACATAATAGATATTCACAGAATTATCAAAGAAATGTATATCATATCGAATATAATTTAGTTCGATAGAATTCAAGTGTCAATTCAAGAATAAATGAGTACTCAAAAAATAAAGCAACATGTATAAATATTCAAGAAATTAACTAGTCATACTCATCATATAATCAACATACATAATTATTTATATTATATGCATATTAAAGATTATTCCACTCACCCGAAAATATAGAACTAAAAGGAATGTCAGATGAAAGACTCGAAAATCCTATTGAGCATCTTTAAGAGAACATACAACAATAAATGAAATATACTAAAAAACAACCCAAAACAACACAAATTAAAGATCCCAATGCATAAAATAAAACCAAGTTTAGTCTCCTAAGTTTAGGGACTAAAACAATAATTTTCCAAAACAGGGACCAAAACGTAATTTTACCAAAAGTGGAGGACCAAAATGTAAATACATAACCATACTGAAATTTCAACCATAAACCATCCGCAATTCTTTCTAGAACGAACCAGGGACTCATAAAGTTCAGGGACAAAAATGTAAATTAATTCCTAAAATTGAGGGACCAAACTAAAAATATTCCAAATTAATTATCAAACTGAGTTTCATCATCCTTAACCTCATAATAACACTATCCAAAATCTCAAAATACATTTAGGGGTCAAATCATAATTTTTCCAAAGTTTAGGGCTTAACTGTAATTTTTATAAATCAATGACCAAAATAAAATTTGGACATCTTTAACCTCAAGACCATTCTGTCCAGATTTTCCAGCAAGGTTGAAATGAATTTCTTAACCCATAAAAATCAATTTAAATAAATCAACTCATAAATCCTTATTTCTAACAACATACTAATCAATCACCTAACATTAAACTCTTCATAATCATAAATCAATCTTAACATCATAAATTTCAAATCCTTATAAACCCTAATCTCTTCTTTAATCATTCCATAAACAAACTATAATCAAAAGTAATATGAAAGAGAACCACTTGCTACTTCCACCTTTCTTGAACTAAAAAATCAAGATAAAAAATTAAAATCTTTGGTTTGATAAGGGGAGGGTCACGACGGCCACAAGAATTAGAAAAGAGAAAAAAACAATTCTCTTGTAACTTTTTCTTATATACCTAGGTTAACTTAGGTTGGGTTCGGGCTGACTTGGACTTGAATTTGGGCTAAAAGTTTGGGCTTTACAATTTAGTTTCATTAGTTTGAATAATATAATATTTGTGAAAATTATGAAATGCTGCGTATTTTAAATAATTTATTCTTTTGATATGTTCGTCATGAGATTATTTGGTAAAGGATTAACTTCATAATCTTCTTTAACAACTTTTCAAAGATCCAAAGCCTCTAAATAAGTCTCTATTTTTACTGCCCAGAGTTTATAAATTTCTCCATCAAAGATAGGAGAAGAAATGTGAGAAAAACTAGTTTCAAGTCACTTTAAGATAATAGCTCTTATACCAATTGAAAGTGTTTAAAAGAAAAATGTTTACGTGAAGAAATGAAGATAGGAAGAAGAGAAGAGACAACGAAGACTGTATTTGAATTTATTTCAGATTGAATGAGAAACCGATTGCATACATTCTATTGCAATCTTTACACATATATATTCAAACTAAGAAAAACAGAACTGTAAACTTATAGCATTAAATCATGCTATGATCTGTTAACATAACAGATTAACTAACTCCTAGAGACTAGGACAACAGCTCATTATTTGCATGAGAATTAGAAATAACAAAAGCAGAAATAAAATTTTTGACAGCTCCTTCTTTGACAACTCTTGGAGCAATCTTCAACAATTACAGTTCTTCATTTGAATTTGAAACTAAAATCCGGACCTATCGTGCGAATTTCCGGTTTTTTTGATTTCCTTGGGAGCTCAGGTTCTTCTAAGCTCTGTTGGAAGCATTTGATCCAAAATCATTAATGCTCCTGCAGCAATTGGAAGCTCTTAAATTTGTGTCAAATAATGATGACTTAAAAAAAAAAAATTGTGAAAGCACGGTACCCATATATAGAGAGCCTCAAACATAACATATATGCACAGTTATGTCATGAACTTTAGGTAAGAAAAAAACATCAGTTACCTGCGATGATGTTGTTCTGGCACAAACAAAAGAAAAGGTTAAGCCTAACCTGTGCAGGTTTTAGAAACCTAGGAACTCTGCTTGCTCAAGTTCCCTTAGTATCGCGAAGCCTGCTTACTGTGTTTTCTGAGCTTGTAATTAACGAATTATTAACATCAAATGACACCAGGAGTTCCCCCAAACACTTCAGTAGGAATGATAATACTCCCTCAGGTCGATGGAAGATCCCCAATGAAGTGCTCAGAGGAACTCTAGGGGACACTTGATCTGTGCTAGACTATGCAATGCTGAGTGCTTGTTGTTTTAGTATATGCTCAGTCATGGACATTAGCCATACTATTTATAGGAGCTGTTCCATGCAGCAGCTAGCTAAGAACTGGGTGAACCTGGACGCGACGGTGGGCTAAATGGATAGGAGATTCTGGTTGAGAGAACAACTCTACTCTTTTCTATGGTCTTTAACCAGCCTTTCCTCTTCAGGTTCTCTAGGCAGGTCTTTTTCAGATTCTAGGAGTTTATACACTACCCAAAAATGTGATCAAATATTCTGTTCTTTTCACACCAATTTGACAAGTCCCTATTTGAACAGCTTTTATCTTCAAAAAGAAAACAAAAGATGGATCATTTGGAGACTTAAAAGAACAATTTGTGACCGCTCTCCACGATAAACTCGATACGGAATGGGTTAAATCTTGAACCATTATGGTTTCTCTCATCTTCGAATAGAGGCTGGGGCATAATTTTTTCGGAGACGGGCTCCATTAATCTTTATACAGGATGTGTTATTTGAGGTCAATTTGGCTTTCTTTCATTATTACTTTTCTGGTTTTTTGTATGTCAAACTTTATTTGAAAGCTAACACAAATTGTTTCTAACTTTGAAGCTTAATTATTATGGTGAAAATGGAGCCTCCTGACAAGGATAGCTAGTTGTGTCTTTGCATTGATGGAAGGATAGGTTCTTGTTGTAGTGTGAATCTAGACAGAATGGTGGGCAACATGGACTGTAGAGAATAATTCCCTTTTCTCCATTCTGATCTCTTTCCAACCTTTAATTTCCTTTTCAGCATTGCAGAATTTACCAGCAACAAATAAAGTTGAAAGATCAGAGTCAGGATAAATATAAGATGCTGTGAAATAATTATGGCCACTCATCCACACGCTCAGCTAACTAAACTCTCATCTTCATTCAGTCCAAATTATGGCCAGGTTCAGTTCTATCATCTTTATTTGCTTGGTCCCCTCCTCGTTCATGATATATAGACAAACCTTCACCATGTTAGGCTTGTGTTTTTGTAACGAAGAAACGCAAAGAACGTTAGCTGTCCCCCGGAGTTTCCCTGACCACTTCACTGGGGCTATAATTCTACTCTTCGTGTTTAAGGGTAGAGGCAACCCTTCCTCACTGAAGTGTTTGGGGGAACTCTGGGAGGCATTTGACACTGTTTAGCAGTCGGAAACTGGGTGATGAAGTCCAGTCATTGTTGTGTTGCATCTTTTTTACGTATTTTTCATCTCGATTTGCCGCATTTCTTCTTTGGATCTAATGTTTCGCATTCTTGTCGGTCTTTCCAGGGATATATTGTAATACGTACGCAATGCCTGCCTCAGAAATGTCACAATATCACAGCTTCATGCCAGCATAACTACTTCCTGCATATGAGTACAGAAACTTGCGCACCTACAACTACAAACACGAGTGCTAGAGAACAGAACTAAATGCTGTACCTAAGGAGAAGAAGATTCAAAGAACAAGCTAGGGAGACAATTTCAGAAAAGGGTCTCAAGAACATGATCCCTAATCGTAGTTTTATTAATAATTTCTTTATGTAATCCTATTTCTCTCTTAAAATTATTACAACTTTTTAAATAGGTTTGAAATCACTCTTTACAAGGAAGAAAAACTAAAATCTATAAATAGATAATAAAAATAAAAACAAAGTCGGAAACTAAGACTGAAAATATAAAATTAAATAGGAAAATAAAAAAGTTACAAAAAAATATCATCTTCTAGACCTAATTTGAAGGTCTTCTCAAATTTGAGTTAGTTGTAGTTAGTTAATCATTATAAAACTAGACGAGCAGTTTCTCATAAAAAAATTTAATTGCGATGCAACGATCACATTAAAAATTATGTTTATTTTTGTTAAAAGAAAATTGTTAGGTGTGACCAGACTACTTTTTAGGTTTGGACATGTCTATCTAGTCCAAAAATATATTTGTTAGGCTTTTTAACACAATTCTATTACCAACTAATATAGCTATGAAAGTCTTATAATCCTAACTCTAATTTTGTATTTTATTATTGAATAATTTTCTCTAAAGTAGTTTGTTTTTTTACAAGGTTCATAACTTTTTAAATAGGCTAGAAAATGTACCTTTACAAATAGAAAAATTAAAACCCTAAATTAAATATGAAAAACAACAGAAAAAATCTAAAAATAAACTAAAAAAGAAAAAATAAAAAGAAAAATAACAAAATTAGTTCAAATAACATTTTCTCGATCGATCGACCTTGGCGATATGAACGAACCTAATAAAACTATCATGTTACTTATCTCCATTGTCTCTGTTCCCTCAGTGCTGAAATAATATTTGTCTTTTTAAATTGAGATAATATATAATCAAAAGCTGCGTACTTTATATGATAAGTAACCTTCTTTTAAAAAATATCACTTCGTTTTGTTAAAAAATTTAAGGACTTCAATTTAAAAATATAAATTAAAACAATATTATTATTTTTTTAAAATAAACCTTGTCAACTAGGTTATTAGTTGACATATCAAGTTAAATTATTTAAAATCTAGACTAGACCAAGAATCGAATTGGTTTGGCTAGGCTTTTTATAACCGTGATAGATAAGTGATCAAATCAAAACCAATTCGATAATTAAAGCTCTTGTATGTGATATGTCCTGCTATTATTAATTAAACACCGAAATAAATGCTCACTAGTCTCATTAAATGTGTGCTTAATTATGGTAGTTTTATCTAATTAATCAAATTAAAAATTAAAAAAAAGTGATTAATCTTACTCTTAATTAAGTGAAACAGATAATTAATCATTGAGATCTGCATTAAGCTACTGATCTGATCGCTCACTTGCTTTGTTGCATTAAACTCAATCCAAGAAAGTTAAAGACGACAACCACCGCCTGCAGTCACCTCCAGCCACCTTCATAAACCGCCAGCCGCCTTCACACTTGAAGGTTGATTTTTCTTACTTTCAATTTGTGTATAAATAGACAGCTAAGTTTATGTTATTGTGAGTGAGAAAGATAAGAGAGAAAAACTAGAGAGAAAGAGAGGGTGTGTATTAAGAGCTTTTGTTTATTTTTTAAGCTTCTTGTTGTTGAAATAAAATAATGTGTTTTATCCCCTCTGAGTGTTTCAAAGCCACCACCAGTGGTTTCTCCCACCAACAATTGGTATCAGAGCCTCATTCGTCAGAAAACAGAGGTGTTGTTGGGATACATTTGATTTTTCAAAGTTGTTAAAAACACGTTTTGATCATTCCACGGTGTAGGGTTCATCCATACGAACTCACCGGTGTAAAAATCAGATTCATCAAATCAAGAGGTGGACAACATGTGCCGCCTGAAACTCCAGCATTGTAGCCCACGCGCAACCGACACGCCTAGAGGAAGAACATGACTGAGCTACACGCGCACCATATTTGAGTCGTGTTGAGCCGCTTAAGCCGCCTCTAAGCCGAGCCGCCAGCCGAGCAAAGAGAATATTCCCTAGAATATTCATGGTTCAACCCCAGCGAACTGCCCGATGTCCAGAATCGGTTTCCTAACCGGTTCAGCCCATTTCTGACCCATTTTCAACCAAGTCAGACTGGTTCCCTACTATTTTGAGCATTCTAGATCCATCTACAGTGTTTGTTTTGCCAAATTCAACTCCTATAAGGTGATATAGTCATTCAAAGAAAAAAATGACTACAAAAATACACAAACACTCATCCCGAAGCTGACCAAAGACAACTATGATAGTTGGTGTATCAAATTGAAGGCATTTCTTGGTTCACAAGAGTGTATAGAGATTGTGCAATATGGTTATGATGAACCAGAGTCCAAAGAAGCAGAAGATGCTCTACAAGAGGCAGGGAAGCAAGTCTTCAAAGCCAATAGAAAGAAAGACAACAAAGCAAAGACCATCATCTATCAAGGTCTTGATGAAGGCATATTTGAGATTATTGCTTCCGAAAAAACATCAAAAGAGATATGGGAGGCTCTCCAACAAAAATACATAGGTGCTGACAGAATCAAGAAGATTCGTCTCCAATCCTTACGAGGTGAATTTGAATTATTACAAATGAAGTTCTCGGAATCTATTTCTGATTATCACACAAGAATTATGGTGATGGTCAATCAGATGAGAAGAAATGGAGAAGCCCTTACAGATGCTCGGATTACTGAGAAAATTTTGAGATCCCTAGATCCAAAATTTGATTTTGTTGCTGTCGTTATTGAAGAGTCCAAAGAAGTGGACAAGTTTATGGTGGATGAGCTTATGAGTTCTTTGCAAGCTCATGAGCAAAAGATTATGAAAAGAAATTGAGATAAGGCAATTGAGCATGCCTTACAATCAAATTTGTCTCTCAAAGACAGATATGAGCAAGGGGAGACTTCAACAAGTGGATATACCACTCAAGGAAGAAGTCAACAAAGACGAGGAGGATTTCAACGATTTCAAGAAAGAGGATCTTGGAATACAGGATTCAGAGAAAGAGGTGGTAGAAACACCACTAGAGGAGGCGGGGACAATAGGCATTTACTTCTAGAGGAAGAGGAAGAGGAAGCGGTTACAATAACCGTGACAAGAGGAATATCCAGTGTTATAGTTGTAATCAATTTGGGCACTATAACACCAAATGTCGAAGGAAAGCTCCATTAAAGGTACGTGAACAAACCAACTATGCATAAGAGGATGCCATCATCAGAGGATCAGCTGCATTATTTGTCCAACAATGATTTGGCGAGAATCAAGAGAATATTTGGTATTTAGATTCTGGAGCCAGGAATCACATGTGTGGCCAACGAGATCTATTTGGTGATTTAGATGAGACCATACAAAGACTAGTCACCTTTGGAGATACCTCAAAAGTTCCATTTAAAGGTAAAGGCAACATCTCAATCAAGTTTAAGAATAACGATCATAGCTACATCGCAGATGTTTACTATGTTCCAGCCATAAAGCACAACTTGTTGAGTGTAGGTCAACTTATGGAGAAATACTACAATGGGAGATTAATTGCCTATGTGAAGATGTCCAAGAATAGGATGTTTCATTTAAACATCCAATATGATGCCGCAAAGTGTTTGAGTGTCATCACCAATAATGAAGAGTGGCTCTGGCACCTAAGGCTTGGACATCTAAATTTCACAAGTCTGAAGATGCTAGCAAGCAAGAAGATGGTCAAAGGTATGCCCCACATTGATCATCCAGATGAATTCTGTGAGAGTTGTGTCCTCAGCAAACATCACAAATCTAGTTTTGCCAAAGAAGTCAACTGGAAAGCAAATAAGCCACTGGAGTTAGTGCACACAGATGTGTGTGGTCCCATAAAGCCTATGTCAACTGGATAAAATAGGTACTTCCTTACTTTCATTGATGATTTTAGCAGAAAGACATGGATATACTTTTTGAAGAGGAAGTTAGAAGTGTTGAATTGTTTTAAAAATTTTAAAGCAATTATTGAGAAGCAAAATGGTTATAAGATCAGAATCATGAGATCTGATCAAGGTGGAGAATACAATTCAAATGATTTTGAAGC
>Ga0307516_10009308_pt1 | contig 10975 bp, 17 predicted proteins | sample 19_EM_MG_FD_203310 | JGI IMG/M metagenome (GOLD analysis project Ga0307516, IMG submission 203310) | Populus trichocarpa ectomycorrhiza microbial communities from riparian zone in the Pacific Northwest, United States - 19_EM | ecosystem: Host-associated > Plants > Roots > Unclassified | place...
TCCATCATGTTATTTTACTTCCCATACTCTTCCACATTGAGGTGTGGACCTGGTGAGGGTACAGCAACTACTATATAGTATCCTTAAGCCTTCTAGATACTCAGAAAATAAATATTCACTCTGGGAACCAATAGAGCCCCTATTTTCCAAAAAGTAGTGTTTGCCTTCCTGCTTGCCCTTGGAGTGGTCAACCTCCAGGTTCATGTGATAGATAAGCAGTAATAGTATACTACTACAGTTACCAACCATCCCAAACATGCCAACACTTGTAGTAAGAGCCCCTCAGGGTGTCATACCAGCAAGAGGAGAATGTGACACAGCACTTCAGAGACTCCACACCACTCAATGCACTTGGTATATGTTGCAGGCACACATTATCCCACAAAGGGGATGCAGTCTAGAAGTGTGGATGTCCAATGTATCAAAAATGCGAATGCTTTTTTTGTTTTTACCCCTACATCTTTTGCCAACTATCCAGAGGCTCTTACACACTCATTTGATGATATAGCTGTGATCTTACAACATATCTGATACTATGTACAGTATATAGACCAAAGGGATAGGGCACAGGAAGGCAGGAACTTAGCCTGAGCACACAGGTAGAGAGGCTTTGTCTGCTTTTGGATTATATAAGCAACTGGGTTTAAAAAATTTCGGTCATTCCACTACTACTTAGTTTGAGAAATTGGCAGTGCGAGCTGCCAGATGAGGGAGCGTGGGAGCGTGATCAGATGATCAGGCACCCCCACATTGATGGGTGACGACAACAATCGCTCTGCCAAGGTCTGCCAGGGTCCACAACCCCGTGACGGTTGATTATGTCATGGTGCCTTGTGCCCGAGAGAACCCGAAGGGTCGGGGGAAACCACTTGGTCAGGAGGACACAAAATGCAGAGGCAAATGATTGTTAATTACATTATTACACTACACACACACTACTAGTGTAGGAGGTGTTGTAGCGACCATTAGTATGGATAGTTGTTGCCCAAACAGAGTGCCAAGCCAGACAGATAAGTGGTTGAGACAATGGTGAATGCATGAACCAAATGAATGATCGGTATGGCAGCATGCTATTCACTGCTCTGCCCTGCCACTGCTGCCACAGGCTGAGAACCTTTCTTTTGGTGCCTTGCCTTCATTGATGGTGTGGCCACAATCTGGTGCACAAGCATGATGTGAGAGCGATGCTCTCCATTTCCGCCATACAGTTTGCATGCATCCTGGATCTTGTGCAGGAGATTGGTGTGACCCTGACCGGCAGTGGGACCATAGGCCTCCAGGAAGGCCGTCTCGTTCCTTTCAAACCTGGCAGTTTGGAAAAGGAAAGAAAAAAAGTTAAGGCAATGAGGCATTGTGTTCCCCCAGAGGAAGTATGATGGAAAACTTACTCATTTAAGAACTCCATGGCAATTGTCCTGCACTGCACAAACTTCTCATTGAAGCACCAATTCTGGCCATTGTAGTGTTCCCAAGGCCAGTCCTTGAGTGGCATGTGGACGTCCGTCCAATGCTGCACAAGGTCCTTCCAAGACTGGGACTTGGGTGTGGGCATCCCATCTGGGAGGTTGATGGGCAGCTTTGGGATGACCAGTCCAGGGGTCAGCCCAAGCTCACCAGCAGACCTGCATGTGTGCACATTAGACCAGGACTTGGCATGGCGCATGACACTGCCTGGGGAGGGACTTGAGTGGGGAGCATGGGTGCATGTGAGCATGAGTCCGTCTCCGACGTGCAATGCTCCGCTTGCCAGGAGAATGTTGGGATGGACTGGGATGCTGGGAAGAATGTGGATTAGTGGGCCATCCATCGCAAGGGTCTGAGTCAATAAAAAAAATGAAGACATACTGCTGCTGTTGACAGTGACGATCTGACCTGGTTGGATTTGGGATGGGTTCGAGAGTGAGGTGGATGTGGATGTGGATGTGGGAGTGCAGGAGTCTGGTGGTTGGAGATGGTTACTTCCACCACCAAGCTGCTTGTGCAGACTCCTGATATCCTTGGCCAATGCCAGCTGGCCCTCCGTCAACACCAGCTGGGCCACACTGAGTTTGCTGAATGCAGCCTGGATCTCTGCTGAAAGAGAAGCCTGGACCATGTTGAGGGCCTCTGTGGTGGCCAGTTGCACTAGGGCTGCTTCTCCTGCAAGTGACTGGCCAGCTTCCCACAAGGTCAGTGCGAGCGCTCGCTGTGGTCGTGCTCGTAATGGCAGAGTTCATTAAGCATGTATCTCATGAGGGTGCTGTGCTGTGAGGTGAGGGGGGAAAAGGTGGAAAAAATAATAATAAAGGGGTGTCACTGTGGTGAGTACCAGCCAAGAATGGGAAAGAACAAAGCAATCAATATCTCATTGCATTGCATCTTGCTCACCTGCTCACCCTCAGCCCACCCACCCCACCACTGGATTACATCCAGTGACCACCATTGCCCAGTAGGTGCATACAGAAACTGATGTTGTGCCCCTCCACACCAGAAACAGTGGGTTGTGAAATTCTTGAAGATGCTGACTCCTTCTGTCGCCTCAGTGATCCACTTTTGCACAGTGTTGTGCCCAAGTTGGCTACCAGGCTGCAAGATGCCATTAGCACTCACCACAGGGAAGACCTAGTCGTCCTGTGCCATTGGACGACCGAGGTGAAGCACCTCGACCCATTTGATCCAGAGGAGCAGCCACAGAAAGGTGTCACATGCAGTGCCCTCATTTGGTTTTGGGTAGATCTTATAATAATTGCCTGTGGGTATCATGCTCATCATGCTGTTTCTAATGATGCCTGCATGGAATGGACTCACATCTCAGCAGTTCCCTCATCCCCCAATCCATTTTTGTCTGCCAGCCCTTCTGATTCTGCAGGTAAATCTTGAAGTATGTGTGGAGCTCACCATATGTCAATGAGTGCTCCACTCCCTGCAGGTACTTGACAAATATGGCATCCACAGCAGAAGCGGAAGCAATTTCAATGTCTTGTCACTGGAGTTTGGTGAGTTCGCCATTCCTGGTAGGCAAGTGAGTCTGAGCGGCAAGGTGCTGAAAGCTGTGGAGTGTTGCGCTTACCCTGTCCATATTGTCCATGCAGTGGAACAAAAGGTGATTTGCTCAAGATGGCGTGTAATCACTGTGTGCTTGTCCAGGTACAAGACCTTTCCAGGTGGTGGCACTACTGAGCCAACCATTGCCAGCCAGATGAACTGAATCGGAAGGTCAAAGTCACAGATGGATCTCAACCAGGTATGCATCATCTCCATATACTCCTTTGACATGGCAGCTGAATGTGTTCTCACTGCACCCTCAGCATTTGACTTATTCTTGATTGCCACCATGACATCATCAACCATCCCAGAGTGAATGGGGTTGCCTTCCCAGCAGTGCTGCACCTCACTGTAGTGCCATGGGCCACGGTATGTGTCCCCATCACTTGCTTCCAGGTCAGTGCAATGTTCATTGAAAATGATGCAGCCATGACTCATGCCTCGTTCCACTGCATCAACAAGGCTGCACGGACCCCCTCCACCATGCCTTTTTTTTTATTCCCCCGGAACACCAACCAAGACAGGTACAGTGTCATCGCCTTGGCAGACCACTTATTTGGGGTTACTTCAAAGGCCAGTGGAAATGTTGGGTCATTAGATATTCCTCCACACCTTTGTCGGCCTGAGGGAAATCATTGGGCACAGTCATTCCAGCTTCCATTAGCAAGTGGACCTTCACCCATTGTTGTGCCTGTTGGACATGCCCAGCATAAGTCTTCCTCATCTTCAATGCTCGGAGGTGAGCCTGTGTGCCCTCCTCCTGAACTTGGAGGGCTGCTTGCAAGGTTGGTTTTTCCATTGCATCACAGGGTGATTTGGTCTTCTGATTCTGCTTGCTAGGGTTCTTAGCAGCCTTTTCCCTGGGCATAACAGTGATAAGGGGGGTTTTGACCAGCTGACCATCAATTCAGAAGGACAAGATGATGTCAGGTGTTGAAAAACCACTCAATTGCAAATATTTTGAGAGTACTTGTATCTCCCTCCATGTAACTACCACACAATATAAAAAAATGCAGCATTCGAGAACAAGTCATTGCACTCAGGAAACTACCATATTACATTGAGTCTCATCATCATTTAGTTTAGAGTGATTAGTCCTCCTCCATCAGCTCAATCACCTCTTCAACGACACCGCTGTGCTCATCACAAGCCATACTGATGGTCAAATCAATCACTGGCTGGGATGCACTGCCCAGCCTACCCCCATGCTCCATATCAATGCTGGACATCCCAGTGGTCAGCCGTGACAGGGCTTGTCCCTGCAGTAGGTTGGGCTTTGCATACTCAAGCACAAGTGCTGGGATTTTCACCATGCAGGACTTCCTGCTGGTGAATCCAAACAAGGTTGAATTGCTGGCAGGTGTGGAGCCCAGAGTGGGGACGAGGAGCCACATTGGAACAGAAACCTTGTATGAAGCAACCAAATGAGTAGTTCGCAATGGTTCATGGAAACTAACAACCTGCATGCCCTCCAGCATGCTATTGACTTCACCAGGAAGCTGACTTGACCCATGATTTTTGGTGAGCACTGGAGAGAAATGATCATGGGCATACAGAAATGCTCACCTGCAACAATGCACATGTGACCACACCAGTGCAGGAATCATTCAGCTTCTGAATGAGTCCATCACCCGACAAACCAAAATGCTGTGAACATATAGTGGAAATGGCTGGGAGGTCTGGTTGGCAAGCCACAATGGCAATGTCCTCATCCAAGGGAATGTGACCATTTGACCATGATGTGAGCAGAATGGCATACAGTGCTACAGCAGGGAGGTCAGGGAATTGCAGAAGTTCTGACTGTATGACTTGGGCAAGGCCATGATGGAGCTGCTGTATATATCCATGAGGATCGGTGGACAGTGCATTGCAAAGGTCACAATGCCAATTTGCTATGTACTCCATGAACTGCAGGAAAGGCAGCGTGAAGGCAGCCTGCAGGAGGCTGTCACCAAACCTGTAGCAGGCCAGTTGGCATGCAACATCTACATTGCATCCAGGAATTTCGATCTGCATGTAAATTCATCAGCAACAGATCATTTCACCAGAATAGATACACCCACATTATAATCACCACTGCACATCAGTGCCATGAGAACAAGTCCGCCCTGTGTGAGGTGGACGCCGTGCTCGATGGCATCTGATGTATAAATATGCATGTCTTCAAATGTACCTGCCCATGGCAGACTGGTTTTACTTGTGAGAGATCCACAACTGTTTGAATTACAACATCCTTGAGACAACCCTAGGTGAAAGCACCAAGGACCCTACTACACTAGAAGCTCTGAGGAGAATAGGATGCGAGTGCTAGGGCAAAGACCCAAGATGAGCTTGAATGGAGAGCCTCTGGGTGCTGGATTGCACTGTATATATACTACTATACACGAGGGTTATGCGAGGCTATCCATGAGGCTATGTACTGTGCAATGCTATGCTAGTGATGTCATAGTGGAGCTAAGGTTATGCAGAATGACATCAAGGGAGACAGCGTGTACAGCATGAGGCACAGGTCTAGACTAAGGTAGATAAGATACGGCTGTACACTACAATAAGATAAGATGCTATCTAATCACAGATTAGATAAGATAAAAAGTTGGACCATTACAATCCTTACCATCAAAGCACACTGACAGCGCCAAACAGAAGTGCATGCTCACCATCCATGACCACAACATCAACAAGTCCTCATAAATTCAGTTGGGCAAGCTCTGCATCTGCAGAACCTGGCACCTGTGACACACTGTCATGAAGGGGAACAGAAAACTATGAAGGTGTGACCTACCACATGCCAGCTGAAACCAAAGGTGGTAAGCATATCTTGGAAGTGCTGCACCAAAAGCAGGGGGCCACCTTTGCCTCCCGTTCTGGCTTGGGCTTGGGCTGGTTGGGCCTGTCAAAAATGAAGTGAGCACCAACAACCATCTCGGACAGCACAATGAGGCAGGAGAAAAGCAAGCATGCTTCAAGTGACTTTTGGGAGCCAGCGTGATGTTGGGCAAACCCACTGGACATCTCATGAATCCATGAGCTAAGGGAGCTATGACTCACATGCACACCACAAAAAAAAAAACATACCTCCCATTAAAGCCTGCTATGAAAATCCATGGGGCACCAAACTCCCAAAGAGGCCTGCGAAAACCTTCATTGATGGTGAACTCACTGAGCATGCATGACCTTGCTGCTGGTGCAAGAACCTATCATGTAGAGTCTTTACCCACAGGAATCAGGGGGGGGTGAAAAAAAAATGCACACACTGGATAGTCCATCAATTCCCATTCTATAATGTATGTCATGTAGACAATCCTACTGAGGAAAGCAGAGAAGGGGGACACAGAGTGATGCTGCTGACACAGGTGCCACTCAGCTGACAAAGATTCCCCACAGCCACAGGGTATGAGCTTGAATCCTCCGATATGGATGAATTGAATGCCTTCCATGCCTCCAGTAAGGCAACGCACTGAGAATGGTCAGTGTCAGTGTAGTGTTACTGAATTTGAACATCAAGACACACCTCAGCTTCGAGTTCTTTGTTCTCGAGGTCTTTGTAACCCCATTCGAAGACCTGTAGTGCCAGCTCTGGGTCCCCAGGCACCATTTTCCTCTCACCATCTTCCTCCTCCTCTTGCAATGCACATGGCAGAGGAATAGATGAACCCTCAAATTCAGCTATGAGATCCATACTTTGTGGTGACCACTGAGGCCAATAAGGTGTTCATATAGCGTGTGCGCTTTCTCACAGTTGCCTTGCTCGTCCAACTTGGGCATTGCGAGTGCAGACTGGGACACCCCAAGTTCAAATATGGCCTCTGCTCACGAAATGTCCTCAAGGTCAGTTTCAAGTTTGGCATACTTGATCCACCTTGTGGAGATTGTTGGGTCATACTGGAAATATACATGACAAGCGGTTGGAAACAACAAATTTTATGTACTTCAATGTATTTTTTGTATAGTGTTCGTACATGGTTGAATTCGCATAGCTGGGAAAGTGTTAGATCAAAAATAGTAGATAGTGATGGACATGCATCTATTTCCACCTGGATGTAACCCTTGAATAGTGCCATTCCACCCACTGTGGCTTGGAGACTGGGGCTAAATGTTACTCAAACGGTAGGAGAGAAGTGACAGAGATGTACCACTGGGGGCCTGCCTTTCTTGTATAGTATGGCGGGAGGTTTGAGAAGATGACCATTTATTACTGTCAGCTTGACCTGCTTCCATGACAAAGGGAGAATTTTGGTGGTTAAGAACCTATACTAGGAATGAGTCAAGCATAATATGATACATGCCGATGCTGATCCTCACCGTCGCATTCCCTATGCCATTTCAAGTGGGCCTGAGGTTTCTCTGACGTGAATTCCACCATGTGCTTCATATATTCCTGTGGTAACTTGCATGTGTATCGACTGTTGGCTCCTTCACAATAACAAGGCCTGCTTCCATGACAAAGGGAGAATTTTGGGGGTCAAGAACCTATAAGAACAAGTCAGGCATGATATGATACACACCAATGCTGATCCTCACCATTGCATTCCCTATACCATTTGAAATACTTTGCAGGTGGGCCTGAGGTTTCTCCAACATGAATTCCACCATATGCTTCATATATTCCTGTGGTAATGTGTGCATGTATCATTGGTCTGGAAGAATCTGCAGAGTTTGGCATCAGATAGGCTTTCTTCATTGTAACAACTCATCAGGATTATCCTCTACACTTCATGTTCATAGTCCTAAAATGAGATCAAATGGTTTGCTTTAGCATCATAGATGAACACTTGCCTTGGTCCCGATTTCCTCAAACAGGGCATAATCAAGCCAGAAGATCTACCACTGCCAATGACACTTTTCTTGTCCTGGAGGAACATGTGCCACAGCTTGTTCATATATATCCCCCACACATTCTATTGTGGCATTTTCTTCATCCTCTGTACTACCCTCCTTGCAGAGAGTTCACAATGCACCTTCCTCCAGCCATGCATAATCAAACCATGCATCATAATTGCATCCATTGTGGGCCACTTCATCCTCATACTGTATATGTTGTTTCCCTAGTACAGTGCTCTCGAGAATCAATCGAGCACCATGCTGCTTTTCAAATCTGGTATATGCAGCATAAAGTTTGCTTGATCTTGAACCAAGGAAGGTGATCAAGAGCAAACTTGGGCAAATATAAGATATATGAAAACACAAGATCAAGAACATGCCTTGTAAATCACACGAGCACAATTGTACTCTTTTAAGCGAACCTCCATCTTGGCAAATGCATTAAAGACAGCCTGCACTTTCTCAATTTGCTCTTCCTCATCACCAAAGAATTGCAGTGCAGTCTGGAACACCTCATGTGCCTTGTCATACTTGCCCTGTTCCTCCTCAAATTTGGCCCATTTTACCCAGACTCTTGGTTCTGGACGTACAGCTATCCAGCATTCATATATTATGCTGGCTCTGTCCAGCTCATTATAGCACTCCTCCATCTTGGTATAAGCCTGCCATGCTTTGTCATCCGGTTCCCATTGCATCCAATGTTCAAAGACCTGGCAGGCACCAGGGATGTTTTGAAGGAGTTCCTCGAGATAGAAGCAACTTATATCAAAGTTGGTCCATGCGAGGAAGGAGAGTAACAGCATGGTCAAACAGGTTATGAGCATGTTGGACATTACAATTCTTGAGCTCCATTTCCATATAACTCAACCATAGTGGCACAGAACACAGGTCAACGTCGGGCCCAGGGGTATATGGCTGGGTCCCTGGAGATAGCCCTATGTGATGGGAGGTGTGAGTTCAGTGGATAAAGGTATATTGGTCTGTGGCTGCTTACTGATGATTTCCAAACACGATGCAGTCCAGGAAGCACATCTTGAGTCATTGGAGAGGCATGCGGGCCACAGCACAGGGTTGCTGAAGGGTGTAGCTTGGTGCGGTGAAGGGTGTGGGCAGTGGAGTATTGAGATCAGATGGTGGTCCCTGCTGAAGACGGTCCCCATGCAGTCCAGAAGCGTGCCATGAGTTGTTGGAGGGAATAAGGGTGGCAAAGGCCACCGAAATGGAGGAGGGTGCAGAGGAGGTGCAAATGAGGCAACACTGCCTGCAATGTCAGTCAGGGGGATGCCGTGATGGGTGAGAACTCACTGGTGCATTGGGAGATTGTTGTGCACAGCAGCAAGATCGCTGGGCAGCTATTGGGCAAGGATGAGGACAATGAAGACGACAATGGAGGGAGTGCAAACATGAGGCCACACTGCTGGCAAGCACGTGGGTACACACTTAGCCATGACATTGTGCCCTGATCCAGGCTTGGAGGGTCTGAGGCTGCAAACCAGCTCAAGGTTGCAAAGTGCTGGAAAACCTGCAAAGTCAGTGCAAAGTTGCTTTGCAGTGAGAAATTGGCACACACATTGGCAACCATGCCAACTGGCTTTGCAGAGCCAAGGCAGAAAATTTGCAAACTGGTGGGCAGGACAAAGTTGAAGGAGGTGGAGGCAGCACGGCATCAGCATTAGTTGTTATGGTAAGTGTAGGGTCAGTGACAGGCACACATGGTAGTATTCCTTTTAGTGGGGATTTAGCCATATCCATGGCCATGCTTGTGAGCCCAAGCATTAAGCATTAAGACCTAAGGAATAAGAAATGCCCTCTATGTGAGTAGATACCTACCACTGAACTGTCCAGTGACAGTCCCCCACCAACTATAAGGCTATGACTCTAGAGTAAGAATCCTTGTACTGATGACACCTTACAAGTAGTAAAACAGAGACTAATGGCGAGTAGTAGTAATGAGTAGTAGTAGTAATAAATTTACACTAATTACAGCCACATTGATGTGGCCTTTAGCAGAGCGCTGCCATGCAGGCTAAAGACATGAAGCACAAGCAACTGGCATGCCGCCTCCTGTGGTAGATGCAGCCTTGGGGCAGGTCAGTGTCCACAAAGGCATCCAAACGCTTTCCCTCTCCCCTTCTCCCCTGGCCTAGTGTTTGCCATTCATACCATGGGAGGGGAGGGTTTAGTACCAGCATGGCTAAGCAACACTGCAGCGCCGGTGTGCGTGCAGGCACAGTGACCTGTAGATAATAAAGTTTTGCCCTGACCTAAAAACATTAGAATGTCACTGACACAGCATCCATGTCAGCCTCAGTTCCATGTGCATCGTTGCACCCACTGTGCCATTCCTGCTGCTCAGGATCATTGAGATCAGTCGACGATGCTGCCATCAAGGTCAGTGATGTCGGTGGATGCTGAAGCCCACATTGGCAGCCCCCCAGCACTGCCACTGGCCAATTTCCTCAGTTACAGCGACTTATCACACAATAAAATATAGTATCAGAGATCTAAGTACCACAGTAGATAAGAACTAATCAACCACTATAGCACCAAGGGCAGTGTTGTAACATAAGCCTGTTGAGTTGCAAAAGATACAGTCTACAAGCCACATCTCAGCCACTGACTGAGTTTCAAAAAATGCGGTATACAAGCCACATCTCAGCCACAAGCTGAGTTTGAAAATTTTCACTTCTCCTTCACACCTTCCAGCATGTCTTCACTCAACACCTCCTTTCTATTAGGCAGGACTGCAGCCTGCCTAATAGAAAAGAAATTGAGTACACAGGTATGTTCTATCTTGGGTTTGCTTATACTAATGTCTTCTTTTTATTAGTGCTTGGGCCTATGGGCTAGTTTCGGACTACCAGTGTTGAGTACACAGGTTGATGGTACATATACATGCCTGCCACACGAGGCAAATAGTATTTAGTTCGGACGCTTACTTGTAGACTGGTTAGCGTAGAACTTGAGTCGTTCGCTCATCATCCCCGCGCACAGTAAAACTCCTACACAGGTGTGGTCTATTTTTTATCTGTTTATACTAATAATGTCTTCATTTGGGTCTGGTAGATCATGTATCTTGACACCAGTGTGTGGGTGTGTGTGCACCCATCCTGCTTGTCTTTTTGGATCT
>Ga0307516_10009309_pt1 | contig 10974 bp, 14 predicted proteins | sample 19_EM_MG_FD_203310 | JGI IMG/M metagenome (GOLD analysis project Ga0307516, IMG submission 203310) | Populus trichocarpa ectomycorrhiza microbial communities from riparian zone in the Pacific Northwest, United States - 19_EM | ecosystem: Host-associated > Plants > Roots > Unclassified | place...
ATTCTCATTCACTGTTCTTTTTACAACTAGGATATCGCGGCTATGGCTCGTCTCGTCGGAATACCCCACTTCTCGACTGAGAAGGCACACCTAGAGGAGAAGAACGATGCAACAAATACACGTAGATTGAAGAAGCTCGACGACGATGGCGAATCCCTGCTTGCAGAGCAACTCAAAGCCGTGAAGCGTCTTCAAGCCCACCTGGTCGGACACTTCCTGCGGAGAACCACAGAGAGCCGTAACTGGGAGAACAAGGTCCTATTGCCGCTCCCCCCTTACGTCGAGATACTAGGCGTTTTGACCCTCACGGAACGGGAGACAACTATTGTCCAGTCCTGCGCCGAGGCAGCGAAAGCCGCGTAAGTCTTGCAGATCTCCCTTCGCACCTTTTTATGGAAATTACCCTCTTCTCTTCTAGGGTGGAATCAGCAACGAATTCCACCAGAATTCAAACCAAGGTAGAATCCTCATTACGACTACGTCCCAGACTTTGACCCCTCGATGATTAGAAATTTTATCTTGAATACCGCACCGCGGTCGGATATGCCAAGCAAGATCCTGGAGACTCGTTGCCATCATTCAAAACGCTGGAGGAATGGGAGCCATTGAAGAGCACGAAGATGGATACCTGTGCGCGCGTCGTTGCTCATTATCTCACAGACGACAACGTCGAGGACGTCACATTTACCGACGGTCGCCCAGTCTTTCCGGAGCTCGTCAGGACCGGAAAAGACCAAATCCGCCAGACTCGGCGTATCATTATTTACGCAGAGTTCTCCTCCATGGCTCCGCTATTCCAAAACGTGGGTTCTCTTGGCCTCTCTGTCAACTCTTTCCCAAACTGACCATATCTGTTTTAGGTCTTCCGCCTCTATGGAATCCCGAGCTTAGCTATAAACGGGAAAATGTCCTTTGACAAGCGGGACAAAACCGTCAAGGATTTCTACAACGACGAGCACCCAGCTAGAGTGTTGATCTTCTCGAGCGTCGGATCGGCAGGTCTCAACCTCGCGATAGCAGATATCATGATATTTTTCGTGAGTGCTTCTGTCTCGCTCTCTGCGTTCTCGTTCACCTGACCCCTCCTTCTAGGACCAACCGTGGTCTGCTCAGGACGAGCGCCAGATCAGAGGTCGTGCCCACCGTCAACCGCAGAACAAGACCGTCAAGGTTATCCATCTGCTGGCCAACGATTCAGCTGATCTCCTGATGAACGACGTGGCGCGGTCGAAAAAGGACATGTTCGACGCCTTCGTCAACAAGGAACTGGGCGAGGGTGAGTCCTTTCATGACTTGCGCTTCCTCGGATCTGACCATGCATGGCAGAATTGCGTCTGATACTCCAGGGCTGCGTGCCGGACAGAAATGATGATCTCAACGAGAGTACAAACGATTCCAAGCCAGTCGTGCCCCGCAAGAAGTTGAAGAAGGGGAAGAAACCGGTCGTCATTGACGACGAATTGCCAGGAACTAATGAAGCAGCCACCTCCGAGCCTGCGCTCCCGTCAGACGGAGACGTTCCCATGCCCAGCGCCAGTTCAGATGGTGGTGCGACGAGTGACCTAGATATACTGGATGGTAAGATTGTCATCATACATTGATCAATAGAAGTGCCCACACTGTTAGGTCGTACATCAGAAGCAGAGAACGAACCCGCCGGGGCGATGAAGCAGGCGGAGCAACCGTCTAGTTCTGGGCGCAACTTGCCTTTCGTCCGCGACGACGATGACAAGTTAACAGTCACAGGCCCTCCTCCCAAGTGTAACGTTATCATACAGTTTCAATCCGTGATTTAAACTAACGAGTTAACAGCACTCAACAGCGCGCCTTTCGTCCCCGACGATGATGACGAATTGCCAGTCCCAGGCCCTCTTCCCAGGCGTAACGTTACTATACAGTTTCAATCCGTGATTTAACTAACGCCTGAACAGCACTCAACAACTTCCTCGAAGAATATTCTTCAAGCTCTCCCGAAAGCAGCCCTCCGGCAAAGCGCCCCAGACAAGGCACAATTGGGACCGAACGCCACGTAGAACTTCAGGCTGGCTCTGGTAAGTTCCGTACCTAAAAGAATGACTGCAATCTGATATTTCTTCCCTTGTAGGCGACGCAAGAATGAACACGGGGAACGACGGTAATTTGCCGCCCTCGTCTCCTCGTAAGCCTCACGTTGCCCATGCTAAATGATAATCTTATACCGTTGCAGCTCCATCCAGCCCTAGGCCTCTTGAAGTTGGCGATGACCCTTCCCCGATGATAACGTCGCCACGGCACCAATCCCAGTTCCTTGTGCCTCGTCCTGAAACAGGTAAGTAATTACTGTCCGATTGTTCCCCATCTGCTGACTATCATATTGGAAGAGGGAAGGCCAGTGGTGCCCGTCATATCATCGTCGACAAAGCGGGCAAGACCCTTTGCGCGCAAACCAGCCCCTTCAACAGAAGGTCCAGGTGAGTTCATTTACGGAATCCTCCTTCATTTACTGACCATTGTACTAGTGGAGGAACCTACGAATGTGCCTCGCCCTGTGCCCCACCGACCCGTAAACCCCTTTGTCAAGCGGGCACAATCAGGATCTGAACCAGGTTAGGATCTTGACGACATTCCTACCTGTTTTACTGACAATAATGCTAGTCACGGGAGCCCCTCCTACCCCTCTTCCATCGTCAACAACCATGAACCCGTTCCTCCCTAAAACGGCGCCATCCAGAGCTGCACCTGGGCCATCCTCGTCGACGATGCGAAATCCACCCATTCCGTCGTCAACAAATATGAACCTGTCCCTCCCTAAAACGGCGCCATCCAGAGCCGCACCTGGGCCATCCTCGTCGACGACGCGAAATTCACCCATCCTTCCGCGCAGTGTACCAACTCGTGAAGCCGGAAGTTTAGATCAGGTCGCTGTTCTCCCGAAGTCTGCTCTGGCCGGTAAGCCAAGGAAGAGGCGCAACTGAACGTGGTAACTCGACATGCACTGTCTAATGTTTCTTGGTATTCCTCTCACACACCCTCTTGTATCGCGCGTTGTAGAATATACTCATTGATGTCTTGGCATACACTGTTTTACTAAGACGAATACTGAGATGAAACGGGCGTCGACCACCAGCCAAGATTTGTCACCGACGAGGGGGCTAGAAGTTGGAGAGCATGGCACGGATCTACATCCATGCAATGAATCCACCGTCGTGAGTGGGGATGAGAAGGAGGGTAAAATTGTCTGCGACGATAAGAGACCGTGTGAATTGGAAATTGTTGCAGAGGTTTGCGGTGTACCACCGGTCTTTGCTCCCTCAGGGTTAGACACACATCTGCACAAGACTTATTGGCCCGAAGCCGCCGAACCTACACACGTTCAATGGACTCCGTTGGAGGAACAAACTACATGTGGTAGCCCCACTCTCGCGTACCCCTGATGACCACATCCCATCCCCTCGTCTCGTCTCCCCCACCCCTTCCTTAGTCCCATTCTACGCGTGAAAACACCTATTTTGACAGAAGGAATAAGATAAAAACAAGGGACTTACTGAAGTTGCTTTAGTGCTCCCCATTTCACACACTCAATAGAACTGAAAAATCACAGACGTCCTCGACGACGACGGAGAGGATTGAGGCCAGATGTGGAGGGAGCAGAGAGCCGGAGGGAAAAACGAGAGACGTTTGTGCCAGGGACTACTCCCTGGCTGAACGTGTTGTCGTAGACGAGAGGAGGAGGGAACATGGGATGGACCTGCACCAAATTGTGGACAGTGAGTGCGTGCCAATGCCACAGCTCCACATTCGTCCACGACGACGAATGTGGTGTGGGGGAAATATGGGGCCTGCCACCGCCAACTCAAGCGATTTCGTCGTCGACGACAGGACTGTGATTTTCCCACACTCGCCTGGTAATCGTCGTTCGTCGACGACCACTCTCTGCTGTTCTGCCGTGGAGTAGTCCATGGACAGTTCATTTCTCGCGCCATCCAGCCCTCCTCGTCGTTGACGACACGCTCTTTTCTCCCCTCGTCGTGGGGTGGTGGAGGTTCTACCGTGAAGGATTCCGTGGCCAGTTCGTCTGTGACCCCACCCTTCCCTCGACACACCGTTTTTGTTGGTCATCAAGTTGTTCGTCTCCCCGTCCCTGGCACTCTCCCTTGCATTTCCGGCTGTTCGATATTACGCCATCATCTCCCCCTCACACCTCTTCGTCTTAGACGCCCACAAACACTCTTTTCCACCCATCCTCAACGTAGCTTTGGACGCTGCACGTCTTTTGACCCCCTTTTACTATCACTGCGATATTCATACCCTATTTGTGTGCAATCGCCTTGAGATCTTCTACTCTCAGGTTTTCCTCGATGGTGAGATCAGCACACTCCCTCCTCGAAGACGAGGGAGAGTGGATCGGGTGTGGGACCACTGCTACAGTCTTAAGCAGTATGGATTCCTTCGTCCAGGACGAATCACAGGTGTGTCAAGCTTCTCCCTACCAACGCTCCTTCACCGATCGGTGAGACCCGCCGTCCACTTCCCCCATCGCTTTCGGCAGCTAACTCTTGACCCATTTAGATCTGAATCGCAGCGGCCGTCCCATCATACATTGTTTTAAAGTAAACCCTTTCTCGCCTGCACCCTAATACATTCACCTGTGTCTATGTGAGTTGGACTTCCCACCGGTGCATCTCAGCCAACATGGCAATACGTCGTCTCCGATGAGATGGAACTGACAACAGATCCCATCACACTGTTCGAAAAACCTGTTCGGAAGTAAGCTGGCTTTTAGTCCACGATCAAAGGGAGAACCGAAAAAAGCGCTGTCTTCAAGTTGCTTTATCAGAATTCCGACAGTCTAGGTGCGATCACATAGCCACGCTCGACCGAATACACGACAAACTCGAGGCTGCGACCAAAGAGTCCGTTGGACAAATCTATCTGACCCATACTATCGCAAGAAATCAAAGGTATATTCAAGTCCGCATGAATATGATGATACAAACAAAAACGACGGCAAGGGTTGACAAAAAAAACAAAACGCATAGTTGGGTACCTACTGCGGCCAGTACGAAGTTTGACCTGTCAAGAACTCATCACATACTTTGTTGATCCGACTGGCGAACTCCTTGACTGGCTTGGCACGAACACTCGCCTCCAGCAATTTCCTCCACTCCGATGCAGACTTCGGCTGGCCTGCTAAGCCACCTGCTTGAATTTGGCGTAGCCGGTATTCATACCAAGCCTCGTTATCCGCAGTCCAGTAGCCATGGTTATGGCCCGAATTCTCCCATATCGACACCTTCGGCCACCATGATTCGTCGCTCGTCTGTTTGCCGAACCCTACAATTGGTTTAGTTGTTTATTTCAAAGCCAAATATATCATACGTACCCGTGTAAGTTTTGTACAAACCCACGATGGTGTCGAGATCCTCTCCCGAAATGCAGTCGTCGACGAGAATATAGCCATCGAGCGTTTCACCGACCTTCTCCCCTTTCCATGCCACACTCGACGTGGGTCCACTGACAACCCTTTTCTTGATGTTCACGAAATCAACAGACAATCTCCAGATCAACCCCCCCCGTCTGATCGCGGCTCGTCCTACAGCGTCGTCAAGTACTTTGGCCTTCTTCTCCTGGTACCGCTTGTAATCCAGCCGATTGAATATGTCGCCGGCGAAGCGATAGCCCAGGGAACGGTCGATCGGGTGGTACAAGCAGCCACGGGGAAGGGTCCTGACAGCCTTGACTGTCGCAAAGGGGATTCCCTGAGCAGCAAGATAGCCAATGATCTTGCGGATGGAGTTTAGCTCCGGCTGGAAGAGGACCTCGACGACGACCCGGGCATCGTGCAAGAGGAGCAGGAACCACTGATCGACGAGTCTTCGATTTCCAACAACGCCAATGATGTGACAGTCACTTGCCAGGCGACGATACTTGAAGACAGGATGCTCGATGATAAGACGGTGGCGGTGTGGAGCAAGGTCATCCCACAATGGTGAAAACAGCTGGACAGTTGGTGAGCGGACAATGTAGTAATAGAAGTCCCATATCGCCTGTGTCGTGTCGTTGGTCCGCTTGGCGGTCCACAGACCTAGCCACTTCAATACTGGTTCGGCTGGGGCAAATCCAGTGAGAATCTCTCCGTCCTCACAGGGGGGATGTGCCACCGCCTGTATTCGGTCGTCCACACGGTACGGTTCAGTGATCGTGAATCTGTATTTGTCGTGGACGACGCTCCTGGCGTCTGGAGTCTCGCGGCTGGAGATAGGCACGGAATAATGCGACAAATCGCCTTGCTGGAAGGGTTGTTGTTTCAAGTGTTCCAGATTCGGGACTGGGCGTGGAAGTCGGTCCCTCCCATCTCCCGACGACGAGGAATGCCTTCGCGGTTTTTTTCGCCTTCTCTCCCCACTCTCTTCGTCCTCACTGTCCTCGAGCGCTGCTGCATAGATGTCGTAAGGGAAGTGGGTGGGGGTGTCGTTTTCCAATAAATTCCATTCGCTGTAGGCTACACAGTAGTGTCGTTCCTCCGGTTGATACGCCAGCCACAAGTCCTTCCATTCAGCTACTGGTACCATCCGCCGCGTGAAAAGCTTGCTGCCATGGGTCGACCAGACATACAGGGTGTCTCCTACACCCGGCTCCTCCGACTGGACGTCAACCTTCGCCTCCTCTGCCTTTGCCTCCTCTGCCCGCCGCTTTGAGCCTTCCTCCGCGCTCTCTCTGCTGATCATGAGCGAGCGTAAGTCTGCCATGTGTTTGAGATGACTGTCGAGTCCGAACTCGTGTGGGTCGAGCTCGTCGACAACCTCCTCCCCCCGGGCACCTGGTGGTGGCGACTCTGGGGAATCCCGCACGTTTGTTGTCGCTTCGTATGATGGACCCTCGTTGCTCAAGTCCTGTAACACGAGAGGGTCGTCGTCGTCTACAGGGTCGTCGTCCTTGAAACGTTTTGGTTCCCAGCGTTTGAGATGTTCGCGGATCTGGTTATTCGACAGCCTCTCCGCCAGTGGCAACCGAGAGTTGTATGCGACGATTGCGGCCTTGACCTCAGCGCGAGACGGGTGATAGGCCCAAAGCTTCATTTTCCAGTCATGGTCCCATATCTTCGTGAACCCCCAATGGATGAATAACGGAGGACCGACTGCCTGGAACGCAGCGAAGGGTTCCACCGGGAAATTCATGACCATGTCGCCGCCCAGGAATCCGGCCAGACGAAACCCGTGGTTAAAGTTGCATACAAAGGATTGGTGCAGCTCGTTGAGCCAATCCGGGTCTATTCCCAGCGATCTTTGGGTGTAGATCAGCCAGGACGGCGCCGTTCCCTTGATCGTCGGATTATGCGCAAGGTCCAGGGCGATGGCGAACGAGACATAAGCGGTGAGACCGACGAAAGCGTTACGCGCCTGGTACAAGCAATAGGTGATGCTTTCTTCCGAGTAGACCTTCTCATCGTATCCAAAGTCACTCGGAATCTGCACGCTGGGCCACTTCATCGCCTTGCACCAATGCGTCTCGGGGATGTGGCGGCGTATGATGGTCGTCCCGATAAGCAAGAGTCGGTCTTCCAGTAACCTCCACTCCGCAACCAATTTTGGGTATACGTAGTACTCGTAACGGCCACCAGTGGGGAGAGTACGCACAGCGGGGAGACGATTTTTAATGAGGTTAAGAGAGGCGAAGATGCCGTGAAATTGCGGTCGCGATGGCCAGAAGGCCAACCAAGGCGCAACTCCGCAGAACCATCGACCGGTCTGCGGTCTCCACGGGATCCCCTGAACTTTGTAGATGGGGTTCTTCTCTGGGACGGGTGACCACACCTCCTTGGCATTCGGGGAAGACCAAACACCATGAAGCGGATCCCAATTGACGTGAAGGGTGTTTTTTCTGTATTTCTGTATGAGAACCTCGTCCTCAGCCGTAACCGACTTGAACTCGGCGAAGGTTGTGGTCGGCATGAACAAGAAAGTGGTGGGAGTGTGCTGAGACGGCATGTAAGAAACAGAGGAAGTACGGAGCGAATGAAACTTACGAATCGATAGCGCAACGAACGAGAAAGAACTGAGAGTCGTCTAAGAACGGGGCCGCCCTGATATTGAGTCCGAAAAAATCCGGCGAGGAAGAGGACGATCACGACTCTCCGTCTGTAGAGGTAGAGAACCGATAACGCGTCGGCGAGGACTAAGACGAGGAAATGATCGAGAGAGAAAGCGGAGGAGAACGTCGAGGGGACAAGACGAGCAAGATGGGACAAATCCGGCGAGGAAGAGGACGATCACAGCTTTCCGTCTGTATAGGCAGAGAACCGATAACGCGTCGGCGAGGACGAGGACGAGGAAACGGTCGGGAGAAAAATCGGAGGAGAATGTCGACGGGACCGAGCTTGAGTCCGGAATCTGGTAGGGAGGAGGAGGAGGAGGAGGATCCCAGTTCTCTGTCTGTACAGGCGGAGAACCGATAACGCGTCGGCGAGGAGGTAGGGCTTGAAGCGGAGTCTTCAAAGAGAAGGGACCGATCTTGAGTCCGGAGTCCGGCGAGCAGGTGGTGGTCGATCCAAGATCTCTGTCTGTACAGGCAGAGATCCGATAGGGCGTCGGCCAGGAGGAGGAGGAGGAGGAAATGATCGAGAGAGAAGTCGGAGGAGAACGGAGAAGACGAGCAAGATAGGACACCACGTGACTGTTCGACTCCCGACTGTGGGAAAGATACCGGCAACTCAAGCGGTTTCGTCGTCGACGACAACATAGTGATTTCCCCACACTCGCTTGATAAGCGTCTTCGTCGACGACGACTCTCCGCACAGGGCTTCACGGCCTCGTGCAGCATCCTCTTGCCGTTCTGCCATGGAGTATTCCCGTGGCAGTTCGTCTGGAGTATTCCGTGGCCAGTTCGTCTGTCGCCCCACCCTTCCCTCGACACACCGGTTTCGTTGGTCATCAAGTGCGTCCTGGTCGTCAAGGTCATCAAGATCGGTTCTCTGCTCCTGTCGTCGTCGACGACGAATATCCGCACAGGGCTTCACGGCCTCGTGCAGCATCCTCTTGCCGTTCTGCCGTGGAGTATTCCCGTGGCAGTTCGTCTGGAGTATTCCGTGACCCACCGGTGCAGCTGCCACAAGCATGGTTCGTCTTGGACGAATGGGTGTCTCCCCCTACCACAAGGACTTCCACCGTCACTACCCTGCCAAAGATCGATATCCTGGACGGACGCCCACTCTCGCCACTCCCCTCCACCATGCACCTGCTGCCTCCGAGTCTCATGATGAGCTCGGTACCCTTGGCCTTACCAGGTTTCCACTCTCGATCTTCCTTCATATCCACGTTACTCCTCCGCTCCTGCTCTGCACGCATTTCCGTTTTGGAGTCTCATGGTGAGCTCAGGGGTACCACGCGATTTCGAACGCGTTCGTCCTCGCGATGCTTCAAACCTATTTAGCTTTCTCTCCCCACCAAAGGCTCCCTCCCTCGTCGTTTCCCCACACCTTATAATGGCCGTCATCGCCGGAGTGGGAGTCAAACCCCGTCCCGCACAGCTGCGGCGAGAGCGTCCTCCTACACGTACAGCAGTCCCAAGATTTGGATCTGGGACCACCTCCCCTCTCGTACTCTGCGGGCGACGTCCTGGGAGTCCATATCCTGCGTTACCGGAGCTCGATATACCCGGTCTATCGTTCTATCCTTCACCTACATCATCATGGGAGTCACGCGGGTCCTCGACCTTGCGTCGCCGACGACGAGACTCTGCACCCACCAACTTCTTCCGAGCTTGTTGCACCCTCGATGATTCCGGACACCCGCCTATGATTGTGGATTATCAAGACATCATTCGTCGTCGTCGCGTCTCTTCCCGATTCTCCCGTCGTCGTCGTCGTCGTCGTGTCTCGTTGCCGATTCTCCCGTCGTCGTCGCCCGATCCATCGGTGTGGTTGCATCACATTCCCTCTCATGGATACTCTGCTTCTCGTTGCCGATTCTCCCATCGTCGTCGCCCGATCCACCGGTGTGGTCGCATCACATTTCCCATCATGGATACTCTGCTCATCGTTGTCGGCTTCGTCCTGGGCATACCATCCCCTCGCTTTCTTTCTCCGATTTTTACAGAATCTATCGTCACCGTCACGCCGTCAACGCTTGTTTCCTTCCTTCCTCGTTGTCTTTCCCAGATGTTTTCCTTGACTCAACTCTTGCCGGTTTTTCATTGTCGCTCAACGCATCCAACCTCATCGTCATTTGCTTTCATCAGCAATTCATCCGTCGTCTCCGCCGAACTCTTGTCCAGTCCCGATACGCATAACTCATGTCACCTTGCTTAGCCGAACGACGCGCATCTCCGCATACACACATTAGCGACATCGATTCCGTCTTCTTTCATACAAAGCCCATGGACGTTGCATTCCACCACTACCCACGTTCTGTTTTTCCTTCCTTTCTACCCCTCTGGCCTCGTTGTTTCGTACCTTCGCTTTCTTGGACCTTGGTGCCGTTTTTTCTCTCGTTGTATCTCGCGACAGTCGGATACGTTGTTAATTTATGATTGTGTTCAATGAAATGGTGATAACTTGGCCCGATTCCGTCTCGTCGCAGACAACGGACTGTACCCGAGAAGTAAGAGCACGATTCTCGCACTGTCGTCCCATCCCACCGCTTCGGCGAAGACGGCAACGTTGACGTGTGCTCATGAAGACGGACGACCAGTAGGCGCCTGCCAATTCTTGGTTGGCGATGAATGGAGTCAGGGACAGGTGTTAAGCTTTGCCATGATTCGTCGTCCAGGATGATAGTCTTCCCAACACTGCCCACTTCCCTTCGCCTCGTGCAACCCGTCGTCTCCGATGACACGGAACTGAGACCAGGTCCCATCTTAGGGTTTAGGGTTTAGGGGGGAGCCCGCCGCCGAAGGTGGTGGGCGAAAGATAACAGTTGTGGGGGGAAGCGCGTCAGTGCACTAGTGGGGTGAGGAACACTCACTCCAAGCACTTTCGGCTTATATAGCCTCTTCAGG
>Ga0307516_10009310_pt1 | contig 10972 bp, 17 predicted proteins | sample 19_EM_MG_FD_203310 | JGI IMG/M metagenome (GOLD analysis project Ga0307516, IMG submission 203310) | Populus trichocarpa ectomycorrhiza microbial communities from riparian zone in the Pacific Northwest, United States - 19_EM | ecosystem: Host-associated > Plants > Roots > Unclassified | place...
ACCCGTACCGTTCCGTCTGGGCATCAGAAATCTACTCATACGGTACGGGTACGGGTGATTCTGTGCCCGTATATACCCGGTGGCTATACGGCCGTATACCGTCAACGGTACGGTGAACAGCCCTAAGCTTGTCTGATAACTCTGGTACTACGGCTCGTGGTTCAGGCTCTTCCGGAGACCCAGGAAAGGACGGTGAGGATCAGAAGAAGAAAACCACTGAAGATGAAAGCCAAGCACACCGTAAGATTCCGGATGGGGGACCTGAGGGCGGCTCAGGTGATAGCGATGATGACAAGGGAAAGAATGGGAGTTATAGTATGCGCAAGGGAAAGGGAAGACAAACGCGGACCCCGAGTCATCAATATCCCATTCAAGTCCACTCTTTTGGCTACCGGACCCAAGGGCAATTGCGATCGATTTACCACAAGAGCTAGGATCGATATCACGGTGCGGGCTTTTTTAAACAAAGAAAAAGGGTTTCAAAGGCTTATTAATTCATGATAACGCAGGTCAACGAAGATCAGGCATCTCGTCCATCCGATTCCCAATGGCACGGCCCATCATTTACAGTGAAGACGACTCAACTAGATCTTGCTTCGACCCAAGTTAACCAGCCAACTTATTTCTTGTCGTTTGTCCAAACGGAGATAAAGGCTGCTTCGCAGGGGAAACTGGTGATAGTGGACACATATCCCACTTCTCACCCGTTCGAAGAGACTGAGCTGGTAAGGGTATCTCGTGCCATCGGTCACACAGTCGTTGGAGACCTGGTGTTGGGTATGAATCCAGGGGTCAAAGTGGGCATCGCTGCAAATCAGACATCTGGAGTAGACAGGGCCATGAGCGAATGGAGTGTTACTCCCCATACAGACGAAGAAGTAGTGGGGGCACTTCGAGGTGTATCTGCGGTATGGAAGTATGTTCACAATGACCACGTCTCGGATCCCGTCAAGAGTTGCGCATTCAATCCTAAATTTCGTCCACAGGCGATGTTTGGGTTCCAAACAATCAAGACTGAAGTAGAATTTGAAGTGATGTTGTTGTGGTCGTCGAATTCCAATTCCCGGGAGTCGCAAGGTAAACTAAAAGATAGCCCAAGACGGTGGTGGCCCTGGGCGAAAGACAACAATCCCATTTTCTTCAATTTCCTTTATCAGATCGCCGTGGTGGTCGATCTCGAGAAAATTCCAGATGGCAAGTCGTGGATTATGCCGGACATGAAGGCCGATAACGTGAAGAGGGAGGACCTTGATCCCTCGAAAATTCCCGTGCCGTTGGAACGAACCACAGAAACCGCGCAGCAGGATTCAGAGAGCGGCCAGATCGATGATATAGTGTCGACGGATTGCGAAGTTGTTATCAAGACTGCAGTGGAGGGAAAAGTCAAGTTGACACCTGAGGAGAAAAAAGGTCTGAATATTTTATGCTTGTCGAGACGGAACGCGCTAGAGTCCTCCGTGGTATGATAGGTTGCCGGCCGTTACGGTTGAAGGTACCTCAGACGGCTTCACAGTCATCAAGGGCATCATCCTCAGGCTCTGTAGGACGTTCTGCATTTCCGACCCCTTCACCTTCTCCGGAGCCAGGGCCCGGGGCACAACCTGAAGGCGGTCTTCCGTCGGATACAACGGTACAGAACTTGAATCTGACGACGGACTCGTCAGATCTGCAGCACGGAACTGAAGTAGGTCGAGAAAGTCGAGGCAAAGGGGTACCTTAGGGAGAATGCGCCGCTTGGTGCTGGGCGTTCAGTAATCAGTAATGCCCATTGTGGCCCAGTAGGAACTTTGCCTGTAATACGTATATTCCCATTCGAATTTAGACTAGTGAGAGGATAGTTATCAATTACGAATTCCTCCCGTACTTGGTCGATTCTCGTGATTGGCCGATTCGCGCGTCATCAGGCCTAGGGCATTAGGTTGGAGGGAAAAAAGGTGAAGGAGTAATAGCGCTAGCGAGTATCTTTGGGCGGGTAAGATAGGGTGAGAGGATACTTGGGGTCCTTGTGGTTGCCAACCCGAAACTGATGGGTTCAATCCAGGAGATTCCGAGCTGGGCGTTAGCTTTTGAACCTGGTGTCACGTCTTTCTAGTTCCAAAGTGGTTGAAAGGACAAGGCCGCACGTATTTAACAAGGTACAAGGTATCACCGACAAGTATCATCCGTTACCAATGTTCCAGTGGCAGGAGTTACTGCGCGCAGATTAGGATCAGACTCGGACACAGAACCTCCATTCTTCCGAATATACTTGTATTCAGGGCTCGTACTCGCCGTGATGTTGACCGTCACTTCATAACGCCTCATCAGGAGCCAATCCAAAAAGAAAAGCAAAACGAACAAGAAGCTTACCACTCCATTTCGACCCCACCACCGAGAGAGGAATGGCCTCATCAGGCGACCATCTCATCATCTCGTCGATCGAACCAGCTACGAAAACCTTCTCTCCCGAAACGGTCTCCACAAAGACATCAAAGGTGACTTCCACGACGGGAGGGTGATGGCTATGGCACACGGCAGGTACCTTCAAGCCTTTCGCACCCCAACACGCAGGTTTAGTATCTTTACGCGCCGCAAAGGCAGTCAAATCGAATGGGTAACTCCAAGTCAGGTGCACAGCGCTGATCGGTGCTCCCGTCTCTCTGCTATATTGCTCAGTGAGGTTTCCGTCTTCAGGAGTGTATCGCGCATTGACGGCAAGAAAGCCGTCGGCATGCTGTCGAATGGCCCGAATGAGGGTGGTATAAGTGAGAGCCGACGATGGGTACACTCCAGGCTTGGTCGAGGGCAGGAATTGCTGGAAGAATGGGAGAGAGATGTAGGTGATGGTAATTGAGCGTTGAGCCTCCCAGACGATGAGGGCGTCGTAGAGCTGTTCTGCCACAGCTGCAGTCGTAATGTACCAATGCTAAAACCCAGGAAATTTTTCAATTTCAAGTCTTATGGATTCGAGAGGAAGTTGTGACGTACATTACCATTGTAGTAAACGTCTTCAGCATATCGACCAGTGGCGACGGAAGCATTGGGCGGAATGCCCTTGTTCATGGGGTAGATAGCCAGAATGCATCGACATATACTTTGAGACTAGCTAGGGCTTTATCCGAGCAGGGCTGGAATGTGGCCGCATCGCAACCAGCGTCAGCGTCAAAGGTATGGATCGAGGCCAACGCAGTGTTGGAATCTATCCCTGTCCGACTATCGAGGATTGTGTTTGAGGTGATATGTGATCCGCAGGGGTTCCAATAAGACTGAGCGAGTGAATATCAGCGGGAGAGTTGCAGAGAGAGGAAAGGAATTACTTGTAAAAAGCAAAGGATATTATCGGCTTGGGCAGACCAGTCATCGATAATGCTGATTTGATGTAGTTTCCTTGTCAGAGCCCTGCACGTAGTGCCCTATGTTGAACTGTTGAGGTAAAGAAAGATGACGAGGAAACATCTTCCCAGAGATCGAAACTGGTGATGCGATGAGATAAAGGTGAAGGGGAAAAAATAATGCGTTACCTCAATATGTTCCATTTAGCAGCGATATAGTCCAAGTCGAGCTTCAGGATAGGCCATAAGTTGTTCGTAACGTGATAGGTCTCGGAATTCTCGATCAACCAGTTGGCATATGTGATCAACGCGGCAGAATGTAAGGCAGGACCATCTGTTCAATATTAATTGATAAAGACCGAAAGAGGAAAGGTGAAGTGGACCTCATTGCGGTCTAACGCCAGCCACGGTTTGTCAGGAAAAGGCTGCCAGATTAGAGTGAAATAAAGGAGTCACCTTGACCATGGACCCTCATAGGCAGTCAAGTTGACGTAGAATTTGGGCTCCCCTAAACCATCCGTCGGCGGGTTCTCGCTTGGATTCGGGACTTGACAAAATCATCAATCAAACCCCTAAGACTGTCATCTTCTCCTCGAGTAAATCTTTGGATAGTGATTCAGTGACGTTGACTAAGAATAGCACGAGAACGTACTGATCAATGAGGGTCTTGAAAACCAAAGAAGAGTCCCATGTCCAAGTAAAAAGTAATTGTGATCCTGAATATCGGGCTTGCGATGACAACACCTGCCTTCAAGAGTGAATTATAGACGGAGAAAGAGAATATGGCGAGCTCACCGGAGCACCAGGAGCCCTTGATCCTCTGGGTTCTATATTGGCGAGTACACGGCCCCGGCCTTTGCACTTGGCAACGTACTGGTGGACTATATCTGAGGTTGAGAGAAGGAGGTTGTTGGTGGGTGGGGTCGAAGAGCTTCTTCCGAATCCCGCCACACATTGATCGACTTCCACCTCCTCACGCCGCGACTTTCCTACGTACCAGGCCGTACGATGCCGCAAGGCTGGATGCGGGCAATCCTTACCCTCGCCGTTCTCTCCCAGATCCGCTCCCACCCCATCGATACTGATAACAGCACTCAAACGCCGGATTCATACTTCGCCAAGACTGAGAGAAGCTGGCTCTGGGGATGGGCATGGGGTGCCGAAAGCACCGTATCCGTGGTCGACCATTCCCCCGTGGTATCCTTCCCGTCCAGACCAGGTATATCACCTCCATCCCGTCTCTCCATCACTAACATCACCTCCGTCGAATAGCCGCCTTTGGGGCCGAAATTCGAGACCCGATACTGGGCTATGTCATCCCCTTCTCTTCATTCACGACCCCTTGCCCATCTAACGACACCACCCTGTCCCTTGTGCCCAATACCGGCTGTCCGGACCTATGTCTAAGCGGCCCCCACAAACCCGCCGACACCTGGATCGCCCTCGTTCAGCGAGGTCAGTGCGAGTTTGTGAGAAAGGTCAGAGAGGCGCAGCGGTTCGGCGCCAAGGCTGTTGTCGTTGGAGGCGAAGATCCAGACATTACGGGCCATCCAGACACACTCGTCAACATGTACAGTCCAGGTCCGTCTTTAACCTTCCACTCCCCGAGAACGACCTAATCCGCATCCCGTCTCTACAGAGGACTCTTCAGATATAAGGATAGCCGCGACCTATATCAAATTCTCCGACTATTCACGTCTCTTCTCCATGATCGAGTCTTCAAACACGTCCCACTCTGGACTCAGTACTCTTTCTCTACTCATCACTGCAGAATACTCCGCATGGGAGTGGTACTCGTGAGTATCAAAGCTATTCGTCATTCCCTCGGCTTCAACTGACCATTCTCAATCCAGACCTATCGTCACATTCGTCATCATCCTCCTGCTCCCCTCCGCCTTGACTTTCATCACACTCCTCGTCCACCGTATCCGTGCCGCACGTGCAGCTCAACGAGACCGGGCCCCAGAAAGCATCGTCCGCAACCTACCTTGGCATGTTTGGACCGGAACTCATCTCGAAAAACACGAGGGCAGAGAGGACATGGCCGACCATCGGCCTAATCTGGAAAGTGGACAGGACAACAACAGCTCTTCGAACGGGCATGCAGATGATGCCGACGCATCGACTTCTCACCCCAAAAAGGACCCAGTCCTGCGGCCGTGGTTCGAGGCCCAGCTCGAGTGTGCAATTTGCCTCTCCGAATTTGCCAAAGGGGATAAAGTCCGAGTGCTTCCTTGCCACCATATCTTCCACGTGGAAGAGGTGGATGAGTGGCTGATTCATCGGAAGAAACTGGTTCGTAAACGAAAAACCTCTAAATGCTCATTCATGCTGATGGCTCAATCCCTAACTAGTGTCCCATTTGCAAAGCCGATGTAACGCAGCCTCCACTGCCAGAACCTCACCATGGTGTTGTTGTGACGACGGATGAACACCCGCCGGCGCCAGACAATCATGTACGACCGACCACGCCGCCCAACGAACGAACCCCCCTACTCCGTAATGACCGCCCCGAGTCTGAGACTACCCTGTAACTTTATCTTGACATCTATACTCTGCACACCCCTTTGAATTTTCGCTTGCTCGCTTGATTTTATGCCACACCTTTTTCTTTGTGAGCGCTGGCAATGACCAACACTTGACTAGTACCGAGTACCCCAGGCCCCAAAAATGTAAAAGTATATTTTATCGGTCGTAACCCGCGGTGTTCAAACGTTCAAGCTTAATTTGTGGCTGAATTGGACCGGAAGCGAGGCTATAGCTAGATGACGTCGACATCGCATGCAGGCCCGTCCGGACAAGCTGTGAAAATATCACCGTCGCCAACCTGCCATTGAGCTGTTCTTCGATGTATTCAAACCTATCATATGTGATCTCATTTCGAACAAGAGACGTCAAGTGGCTGAAGTCAAGGACAATAGAAATAAGGGACGCCATTGATCTACTAACACCACCTCCATATGGCGTCTCTCTTGTCTTGCCATGAGGAAAACTCTCAGAGTCCCCGCAATGCCCATATGCCGACTGTCACCTACTAATTTCATGCCAAGACCCTCAGCTTCGAACCCTCATGTGCCATCACCCGCTTGAAGTACGTAGCAGGACTTAGGACAGAGGTCGTGACTGGTAAGTACTAGCCGGGACCCCGAGTCGCGACGATAATGATCCATCATCCGGGATCCCCCTCGTTTTATTGTCCTTTTTTTTTATTAACACCACCCTAGATTCTGTCATATCTCCCATCAACCGTCTTTCGACACGAATGATATCACGATCATGAAATTGCCACTGGAATGGAAAAGAAAAACAAAACCCTCAAACAAACGAGGGGTCCCGAGCTGTCCCGAGCCACTGTCCTTGTTTCGCCTGGTGGTGAGGGCCCTGAGCGGCTTGTATCTCTATAGGGATCTTCATCTTTTCCTTCAACCACACACGCAAAAGACTTTATAACCCAATCGGCACTCGCGGCCAGAAACTTTGTTTATCGAAGTCTGGCATTATTAGTCGGACTTGGGACTTTATTGCGTCGGAACCATTCTTTTGCTCCTTCCCCCGTTTCTTGTTATCGCGGAACGGATCGCGGTTCACCCATTGTTTCCTACCGATCGGCCTTTCAGCCGGAATCCCAGCTCCCCTACATTTGAAAGGCGGTGGCGCTGTGGGCCGGGTCAAGGGCCACATACCGTGCAACTCGGAAACGGTCAACTCAAAAAACTCCCTTTGTTCTCTCGGAAACTTAAAATCCCCAGCTCACTGGACAAGGGGGACGGTTCCCCACATCTCCCAGTGGTTCTAGATCTTTGGAATTCCCCTCCCTCTCCAGTTCCTCACTTTTTGCCATCTTCCTCATCGCCGCCCATCTTGTTACCACCGTCAGCAAATGCACACGTTTCCTCTGTTCCATAGAAAACCGCCGTTGAAGAAACGTCATAGTATGTTCTCTCCCCTGCTTCAAACGATCGACATATTCAATCATCGGTTGCACCAGCCAAACCATGCAGATTCTACCAAACCTCGCAATGTCCTCTAACAAAGGAAGAATGCGACTTTGCACACGTCCTCTCCAACGAACCGTCGCTCCGGAGTCCCACCCTGTGCCGGTACTTCGCCGCCGGACGATGCACCAGCGGCTCCCGATGTCGGTATAGGCATACCATCGACACTCCGTCTGCAGAAGGTACGTGGGTCTCGTGTCATGTGTGCTATCGTCTATCTTCACTCATGCAATGATATCTGATCTTTTCTGGACGTAAATGCATTTATCAGACACTAGTGCGAATCTCAGGGTCCGAGTTGACAGCGAAGGTTCCGGCGGAATCTGTAATGATGGGGGCGGGATTGCTTTAATGCAGGGGAGCGGTGGTCAGTTTTTTATTTGCATTCGTTCTCCCCCCTCTGCTCTACCTCATTTACTGGCTTGTGGTTTCCAAAAGGTGTCATCGCTCAAAATCCTTCCCAATCCACCCCGCCTTTCTCAGGAATCTACCCTTGGCGTATCAGCGGCCCTTTCGCGACTTCCTTCCCATCTGCACCGCCGGTTTATTCTTCGAACATGCCGCTCACAGTGGTCCAGACACCAGCTGCATATTCCTACCGTCCCTATCCCCCCCGACGCGATATCTCATCATCATCGACATCCAGCTCCCTATCGTCCGATGAAGGCACCCCGTCGTTCACCACGGAAGACCCACAGTACACCGAACACGCTCACGTCTACCAATCCCGCATCCGTATCACCGAAGAAGTGCCACCCCTCCTCCCTTTTTTTGGCCAACCCGCGCAGTGTCATTATTTGTATTCGCGATATCACCACGAACCACACTCACCGCCTCCTCTGGGCACGCATGTACGGCGGCTGTCGGTGGATATGTCCGTGCCAGCGGCTCCGGTCTCGGCTTCGTATCCTCCACCGCCTGCGAATGCAGTGTATGGGACGTATGCGGTGCGGATGCACGTGGCCCCGATCTCACACTGGAGCCTCCCGGCAAAGCCCAAGGGTCGCTCGAAATCGCGGTCGGTCTCGCGTCATAAAGTTGCAAATTACAAAAGTGCGTGTCTTTCTGCTACTAGCTTTTCGATTTCGATTGTACACGTTTTCTCAACCAAACCTTTTCGTTCTCCCGCCAGCGAAGGCATGTAAATTCTACAAAATCTCAAAGACTTGTCCAAAAGGCGAGGAGTGCACTTTGTACGTCCCAATCTCATTTCCCGCCGCATGACGACAGATTTGGAACACCGTTTTGATCCCCATGAATTTTTTGTGCCACAGCATTCATGAAGATCCGAATGAATCACCGCAGAGTGCTGCGTCTCCGGCCCAAAGCCCTCGGCCACTCCCGCCCGGGCTTCCAGCAAAACCTGTGTCGCTGGCAGAGGAGAATAAGAAAAAGAATTATTTTCCGATACCATGGCGCGTGATTGGGGGCGGTGTGTTGATCGGCGGACCAAGTGCGTGTATGTTCAATTCTCCCCAAAACCCCAGAGCGGTTGAACCTTGTCCCTCGCCCGGCAGAATTGGTTTCCTCTTTGGATAAAGAGGAACACCTGGATCAAGGTGAGGTGGAAGCGAATGATGGTACTGGTGGGGCAGAAGGTGAGGACTGCCGTTATTTGATCTGTGACTCGCTTCTGAGTCAACAGAGGCAGTGATCTTACCCTCGAAGCCTGTGCGACGGACGCGATCGTCGTCCAACCCCCCGACACCTACGACCTATCACGTAAAGTTACAAAGAGTGCGTGTGCACCTTGTGGGACACATTGCTCTCAAATACTGACGTTTCCGCTTTAGTTGTTCTCGGCCGAGTCTCCTGGAAACCTTTAGCTTTAGTGTTTGACGACTATCTTCAACTCATTACGAATCATTACGACCATATGCACATCATCACGACTGAGCAGGACACTATCTGTATACTTATTAGCATCTATCCATTGTAATCATTTGCTAGCATTCCACCTGAGCTGGTACCGAATCGGACGGTGAGGTACTACCGTTCAGGCACGATGCGAAGCAAGGTTGACTTATGGGGTCCTGGTCCCCATACAGACGGAGGGGTCCATAAAAGCGGCGGTATACGTATTAACTACCGCTTCAACCAGACTGTGGCTCCACCTCCACCCATGGCGCACGTCGACTTTTCGCAGCCCCTCGCTGCTCTCATACGCGTTAGCACCTACGAAGTCCATGAGAGCATCTCCAAGAGCCCTGCTGTTGCCACTCTCCTCAACGGCCAGCTCCCCAGAGAGGACTATGTCAGATACCTCATGATGCTCTGGCACATATACCAGTCCGTAATATTCTTCCCCTTCATCTCCTACACGATGCTCAACCCTCGCAAGCACGCTTGAAGACGCGCTCGACAAGCATGCCACCCACCCCGCCCTCGAACCGACCTACAACCCCCCCTTGCTCCGCCGCGCCCCGGCCCTCGCAGACGACATCTCTCACATCCTCCAAGTCCCTCTCCCGGCCTGGCAATCCCACCCCGCCCACCTCCGCCTGCAGTCCGCCCTCCCCGCGCCTCTTGTGGCGTACCTCACCAGGATCCGCACCCTCGCCGACTTGGCCGACCCGACCCCCCTTCTCGCCCACTCCTACGTGCGTTACGTCGGCGACCTAAGTGGTGGGCAGATCATCCGGCGCATGGCTGCGAAGACGTACGGGTTGGACGAAACCTACGGGCTCGGGCTCAAGTTTTACGAGTTTAGAGAGCTCATGGGGTCCGGCATCGCTGACCAGGGGGAGATGAAGCGTATCAAAGAATGGTTTAGAGGGGGCATGAATACCGCTGGGGATATCGGTGTTGAGGTCAAGTGTAAGTTATCGGCAATTGCCGCCAGGCCATTGCTTTCTCTAGCTTGGGCGCTCACTCACCTCTTTGTCTAGCCGCCGTGTACGAGGAAACGAACCACGCATACGACCTCAACTCCCGGCTCTTCGATGCGATCCAACAACCAGTCGAGTCGAGTTCCGCGCCGCAGTCAAAGGAGGCAGATGCTAATGTATTGATGGATCTGGAGCAGTCACGTTCGCAGACTCACCGTTATTCGGTGGCGCAGGTCCTTCCACTGATAATAGCAGGTATGTCCGTTCGAGCGCTCATTCTCTGAACCATGTGATGGGCCACAGGGGGCTTACTCAACTCTCTTTTACAGTCAGCGTTGCTCATTTCATCCTTGTCACTGGCGGATTCACTGGAGAACGGGGATATCAGAAACTTCTTGCTCTCCAGCAGTGGTTCGCGGGTTAGGCTCCCGATTCCCTTTGATACCCATAACAACATGTCTGGTTATCCTCTGGCAGCACATCAACATTGTATTTATCATACATCCGCATTATACTTGAGCCTTTCCTGATCATGACATGACATATGGAGATGTCACTCTTGTGCATACTTACCCTTATCCTTCTTGTAGCTCATAGTATCTGTTCCTTCAGGTCCGCAGAAGAGTGTATACGACGATAACGACTTTATTGCGCTTTATTGATTGAATTGAATGGTGGAGGTCTACGTCATTGTAAATGTGCCTCAAAGCTTGTACAGTCGACTCTGTCATAACCCATACCCCTCGGTGGACCCCTGGGACCTATGGGTTATTACAGAGTATGGGTTTCGGCAGAGGTCACTTCCGGGCCCAAATTTCCGTATCAAGCGACACTGTTA
>Ga0307516_10009311_pt1 | contig 10971 bp, 15 predicted proteins | sample 19_EM_MG_FD_203310 | JGI IMG/M metagenome (GOLD analysis project Ga0307516, IMG submission 203310) | Populus trichocarpa ectomycorrhiza microbial communities from riparian zone in the Pacific Northwest, United States - 19_EM | ecosystem: Host-associated > Plants > Roots > Unclassified | place...
GTCGAGGTACAAGGAGACGGTGGTCCTTGCGAGAATTTCTGCTCAATGGCCGTCACAACACTCGGGGGTTTCGCTTTATGACGCTGCGATTTGCTCCGCCTCCTTGATATGTTCGTAGGATCCGCCAGCGCGTGACTAATCGGTGCGAGTTGGTCTGTCTTTAGTTTGCGTATTACATCGTCGTTGGCCTGCTTGAGTACCGGCAAGTTCTTGAAACTAAACGACCCGAAATCGTCACTGGCAGGCGACGGGGCCGAATCTCGGTTGACTGGCAGAGAAGATGAAGGCAATTGAGAACTCTGGCCTATGGGGTTCAAGGCAGGACTATCGAGGGGGTTCGTGAGCGATATCTCGTCATCATGGAATAATTGTGGTATCGCTCCGCGGGGATCGAAATAATCCGTCGATTCTGGGTCTGTGACCTGGGGTATGAAGGCTGCTTCTGTCGAAGTGACTTTATCCCATTCGATACCTTCAAAGAATGGGTGGGTTTTAACCTCGTCAGCACCATTCGCACCAAGCCGAGTGGTCGGATTCCGGTCCATCAATCGTTGCATAAAGTCCTTGGCTGCGAAAGAAAACTCGACCCATTCTTCGTGCCATTCAATTTGACCAGAAAGGATATTCTCAAACACCTTCTCCGGGGTCTCCGCGTGGAAGGGTGGTATTCCATACAAAAATTCATAAGTTATTACCCCGAGAGCCCACTGATAACGAAGTCAGTGACGAGGCATCATGGAAATCGAACGACTTTACCCAGTCGACTGCAGCGTCGTCACCCCTCAACCCAAGGATCGTCTCTGGAGCTAGGTAATCAGGCGTGCCAACAAACTTCTGCTCGCCAGGAGGCGTGTTTCCTCCAGAGTACAACCGCAGATCCGTCGTCAACTCACTCGCAAATGACTGCAGAGGGCTCTCGCCTGCCTTGCTTCGCCGTGGATAGAAATTGGACAATGACTCTGACCCACTGGATTCACTGACATCATCCGAAGGGAATGAATAGGGCGACGCTGAGACCCTCTGTGTTCCTTGATTGAAATATGAACTTCCAGGATCAACTGCTACCAACGGTGAAGACATCAAGCCGGAATCAAGAGAAGGAGGACGTGAACGCGAGTCGTATCTTGTTCGAGGACGTAAAGCTAAGCCTAGATGACCCTCCCGTGTCTGACGGCCTAAAAGACCGATCCTGCTTAGACCGAAATCTGTCAGCTTCAGGTGGCCATGCTGGTCAATGAGCAGGTTATCTGGCTTTAGGTCTCTGCAGACGAGTAATCAGTAAGGAACCACGAGTGCCTAGGGAACAAGTACTAACCGATGGACGATACCACGTTGATGCAAATAATCCAGGCCCAGCACGACCTCGGCAATATACTGGCGCGTCCACTCTTCAGGAAGAGAACCCAAGGATTTGATGAGCGCAGCACAGTCCCCTCCGTTAAGGTATTCCATCACCAAGTATAAGTTCTCCCTGCTCTGGAAGGTAAAGTACAACTTGGCGACAAAAGGAGACTCCGCCTGCTTCATGAGAATCATGCGTTCAGCCTTGACGTTCGTAATCTGATTCTTGGCAATCATATCCGCTTTCTTTAATACCTTGATAGCGTAATAATCACCAGTAACCTTCTTCTTGGCAAGAAACACTGAACCAAATGCGCCTTTGCTGATTGGCTTTATGATATCGAAGTCCTTGATTGAAGTGGGTGTAGATCGGGACAAGGGAGCCGCAGACGGCTGGCGAGGAGAAAGCGGAGCGCTGGACATGGTAGGACTAAGTACGGGGTTAACTGTAGAATGTCGACGATGGCCACGACGAGTTGGTTGGACTTCTCGGGGATACATACTTGGTGACAGAGGCGGCGTAACCAAAAGTCGGGGTTCAAGCAAGTTGGACGCGGATTTCCGAGTCCTTATTGTTGCGTTCTCGATGAGAACGTCATTCAGGTCCATGTAGGGAGGTTGTTCGTCCGAGGAGGTAGCCGTAATCGGCACGGCAAGAGCTAGGGGAGAAGAAATAGAAGACGGAGTGGATGAGCGAGTAGGCAATTTGTTTATCATTTGCCATGTTTGATGGAAGGTTGGTGCTGGCACTGAAACCATGGGACGGCTTTCATTGGGTGTTCCAATGGGGATAGGGGATGAAGAGGCCATTGGTGTGGGATCAGAGGAAAGAATCTCCTCAGAGGAATTAACAGCGGTTTGAGCCTCAGAAGAGGACACAGTGTCGATACCTTCCACGGTAAGAACATCCGCTTGATCACCCACATCGTTCTCGTTTTCATCGCTCCCGTCATCAGAGTCCCCCGTCGCCAAACCCTCCCCGACCCTCCGTTCCCACTCGTGCCATATCTTTTCCGAATACCGGATCGTGTTCTCCATGCGCACCACGTTGTCGACCTTGTGACGCATGACGCGTTCGGCATCTTCTGTGAGCTGCTTCAAAGCGGCATCATCAATGGTCGGCTTGCACCAAGTCTTCACCTGCGTTACTTTTTGCTCAGAGGTTGGCGAAAGCAGCCTCTGCCGTTCAATGGGTTCCTTTGATTCCTCCTCTTTCAGCGACGGTATGGTAATTTCAAAAGCCAGCTGCAGTATCTCATCCAATTGCTCCAAGAGGCGACGCTGCATCTTCTTCACCCCCATACCTGTTTTCTTGGTGCGGAATAAATGCAACGGACTCGACATACTGGGGGACGTCGATGGCGTGAAGATCGGGAGTCCACGGTATTCCGGAGTCATGGGAGGTGAAGACGTTTCCAGTGCGAGAAGGAGGTCGCGTATTGTATTCTTCAGCTCACCGATAGATTCGTTGCACTCGGTTATCTCCGCTTCCAGGCGGTGGATTTCCACGCAGGTCTCGCTATGTTTCTCAAAGTACCACTGTGGGATCTGGCACTCGCATATGCGGCATAAAATTGGCTCTGTTGAGATGGGCTGTGTGAAAGGAAACGATGCATTGGGCTCTTGCCCAATGTCCTCGGTGGCGGCTGTGGCTTCAGGAGTATCAGGGGTAAGTTGAGGGCCCGCTTCACCTGCCTCGAGGACAATGGAAGGGGAGGAGAATTCAAACCGTGGAGGCCCTGCTGGCCGCACGACCCACATTGTGTGGGAAGGTTGTGCGTCCTCGCGGTCAATCATGAGCATCCCCTGCCCTTCCATCTGCTGGAAAAAAATGCCATTTGCCGGCGCCTCCTTCTCACTCTCAGGTTGAACCTGAAGTTTGAAGCGCACTTCGACAGTGCGGGAATCGTCTCGTTGCAAACGATAGGTCGCATCCCTGAAAACTGACCAATCTGACGGGGCGAGAAGGTTTGATATTCGAGTTCCCGGAAGTTCACTAGGATCCGTACTAATTACGGCAGACGTCAACGATCCGTGGTCACCTGTTCAGGGGTTGTAGACCTACCCGACGACAACCCTCCATGCGTGATTTGCCCATACAAAGTGATCGCCATCCAGGCTCAACTCGAGCACAATGTTTTGGTTTTGTGCTGTCTCAGCCTGTAGTCGTAGGCGTTCAGTTGCCAGGACGCGAGCGGACTCGTTAGTTTCCGTCAATTTGTGCGAAGTGCGGGACGGTGGCTCCGGAGAAGTGGATTTCCGAGTGGGATCTTTCGTATACTCGTCTCTCGACCGCCTGCCTTGGCTAATGGCCCTGGTTGAACGGAGCCGTTGTTCGTCCTCTGCTGAGGGCCGCAGTAAAGCCCCATCATCAGGACGATGCCGGGTTATTGGCGCAGATACAGGAAGAACATCGTCTGCAGGCTTCATGACGAACATGAGAGGTTCGTCCTGTTCGTCCTCGTTGTCATCAAAGTTCCAGAACTGTTTCTCCGCCTCCCACCATTCGACCACGCGGCTGAGGCTTGCCACGGCGAGGAGTACTTGCACATACCAGTTACGTCCGTGCCAATCTGGGTGGTCGTCCCATGCCCTTCCGATTGTCTGGACACGTTGGACAAGTGATTCACATATCTTTGGCTGTGCCGTGAGTTGCGCCGTGGACATCTCTGTCACATCCGTGGCAACGCCTATAAGTTCATACAATGCAGTCATGATGGGGTCGATGGGGTCATCGACAAGGATGCGCGAAGATCGTCGATTTATGGAAACGGGTTGTGGAGCTGCATCAGAAAAGTTGCACTGCGCTGTGGTAGGGGGCAGGGGTGAACGAGATCGGGAAGTTGAACGGGAGCTTTGGGTGGACATGGTAGCGTGGACTGGTATCTGGATTGTGCGAGAAAGGCGGCGAGAAGATAAGCTTTGACTTGGCCAAACGACCGGGTGTATAGCATTGGAGTGTCTGCGGGGACTAGTGGTGATAGATAGTGAACTGCTGGGGATGATGGGGCTCGGCCCTGCGCTAGATGGGGGAGTAGAATGAAGTGTGTTCTGTCTGCGCAGAGAAGATGTGTATGAAGTGGAGGCGGACGCTGCAAAGAGGCCGGGGAATGAGGCCCGATGAGTTAGAACGGGGAGGATGTGACTGGCTTCCTTGGAGGACGCACGTTGTCGGGAGTGCCGGTACTCTGGTTCAAGTTCGTAGCCACTATCAGAGTAATCGTCTGCCTGGGAAGCGGGACGGGGATCCAGAGAGTGGGCAAGGAACTGGTCGAGCAGTTGGTCCGAGTCGTCGTACTGGGAGTCACGGTCGACATCCCGGTCACGATCACGATACTCGCGGTCGATGTCGCGGTCCTGCTCACCCTCACGGAGCCTCTCCTCGAAAAAAGTGGTGATATTGTTGATCACACGGCGAAGCTCCTTGTCACAGTCGGCCTTTGCAGTCTTGAGGCGTCGGGTGACGTGTCTCCTGACGAAAGGCATGGAGACCGTATTCGACATGGATGCATTGGTAGAGGTGGAGGGATTGGACTGAATGGGTGGGCTGGAGATGAGGCTTTCGGAGGCAGACACGAGCTGAGTCGAGTGAGGACGAGTAATGCCAGACGAGTCGGACATGGAGGCCAACGATGGCTGGGGAGAGGGGGGGGAGAGGGGGCTCGCACCGACCAGAGGACAATCAGAGAGACAAAGCAGGGTCGTCGTGCATCAGGAAGTCGGCGAGGAGGAAAATAACTACTACGCCAGTACTCCTACATACATAATATTCCTTATATAATCAGTGTATATACTTCCTAGTAACTCCCATGTTACTCTCCCGCGTCTTCGCGCGACGGTCGACGCCATGGCAGATCACCGCAAGGCGCTTCGTGTCGGACTATTCCTCGGTCCAGCAGGATCACAACGCACTCTCAAAAATCATGCATGAGGAGGCTGACAAGGCCGAGGCCCAAGGTAACACCTTTCCTCACCACGCTCATTAAAACTGACTTTGTGCAGCAACAGCCGCTGATACCTCCATCTCTTGGCAGCAACAGCAGGGTGCTCGAAGGGCATTTGCTGCTGGTCTGGTGAGCTTCTCAACATCTTCTGTCGTTGAAATGTCTAAGAGCAGAACACAGTTCATCCGTCCGCACTACTGGTCCCACGAACATCGTTTCGAGAAACGCAAGCACCGTGTAACGCTCTCACCTGTGGGCCCGGGGAAGCACGAAGCCCGTGAACGAGACGCCCTGCGCCATTTTGGTATCGATCCCGTGTACGAGACTAGCAACACCACCTTGTTGGCATCATTCATGTCAGAGATGGGTAAAATCAAGAGCCGTGTTGAGACTGGGGTCACAATGAAAACACAACGCCGCATCGGCAAAGCCATTCGCCGCGCAAAGATGATGGGCATTCTACCTCAGTTGAGCAATCCCAGGCTAGGACCTCGTCCATTGTAGGCCCGTCGGTTTAGATAACGGTTTTCTCCGTCATCTATTTCCTAATACCAGTCCCATTGCGCTCCGCTGGCATCATCAAACCTTATTGAAAATACCCCGTCAGGTAAAATTCTCAAGCACACTAGCGGCATCACAATTGCACGCGTGCATAGACATCGTCCGAAGTCACTTGATCAAAGGGACAAATCTTGACCATACTGGATTGCAACTCGTGTCCTAAGGTACCAGATTACGGTGGGATCGTGACGAGACATGGTCCGCATGGATCAGAACCGTGGAAGCATGCTCTATATTTCTGCCAGTAACATCGTACCCAAATTCTGTACCACTTGGTCCCCAATTGCTTTTTCGACCGTTTCTTCCAAGTGCCGTTTTGGATCTTGCTTGCCCACATGACGTGTCTTGAGCTTCTCCGGTGATAGCGTGGACTCCTCCTGCACAGATTTGTTATACGCCTCGGATAGCGTCAGCATTTTCTGAAACACCCATCATATCAGCATAAATACGTGTGCAGAACCAGTGAGGAGAACCTTGATGTCAGCCTCATTACTCTGTTTGTGTGAACAGAAGTCGCGCAGCTTCAAACCCTCCGTCCAGTTCCTCTTGTGTAAGTTCATCAACATCGATTGTTCTAATTCTGTCTTGCGGTAATTCACTGCAATGGAGTAATAGTGGCGGTTCAACCCATGAACCAACGCCTGGATCGAAGGTTTGTTGATGTGCCCAATGTTTGATGTGGTTTGTCGTGGTTCGCGCCCAGCGAGAACAGCCTGAGGGTTAATAAGACGGAATGCGTCAATGACAACCTTTCCTTTCACGGATTGGATTGGATCGATAACCACGGCCACGCAACGGCTTTGCATCTGCTCAAATGACTGGAGGTGGGATTGTGAGATAGTGCATATAACGTTAGACGGAGCGTGCACCTGCTGCGTGTTGATGTCCACACTCGATAGCCAGCACCCAAACCCTGGATGTGAATGATACCACCCGACCACCATCTCAGGCCTACCGCGTGTCAGTAACAGGTCTGCTTGGCATGAGTAGAACTCACCGGCCGGTTTGTTTCAGCATGTCGACCATCTTGGTTTGAAAAACATGGTCTACGGATTCCACAGTGACTGTAGTACCGGACTGTGGCATGGCGAATACGTCGACCACTTGCACTGTATACTCGTCGACGAATTCACCAAGCATGAGGCCCATAACCTCCATCGGGACGCCTGCGCGTCCATGCTTCAACATCTGTGAGCGAATGAGGGAACTGCACGGCATGTAGGGTGCATTCTACGTGCCTTCAAGAGAGCCAGTGAAGAGATGTGAATGACTTCGCCGCTGCCAGACACGTATGAATGGTCTGCTGCTGGATGCCCGATGGCACTCACTTGTCTGGCACGGTGGTGACAGCGGGTGCCCTCATGCTGGCCCTGATCTGATTTCCGATGATACTTCCCAAGTCTTCCATGGTTGCGAGAGCTGGACGACCTCCCCCGCTGACGCGTCTTGTGGATTGGCGAGAAACATGTGCAAATACATACATTACAGCGACACCAACTTGCATACAAAAAGCCTAACTGGTGGACGGACTGGCACGATGCCCACCAGCGAATTGTCTGACGCACTCAACCCTTACTACGCCCAGTCAAGATCAAGATCTGGCCAGCATGCGCACAACACAAGTCAGCTCCCCCCAGCATCACACCAGCCTGCTTCACAGCACACTCCTCATCGCGCGCAATCCGACTTCGCCATGGTTGGGCCTGCGAGAGCTCCCGAGACACCGTGAGCACCAGAATATCTCCGTACTCGGCCTCTTGTGACTCAGTGCTACTTGGTAGCGGTTCGAGGCCCCAAAATCAGACGAACCGTGTCACCGCTGTTCAGGAACTTCTGCGCTTCCTTGCCTCCACCAGAGAAGCTTGTGAGATTGAGAGGAGACGGAGACTTACATGGGAACGCGAAATGGAGGCTAAGCATGCGCTTCAGAAAACGGAAATGGAGCGTCGCATCTTTGAGCTTCAGCAAGAAGTCACTTCGTTGAGATCGTGCTTACCATCCTACCATCCTACCCCACTGGGTGGTGGCTCTCCAACCGGTACTTCTGATTTACAAGCTTTGCACCCTCCAGCTCTCTTCCAGCAACCGACTCCGACCGCTGGACGTCCCACGGTAGAGCCAGTCCCCTTTCATGCACTCCCCACACCGGAGGTGGCAGAGCCACCAGGTTCTCCCTCATTTCATTCATCACCTTCATTCCCTTCTACACGACTTATCCCTGTCGACCCCTCCTCTTGCCAAGGTCAGAGCCCCTCGGGAAGGAAATCGGCTACCCTGTCCGAGAGCGACGGGGAGAACAGCGACCCCAGTTCCGGCTTTCCGTCGCACCGTCTCCGACGCAGGAACCACCACGACAATCGCTGTCTTACCATCCAGGTACGTTTCTCGTAGAGCTACTCCCGTGGCGCCAGTTAAACCGACGCACCGACGAAGCATGCAATGCGCAACCACCTATTACGTGTTATGCAACTGGACAATGACAAACAACTTCCAGATAGTTGTGTAGAAGGTAACCCTCTCGGTCCCGATGAGCCGGTGCGCTTCGTATGGGACAAGACACCGAAACAGTCGGTGCACAATAGTCGCATGAAGGAACGGGTCCTCAAGGACCTTAAAGCAAACCGGCGGCTATACAGGCATGTCCCAGACAAGGAATTCGGAAAGAAGTCTTTGGAATCTGCCTTTGACCAAGCCTTCGTTACTCTGAGACAGAAGTTCAAAGCGCAGAGGGATGCGTCAGTTGCCAAGAACTACAAGCAACGCGAAGAAATAAAGGCTATGCGCGCTCGGAGGTTGAGCCGACGTAAAGTAGTAAGCGGTAACCCCCATTCATGTATGATTGGCTAAAACTGCTGTCTAGAAGCTAGGAAAACGATCTGAGGCAAGGAGTCGGATGCAAGTTTTCGAGCACATCACCTTCGATGGAGCGTTGCAACTGGAGTGCATGTCTTCGGAGGAGTCCGAAGTCGAAGAAGATCCCACTAGCCAAGCACGCACTGTCGTGTTACGCATTCGGGGTTGTCAATGGCGTAGCCTTCGCCTACAGCATTTTTTTGACGTACTTGACAAAGACGAAAGGGAGGCCAATGCGCAGAAACCTCGACGGGGTGTAGGTCGGAAGGAACGATACCGTGGCCCTGCGAAGGAAGGTATTTTACTCCCGCCGAAAGGCGTTGCCAGCTGGATGATCAGCAAGCAGTGGATAGCCATGGTCCAAGAGTCTCATTCAGAGGTGCATGGTATGTTGAAGGATGTCATCATGGACACCGATGGCTTCGACTGGAGCCAAGTTCCTCTTATGTCAGTCGAGAGCGACGACGAAGGATGGATGGAACCTCCCTTAGTGGAATACAACGTACAGATGCCTTCTACTAGTTTTTCCCTTCAGAACGCCCTTTCGGTGTCATGATTTTTTACTTGCACACCTGAAATTTGAACTACGCCTCAATTTAATGACCTACGCTCGTTGTTCGACGGACTAATATATTTGGACGTAACGGGTCTGCCCTGGCACTGCGGGGGACTTTGTCAATGCCAATGCTTTCTCACGCGGACCTGTGTCCACCCAGCCACGCACATCCACCAACAGGCGACGATGCTCCCTCACGTCTAAGTCAAAGGTAGCCCGACAATCCTTCTTCGTTACTTCCCTTCCGTCGTAATATCCATGCACATCTTCAAACCAAATCACGTGTTCCTTATTGGAGCGTGCTATCCCACTTCCTCTGCTCTCCTCGCCGCAGGTCCTGACTACCGTCCAAACTCCCAGGAGTTGTCTCGCCTCACGTACTATGTTGCGAACCACCCAGGAAAGATCCATAAAGTAGGCAGTGAGCTCGAAAAACGTGTCAAGGCAGACTGCACCAAGGCAGCAGCCAGCAATTCACGTGCCCGAGCGTACGTCTCCGTTCGATGTCTATCGTGCATAGGACTGAGCATTTCACCTAGATCCCTGCTCATAACCCTTGCCATTCTACGAACGCTGGCAGTAGAATGTCGCCACGACATTTCGCTTTTATCACCTTCCTTGGTCTCGTGCCTAAGAATAACTCTTGATTCCGTATCGTCTGACCTGGACGTATGTGCGCGGGCAGCAAGTGTAGTACGTACCATACTCGGGATCGACCATAGACATGCTGAAACTTTGTCAGTTTACCGCATGGTGCACTTACACTGATGGACACGTCATTGGCGTCGATGCTAGTCTGACCCAAAAGTATTTGATCATAATCAAGCACTTCTCCGCACAATGCAGCGCAGAGCGGAAATCCTTGGGTCACGGGATTAGGAATCGGTTAGTACTCGAAGTTTCAGATGAGCAGTTAATGGTAACTTTGGACCAGTGCTCAGCTCGTGGGCTTGGCTGCTATCACCGGAGTAGTGAATTCGGAAGCACTCTATGCTTCTTCCACCCAGTTTAAGCCGCAGGTTTCATCGGTTATCGGTGCTCTTCTATTCCATGTCATCCACGCCGATGCGAAAATCCTTGACGACTGGTGAGTGGAAGAGTCGTTAGATATTTTGACGACTTACCCCTCAAAAGTATGCAAGCTGCAAAGGAGAATACAAACTCTCTCTACTTGGCAGAATTCCGCACGCGTCCGCTCAGCGAAAGAAGAGCAGCTTCCATTCATGCCCATATCAACGGAGATACCGAACCATCGTCGGCCGAGGTCTTGACTACATCAATTCGTCCCCTATCACAGTTATTCAAGCATTCGAATGCTTCGCAAGTAGCCTCTCTCATACAGGCTGCACTTGAAAACCTGGAAGCCATGCAACTCTGGACTAAAACAGATCGGTGCCGATGGTTTATCCAGAGAGCATGCGAGTGGACTCAGTATCAATATCGATATGCTATTCCGTCTAGACTTGTCGAGCGGTTGCTTGACATGCCCGACATGTCTATCTCCACAAATCAGCAGAAGACATTGATAGGCATGCTCACAACGGTCTTCACCTCTCCCATTCCTTTGGTCAACCTTTCCACATCAGACATAGTGTCAAATTTGATCACGCTGGTCCTCCGAAGGGTTGTTGTCAATCCAAGGGATGTCCTACTTTCATTGTTGGTGGAGAGTATCGCTTCGCTTGGGGCCCATGTGTACTATTCCGACCAGATACA
>Ga0307516_10009312_pt1 | contig 10971 bp, 12 predicted proteins | sample 19_EM_MG_FD_203310 | JGI IMG/M metagenome (GOLD analysis project Ga0307516, IMG submission 203310) | Populus trichocarpa ectomycorrhiza microbial communities from riparian zone in the Pacific Northwest, United States - 19_EM | ecosystem: Host-associated > Plants > Roots > Unclassified | place...
AGTCTGCTAGTGGTCCAATGGACCCATCTGTGGGGGACGTGCAGCCATGCCAGATGCACAACCGCCGATGCCGATGCAGCGCACACTACAAACACCGCAGGTGCCAACAAAGTCAACCTCCTAGAACCGAAGTCAAATCCTTTTTCTCCGAGACTCGATCTTCAGCCTTCGTCAGATGTTCGTGCATTGGCCATTGAAAGATGCGACATACCGTGGTAGAATCAATCTTCCCAGTTCACCCAATCCACGGCTAGATCTCTGCACAGTAAAAGAATAAGTCAGAATCAAGAGAGGGGAGATCGTACCTTGACCATGTCTGTACTGCTGGCCTGTTTTTCATCTGCAGCACTATCGACCACCATGTGGTTGTCTTTATCCCTCTTAGATCCAACCCTTCCAGTTACAACACCAGTGTCAATACTCATTGCCTCATCCTCGTCCACCACCTGGAGCCTGTCCGTATCAACCTCCGAGCGTCCATCCTGTGTTCGCTCTCACCTTGTCTATCAACTCTGCCTTCCTTGTATCATTCACTATCCTTTATGCTACGTTCGTTTGGGGAGCGCGACGACACGTCTTCCAAAGATCGGAAAGCGCTCACCTTCGTTTCATGTATGTATATTTTTAGGAAGCGGAAACAACCGATATTCCCTGAACTCTGAGATGGGCAGCATGGGTCATTGCTGACCTGCAGGCGTCAGTACGCGCGCACCGCAGAAAGTCTGACTCTTGCAGACCTGAGATGGGAAGACCCTTCTCGTAAAATGAACACTTTTCTGCCCTTCGTTGCATTTCGACAAAGGAACGTGCTGCAAATGACAATCGAAAGATTTACAAAGAAATTCGAAAAGAAAGCATGCCTCCTGCTGTCTTTGTCGGTGTTGGATTCCCGGCTTCTGGCATATACCACGTTGGGCGACTGGCTTCTGGGGTCCAACTTGGACAATCTGGGTGAGTAGTGAATATAGTTGAATTGAACATTAGTGAAACGGCACACGAAAAGCATCATAGCGGGTGTCAAAAAAACGTACCGTAACTCACATTTTCCGGTTGAAGTGACGATGTAAACTAGGTGATAAAGAGGGTGATACTATATTTGGACAAACACATGTATGTAGTTACGATAAGATGTCGGGCATAGTTGTTTACCTAGCAACTCTGAATGCTGAACCTCTCATTCACAAACATTGCCTTTTCTTCATCCTACCCTGGTCAGTGATCATAGTTTTTCGGGTTACCCAGGATGGCTCTCCATTGTCTGACAACTTTAAGCAGTACCCAGATAGTACCGGATGATGGGCATCTGCGTCGACGCTAGTCCACTGGCTTCCGGACCACATCCAGATTTGGTATGTGTCCTGAGTCTGACTGTAGTGGACGTACAGATCTGCAACTTTCAGCCGATACTCATATGCTTGAGGCATCTCCAGTGGAGAGTCGAACAGTTGGGCACCAGCTGACTTGTAGTAAGTAGTGCATTCCTCCTGAGTCCTAATGGCCTTCCGCATGCACTTCAATGGTAAGGAAACCCCTCCCTCTCAGGTACCTGCACTGGGTACAGTGACACCAGTGGGTGTATGGGTAGTCACAGAAACTTGTGCAAGCGAAGTCACAGAGGTTTTTGAAAGGTCCCGAGTAACCACGTCATCCCAACGGTTCATCAGGGGTGTGGACGCTGGACCGTTTGATGTATTCATGTCGCGCGAATCTGTTGATAGCGTAGGGGTAGCACAGTCCAAAGACGCAGATTCTACCGGAGGTGAGCGGGCAATAGCAGGACATTGAGTTGAAGAAACTGGACTCCTCAGGACCATCGTTGCTGGAAATGCAGAGGAAGCAACTGACATGTGCACTTCGGGACCACTAGTTCGGCTTTGCCCAACATCCTCTTGGATCGGCTCCGATCAGACAGCATTTGAGGTGCCAGGCATAGAACCATCAACTATCATGGCATTCTCAGTAGAACGTGCACATAGTGACACCGCGGAGAATTGAGATATTTCAGCGGCTGCAGGGTTGTCGGCGCCACCTGAGCGGTCAGCAGTATTCGCTAGTGAAGTGATAGGGGAAGGGGAAGGGGGGGCTTGCATGATTGAAGGAGTGTGGGTGTCGTGAGTGACGCTATGGGAGTAGCATATTGCTGCGCTATTTGATTGATTTCGGCGGCCATCAGGGGAGGCTCTGGAGGCTGGTGATAGGAGGGGAGATGGCGGAGTCGATGAAATCGACATCCGAACGTCAGTCGCTGCTGGCTTTGTAGAGGGGGAAGCCATGTCACTGCTTTCAGTCATCTGGAGAGCAGCGGGAGGCCTAGGATTGTCGACCACCGTGGAACTGCCAGTAGAGCTACCGGATGACAATATCATGGAGGATTTGGTCATTTCAGCAGGTGTGCAGTCGACAGCAGCATCTGCACAGACGATAGTACTGGCTAATGAAGAGACCTGCGAACCAGACGGTTCAGTGTTCGCTCTGACCTGGTGATCCCCCGAAGAAAACGGCAAGCACCCCTGGGCTTGATTCTTGACTCTGACATGTTTCAACCTATCATTTATGGTCAGGTTGACCACATACCCGGTGAGGCCAAAAAATTTAACATACTGTGCGCGTGGCTGAAATTGTTCGCCAATCAAACATCGGGCTGGCCCTGTGTGATGGTAAATAGTTTGAGATCCGAGAAAATAGCTGGACAGAAAAGTGAATAAGAGAATGGCTGACAGCAGACTGGAAACAGACTTTGCAATGCTTGGCCAGGAAAGATGTGGCTTACAGCGTTGGCGGCGGTCAGGGAAGGCTTGGCGTAGGATAGGTATATCCTGTCAAATATCAAGATAAGCCGAGTTTCGGCATTGCAACACTGGATCTGATATCAGATTCAAGAGGAATTCCGAAGGGAACGGAAGGATTCGCAAAGAACGTGCAAGGAATAGTGGGCTCCGATAACATCGTACTGTGCAACAGAAAGCGTTGAGGAGGGCAGAAGCAAAGCTTAACTAGGAATAATATTCTCGACTACTGGGCAATGCGCTTTTCAACGGTACAGCTTCCGGTCTGCTTGCGATGGGTGTAGAGGACAAAGAACTTCCTGCTGTTTACAAATGTTATGTTATATCCAACAAATCTAATTTTGGGGGAAAGTCAAATTTACTATAACTTTTCGCCACAAAATGTTAACATACATGTGTGGAGCTTTCTGTCCTCTTCCCTCTCTTACTTTAAGACCACGTATCGTGGTATGATGACAATAACATATCTACAACTATTATAATGATAGTGGTGGCGGCTGTGTGCTCCTTCTTCACAGGACCGTATTTGTCATCTTGCATTTGCCCTACTGCAAATGAGTCGAGCGGGCATGCAGACGTGCCAAGTATTGTGGAAAGTGAAGATAGCTGAAACGTGTTGAGGAACACCAGAACATGGTACAAGATGAGACTGAAGACACAATAGTCACCTGTTGGGCTTAAGATCAAACCACCCGAACTTACTGATCGACAGGGTTGTGCCGTGGAATGTGCTCGTCGGTCCTAGTGCGATCCTAGGAAGTGCAGGTCGAATGATGTCTTTGGACGAGAAACACATGCGAAAGGGTCGAGAGCGATGGTAACCAGACGTCGAAAGCGAGGCAATGCGTGGTATTGATGGTGAATGGAGAGGATTCAACCTGCAAAGCATCCTTGCTAGGTTGTCGGACGTCAACTTGGACATGGAAGACTCAAAGTCGAGTCTATGGGTCTTTGTTGGGATTGTTGCGCATGGTAGTGGTAATGATGACTAGCCACACACCTGTAGTGTGAGGGTAGCAATATCTGTGTGTTGTGAGAACATATCATAGCCATTGCGTGTTGTGGACGGTGCTAGTGATGCGAAGTCGTCGTCCAAAGTTGAGGTTGAGGTCGTTGTTGTCATTATTGAGTTGGGTATGTGGTGGATAGCGTGCGATGGCAAGAAAGAAGTTTGGAATTCTTACCATAATACCAGTAGATGATCTGTATGCTTGCGTTCCCGTTGCATACCCGCAGCCTCAAGTATGGGTTTGGGTGCTAAATTGTGCGAGTGGGTCAAATCCAAAATCTGAAAATAACTAGCCTACTAACCAGAATAATAGCGCCATCGAGACGGCAGGCACCTTGTTTAACAGAGCACGCCTGTAAAAAATGTATCTGTTAACATGCTCAGCATGTTCTAATCCAGCAAGGATATTTTCCTACAGACGTGCAGAGCTATAATAGTAGAGAGGGAAAGACTACAGACAGTGTCTTGTTTGTCGTTGGTAGTAGAGAAGATAACTAAAGAGTCGTTTCAAGATAATACAGAGCCGGATAATCCGTTACAGTTTAACTCACAATGGAGGCCCCAATTAGCTAGCGACAAGCACAGTAATCACATTTCTATTGAGCAAGATGAGCACTGTCTGTCGGAGAGTGACCAAGGCAAAAAGACTCACAAGGACACCAAATGCAAGTTCAGCCACATCTTAGCATCATCAGTAAGGACCTGCGGTGCTCTCTAGCCCCGCTTTACTCAGTCGCTGAATGGGCTATAGCATTGCCTCGTCCACAGTCTGAGCACGCTGTACATGATGCCAGCATCCTTCTGCATTCGTGACTTCCATATCTTGTCCTACGACGAGCCCAATGCTACCATCTTTCTCGATGGAGAGTATAGGTGGCAGACTTTCAAGGGGCACACAGTGGTCTTGTCCCTGGCTTTGCTCTTCATTATCTGCACCTATCCCTATCCCACTTGGCCACCTTCGAGTTCACAAACCTCGAATTCCATGAGTTCCGAGACAGATCTGATGTTGGGGGAGACACGGCGGCAGTGACCGATAACAAACGCGTATGCGTGTGGCCAGTGGTGGGCGTGGATGGGGTAGGCCATGACTGTTGCAATGCTGTGGGAGTGCCTAGCTTTGCAATGGATGTAAGTTGCTGCGGTGTATAACGCAGCTTCATCTGTTGAGGGAGTATGCGTTGGTCTTGGTGGTAAAACAAGGAAGGCACGGAAAAGACACCCAGGATCCGGCATACAAGGTGTGGATAGTCGCGGATATGGTTGTCCTCAACCGTATTCCGCAAGGGCATAAAGGCATACCGCTTAAACTGGTGACCCAGAGCAAGCTCATAGTGGTCCACATCGCATTCGATAACGATGTTAAGCATACGACAGATCAAATTCAGCCATATGCGTGGGGAGGTTAAGGTCGGGAAAGCCTGGAAGGATTGTGCAGACGCGAAATGTAGGGGATTCTTCTGAGAGGTCGGATTCAGTCGAGGGACGTTAAGTGTATCTGGTGTGCGGGGAGAGTGAGTGAATACTACGGTTACTTACTGGCTTGAGAGGATGCATCCAAAAGGGGAATATGAATATGTAAACGTTTCTATTGCTCATGCTCTTTCAAAAGTTGGTTGTCACTATTAAATGGGCGATAAACTTTGTTTATAGTAGGCTAATGGGTCCAGTGAGGACGTGATACATGGGATCGAACCCTTGGTTTCCAAGTAAGGGAACTCGAACCTTCAAGTTTAACAGTGGACGGTCTACCAACCAATTCCCGTGTTACAAACAACTACTGCATCCTCTTTGTCGCTGATTATCTGTTTCCATGTAGTCTGATTGGATTGGTGAGCCTCGGCCCTCCTTTCAATCCACACTGCGTTGTGTTTTCACGGATCCTTTGTCACAGATCAAAGGAGGATGTTCAAAGCAATGTGTGTCTACCAAACTGCAAGTTTCATCTATAAAATCTGCCATGCCAAGTAGTTGAGAGCGCATTTTCAATCCCTCAGGTATACTAATATTCTTCTGCTATTCCTTCCTTCTACGCTTTCTGGTAAAGCGATGTTAGAGTGCCTTGCTCCTTCCACGTTCATTGCTAATCGTCCCCTCCATCTTGGAATTGTCCTCGAGCATGATGTTGGGTCTATCATTTGTTACGGTGAAACATGGATGGCTTACCTTGAATTTGACAGGACATACCCATACTACGCCAAACATTCCCCGTCCGTCGCCAATGCTCAAGGCCACATCTTTGCCCCCCGAGCGGTGCAAAGTGAGCGTTCGAGCAACTCGTGATACTGTCGCTGATACACCTCTCCAGCTATTTTATCAGACCTAGAACGATCCACCACAACCCTGGGCTGTCCAAGTGCTTGATCGACGAACAACGCTCGCCATCTTCTCAGTATGTTATTATGAAGTGTTTCCATCCCACAGATGATAGTGACAAAGATGCCAGGAAGCAACATGTCGGATTCAAGAATCAAGCTCGTACATGTCCCCCGTCTCCATCTGATGGCCGCCAAAATGAATCAAGTAACTCAGCAACATGCCACCCTTGTGAGGCTACTCATGGCACCGACGCACCTCCTCCGATCATACAAGCACCCCCTCCCTCCATCACCTCGCTGGCGAGTGTTACTGTCTGAGGAGGTGGCACTGTCAACTCTACAACCGCTGAAACATCTCAATCGCCCGCGGTGTCACTATGTACACGCTCTACTGAGAATGCCATGGCAGTCGATGGTCCTGTGCCTGGCACCTCAAATGCTGTTCAATTGGAGCCAATCCAAGAGGATACTGATCAAGGTCGAACTGGTGGTCCCTCAGTTTCTTTGACTGGGCACCCTGCTAATATCCACCCATCCTCGGCATTCTTATCGTGTCCCACTGCGCTGGGAAGCTCACAAGCCCTGACTGCAAAATCTGTGCCTTCGCACCATGCTACGCCTCTGTCAACAGATTCGCACGTGGATATATCGAACAGTCCAGCATCCACACCCCCAATGGACTGTCGGGATGAGGTGATTACTTTGGACCTTTCAAAAGCCCCCGCGACACAAGTTTCCGTGACTACCAATACACCCACTGGTGTCGCTGTACCCAGTGCAGGTACCCGAGAGGAAGGAGCTTCCTTACCATTGAAGCGCATGCGGAAGGCCATTAGGAAACGGGAGGAATGCACTACCTACTACAAGTCAGCTGGTGCCCAACCATTTGACTCTCCATCGGAGATGCCTCAAGCATATGAGTATCGGCTGAAAGTTGCAGATCTGTACGTCCACTACAGTCAGACTCAGGACACATACCAAACCTGGATGTGGTCCGGAAGCCAGTGGACTAGCGTCGGCGAAGACGCCCATCATCCGGTACTATCTGGGTACCACTTAAAGTTGTCAGACAATGGGGAACCGTCCTGGGTAACCCGAAAAACTATGATCACTGACCAGGGTAGGATGAAGAAAAGGCAATGTTTGTGAATGAGAGGTACGGCATTTAGAACTGCTAGGTAAATAATTGTGTCCTACCATCTCATCATAACTACATACATTACATAATGTGGCGTGTTTGCCCAAATATATCACCCTCTTTATCATATCTCGTTTACATGCTCTCTGTATTCAAATATTCACCACTCGCCTAGATTATGTTCGCCGTTTATAATGTCCAAGGTCCCCAGAAGCCAACGGCCCAATGTGATATAGTAGTCAGAAGCCAGGAATCTTCTCCAAACCGAGTGGCGTCGTCCGGCTTTCCTTGTGAGGCTAACATCGACAACGACAGCAGTAGGGTTGAGCGCGGGTTAACCCGTGAGTGAAATATGGCACAGCACTTTCTTTTCGAAATTTTCGATTGTCATTTGCAGCACGTTCCTCTGTCGAAATGCAATGAAGGCCAGAAAAGCATTCATTTTTGCGAGAAGGGTCTTCCCATCGCAGGTCTGCAAGAGCCAGACTCTCTACGGTGCACGCGTACTACTGACGGCCTGTAAGCCAGCGACAACCCACACTACATCTCATCGTAACTATATTTGCATAAATAAATATGACATCCGCCCAACTGTATTCACCGTGCCAATGAGCCGCTGGAGGACGTGGATGGCGTTGGAGATGGAGGGGGAGGCGTTGGAGAATGATGCTGCTGGTGTGATGACAATGCGGGGCATTACTATACTCAGATCATACAAGACCAGGAAAATACCTTGTTGTAAATACTATCGACACTGATACGTTTCTCCGTATCCAGGCAATGCACAAGGCAGCTGGACACTATTACATAAGGGGCAAGATGTTTGCAATGAGGGACCATCATCATCAGAAAATCGCAGCCCATTGACCACCCAGCCGGCCGGTGGCATACACATCATTACAGGCACCTGGTGTGTGATCATCACCGTCATCCGACCAACCTTGGCATGCTGCAGTGTCTCCAGCACAACAGCCTAATTTGCTCCATCCAGCGCAGTGTGCACTCATCCAGGACAAGCACCGTCGACGGCCGCGAGAACACACGTGCAATCTGGACCTGCTGCGCCTGGCCACCGGACAGAAGCGACCCATTCTCCCCCACGGCTGTGTCATACCCTTGCAGCAGGCCCAGCACGAACTCATGTACATTGGCTGCATGCAGCACGCTCAACATCCACGTCCGATATCGATACTGCTCCATACATAATGTTCTCCCGGACACTTCCATCAAACAGATTCGGCTGTTGGCTGACGACCGAAACGTGCTCCCGAAGATGGTGGACATCTGTTCTGCGCAATTTGATCCCACCAAGGGTGATCGTGCCCGACGTGGGCTTGTACAAACGCTGCAGTAGTGCAGCGACTGTTGACTTGCCACAACCCGATGTTCCGACGAGTGCAACGCACTTGCCCTCTTGTACTGACATGCTCAGTCCGCGCATCACGGGCTCATTGATGCGAGTAGGGTAAGCGAAAATGACATTTTTGAGGACGACGTCACCACCAAGTGGGGAGGGCTGCAGCATTTCTTGCCTCGCTTGTCTCATCGGTGCACAGCTGAACGAGGGAATACAGGTCCATCGTAGCCTGGACAGATGACAGACTTGGCGATCTTGTGCATGAAGGCCATAAGCTGGCTGCCAATCGTAACAGTGAACACTACGAGGTTAACGACCTGGACCATCTGGAGGTGCGTGTACGTCCCACGAGCAATAAGTACCGCGCTGACATAGAAGAGAAGGGCCGATACAATGCCGTATGTACACCCCCTTGACAAATGCACCTCGGATGCCAGTCGCAAGACATGCCGAAGTAGCACGATCGAACTGTTGCTGCAAAACGAACTCGAGCGACATCGCATGAATACTGCGCACGTTCAAAATCGACTCCTAATACACCCTCGCTCCCTCCCACGAGCCCCGTCTGCAGGCCCATCACGGCCGCAAACACCGGCCCGATCGCAACGCCAAAGAGTGGGCTGCCAACCCCACACCATCGCCCACAAAAACCTGAGCCCCATCATCGCAAGCACAACAACATACGGACCCAACATGACAGCGACGAGAGTGGGTGCGTCATCCGCGTCCTTGACGAGTGTTTGTGCAAGTGCGGGAGCATTGAACCATCTCTTGTCCTGTCAAAGCATGCGTGCATACGCCATGTCCCACAGACGCGGTCTGCACGCTCACGCTCCTCCTGGTTGGCCGGGATATCTGCAATGTCTTCATACACTAGCAGGATGCTCGTCCTAGACTGGGCATCATTGTCGAGATCGAGCTCGGCACTGATTTCACGAACCATTCCCTCCCATACACCTTTTGCATACTCCAAATTGCCCCTGAAACCTTGCTCAGCAATGCATCCCGTATATATACGAAGTCGCTCCGGCCTACACTAGAGAGGTCACAGTGCGTGATCACAATCGTGGTTTGGCGAGAAGGGCAGTAGTTGTGAGAAGGCGAGTTGCTGGATCGAGCGCAGACATTGATTCATTGAGAATGAGAACTTCGGGATCATGGATTCAGGCACGGACAAGTGCGAGTCGTTGGCGCATTCCCTGCTTAGTGTAACACCACCATCCTGCTCCTCGGCCCCACCACTGCCAGCAAGGACATTCTCATAGCCCGTATCGAGGCCATTCACCCACCCCTCGAGCGTTGCAATCCGACAAGCCTCGCGTACTTCCTCTCGTGATACATCCTCAACACGTCGACCGCTCCCGACAATGCCAAGCGCAACGTTCCAGTGTGCACTTCCTCGAAAAACTTGTGCACCCTGGCCCGCAGCATATCCAGGTCAGGTTGAGGTATTGTATGCCTTGCTCATTGAGGAGCAGATTTCCGTTGCCTTCATTGGGCGGAGCGTACTGCCCAAGAAGGAGAGCACCTATGGTGGATTTACTGCATCCCGATGGGCCGACGACGCATGTCGTTTCACGGGCGGGGAGATACATGTCGACGCCGCTTAGGACAGGCATGTCAGGGCGAGGAGATTAGTAGTAAGGCAAAAGTCACCCGTGAAACGGGGTAGTGTGATTCGCCGCAGAATCTGGGATTTATGAGGTTTAGGGCTTGAGACCTCAGAGTCATCGTGTGTGGATGACACTGTGTGGGGGAGTCGAGGACGCGATGAGAAATGCGAATGAGAGGCATCCTGCACACCAGGTGCGGGGGACGTATCATCAGCGCCCATACATCGATCAAACCATTAGCATCTGCATATGTATGACGGCACAGTAGACCTGTCGAGTTCGACTACGTTGCCATATCCAGAGGCTGCTGGTCATGCTACTCATGACGAGTGCGGCGAAACCGAGGGCAACAAGTTCAATAGCTGCAAGGCCGACACCATGGAGAAGGTCGTCTGTCAGGATCGGTTCTCCTCAACGATCTTACTAGGAGGTCCAGGGATGCAGGGGACTAATGAGGAGGTAAGTCCAGACACTAGTAGGTGCTAGTTAGTGTGGACAGTCAAGTCCGGGTCATACGAATGAAGTCCGGGCACTAGAGAAGCACTGGGAGTAAGTCCGGGTTTTTGCGGAGTAAGTCCGGACCGCGGGAAAGTGGTCCGGAGTTGATCACAGCTTGTCCGGACGAAGGACATCCCAGAGGTGGGATAAGTCCTAAGGGGTCTAGCGTCGAGTCTGGGACAGAGTTGGCTTTTGCCCTTGTGCGAGTAGGAGACTTGCTAGGATCGGACATAGGACCAAGGGGACGAGATA
>Ga0307516_10009313_pt1 | contig 10970 bp, 7 predicted proteins | sample 19_EM_MG_FD_203310 | JGI IMG/M metagenome (GOLD analysis project Ga0307516, IMG submission 203310) | Populus trichocarpa ectomycorrhiza microbial communities from riparian zone in the Pacific Northwest, United States - 19_EM | ecosystem: Host-associated > Plants > Roots > Unclassified | place...
CCGGTTGCTCGTCTGCTATCATTCTCCACGCCGGCCTCATTCTCCTCGCTCTCCTACCTGTCCTACTTGTAATACGCGTTGCTCGCCTGCCCTTATGCGCCGCTGTAGCTGCTCTGTACTTCGACGAAATTTGGGACGTTGGACTTTGTATCATAATGTATATATAGATTTTAAATACAATAAGTGATTTTCTGTGCGATCGAAGAGCATAGCCAACTGCGTGTAGTAGCATTATAACTAGTAATGAAACTGCTCACAGTGCACACTCATTGCTCCCGTAAGCTTCCCTAGCTTTCCTAGCTTTTCTAGCTTCCCTAGCTCCCGTAAGGTGGTGGTTGTGTCGGTAAGGTTGGTGGTTGCGTCGGTAAGATTGGTGGTGCATCCGTAGCTTTGCTAGCTTTGCTAGCTTTCCTAGCTTCTGTAAGTGGGTGGTTGCTTCGGTAAGATTCACTATCCTTACCGGAGCTACAGATGCTAGCAAAGCTACCGACGCAGGTCGTTCTTACCAACGTGCAGGGATAATTTCTTAATTTTTTCCTGATGTGGTGCTGGCGGCTGCAGCAGCGTGGGGTTCTTGATTTTCTTCGATTGGGCCCAGGAGTTCCTGTTCTTCCGGGGCTGGCATGATGTCAGCCACGGGGGTTCGTTGTGCCGTGGTCTGGCAGCTTTGGTGGTGCTCTTCCATGTTCACTAGGAACCGGCATTTGGGGCAGACCCGCTTCCCCTTCTGCCAGTCCGCACACGCTTTGCGCGGGTTCAGGTGTCGGTTGTGGATTACTTCCGCTAATTCGAAGGGATGGGGGTAGGGACGGCTGCAGGGCCGGTGGTTGCGCTGGTGGCGGTCATTTCCTCGTTGTGGGTAGTAGTTGTCATCTTTCATCTGGTGGTGAGCGTTACAGTAGTCATCGTAGCAGGCGGTCCAGTGTAGAAAGGCATGGTCGTTCGCGCTGGGTTGTCCAACAGCGGAGAGTGGAGGGGAGGGTGCTGGTAGCGGGGCATTCCTGTCACGAACCTGGTGCAACAGGCTCCTTGGCACCGGCACCGTTGCCGTTCTCACCCATGTCGGCCTATGGGTCATCCTCGTTTCCGCTGCCGCAGCCACGGCCATCCTCCGCGCTTAGACGCCTGGACCTATCTCTGCCATATCGCGCCATTAGCGATATCACCCCAACCTACAGACCGCTGGCCGGTCTAGGTACCTTCTCCTTTGTCTCTGTTATAGGGCTTGCGTGTCCTTCTTCTACGTATGTTGTTTCCTGTTGATTATGCTTGCGCGTCTTTCCTCCTGTTCGCTACGTCTGTTGTCGCCTGTTGATTGAGCTTGCACGTCCTTCTCCTTTATCGTTCCGAGTCTTGTTTCCCCTTGATTAAGTCGTACGTCATTCTTCCTTGTTCCCTTACTGTTACTGCTTGTGCTTCCTTTCTCCTGTTGCTGCGAGTAGAGTGTTGGCTGCGCGGCGGCTGAGTGCGATCATGTGTTTTCCTTGGGCGCGACGATTGAATCATGATGAGCTATGGAGGAATTGTGTCCGTCTTGCGGACAAGCTGTGATTCCACAGAGGGAAGGAAAATTATAAAGGAAGGGCGCAGTAGCTAGTCTGGAGATTCTTCTCCACGCAATCTATTATCTCTCTCCACAGACCTATCTCTCTACCTCTACGACCCGGCGCTGCGACCTCCACCCGTAAGAACCTACTAGAGATTAAGGCAAAGTTGGATGCCGCCACAGCGAAGTCAAATACCGCAACGAGACCACGCCGGGCATGCAGAGATTAGGGTGAAGTAGGATACCGCCACAGTGAAGTCGAATACTGCAACGAGACCACACCGGGCATGTAGAGATTAGGGCGAAGTCGGATACCATCACCGCGAAGTCGAATACTGCAACGAGACCACGCCAGGCGTGCAGAGATTAGGGCGAAGTTGGATACCGACACAGCGAAGTCGAATACTGCAACGAGACCACGCCAGGCATGCAGAGATTAGGGCGAAGCCGGATACCGCCACAGCGAAGTCGAATACCGCAACGAGACTACGTCAGGCGTGAAGAGATTAGGGCGAAGTCGGATACCACCACAGCGAAGTCGGATACCACCACAGCGAAGTCTAATACCGCAACGAGACCACGCCAGGCGTACAGAGATTAGGGCGAAGTCGGATACCGCCAGAGCGAGACTACCTGACCTCCTACGTTGCCTGTCGAGCTGCACGGACTAGTGAGACAGGATCTCGACACTAGATTGCGCCCCCCAATCGACACCCAACGTAGCAAGTAAAAAGAGAGAGTGCAGTCCCCAGACGAAAATACCGAAGATCCCCTCAACCTCCGAGAATTTAGGGAAGTCCCCGATGACCAGCGAGTACCGAGCCCCATGACCCCGGAACCACAAACGAGACCGCAGACACCCAAATCACCAGAACAACCCAGAAGAATGGCGAAGGATCAGGCACCGGGGGAATGGGACCCCATCTGTTGACAACAGAGATGCTACGAGCTCTCTTAGCAGCACGTGACAGACCAACGCAGAATAGCTACCCGAAGCTCCGAGACCCAGAACCTTTCGAAGGGGATAAGGAAAAATTTAAAACGTTCTTGGCTCAATGCTTGTTAAAATTCCGAACAGAAAGAAACCGATTCGACAACGATGAGTAAAAAACGGGATATGCATCATCCTTACTCCGAGGGGTGGCATGGACCTGGGCAGAAACCTTCCTGAACCAAGAAGGAGGAATCAACTTAACATGGGAAGAGCTGAAGACTAACATGAAGCATGCTTTTGGCCAAGTAGACACAGAAGAAATAGCATTCGAAAAATTCCAGAAGATCCACCAGGGAACCGAACGGCAGCAATGTACTGGGCAGAGTTCCAGCGACACAAAGCAGATCTCCCATACGCGGACAATGTGTGCGTTGCGCGATTCCGAGATGGGTTGCACACTGAGATAAAACGACACCTGGTCATGAGCGAAGCACCCACCACAGTCCTGGTAGACTATGCCACTACAGACATCAAAACAGACAGCCACCTATGCAACCTGCGAGTGATAAACCGGCGACCAACGACCAACCCTGAAGCACGGTTCCACATCTCCACCAAAGAGTCAGCACCAACGCCTCCAGGAGACCCAATGGACCTCGATGCCACCTGACGATTCAAGCTCACACGGAGACCCCCATACAGGGGTGGCAGACGAACAAGCACTGATGAGTGTTACAACTGCGGGAAAAAGGGGCATTTCTCGAGGGAATGCCCTCAGCCAAAGTAGGCACGAATCCCTTGGAAAAGACCATACCGAGCCGCAGAAGCCACCTATGAAGAACCAGAAGAGGAGCCTAGCACCCACAGTCCTGAACCGGTGGGAAATGGCAGCCCTCGGGAGTAGGCCCCAGCAATGGCCACCCGAGAGAAAGACAAGTTGCACAAGGAATAGGGACTAAAGAACCGCCATTTGTGGTATCCAGCACCGGAAAGTACGACCGAGAAGAGAAATTGATCATCAGCATATGCATACAAGGGAAAGACGGCGACGAACACAAGACCACCGCCCTAGTCGACTGCGGGGCGTCAGAGAACTTCATCGATTGAGCATATGCAGAAGCCAATCATATTCCAACACAAGAAAAGACAGTGCCAAGAAGAGTCCTCACAGTCGATAGGGGGGAAGTTGCCAGCGGGCCGGTAACCCATGACACCCAGGTACGAATGAGAATCAACCACCATGAGGAAGAGATCCGATTACACTGCATCACTATCGGAAACGCACCCATCATCCTCGGAATGCCGTGGCTAAAACTCCACGACCCAACAATCGGATGGAAAAACCATACACTGAAGTTCCACTCCGATAGATGTGCGGAAAAATGCCTAACGACCTCCCCACAAGCCACCAGCGTCACAGAAGGAAAAGCAATCGACCAATATTACCGGAAGACACCAGAGGAAGCAGAACCCAACCCGTTGGAGGTTTGTCAAACGGTTATAGACAATATCAATGAAACCAGCAAGGACAGCAAGGGAGGAATCCTGGAAGAATATCAAGACTTCCTCCAAGTCTTCACAAGTACAGAGCCAACCGCCCTTCCACCACACCGTGACCAAGATCACCATATTCCACTGTTAGAAGGGAAAATGCTGCCGTTCGAACCCCTACAACCCCTCAATGAGGAAAAATTGCGCGCCCTCAGAGAGTACATCGAAGTCAACGAAGAACGAGGATGGATCCAGGCATCCGCCTCGCCGGCAGGGGCACCCATCCATTTCGTCAAAAAGAAAGATGGAGGTTTACGACTCTGTGTAGATTACTGGCAGTTGAACGAAATCACAGTCAAGGACCGGACACCATTGCCACTCATCGGCGAATCACTGGACCAGTTGTCAAATGCCACGATCTACACCAAACTAGATATCAAGGATGCATACTACAACCTCCAAAGTGCAGAAGAAGACGAATGGAATACAGCGTTCCGAACACGGTATGGGCTGTACGAGTACTGCGTCATGCCGTTCAGACTCCGAAACGCCCCGGCCTCTTTCCAGCGATGGATGAACGAGATTTTGAGTGAATATCTGGATATCTTCTGTGTGGCGTACCTGGATGATATCCTGATCTTCTCGCAAACACTGGAGGAGCACAGACGCCACGTACGAGCTATCCTGACATGGGTCCGAAACACAGGACTCACACTAAAGGCGTCAAAATGCGAATTCCATACCACGGAAACCGAGTACCTGGGATATGTGATATCACCGAAAGGCCTGCGCATGGACGAAGAGAAAATCCGAACGATCAAGGAATGGAAGGAACCCATCAACGTCAAGGGGATCCAAAGCTTCTTGGGATTTGCCAACTTCTACAGACGCTTCATCAAGGACTACAGCAAAATTACCGCTCCGCTCACGTCGTTAACAAGGAAAGAGAAAAAATGGGAATGGAATGACGAACAGCAAACAGCATTCGAGACGCTCAGAACAGCGAGGATAATGGAACCGATCCTACAACACTTCGATCCGGAGAAACCGGTCACCATCGAGACAGATGCTTCGGACTACACCATAGGAGCCATATGCTCGCAACCTGACGAAAAAGGGATCCTGCACCCAGTAGCATACTACTCACGAAAACTGAAGGATCCGGAACGAAACTACGATATCCACGACAAGGAACTTCTGGCGATAGTAGACACACTACGGAAATGGGATACCTATTGCAAAATAACAGGCCCAAAAATCACGATCCTAACAGACCACAGGAACCTTGAGTACCCGAAAACAAAACGTGACCTCAATCTGCGACAAGCCCGGTGGGGTGAACGACTGGCAAACTACAATTTCATAATCAAATACTACCGACCAGGGAAACTAGCGGGAAAGCCCGACATCCTCTCTAGAGAGTCAGGAGGCTCTCTCTGGGAAGGGGATATGAAGCATTGACAGAATCACGGGCGAGTTCTCTTGCCAGAGGAAAATTTCGAAACACTACAAGCGCTCCAGGTTAACATGACGGAAACAAAGAAACTCCAGATAGATAAGGAACTCCTGAGCGAAATACGAGAACAAAGCGCCAAGGATAAGGAAGTCCAAGAAATCCTGGGGAAAAAGGCGAGCGGGAACACCCGCGACGGGAAGATCACACTAGGATTATGCGTGGAAAAGGAATGGGTACTTATATACGACGGTCTGATATGGATCCCTGACAACGATGAACTGCCATTGCGGATATTAAGAAACCACCACGACGCGCAGGCCGTGGGACATCCGGGGCGAGCCAGAACCAGGAACTTGTTAGCCGAACTTTCTACTGGCCACAACAACGCAAGTACATACACCGATACATGGACCACTGTGATACCTACCGCCGCATCAAGCCAATTCGACACGCGCCATTCAGATTGCTCAAGCCATTAGACCTGCCCTATCAACCTTGGGATACAATAACAATGGATTTCATTACCATGCTACCAGTCAGCAACGGACAAGATGCACTGTGGGTAATCATCGATCGGCTGACGAAAATGGGACACTTCATCGCATGCAAAGGCACCATGAAACCAGAAGACCTGGCAGACCACTTCATCCAGCAGGTTGTCCGATACCACGGGCTGCCGACAAGTATTGTATCGGACAGAGGATTGCTATTTACCTCCGACTTCTGGAAACGTGTAACCAAAGCACTCGGAATATCACGGAACCTCAGCATGGTGTTTCATCCGCAGACAGACGGACAAACGAAACGAGTCAATGCCGTCCTCGAACAATACCTACGTGCATACTGCAATTACCAGCAGGATGACTGGGAAAAACTGTTACCAATTGCCGAATTCTGCTACAACAATATGCAGGCAGGAAGTACGAAGGTAACACCCTTCTTCGCCAACTACAGATATCACCCCAGGTTTCTACCGGATCTCGGTACATAAAATGAAGAAACACCAGAAGTCTCAGAATATGCCGCGGCACTGGGGAAGCTTCACGAGGAACTCAGGGCGGAGATGAAGGAGGCACAAATGGCTCAGACGGAACAGGCCAACAAGGCAAGACACCCGGATCCTGTCATGGAACCAGGCAACAAAGTCTGACTGAAGAGAAAGAACATCCAAACAACGTGACCATCGAATAAGTTGAACCACAAACAAATCGGACCCTACACCATACTAGAGAAAGTTGGCTTGCGTGCATATAAGCTGGACCTGCCCGCCTCTGTCAAACTGCACCCCATTTTCCACATTAGCCACTTAGAACCCACAGCCAGCACCGAACCCATACCGGGAAACCACCAGCCACCGCCACCACCCATTATCATAGAAGCACAACAAGAGTGGGAAGTGGAACAGTTCCTCGACTCACGACAACACCGAAGCAAGATACAATATCGAGTCAAGTGGACTGATTTCCAGGACCCGGACAAGACCTGGTACCCGGCCGAAAACTTCGAAAACTCCCCTGAGATTATACGCGAATTCCACGAGGAATACCCCGAAAAACCAGCCCCCACCAATTAGCATGTCCAACACCGCCACTGTCATCACGAACGAAGGCTGGACCTTCACCAATGTCGAGCAAGCTGAACTGCCCATGATGCCCGACAACAATGACAACTGGGGCATCCCTGACAATGCCACCACCACGGACGGATGGAATGCCCCGCCGCCAGCACCCTCACCTCCACTGTCCGCTGTAGGACAACCCAGCGCCAATGACCATGCCTCCCTACACTGGACCGCCTGCTACGACGACTACTGTAACACTCACCGCCAGATGAAAGATGACAACTACTACCCACAACGAGGAAATGACCACCGCCGGCGCAACCACTGGCTCTGCAGCTGTCCCCATGCCCATCCCTTCGAATTAGCAGAAGTAATCCGCAACCGACACCTGAACCCGCACAAAGCCTGTGAGGACTGGAAGAAGGGGAAGCGGGTCTGCTCCGATTGCCGGTTCCTAGTGAACATGGAAGACCACCACCAACGCTGCCAGACCATGGCACAACAAACTCCCGTGGCCGACACCATGCCAGCCCCGGAAGAACAGGAACTCCCAGGCCCGATCGAAGAAAATCAAGAACCCCACACGGCCGCGGCCGCCAGCACCACTCCCCAAGATGAGCAACTTGCGCTGCTGGGGGAAATCGTCACCAAGATACATCAAACAACTACCCGGGACGCGCACCGCAACCACGTAGTACACCGGACGCTTGCCCAGCGGATGAACAAATTCCACGACACGGACCAGCAGCAACTCCAGCAGATGACCAACACCCTGGAGGCTATCATCACCAAACAACAGCAAAGGAACGAACAACTCCAAGTCCAGCAGCAGGCTAGCTAGCCCATCCGCATCCACCGCATGCCTATCATCCACCGTACACCCGTCCGCCGCCGAACCCTGACGACCCGTCATGACCTCACCGGAGCTTCGGTCTGGACAGGGGACGTACTGTCACGAACCTGGAGCGACAGGCTCCTTGGCGCTGGTGCGAGTGCCGTTCTCACCCTTGTCGGCCTATGGGTCATCCTCGTTTCCGCTGCCGCAGCTGCGGTCATCCTCCACGCTTAGGCGCCTTGACCTATCGCTGCCATATCGTGCTGGTAGCAATATCTCCCCAACCTACAGACCGCTAGCCGGTCTAGGTCCCTTCTTCTTTGTCTCTGTTATAGGGCTTGCGTGTCCTTCTTCTACGTATGTTGTTTCCTGTTGATTATGCTTGCACGTCTTTCCTCCTGTTTGCTACATCTGTTGTCTCCCATTGATTGAGCTTGCGCATCCTTCTCCTTTATCGTTCCGAGTCTTGTTTCCCCTTGATTAAGTCGTACGTCATTCTTCCTTGTTCCCTTACTGTTACTGCTTGTGCGTCCTTTCTCCTGTTGCCGCGAGTAGAGTGTTGGCCGCGAGGCGGCCGAGTGCGATCATGTGTTTTACTTGGGCGCAACGATTGAGTCATGATGGGCTATGGAGGAACTGTGTCAGTCTTGCGGGCAAGCTGTGATTCCACAGAGGAAAGGAAAAGTATAAATGAAGGGCGCGGTAGCTAGTCTGGAGATTCTTCTCCACACAATCTATTATCTCTCTCCACAGACGTATCTCTCTACCTCCGTGACCCGGCGCTACGAACACCACATGTAAGAACCTACTAGAGATTAAGGCGAAGTTGGATACCGCCACAGCGAAGTCGAATACCACAACAAGACCACACCGGGCGTGCAGAGATTAGGGCGAAGTCGGATACCGCCACAGCAAAGTCGAATACCGCAACGAGACCACCCCAAGCGTGCAGAGATTAGGGCGAAGTCGGATACCGCCACAGCGAAGTCGAATACCGCAACGAGACCACGCCAGGCATGCAGAGATTAGGGCGAAGTGGGATACCACCACAGCGAGACTACCGGACCTCCTACGTTGCCTGTCGAGCTGCGTGGACTAGTGAGACAGGATCTTGACAATTCTATCTGTCCGTGGTGGTGGCGTTGTCAGGGATACCCCAGTTGTCATTGTTGTCGGTCATCGTGGGCAGTTCGGCTTGCTCGATATTGGTGAAGGTCCAGCCTTCATTCGTGTTGACAGTGGTGGTGTTGGACATGCTAATTGGTGGGGGCTGGTTTTTCGGGGTATTCCTCATGGAATTCGCGTATAATCTCTGGGGAGTTTTCGAAGTTTTTGGCCGGGTACCAGGTCTTGTCCGAGTTGTGGAAACCGGTCCACTTTACTCGATATTGTATCTTGCTCCGGTGTTGTCGTGAGTCGCGGATCTGTTCCACTTCCCACTCTTGTTGTACTTCTATGATAATGGGTGGTGGCGGTGGCTGGTGGTGTCCAGGCATGGACTCGGTGCTGGCTGTGGGTTCTAAGAGGCTAATGTGGAAAACGGGGTGCAGTTTGACAGAGGCGGGCAGGTCCAGCTTATATGCGCGCGAGCCAACTTTCTCTAGTATGGTGTAGGGTCCGATTTGTTTGTGGTCCAACTTATTCGATGGTCGCGTTGTTCGGATGTTCTTTCTCTTCAGCCAGACTCTGTCGCCTGGTTCCATGACGGGATCCGGGTGTCTTGCCTTGTTGGCCTGTTCCGTCTGAGCCATTTGTGCCTCCTTCATCTCCGCCCTGAGTTCCTCGTGAAGCTTCCCCAGCGCCGCGGCATATTCTGAGACTTCCGGTGTTTCTTCGTTTTGTCTACCGAGATCTGGTAGAAATCTGGGGTGATATCCGTAGTTGGCGAAGAAGGGTGTTACCTTCGTACTTCCTGCCTGCATGTTGTTGTAGCAGAATTCGGCACTTGGTAACAGTTTTTCCCAGTCGTCCTGCTGGTAATTGCAGTATGCACGTAGGTATTGTTCGAGGACGGCATTGACTCGTTCCGTTTGTCTGTCTGTCTGCGGATGAAACACCGTGCTGAGGTTCCGTGATATTCCGAGTGCTTTGGTTACACGTTTCCAGAAGTCGGAGGTAAATAGTGATCCTCTGTCCGATACAATACTTGTCGGCAGCCCATGGTGTCGGACAACCTGCTGGATGAAGTGGTCCGCCAGGTCTTCTGGTTTCATCGTGCCTTTGCATGCGATGAAGTGTCCCATTTTCGTCAGCCGATCGATGATTACCCACAGTGCGTCTTGTCCGTTGCTGACTGGTAGCGTGGTAATGAAATCCATTGTTATCGTATCCCAAGGTCGATGGGGCAGGTCTAATGGCTTGAGCAATCCGAATGGCGCATGTCGAATTGGCTTGATGCGGCGGCAGGTGTCACAGTGGTCCACGTACCGGTGTACGTATTTGCGTTGTTGTGGCCAGTAGAAAGTTCGGCTAACAAGTTCCAGGGTCCTTGCTCGCCCCGGATGTCCCGCGGCCTGCGCGTCATGGTGGTCTCTTAATATCCGCAGTCGCAGTTCGTCGTTGTCAGGGATCCATATTAGACCGTCGTATACTAGTACCCCTTCCTTTTCCTCGCATAATCCTAGTGCGATCTTTCCGTCGCGGGTGCTCCCGCTCGCCTTTTTCCCCAGGATTTCTCGGACTTCCTTATCCTTGGCGCTTTGTTCTCGTATTTCGCTCAGGAGTTCCTTATCTATCTGGAGTTTCATTGTTTCCGTCGTGTTAACCTGGAGCGCTTGTAGTGTTTCGAAATTTTCCTCTGGCAAGAGAACTCGCCCGTGATTCTGTCGATGCTTCATATCCCCTTCCCAGGGAGAGTCTCCTGACTCTCTAGAGAGGATGTTGGGCTTTCCCGCTAGTTCCCTGGTTGGTATTTGATTATGAAATCGTAGTTTGCCAGTTGTTCACCCCACCGCGCTTGTCGCAGATTTAGGTCGCATTTTGTTTTTCCAGTACTCGAGGTTCTTGTGGTCTGTTAGGTTGTGATTTTTGGGCCTGTTGTTTTGCAATAGGTATCCCATTTCCGTAGTGCGTCTACTATCGCCAGAAGTTCCTTGTCGTGGATATCGTAGTTTCGTTCCGGATCCTTCAGTTTTCGTGAGTAGTATG
>Ga0307516_10009314_pt1 | contig 10969 bp, 6 predicted proteins | sample 19_EM_MG_FD_203310 | JGI IMG/M metagenome (GOLD analysis project Ga0307516, IMG submission 203310) | Populus trichocarpa ectomycorrhiza microbial communities from riparian zone in the Pacific Northwest, United States - 19_EM | ecosystem: Host-associated > Plants > Roots > Unclassified | place...
ATTGTAATTTATATTAGGGAAGAAACGCATAGTCATACTCTCCCCGAATAACAGTAGAAAAATTTCCAGATTCCCGGAACTTTTGTTCCTCTCTTTGGATGTCATCCACTCTATGACGTCTCTTGTAGTGCTGGTAAAACTCCCACAGGTGTTCAATATCCCGATTGCGATCTATACGGGCACCGTCCCTTTTGGCAAGCTTTTGCTGCAACAAATGGTGAACTCCTCAAAACTCAAAATGAAATTTTAAAAAAACAATAAAGTAAGCAAGCTTATCAAAAGTGTTACTCACTGCATTCAAGATGACAGAAACAATAACATTCTACCCCGATCTGTAAGCACCAATCACAAGACAAAGATTAGACATACCTTAATAACAGACATCAAACCGGTCTTGAATTGGAGAACACCACGACCATCACTGCTTGGGTCCAAATTTTGTGCCATGCTATATGCTTGCTCACACACTGAAATAAAAAGGTAAAACTTGTATAAATATTTTCAAGGTTCAAAAAAAAAGTTGACAAGGAAAACACACATGCATGGGGAAGGATTAGAATCTTGGAAGCCTTGGCATATGCTCCTGAAACAAATATGAATATCCAGAAGCTCAAGTTGGCTTTCAGAAAGTGTTAATATGCAACAGGAGATATGTTCCAGTTCAGGAGCCAGCATGGGTCAGATAGCAGATATAACATTGCACCTTATTACATGTTCCAAGATTGGCAGAAATCCAAGAGATTCAATCAGAGTTGAATTTTATTACAGATTCATAATAAAATTTGAAGAGAAATGGTGAAAAATTAAGGATCGAACTACCCTCACATTGATATATTCTACATTGAACACTTAAAAAAAGCCTCAAAATGTAAAAGGAGTTGGATATTAATGAAGTTGTATCTACTATCTATGTATAAGCATTTGATTTTCACTAAAGGAAAATAAATTTCTTCCAATTCATCACATATCCAAACTGCCTAGCTTTACTTCCATTCAAAGAGCAGTCTACCCAAATCAAATTCAGATCAAATGAATCCTGCCCAACCTGACCCCATCTATAATAACAGTTGCAGCAGTATCTTTTTTTACTACATTTGAAAAAAGTCTCTTAATACCCCCACAAAGCTTTCCACCAGAATCACAGTACACGGACATTTCTCCAGCTTGCAAACAGATCATCCAAAAAAACCAAACTCTTCTGGTTTCCAGCACTGTATAATCTCATGATAAACAAGATCATAAACATCGTATAATCCCATATTCCAAATTCAAGTCCAAATTCAAGACATATACTGGAATTTATCCTTCACATGTGTAATTTAAAGAGCAAAGGCAACGTAGAAATGACATGTGTCTTGTTAAATTCCTACTTGAAATAATAATAATAATGATGATGATGATGATGATGATCTCCTAAAATAAAACAGTTAATATCAGCGTTAAATATTAAAAATTCACTAATTTTACAATCCCAACGTCACTTGACTATAAAAATACAACTCAACAACTCCAATTTAACACTGCATAATCCTCCATGATTAACTCCAAGATTAATAACCTAAAAAAATCAAATTGACCAAAATGGAAAATCTCTTTTCTTAAAAAAAAAAAAAACAAACTTACAAATTCTGGCAACGTTAGGGTCCTCATCTTGAATCTCATCGGCAGCCTGCAAAATCGCGTCAATATTGGTCGTACGGCCAAGCGAAACTGGCACAGCTCCGGCGATGCCACTGGACATTCTCTCATGACCTTGACCGAGTTCTCGCTTCAACGTCGCCCTCACTAACCTCTCCCAGTTATTGCTAACCCGAGACATGGTTTACAATAATGAAGGATCAAATCAATCCAGAAACAGAAAATTTAAAACCCTAGATTAGGAAGAATTGTAACTCGGGCTTTGACTCGGCCCGAGTTGGAGAATTTAAAAACTCGGTTGACGCTTTATTCTTAGATCTGTGATTCTCATTCGAATTCAAAAGTTGCGTTTTTGCTGGTTGATATTTTTAAAAAAACGAAAGATGTTTTAAAGAAACAAAAGAAAAAACAGCCAAAACGCGGAGCTAGTGGGGAAAAGGCAAAAGGTCAAGGAAGATGGGGAGACAGTGTTGAATTACTGGTTTGTCCCTGAGAGATGGTATTGTGCAGTCTAGTGTACTGGGGTTAGGGTGGTGGTTCATTTTAGACGGCTGGATTTGTAGTCTGATATTGTAATTTTTCTTAAGTTTCTTGATGGTTTTGTTTGTGAGGGATTTGAATGGAGAGGCGAGTTTGTTTGAGATTTTGGGTTGTTATGCGTGGTGTAGAGGATTTTGGTCTCTCACGTGTGAGATTTTTTTTTGTGAGGCTGGGGGGGTAAATTGTATTCGTAGAGAAATAGACAGGAAGGGGGAGACCAATTCTTAAACTGGAAGAATTTGAAAAAAAATGGGGAGGAAATTGAGAGAGAGAGAGAGAGTTGAATCTGAGATCTCTTTAGTTCGTTTCTTAACGATGAAGGGAGTCTTTTATCTTTTATTATACCGTAACAAATTTAAATTAGGTTTTGTAGCTGTTGTTTTTTACACTGTTTTATAAGTATAAAAATAAGTTTAGTTGTCAAAATTAAATTCATGAAATATATCAAAAATTATTAAAATATCTGAATATAACTGAAGAAATGCATAATAAATGTCAAAAATATATATATTATTCGTAGCTAGATATATATGAGTGAGATTTGAACAAGTTTTTTCCATTTAAAAAATGTTTAGGATTGCAAAGGTTTTCATTTTTTTTATACTTTTTAAAAGTATGTTTAATTTAAAAAGGTATTAAATTGATTTTTTTTAATGTTTTATGATGATTTTAATATGATGATATTAAAAATTTTAAAAAAAAATTATTTTTTAATCAAAAAAACATAATACTAAACTCACAATAAAATCTTAAATGTATTTAAAGTCGTGGGAGAAGAAAAAAATCTATATTATAATTTTGTCTATATATAAAATATATTAAAAGGAGGTGTTGTTTCTTAAAAAAAATACAAAGATAAACACAAGCCTTTAAAGATTATAAACATCAGTTTTTTTTTATTTAGTGTGTGTCTGGAATTGTAGTTTAGGGTATTTATTAAAATAATTTTATAAATATATTAAAATAAAAAAATTCCAGATTTTTTTATTTGTTAACATCTGCATATCAAAACCATAAAAAACATTAAAAAAATATTTTTATATTTAAAAAACACTCAAGAAGCAGAAGTAAAATATTATCAAACACCGTCTAAATATTGTTTCTCTAATGAATTCCATGGATGAGGGGAGGAATATTGCATTTTAGAGCACTACATCAACAGCCCGAAAGGATTATATGCAACGTTGTTAAAATCGCGAGTTGACTCATAAAATTTTATGATTTTACGAGTTAACATGTATTTAACATGTTAAATCAGACTATAAACTCGAAACTAGTAAAATCGAACTTAACTCGTGCAAAATCGGTAAACCCGGTAAACTCGATCTGATTTTATAAGTTTACTAAATTTGTGATATGAACCAAGTCAAATTCAAATTTGGCTTTAAAATATCTACTGGCTAGTTTTGCGAAATTGAGCATATATTTCAAACTATATATTAGATAAAGCTGAAATTTTACTATAAAATATTAGATACATGAAAATATATTGTGGTAAATTTTCAAGCCAAATGAAGTTAGGAAACATAATATTTCAGAGGGTCAAAGTTAGTTAATTAATATTGTCAAATATGTCAAACAAGATCTTCGTATACTGTATAGGACATATCTAGAGCTACCGGTGAAATTTTGCTTCGATTAAAGTTGGGATAGAAACTAGACATCTAAAACCTTCCAACTATTTATCTTAGGTCCAATAATTTATCCAAACAAAAGAGAATGACATGTTTGAAATCAGGAGAGAACAACATGTTTGAAATCAGAACTCAAATCTGCCAAGAATATGTAAAAAATAGAGATTAATTAAGGCTACATAGAGGAATTTTAACATGAAGAATTTTTTTTAATTATTTTTAATTTGAATTTTTTCTAGAACATTAGACATTGTTTAGGGGTTTATTTTATTATTGAATTTACGTTAGTTAATTACTAATTTAAACTCATTACCTTGCAACCTAAAAGGGGTTTATCAATACTTATTGTGATGGAAATAATCAGGTTGTCACTAGGTTTATGTGTGCTTCCTACCTTTTAGTGATTTCTCTGTACTGAGAAATTTTATTCTGACTTTTGAGACCTTTTATTCTTTTATGTTTAATTTATTGATTCATATTATCTATCTCTCTCATTTTATTTAAATCACTCATTGATTATAATATTGTTGGTTTATTTTATTAAATTTTAATGTAATTTAATTTATTGACTAGAATTATCAATATATAATTAGTTAAAAAAATTATTTATAATTTTATAACCTGAGTTTATATTATATTTTTCGTGTAATGTTAAAAAAATATTTTTAACAAATTTGACTATGTGTGTACACAGGACAATTTCTTATGAATCACATTACACACTACTAGATGGCCTTTGTTATGCCGCGGTGGGATTAAAAAAATTATAATTTAGATAACTTCTTACATAAAGAAAGGATAATCAGCCACTCTTAACATATTTTTTAGAAAAAAAAAAAAATATAATTCAGATAACTTTTTACAAAATAGCTTTTTAAATAGAGAAAGGATAAACAGACACTCTTAACATATTTTCTAGAAATAAGAACAATTTACAATTCAGATAATAAACTTAACTAGATTTAATAAATTTATTTGATTAAATAACAATAAATTAACAAAATTAAATAAAAAAAAACACATCACGATAGCTGCAAAAAAACACATACCTATATTTTAAAAAGAGTTCCATAATATTATTTGATAGCAAAATAAAAATAAAATGAAATTTAAAAAAATAATATATAAAATAAAATTTTAATATAACTAGGAATATAAAAAAAATACCACAAGAAAAATTACTTAAGTTAACTTGTCAAATATATAACTTGAGTCATGAAAATAAGTTAACATCAGAAAAAACAAATCAAAAAAATTATGAAACCTGGTTCTCGAGCAACTTAATCTTAAATGATGAAATTAAAAAAAATAATTGAAAAATAAAACAAAAGATCCATGATAACCTGTCAAATCCACGACTCGGGTCATGAGACTGAGATAACCTACTAGAAAGAAAATTTAAAAGGATTACAAAACTCAATTACCAACCAACACAATGTAAAATAATGAAATTAAAAAGAAAAAATTAATTAACAAAAAAGACCTAGCAAAAATCGATCCAAAATAAACATTGGTTAATTAGTTAAACCCGCAACTTGAATCATGAAACTAAAATAGCTCAATGAAAGCCAACTAAAAAAATTATAGAATTTAATTCTTAATCACTTTAATGTTATAAAAATAATATTAAAAAAAACTAAATATAACAATACAAAAATAAAAATCAAATTTAACTTTAGAATAAATTAAGAGCTCACTTTGTGATTTCAAAGAAAGTCCAGCTAGAAAACCGAGAATAGGATATAGATATTATTTTACCCAGCCTAAAACCCGATTTGAAATCTATCATTACCAATACGACAAACACGAGCATTATCATTTGATATATCATCACTCATCACCGTCGTCGACCTCATCCAAGCCATTCAAAAACGAGGTAAAGCAACCATCTAGGTGGTGGCCTAGTGGTAAGAGTTTAGGACTAAGAGGTTTGCTCCTTTTGTGGTCTCAGGGTCGAGCCCTGTGGTTGCTTATATGATGGCCACTGGAGGCTTACATGGTCGTTAACTTCAAGGCCCGTGGGATTAGTCGAGGTGCACGCAAGCTGACCCGAACATCTACGTTAATCGAAAAAAGAGAGGAGGTAAAGCAAATAGACAAGAAATTAACAAAAAGCAATAGGATCGTTATTACCTTTATCACGGAACGCGGTGCAAATAAACATTATTTTTTTATTAAAAATTAATTTTTATTTATATATTTTAGATATTCTGATACGCTGATTTTAAAAATAATTTTTTTTTAAATATTATTTTAATGCATTTCAATACGAAAAATATTTTAAAAAATAACCATAATCATATTTCCAAACAACCCATTTTAGGTACGAATATGATGAGTTTTCAATTACTGATGAGTTTTCAATTACTGGTCGCCTCTTTATTTTTTGTTTTTAATTCTAGTTTCCAAAACTGGGAATATAGGTGATTATAAATTTATTATTAATAATTACTCTTAAAAAAACAAAAATTACTCTCAACATCTTATAATTTATAATGCTTTACATGATAGAAAAAATAAACAAAAAATATTGAATTATTTACAAATTTCACGTTACTTTAAAATAATAAAATTGTTACTAAAAACACTCTTCTTCTTTTTTTCTTGCTAAACATAAAACCCTAGCTACTAACTTGAATTCTGTCATATCATATGTGCCCAACAAGCACAACTGCTTTTTCTCCTTGTATCCTCTTAATAATCTTAGATATGGTGTAATTACTCTCCAGGATAATTTTTCTAATCGACAGTGTTTTTGAGGGCAGTTCCAGGAGAAACGTTCATATCATTGCATGAGAGGAAGTGATCCACGAAGCCAAGAGCAGTTGTAACATGGGATAAATCTCCAGGTTCCTTAGAGCCAACATAATTTAACCTCGCGAAATCTAGATCACGTGTAAGCAATCAAATCAGTTTTCCCTCGAGCATTGATTAAACCCTTTTAGTTAGTCAAATGATCCAACAATAGAGCATTCATCAAGATTTTACTGGATATAATCATGAAAAACAGACCTGCACCATCATCTTCGCCAGCAGAGCCATCAAAAACAAAATCTTCTGCGAAATCCTTGAGCCGCTGAAAATGAGGACTGGGTTGCCTCGCTTGCAAGCCTGCTACTCCATTTGCTTCAATTAATTTTTGTACCAGGTAGCACATAGTGAGTAGGAAAGGAAGAAAAGAGAGGTTTTATTAATTTGTTGTGATTTTTTTTCTGGACTTTCTAGTGTTCTCTTTTGGCTGACTGTACTCTGGAAGTGGCCTTGTTATGAGAATATTACTCCATCTATTTTAGTGGAACTTGGTAATCTCGTGGCAAGAATTCATGCTGCCGGTGCTGATAGCGTCGTGTGGTTCATATAAGAACGATGGTTGATTAGGCTATTGTTGATCTTTATCATGCAAATTAAGAGTTTGATAAAAAGCCTAAAAGGGTTTTAGTGATTGTGTTCTCAGAGAGAAGAGAAGAAATAAATTAGATTTTGAATGAGGGTTTTTTTTTAATAATAAATTTTGGCTAGGTGCTGTAATAATCAATTTTATCTTGAGTGTGTATATAAATACGGCACATGCACGCGGATTCTCAGGGTCATCTCGGGGACGTTGGCATGGTGGGTATCGGGCTTGGTGGCCTCCACACTCGCCATGTCTACTTGCATTAGGCAATGCTATTTTATTAGGATGATTTGGAGTATAATAATATGATTATTTGATAGTTTGTTTTTTATTTAAAATTATATTTTTTATTTTTAAAAATTATTTTTAATATTAACACATTAAAAAATATAAAAATATTAATTTAAAATAAATAAACAAAAAAAATTATTCAAAAACATTTTTAAAACATAAAAATAAATATCTAATTTGTCTTCCACAACTATAATTCAGCCAAATCTTTTTTTTCCGTATATTTTAATTAATGGCAGTATAAAAATTATTGGTGCCCTCCTGTTTTAATTTTTTTTTTAGATTAATGTAGATATCTGGACCAGCTTATACGCACCTCGACTAATTCCACTAACTCTAAAGTTAACGACTATATAACCCTTCAATGACTTTAAAGTTTGTAAAACTTGAATAGATAATTTTTAAAAAACAAATTTAAAATCTAACCAGTTAAATTATATCATTTAAAATTCCTTGTCATTTCCAAACTTGGAGATGGACGTGCTAGTTTTTGTGAATACACAAGTGATTGTAATGTGCATGACCGATTCTTTTCTCCCCTTTCATTTACCAAGGAATTCCTCATAGAAATCTAAAATTCATAAACTTTGGGACCAACTAAATAAATAAACCAAAATTTAAGAATGAATAATGTTGTGCATAGTGCAATACGAGGAAGTAATCTAAGGAGTGAATTGCCGGTTTATTTTTGTAGTTAAAAAATATTTTTAAAAAATTTAAATTTTTTAATTTTTTTTAATGATTTTGAATTGTTTTTATATGCTAATATTAAAAATAAAATAAAATAAAAAACATTATTTTAATATATTTCTAAATAAAAAAACTTTTTAAAACAACTCCTCCAATACCAGATACCATCTTAATGCTAGTAATTCATTACAGAGTGAGTGATATGAGTTATCCTGGTCTCCTGTAATTGTATTTCCTACATTATTAATTAACTTAATCTCTCTCCCTCTCCTATAATCATTGAAAAACGTCTGACATTTTCTTCAACATTTACATGTCAACGCAGATTGCTGGGGGGCTGTGTGACAATCTGCTGACCAGCATTGTCCGAGCATGGGAATACAGCAAGCCACTTTTTGTTGCGCCGGCTATGAACACTTTCATGTGGAGCAACCCTTTCACAGAAAACAGCATATTATGTCAACTGATGAGCTTGGAATTTCCTTGATCCCACCTGTTTCAAAGGGGCTGGCATGTGGAAAGTATAAGATTTTTCTGTGAAACTTGAATTGATTGTACTAAATGCGTCTCTGATTTCTTGAAGTAAAATTTTTAGATTATGGAAAGGGAGTGCGTAGAAGCTGGAGGTTTGTGAACACGGTTAAACATCACCAGCAAAGAATGTGGCATATCTCATTTAAAGATCAACTTACTCCAGGGAAAACTCCAATGGCATTACTTGATGAAGATGCTTCCAATGGGACAATATTATACGATGTGAGCTCCCCAACCGTCTTAATTCTTTGTAGCTGAAAAAATACAAGATCAAAAGGCATGTCAATCAATACCTTTAGATTTCAAATTTACAAAATATCAAACTGTCCTTTTTGAGCTTCAGTGTTTGGTGAGAAACAATAATCCCTCATCAACAATTTTTTCCTTTTTATTTGTATAAAAGATTGGCTGCTATATAAAGAGAAGAGAAGGACTTCTCTTCGGAGCAAAGATCGTTCCCTTTTTTATCAAATAACCATCCCCTATTCTATGGACATAATAAAATCCAAGCTCATGGAACCAGTACATTCCACCAGACTAGGTTCGATTTAGCAAACTCAAGCAATTGCAAGTCCTAGATCTGCATGAATATGAAAGGTAGAAACTGACTCTACAAGACAGCATGTGCAAGTATGTTTAAAATGCTCCGTAACTTGATGGTCCTTATAGAAAAGCAGGTAGGAGACAGGTACCTCCTCCATGATATGTCTGCCAGCCCCATGAGGATCTGCATCTTTACTGAGTGCTTCCATGACATCTACTAAGGCCCTCAAGGTAGCAAATACCTTTTTCATCTCTAGAGATCTTAGCTCAAATCTAAATGACACAATTTTACAGATTTTGATCAGTGATGCAAATGCATATCCAAATTCACTAATAAAAAGAAGAAAGAAAGCTTTATAGCAGTTTATCGTGCTGTATTAACTTATACAGCAGCAGTAACTTACAAAAATGTCTAATTAACCAGACATTGTAACCATAATTCATTCTTAATAAAAGCAATTACTGATTGCCCTCAAAAGTTACAAAGCAAAGGCTAACAACAACAATTCAAAAATTACACAATATCCCAGTCAACGTCTAATATCCGCCCAAAGAAACAATTATATGCATGGCTGCAGGTAAAAAACTAGATGGACAATGACAAATTCAACCGATAACTGCACTGGGAAAGATAAATAATTAATGAAAGATGCCACAATGCATCCTTATAAGTGGAGCAAATATATCCTAGACTTTAGCATGCCAAAAGGTTTGATACTCCAGAAAGAATCAATTCAATTGTAATTTATATTAGGGAAGAAACGCATAGTCATACTCTCCCAGATTAACAGTAGAAAAATTTCCAGATTCCCGGAACTTTTGTTCCTCTCTTTGGATGTCATCCACTCTATGACGTCTCTTGTAGTGCTGGTAAAACTCCCACAGGTGTTCAATGTCCCGATTGCGATCTATACGGGCACCGTCCCTTCTGGCAAGTTTTTGCTGCAACAAATGGTGAACTCCTCAAAACTCAATGATTAAGGGGTCTTTTATCTTGTAGTACCAGGTGGTTTCTTAATGATTAAGGCGGTTTTTTATCTTATTATGTCAGGTGGTTTGTTGACGATTAAAATTTTTTTTTTTTTTTTTATAATAAATATACATATCTCAATTAATTTTATGAATTAATAACTATATATACTTTTAAATATTTTAAAATTTATGATATTCAAACTGATAATATTTAAAAAGCAAATTAAAAACCTGATTAATTAAGCTAATTCTTGTATCTTATTATACAAGGTGATAACAAATTTAAATTAGATTTTTAGCTGTTGTTTTTTACACTTATAAGTAGAAAAATAAATCTAGTTGCCAAAATTAATATATATATATATATATATATATATATATATAAATATTATTCCTAGCTTGATATATAAGAGAGATTTGAACAAGTTTTTTTCAATTATGAAACGTTGAAAATGTGATTAGGAATGTGGTGGTTGTTGTTTTTCAAAGTGTTTTTAATTTAGAAATTTAATAAAATAATTTTTTATTTTTTAAAAATTATTTTTAACATTGGTATATCAAAATGATTTGAATACTAAAAAAATTAATTTAAAGTAAAGAAAAAATAAAAAAATATTTTTTTTATAAACATTTTTGAAACACAAAAATAAATACACACTTAGTAGTGCAATAACTTTTATTTTTTTATGCTTTTTAAGAGTTTGTTTAATGTTAAAAAATATTAAATTGATTT
>Ga0307516_10009315_pt1 | contig 10967 bp, 19 predicted proteins | sample 19_EM_MG_FD_203310 | JGI IMG/M metagenome (GOLD analysis project Ga0307516, IMG submission 203310) | Populus trichocarpa ectomycorrhiza microbial communities from riparian zone in the Pacific Northwest, United States - 19_EM | ecosystem: Host-associated > Plants > Roots > Unclassified | place...
GATCCCGGAACTGGCGTTCCAGCGATGCCGACTCTCTCCCGCCCCGATTTCGTGCTTCCCAACCCTCCCCCAGTCCACGTGTCCCCTCACCCCCGCACAACCCGCCCTGGAATCGCCCGCCTCATGCTTACCTTTCGAGGGTAGATGTCTCCAATAACGTCCCAGTCTTGTCTCATCCTTCGTCTCAACTCTCTCAGCCTCAGCACCTCTCTCCCTTCCTGCAATCAAATGTATCATATCGTCCCCAGCAAATCATCGATACCAGACGTGTTCAACAACCCAAACGTATAGATGTATCTCCAAAGGCCAAGACTCTGGCTCCAATTGGTGCCGAACGCGCTCAACTTTTGGCGTCCAACCCCAGGTTTTGTGGCTCTAATAACTGTACCCCTCATAATTGTCGCCACTCTCTCCCGGCAAACACCTATTCTTACGATCCACTTCTTCAAAGCCCCCGACCGAATCACCTCGTGAGAGCATCCCAGTTTGATGTTCCACAGTTGCCAACCGGTCCATCCGAATTGGAGAAGTTGTATAATCGGCTGAAACGCACCCCCAATGCCTCCAGGATTCCCTCTCCGCTTAACCCAATCAGGAACCGCGACTCGTTCGTTCCTACGGACGCCAGCTGGGTAAAAGAGGAGCGGGAAATTCGCAGACGCAGGATCATGACATCCTTGGATACCTCTGCCTTTGCCCGACGTGCCGGCGATCGTCGTTCCAGAACGTGAGTTCGTTCCTCCCCTTTGTTTTGTTTCCAAGCTCATCAATTGATGTTGATGCGTGCCTTTCGGCCACAGTGAATGCGAGGAGTTCATGCCCGGTCTGGACATCTCGGATCATTGCTACCGCTGCCGTCAGGATTCCCTCTGTAAGCGACTCCTTGCACAGCGCGCGCGAGAGATGCTTCGATCCACCTCGACTTCCCCGATCTCTTCCGAGGGTACCTTGTCGTCTGATGAGGAGGATGAAATCCTCAACACCCACGCCGACTCCATCGTAACCCTGGGCAAGGCCTTCGAATTGAAGGCTGGCATAACCGTGGCTGACGTTGACACCATCGCCGACGACGAAGACGCCATTACTCTCCCCGCCACCGTGGAACTGATGGTCTAAACCGCCTGACCACGGATTCCGTCATCAATATCTATCAATCACCACACTCGTTACTACCGACCCACTTGTAACACTCCTTCGTCGCTCCCGTTCTCATCACCCCCATCCATCGTATAACGTTATACACGGTTACCGAACCACATAAACGGGGGCCGGGGCCTATAGATCTCACCCAAAGGACCATTTCACGACCCCCTCTCCCAAAAAATCATCCGTCATATATTTGCTTTGTTCTCCTGGTTTCGCTCTCTCTGTACAATTTGTATAATGATGGCTCATGCCTTCGACTGGTTCCTTATCCTATCATAACCATTCTCCCTCATTCGCTCTCTCTTGTTTCTTGTTCTCTGTCTTGGGTTGGACTTGACTTGCATACAACATCAAAAGGCATTGTTTCATCGCCCCCTCCATCCTCGTTGTCTGGCTATCCTCCCCACCACACATCTTCGCTTTTCTTGGTGTTTTGTTTGGCACGATCCCAATACCTCGCTCCTCTGTCAATATCGTCGCATGTAGGGCTATCTCTCTGTTTCCGTTGGGTTTTCTTCGATTCGTTCTACTCCCCCACATTACTATTGATACTAAAGCCCCATTTTTCCGTCTCTCGAATTTTTTTGTGTAAGAATTCTTGTAGCATCACTCCGTACCTTTTCTGATTTCCTACTGTCAGTTTGTGCGAATTCGCTCTCGAAGCAATTGTATGGTCATTGAAACGAAACGCGGTGTACAGCAAACCCTGAACACCCCCGCTCAAGATCAATCCATCACGCTTCAAGTGTGGACGGGCGACACGTTGGGGCGAGACGATCAGGAGCTAGAAGGCGGGCCAGACCCTCTCTTCTTCCCAAGGAGTGGATTTCTGACGGAGAGCTTCTTTGATACCACCCAAACTGCGGTCACGTCCGCGCTCGCGATCTGTCAACGGGTATCCCATTGTTCCACCCATTCTGGGGTAACCCTACTACCGACACCATGTGGATCTGGGGTCCCCGTGGCAGAGATGTCACTCTAAGCGCGAGTCCTACCCCGTCATACTACTACACGAGAAGGGTTTGACTCGGCCGCGGTCGACTCGCGTTCCCCCCAATGGAAGGTCCCAGGCACCCCCAAAAGAAGGGGTAAGGGGACATTTTGAATGCGACCCAACGTCTTGCAATTGGACCGTCTCGCGACGTTCATTTGCTCAATTCGCCGAGAATGGTCGCCACAGACGCGTTATGCATTATGGGTCAGAGTGCCCGTTCCTATAGAACCCCCACGACTCCTCCCCCTCGACCCCCTCCCGAGCAAATTGGAGAGAATCTTCCGGGCACAAGTCTCGAGTATCTCCTGACCCTCGTGCACGTAAACTCCCCTCCGCTCTCCTTTCCTCCGGGTCGACGAGCAGCAAAGGTATTGTGTATGATTTAATTGTACGTCCCCCGTTGTCGTTATCCACCATCGACAGTGGGACGTCGTCCTGACAAACTCCCTGTCATACAGTTAGACGTCGCGAATGAGATGTGCGTAGGACCTGGCCATTGGTCGAAATACCATTCACGCATACCCTTCCCAACCAACAAAAACAAGCCTTGGCTTGAGCTTGTGCCCTTTACCTTCGGCGATTCACCATCGGCGGAGTTGTTCGTCCGATTGAGGGGTGGAACGCGGTACGCCCCATTCTGCGACGACACCTCTAGAGAAGAGATCACGGGATGAAATCCAATTCGTGGATGGAGCAAGCGGCGCGTCTCTTTCGCAGAGCACCAGCCGACCCGCCGCCTCCGTCCTGGTTACCTGCGGGGAAACCACCTGGTCCGTCCGTTCAGATAGAGACGGCGGCACACCCCCTGCGAGGATCCACTACTCGGGAAACCCCCCGCAACCTTGTCACCCAATCCTCTCTTGTTCGACCAGGTGGCAGGTGCATGACGAGGACCCCTTTCCCACCGCGACTTTCGCAGGCGCCGGAGATCTACCCCAACCGCGTTTCGGGACTGGAGATCTGCGACGCTGCTGAAGGTTCCGCGTTACATCGTTGGGCTAGTCCCTGGCTACGCTATGACATGGGAGCCATCGACTGTCGAACTCGAACCCTAAAGGCCTAACCTGGCGCCAAATCGAACTGTGTACCTTCCCCAACGATCTGCGGCGGCCGGATGATCTGACACCTCTGTTACGAGAATAATCCCCAGGTGGGCCTATGTCCCGTATCTGGTCAAGCTCAGGCACGGGTGCAATGCTACAGTTTTCGATCCACTCCACCCTGCAACACCTAAGCCACAGCCCCTATTAGTATCGACCTATGCGAGTGCGCATGGGACCTCTCACGAAGTCGACCCTGCCCGCCGAGCCGTTCGCCAACTCGTTTTGGAGATTGTGGGGGCTTTCGCCGATCACCGCCGGCAGAGATGGGGATGTGCCTATCACACCCAATGTTCCCACGTAGACAAACGCTGAAGGAGTCTACTCTAACCATGGCCGAGGCGAGGAGCGTGCTCATGGAAAGATAGATCGACAATCGGAAACACCACTCTCCCACCATGGACGCATATCCGGATGTTAGTACTTCATCTGAACTTAGCGCAACCATCGCCCTCAGTCTCATGATGTCGGCCTACACCCGGCCGCGCCCACGAGGGCGTTGACTAGCACCCGAACCCCTTTGACATTCGATTTGGCTAGAACAAAATGTTATACAAAATGAACTATACTACACCCGCCCAGGTGAGACGTTCAACCGTTTTCGTGTTCAGTGTTCCACGCTCCACATTCAACAGGCCAAAGCTCCCTTTCATCCCCCTTTCGCCAACAATGAACGGCAAGCGCCACGAGCCGGGGTACGGGATCAGAACCCCCCAAAGAAGAGACAAAGAAAGATCAGAAAATGTTGTACAACCTCGTCAAAGGCAACCGCTCCGCCGGGGCGACCTCCATGAGTACACCGTCCGCTCTGACTTCGTAACTCTCCGGGTCCACCTTCATCTCAGGCGTATGGTCGTTCCACTTCATATCCTTCTTCCCTATCGTCCTACAACCCTTGACGGCCTCGAACCTCTTCGCCAGCCCATACGATCCAATGGTCCCGGATTCGATCGAAAGTCTCGAAACGAACGAGACGGAATTGAGGGCGGCCGAAGCGGGGTACGAACCCCACATCGGACGAGAGATGACCGGTTGAACGGTAGGGATCGAAGCGTTCGCGTCCCCCATTTGCCCCCACACGATCACGCCGGATTTGAGGACGAGTTCGGGTTTGGAACCAAAGTTTTCGGTCCTCCAAAGGACCAGGTCTGCAAGAGCCCCTGGAATGACTTGGCCGACGAGGTGGCTTACTCCGTGTGTGATAGCACTACCCCAATCAACCGTCTGTCAGCGCACCCCTATACACTATGACACGAGAGTGATACTCACGGATTGACCGTATACTTCGCAATGTACCTCTTGACCCTTCCGTTGTCCACTCCGTCCCTATCCCCGAGCTCCGCCAAAGGTCCTCTGAACTCCTTCATCTTGCTCGCGGTCCTCCAGGTCCTGCTGATTACCTCGCCGACGCGGCCCATGGCCTGCGAGTCGGAGCTGATCATCGAGATCGCACCGGTATCATGTAACACGTCCTCTGCCGCTACAGTTTCAGCCCGGATACGGGATTCGGCAAAGGCAAGATCCTCGGGGATACTCTTGTCGAGGTGGTGGCAGACCATAAGCATCTACCATTAATGCGTGAATACTTGATCATTCCGAGGGATGTATATGCGGAGAAGAGACTTACGTCTAGATGCTCGTCCAAAGTATTTCGTGTGTAGGGTCTAGTGGGGTTCGTCGAGGATGGGAGGACGTTTTGTTGACCACAAACAACGATAATATCTGGAGCGTGTCCTCCACCTGGTTATATCATTCTGAGCAATCCTCCACTTGCAACCGTCGGATTTCCCCTACCTGCACCCTCGGTATGGTACGTGTGAATAGTCCTTCCGCCAAACGCAGCAATCGTGCCTAGAGCACCGTCAGTCCTGGATGCTAGAACAAGATGACGGACAGACTTTCGACAAAACCGCTCTCGTTCAAAGTATCCGTATGAATGTTCACCTATGGGGCGCGTATGGTTCAGATGCGAGTTGCCCGGCCATAGTTAGAGGCACAGTACGAACCTGGACATCGTACTTATCTCCAACATCCAGTGCGTTCGCAATGGTCGCCGGAGTCGATCCCCAATCTTCGTGCAACTTCAATCCGCACGCGCCAGCCTTGACGATCTCCTCCAGTGGTATTTCCCCAGCATCATTACCCTTGCCGGTGAAACCAAAGTTCAACGGCAACCCATCCGTGGCAGCAAGCATATGTCGCATATAGAACTGACTCGACGTGCACGTTGTCGCATTTGTTCCTGAGCTTGGTCCGGTTCCCCCTCCAATCATGGTGGTGGTGCCAGAAGCGAGGGCCTCGTAGACTTGTTGAGGGCAGATGTAGTGGACGTGGACGTCGAGGGCGCCGGCGGTGACGATAAGTTTCTCACCCGCGATGACTTCTGTCGAGGAGCCGATGATGAGAGAGGGGTGGACTCTGGCCATGACGTCTGGGTTTCCGGCTTTTCCTATGCCGGCAATGTAACCATTTTTGACACCGATATCTGCCTGTAAATCCCTTAGCAAATGGACTGGCACGGAAGGGGGCACTGGGTAGAATACCTTGTAGATCCCTGACCAGTCGACAACGAGCGCGTTGGTGATGACAAGATCCAACGTTTCTGTGGAAGATCTATTCGTTGCTTGGCCCATGCCCTCGCGAATAGTTTTTCCTGGTTTCCCGGTCAATTACGTGCCAACCGGCCGAAGTAATTTGGACACACCTCCGCCAAACTTGACTTCATCGCCGTACACGGTCTCATCACGTTCAACCTCGATCCAAAGGAGAGTGTCTCCTAACCTGACCTTGTCCCCCACGGTAGGTCCAAACATAGACACGTACGCGTCTCGCCCAATCGTAGTGTCCTCGCTTATCTCTAAAACGCCGGGCTCAGGGATGTGTCCGAAGCCTTTCTGAACAAGGCCGGTAACGATTTCCTCGGTTCTCCATGTGTTCACGACACCCGTAGCAAGCTTGTTTCCGCCGGTGATGATCTTGTTGCCAGCGATGGCGCAGAGGGTGACAGTCTTGGTGTCACCCGGCTCGAACCTGACCGCCGTACCTGCGGGGATGTCGAGTCGTTTTCCGTAGGATCTGGCACGATCGAAGGATAGGCGAGGGTTGGTTTCAATGAAGTGATAGTGGGATCCGACCTGTGGCCCCTTGTTATGTATCGGATGTGGCACGCGAGTACAACTTACTTACCTGGACTGGTCGGTCCCCGTTGTTTGTGACCTTGATTCGGACCCTCTCGCGACCGCGGTTGATCACGACGCGCTCGTCCTTGACCACAACGGCACCGGGTAGAGCGTGGTGCGCATATGCAGACGGTTCGGATGCCGGGAATAAATCGTTGGACGGGACCGGTAGAAATGAGCCATACAACGCGTCTGCAAGGTTACCGAACTCGGTGCAGATGGGGTCGTGCACAGTCACGAGGAACACTCTGCGGAAACAAATCAGAGTGGTCTCGAGTGAGAGCGGCTTGAACATACCCATCGGGGAACGTCCCCTCAACTTGGATCTCGTGAACCAATGTCTCGACGCCAGGATGGACGTTCCTTCGCCCCAATAGGGACTTTCCGTGCTGCATGAGCTCTGCGACGGAGTGTCTTCCATCTCTGATGCGCTCCTGGAGTACGGAAGCGATGAGAGCGACTGCCTCCGTCTGATTGAGAATGAGACCCCGAGCGAGTCTTTTCTGGGCGAGAGAGCCGGCCTAAATCGCGATCGACGTTCGGGCACACGACGCGACGGAGATGGAGGACGGACCTGGTGGAGGAGGAGTTTGTCCTGCTCTCGTGGAGCGATCCTCATGGTTTGAGATTAAGTCTGTAATTCGACTGTTATCTCCGTATGATAGTCCCCCATTGAGATTGTGTAAAAGGATAGTAACGGTTCTTGAATATAGACCGTTTTCAAGAGATAAGGATTCGGTTTATCTTTTGATCCATTCATTGGGTTCACGGCATCCCGATGCCGACTCGTGCGAAAAATCCAGAGTGGTATCAAAGACTTGTCGATAACCCCCCAGGCCGCGAATTGGGTGAAGGGACCAGGTTGCTGACCTATCTGCGGCCATCGTGCGGACCGCTCAATGCACTGAACCTCGGTGGGGTTAAAGATAGTCTGTCGATTAATCAATGAATCAGGGCCGGATTCTCTCGCGAAGTGAAACCAGCTCTTTGAAAATCCCCGCCTCAAATGGAGGCGGAAGGCCGTCGGAGGGGTATGGATTGGGCATTCCGTCGCTTCATCTGTGCCGTTGGCCCGCAGTGGTACCCTCGACGTCACCAAGAGTAAAATGCAGGCGCGTGGTCCGCTTGCCCGGTTTCTCATTTGGGGTCATCGGTCGGCCCGTAAGTACAAGGGTGAACCACCACGGGGAGGGGTGTCGCGGGTACTTGGAAGGCTTGGGAGATGACCGGGGTCGAGATATGGACCACGTCTCCTGACACCTTCCCCATGGGCGCCGCTCTCCATGGTGTCGAAACTTCCATGCCCTCTCTGGTCTCGTTAGGCAGGCTAGAAGGATCTGCTATTTTCGACGCCCCGTTGGTTCTGGGGGTAAATCTCACGTCCGCAGTGTCCTCGTACGGTCGGTCCAAGCATACGGGTGAACCCGCTCGGTTAGGTCCGTCATTAAAATGTTCACTTGTCAGTTGTCATTCGAGCTCGAATGTTTCCGCTCGGAGGAGGAGCTGTCATGAGACAACCCCCGCATGTTTACCGCAACGAACCAACACAGTTTCCTCAAGGTCACACAGGAAGGCGAGCCCAGGGACGAACGAACCACAAACAGGGCAACTGTCGCCCGCCCGTATTATTCCCACGGGTGCCGCTCCTGGTCCCGTCCCCCAGGCCGGTTATCCGCGAATGTTTTTCGTTTGTCAGGCTTACGTCCCTCCAGAGTTAGGCGGCCATGGTTTGTCGTTTGCTTGTTTGTTCCGGTGGCGCGGACCTTTCATTGCGGCGGGTGAGCGGCGTAAACAAGTTTGGGAATTCCTCAGTCTCTGCGCACGGAATCCCGTTGAACACTGCGCTGCGTGTTATAAGCTAAGATGGGTCGATCGCTTCCTCCATTTCCACAGAGTTCTCGAGACCTTCAGGATCCCGACATCCACAACTGCGAGCGACCTTCCAGACTTGTGCCGTGACGTATTTCACCCGTGGCTGTGGCTGTTGGGGTCATCACTTGCCCTGACCGCTCGCCCTGAGGTCCGGGAGTGATCGAATGTCGCGAGCGTGCGGCTAGAAGTGGTTCATCGTGGGAAGCGGGGGACGTCACTCTTCCTGAATCATATTCGCTTCAGGACCCAGAGCTGCCACGAAGCGTTGAATGAAGGGCCGGGTTCCAATTATCGGCGACAGTGCCCTGCGCCCGTTCCATCTTACACCACCCGCTTGTCAAAATGCCCATACTTAATCCCAATCTCCTCTTCCCTCCCCCCTTCTTGCGCTCATCTTGCCACCCCATCCACCGAGAGCTTTTTCATGACTTTGACGACCGTACTAAATGAAGAGACCCCTCTGCTGGGCTGTCAACGGGCTTCGGCCATAGGGAGAGTCGCAGAATCCGAATCGGAAGTTTCCACTCTCGCCGGCAGCCGCACCCCAAGCATCAAAAGTAGAAGGAACACCGACGGTGGCCTAGACGTGGTCAAGAAAACACCCCTGCCTTGGGGTCAGTTATCCATCATCTTGGTTTTGGAGCTCGCGGAACCTTTGACTGCCCAGGTTATCTCTCCCGTGAGCTCCCTATCATCTTTTGCTTTGGCGAAGGGATTCAGCTGAGCGCTGAACGGCCTGCTTCTCTTCGCAGTTCGCACCCGAGGTCAGTTAGGACAACCCCCCGCATTTGCACAACCAACAAGTTAACGTTAACCCCCGGGGCTACTTTTCGCAGCTCGTCCGTAATTCAGGTGTCGCAAAGAACGAGGCCGAAGTCGGTCACTATGTCGGAATTATCGTAAGCGATTGATTCATTTGGGCTGACGTTATGGCGCTGAAAAGTCATGATCCGGCTTCCAGCAATCCTTATTCTTCGCCGCCCAAGCATGCACAGTCCTGCACTGGAGTAGGCTCTCAGACCATATCGGCAGAAAACCCGTGATTCTGATTGGCCTATTCGGTCTCTCGCTCTCCATGTATTGTTTTGCGTTATCAAAGACCTTCTGGGGATTTGCCTTGAGGTGCGAATGCACAGCGTTAGACCCTAAAAACACAAGCTGACAGGTTCCCAGCCGCGCCTTGAACGGTGCACTGAATGGCAATATCGGAGTAATCAGAAGCACGATTATTGAAATCACTGACCATACAAACCTGTCCCGGGCCTACTCATACCAGCCGATCTCTTGGTCGACTGGCACGACTCTAGGGTGAGTTCCCCTGATCGTCCTAGCCTGCCTGAAGCATCGAGTTTGCCGCCTTGGCTCAACTTCGCTTTTTTTTTTTTTTTTTTGGAATAGGCCCATCATTGGAGGGGTACTTTCGAACCCAGCAGAACGGTTCCCCAACGTATTCGGCAACAGCAAGTTTTTGAAGGAATATCCTTATTTCCTCCCGTGTGCTGTTCCTGCGACTTTCGCAATCGTCGCTTGGCTCGTCACTTTCTTCTTCTTCAAGGAGGTCTGTGACTCTCCAGTCTCTTATACGACGGTGTTGACGACGGAACGTTCCGATAGACTCACGCCCCACCGAAGCCCATTGGGAGGCTCCTTCGTGGGGAGAAAAAACGAGTTGGATCGGAAGAAGACCCTCTTCTCGCCTCTGAACTTCCCCCTCAAAACCAACTCGAGGAACCTGTATCGTTTCGCAACCTTCTCACGCGGGATGTAATCATCGCCTGCGTGAACTACTCCTTCGTTGCGCTGGTCGATATATCCTTCCGTGCCCTGCAACCCGTATTCCTCTCCACACCCGTCGCACTCGGTGGTCTCGGGCTCGATCCTCCAGCGATCGGGACCATCCTCTCTTTCTCCGGTATCCTGAACGGCGCTTTCACCATCTTCTTCTTCTCACGGATGACGGACTATTTCGGTGTGAAATGGGTGTACCTGGTAGGGATGGCCGCCGCAGTTCCGTCCTTCTCTCTCTTCCCCATTATCAACCTTCTGGCACGGAATTCCGTCGAGCGCAGCGGTGGGTTGGGGCCGGAGGTGTGGATCGCGGTCGGGTTACAGGTGGCCATGGTGGTGTTGAATTGCATGTGTTGCGGTACGTCCGCTCCAATAAAAGTTGAACTGCTCGTAGAACTGTTCCCATCCCCTGTTCGTTCCAGGTGCAATCTTCATCTTTATCGCCGCCGCCTCCCCCAACAAAGCCTCTTTGGGGGCTACGAATGGACTCACTCAACTGTCTGTTGCAGTCGTGCGTACGGTAGGGCCCGCCCTGGTGAGCTCGATATACTCACTGTCAGTTGAGCGTTACAGGAACGGTGGGTTGGTGTACTGCATGGCTGTGGTACTGAGTTTGGGTGCGGTTTGGGTAGGGTCGTTGTTGCCGAAGCGCCCTTGGAAGGATATTGATTGAGCTCCCCGCCCACCCTTTTTCTTGCTTCACCCACCCCATACTTCTTCGTTCTGACTCGAATGCTAAGATACGTTGTTGTGATGATAATGATACATTGTATAGAGTAGTAACAAAACATTCAAGCGCGTTCGCCATCCTCGTCATCCAAATCCAGGTTGTCCTCTCTGATCCCTCCGGTGTTCGATCAACCGGATGGCTTCCGTTCTGAAGGCAAC
>Ga0307516_10009316_pt1 | contig 10967 bp, 6 predicted proteins | sample 19_EM_MG_FD_203310 | JGI IMG/M metagenome (GOLD analysis project Ga0307516, IMG submission 203310) | Populus trichocarpa ectomycorrhiza microbial communities from riparian zone in the Pacific Northwest, United States - 19_EM | ecosystem: Host-associated > Plants > Roots > Unclassified | place...
CCTCGTCCGGCACGCCGCCATAGCGCCGCTCCGCAAAGCACGGCAGCGACAGGCTGGGCTCGCCGGTCTTCAGCGCCCGGCCCCAGGAATCGGCGCAGGCGGTTTCGCCGACCACGCCCCATTCGAATTTCTTGTAGCCGGTATATTGCAGTCCGTTGATCAGGATGATCATCTGCCCCGGCGTCGCATAGACGAGGCAGATGTCGGGCGGATCGAGCCGGCCGCTCGCAAGCGGGCTCACGGCCATCGCCTGATACCGACCGAACGGAACGACATCGAGCGCTTCTTGACGCTTGCGCGCATCTTCGGCTGTGCCATGCCAGACGCCGACGTAGTTTTCTCCCGCGAGCCATTTGTCGTCCTGCGGACCGAGACCGATCACCGCGCGGCACTGCGCGCCGACGAGATCAGCGCCGGTGATGCCGACGGTCCAGCCCAGCCGCGACGCCATGCTGACGATCTGGTCGGTGGCATGAACGGCGTTCGGTCGCCTGATCTTCGGGATCGCAGCCATATCTTCGACGCGCGCGAACATCTTGATCCCGGTCACGGTGGTCTTCAGCCGCAACAGGCTGTTGAGGTCCGCCACCATGCCGGTGAAATCGAAGGCTGGTGTCTGCTGTTGCATGGCGTGATCTCCAAAACGTGGGCGCTATGTTAGCCCGCACGGTTTCCGTTTTAGTCCTTGGCAGGCCCCGGAAGCAACTCGTCGATCCGCCCCGTGAGACGATAGGCGACGAGACCCATCCACTCCCGCACGGCCGTATTGGTTCGATCGAGCCCGTCGCCCGCGACATTGTTGAAGCTGAGCAGATCTTCCCGCCCGCCGACCCGCCAATCCACCGGATAAGGCTCCACGGTGAAGCCAACCTTTCGGAACAGGCCAACCGACCGCGGCATATGGAAGGCCGACGTCACGAGCAGCCAGCGCTCGCCGTCCCTGGGCTTGACCAGATCCTTGGTGAACGCCGCGTTCTCCGCCGTATTGCGCGAGAGCCGTTCCATGATCAGCCGCGACTTCGCGATGCCGAGGCCTTCAAAGATGTCCGCCGCGTAGTCGGCTTCCTTCGCATCGTTGGAAATCAATCTGGCGCTGCCTCCGGTGTAAACCAGGCGGGCGTTGGGATAACGACGCGCGAGCGCCGCGGCGGTAATCATCCGGTCCGGCGAGTTTGTCACCGCGGGCGTGTGATGCGCGAGCGAAAGATCCGGATCGACAGGTCCGCCCAGAACGATGATACCATCAGGTGCGCCGCCGGTCGCATCCCACGGCGGAAAGCGCTGCTCCAGTGGATAGAGCAAGAGGTTGCCGAGTGGTGAGAACCCGAAAACGGCCAGCAGCAGGATCGATGCGACAAGGAGCCTGCGTCCGAGCCATCCCACCCGCGTGGCCAGCAAGACCGCGCCAAGGAGGCCAAGCCCGATCAGGAAATTGATCGGCAACAGCATCACGCCGATTGTCTTTGACAATATGAAAAACAAGGGACGCCTTTCCGAAAATTTCCAGATCGTATACGCGGGCGCGAGCCGGGTAGCCACTGCCCCTTCAAGAAATCCTTCAAAAGCATGGCCGGGTGCAGTCCGACCGCGGCAACCTTAAGGGAATATCGACTTATGGCCCTGTTGCGGGCACAATCGCGGCAAATGGTCTCCAGCCAGTGCTCCCCGCCATGACCCATCATCATCTGCATGCGAGCCCCGAAACCTGCCATTGGGGCTTTTTCGAAGCCAGGCTGAAGCCGGTTCTAACCGTCGAGAGTGGCGATGAGGTGACCATCGACACCATCAGCGGCGGCCCCGACCAGGTGCCGGATCGAACCCAGTTTCACGTCCCACCCGAACTGTTCGAGGTGCACGCGAGAAGCGAACGCATGCTGCCGGGCCATATCCTGACCGGGCCGGTCGCCATCAGAGGCGCCGAGGTCGGTGATGTGCTGGAGGTCGAAATTCTCGAGGTCAAACTCCGGCAGGACTGGGGCTACAACCTGATCCGCCCGCTCGCCGGCACCCTGCCGGACGATTTTCACGAGCCGCGCCTGCTCAACATTCCGCTCGACCTGGAGCGGATGGTGGGCCGCCTGCCCTGGGGCCTCGATCTGCCGCTGGCGCCGTTCTTCGGCGTCATGGGCGTGGCGCCGCCACCGTCCTGGGGCCGCATCAGCTCGCTGGTTCCGCGCGCGATGGGCGGCAATCTCGACAACAAGGAGCTCGGCGCCGGCGCCAGGCTCTTTCTGCCGGTGTTCGTGCCGGGCGCCTTGTTTTCCTGCGGCGACGGGCACGGCGTGCAAGGCGACGGCGAAGTCTGCGTCACCGCGATCGAAACCGCGCTGCAGGGCCGCTTTCGCCTGACCTTGCGCAAGGATCTGCGGTTCACCTACCCGCGCGCGGAAACGGCGACGCATTACATCACCATGGCGATGGACCCCGACCTCGACCAATGCGCGGTGCGGGCGCTGCGCGACATGATCGTTCTGCTCGGCGAGAAGCGCAATCTGTCGCGCGAGGATGCCTATACGCTCTGCAGCCTCGCCGCCGATCTGCGGGTGACCCAGACAGTCAATGGCTCCAAGGGCATTCACTGCATGATCGCGAAATCGGTCGTGCACGGTTAGTCGGCAGCTTCAACCGAATCGAATGGAATTCGGCCTGCTCTCTGTCCGCCTTTCCCCGATAGCGACCAACCTTTGTGTGGTGCTGCAAAATTTTCGCGATGTGCCAGATTCGGACTCTGGTGAGTGAGCCTCACTCCTTCTGAGAAACGAATAAGCAGCGCGGGAAACGAATAAGCAGAACCCTGATAGGGAGGACGTTTCCAAATGGTATTTCCATACAAGATTCGCTTGCGTGCAGATTGGATCGCCGTCATCCTCGCGTTGTCGGCAAGACTGCTGGCAATAGATGACCGGCACCACAGAAGCTCGCCGGAAATAGGCCGGTCATGCCGGCCCTTACAAAAAAAGGGAGGGAAGCCTATGAGAGAGCAGCTGCGGCATTTCCGGCTTGGCGTCATCGGCGCGATGAGCGTCGCTTGCCTCATGGCTACCGCGTCGGTGTCGAATGCGGTCGAGCTGACGGCCCCTGTCGTCACGACGACCGGCACCTATCAGGGCCTGAAGAACTTCCAGGAACTTCCGGGAGATCCGACCAGCGGGGTCAACGTCTTCTTCGGTATCCGCTACGGTCAGGCGCCGGTAGGCACATTGCGCTGGAAGCCGCCCCAGGCGCCCAATCTTGGCCAGGGATCGATCGTCGCGGCAACCGTCGGCCACACCTGCACGCAGGGACGGGCAACCGATTCCGAGGATTGCTTGTTCCTCAATGTCTATACTCCGTCCACCGCCACCGCGAGGTCCAGGCAGCCGGTTTTCATATGGATTCACGGCGGCGCGCTCGTCAACGGCGCCGGGTCTGACTACGACCCGTCGGTGCTGGTGGCCGACAACGACATCATCGTCGTCACGATCAACTACCGCCTCGGGAGCCTCGGCTTCCTCGCAGCCAGCGTACTGGCGGCAACCGAGCCCAACGCCTTTCAGAACGTCGGCGACGCCGGCAACTACGGCCTCATGGACCAACAATTCGCGATGGCCTGGGTTCACGACAACATTGCGGCGTTCGGCGGTGATCGGGAGGCGGTGACGATCGGCGGCGAATCGGCCGGCGGTCTCAGCGTCTCGACGCATCTTGCCTCCACGAACACCTTCAGGCACCTCACCGGCCGGGATCTGTTCGGCGGTGCGATCATCGAGAGCGGCGCGTATATGTATCATGACGTGCCATCGCTCGCCACTTACCAGACCCTCAGCAACACTTTCGCTCAGCAAGACGCCAACGCATTCTGCGGCGGCGCCTTGACCCTGGCCTGCCTGCAGGGACTGACTGCAGCGCAAGTCTTCGCTAATGAAAGAGACTTCGGCGGTTTCGGCATCGCGCCCAATTTCGGCACGAAAATCCTGCCGCGTGATCTGCATACGGCCTTCTCGACCGGCCAGTTCAACCGCGTCCCGGTGCTGCAAGGTACCAACGCCAATGAGGGCCGGCTGTTCGAGCCGAGCTTCTTTCCCGGTACGGTCACCGCTCCCAGGGGCACCGCTCCGACAATCGTCGCCGCCGGCGGCCCGGCGAGCTTCGACCTTCAGGTCCCGAACATTCTGTGCGCGACGCCGCAGTTCACCGGCACGCCGGCGGTCTGCTCCTACTTGCAGGAGATCCAGTACTTTCTGACCACCCTCGTGACGGCCACACCGTCCACACAGGGGCCGACCTCGCCCTTCACCCAGGCCGTCGTCGCCACCGCGGCGACGGCGGCAAGCGAATACCCGATCGCCAATTTCCACAACTTCGTTCCGCAGACAACCTCGTCGATCCCGGGCCTCAACAACAACTTTGGCGGCGGCAACGTCGATGAGGCGCTCTCGCAGATCTTCACCGATTTCGTGTTCGCCTGTAACGGTTTCGATTCGAACAGCGACCTGTCCAGGCGAACCCCGGTCTTTGCTTACGAGTTCAACGATCCAAATGCCCCGAACAGGCCCGGCGTCCCGGGTCCGGGGTCGAATAGCTCAGGCTTCACGACGGCTTCGCAGCACGCCGCCGAACTCCAGTACATCTTCAACTTCGGCTCGGCGTTCAGCTCCGCGCAAGCGACGCTGGCGACCGACATGAAGACCTACTGGGCCAATTTCGTGAAGACCGGCGATCCTAACAGGAACCGCAAAGATGATCTTGCCACCTTGGTCAGCCTGAGGGCGCCGCGCACCGAGCTGCCGCACTGGCCGCACTTCAATGCGCGGGGCGATCATGACGATGATCGCGATCATGGCGATCAGAAGATCCAGTCGCTGACACCGCCAGCGCTGCTCACACCGCGAGGGCCGCATCCGTTCGACAGCTTCAGGACCGACCATTTCTGTGCGACCTGGCAGCCGCTGCTCACCTTCAACAACGGCAATGAGCCGCAGCAACCCTGATCCAAACTCCAATCGGCGTCGACCACGCAAAGCACGTAGCTCGTACAGGGCGGGTTGGAGGCGAAGCCGTAACCCACCTTTGTTTCGTTGGCAAACGGCGGATTACGCTTCGCTCCAATCCGCCCTGTACCCTTCTTGGCGTCCGGTGCCACTCAAACGGTGTAGAGTGGCGGGACGGGCCGAACCGCCGGGTCGGAACGAAATATTCCGCGGATCTACTGTGGGTCAATTGCGTCGTTCTGGCCGTGGGCCAATGCGGTATTGCCGCCAAGACCAGCGCCACCAAAATCTGGGTAAGCGGCGTTCATGCTAAAAGCCTTTGCCGTCCGCGCCAGCAGATTGCTCTGCTCGAGCGGGTCCCATCCTGAAGCTTTCGCGGCTGCTCGGCGCGTCGACTAGTGGAATTCACTCCAGTTGCGCCAATGGGTCGGCTGGATATCGACGTGCCTCTTACCGCGAGCGTCGAGCCAATTAGGCCCGTCCTTGTGACACGCAAGTGGGAACGTATGGACGATACCATCATAGTCCAACACGCAGATCTCGAGATCTCGGTCAGTTGGCGCCATCGAAGTGGGCTGCCATTCGGCGGAGAAGGAATGCATGATGTACCTCCATAATGAACGGAATCACGCTTCTCTTTGGGCGCTAGGTCGTGAGCGCCAGGCGCGGTTAGCTCACCGGGTCGGCTGTTCTTGCTCCTAAGGCCCCACCTGAATGCGAACGGGTCCCCAGCGCTCCGGCCGAAGCATCCAATCTGCTTCTGCCGCGACCGGGTCCGGGCGTCCAGAAGCATCGTGCCGCGCGGGGGCCGCCTATGGCGTCATTTTTCGGACCGCGGCAACGCCGTTTGGTTCCGCACGGAATCTGGCCTCTAGTCACGCGTATAGCGTGATCGGGTTAGCCTAGGATCATATTGGCCGGCCAATCATCGTGCGTTTTATTCGCGCCGTTCCGACGCGGCGCATCCATCTCAGGCGACAATGCATTCTTCTTGTGACCGCCACCGCTGTAGACACATATAAGTTCAGCGCACAGGCTCGGGCCATGGTCGGTCATGCATGCGGCGCTCCAAGGCCGGGCTGCGACCTCTCGGCCCTCGATCCCATTCGCCCGCGCCTGAGTCGTGATCATCATCGACAGGATTGCGACTGCGTGAAGAAACTTGAATTTGGTCATGCTTTTTCTCTCTACGTAACTGATCCGTACTCGGGTTACCTGATAGCCAGACGTGCGTTCGAGGCTCAGTATTCCGGCGCGCGTCAGTATTTTTTTTCGAATCGAGATCACGGTTACGCGATCGGGAATATGGGGTTCGAGTTTGGTTCGCATTGCAGGCAACGATTTGAGTCTTCGCGCCGCCGACCTCGCCCATTTGAGGCGTCCGAAGAGCGACCGCGGGCTGTCTGTCCTGCGGTTTTGAGATTGATCACAAACTCGAACTTGGCGGAAAGCATGACCGGACGATCGCTCAGCTTCTCGCCCTTGAAAATCCGCCCCACATAAACGGCCGCCAGAAGATTTGCACCAGCACAGTTGGACCGTAGCCCATCACGCCGTCCTCCGTAGACTCGCGCGATCGCAGATCGCGGGCACTGCACCGCGACGCTTGCCACCTAATTCGTCAGACAACTAGCAAGGCTTCCAAGTGAGAACCGCGTGACAGACGTTTGTTGCGATGGTTGGAGAGTTCTCACTATTTGGTGTCCGAGAAATATCAGGGCTCCAACGCAAGTCTGGTTATCAGAAGCGCTCACGCGCAGCGGCAACTAGACGGGGACGCTCGATGATGACGAAATTTACACTACTTGGCGTGGTTGCAAATCTCTCAACAGCGATCGCAACTACCTCACTCGCACAAACCGCTATTCAGGACATGGGCGCATACGCCTCTTACCATCCTGTTGCCGGTCGCGAGACAGCGGACGTGATGGCATCAACACCATCTATTCCTTCATCAAAAAGCGGGCTCGTAACTACGACCAGACCCTGGTCGGCGCCGGTAGGCCACCGCCAGCCGCGCGCGGCCGATGTTCCCACGTCCACGTCTGTATCTCAGCAAAGTCTTGATGAAGAAGACGCGAACGTCGACCGCAAGATCAAAAGCGTTTGTCGAGGCTGCTAAGTCGCAAAGCGGCGGGATATCCACAATCAAGGACTCTAACGATGAAGATCTCATTTCTTCTGGCAGCACTATTGCTTGTTCCGTCGCTCGCCACGTCAACGACAGTTCGGGCTCGAATTAACAACATCGCCGCTCGAGCGCATTCAAAGACGATCGAGGGCCGCCAGATCGCAGCTCCGCCATGGAGCGCTGCCTGCATGACGGATCACGGCCCAAGCGAATGCAGCGAGCCGATGTGGATTTACGGTAGCCGCAGCGAGATCGCACGGTACAGGAATGCGTTCTGACGCGCCATCTTCGTTCTGCCCATGTCCGTTCAGGGTCAGCCGCAACCAAGTTAAGCCGACAGCAAGTCAACCCCTATGCGCTTTCGTCCGAAAGCGGAAGTTTCCAGAGCACGACCGGCTCCGCGAGGCACCTGGACGCCCGACAGATTTCGAACCCTTCAGACAATTTGAAGCGTGCGACTTGATCATTGGTCGACCGGTTGCCATCCCCTGGGGGCGGTGACCTGGCCGCATTCCGTTACGCGCTATTCGCCGGTCTCGGTGAGTTGTTCCGGGGCGCAATGGCGCCTCGGAATCTATTTCCGATTTTCGGAAATTTTCCTTGACGACGGGGTAGACGCAGCGCTATTGACTCCCCGTCCCGTCCCAACAGAGGGGCGACACGCGATCGTCACGTTCGCGGGGCGGGATGCGGTGGACGCAATGGGGCGTGAGACGAGCGGTTGCGGACGGTGAAGCCGTGTGGTTCTGGCGCCCCGAAGCAGGCGTCAAGTTCACAAGACGCCAACGCGTCGCGCGGATGACGGGGTCAACAAAGCGATGGTCCCCGGGAAGAGCGCGGAGGAAACCGTAAAACCATTCGCGCGCGGGAATACCGGATGTTTTCCGGTGCCTCCGCTGTGAATACCGGTGTGCATATTCACTACCCCCAGCGCACACCAGGCTGCGGGTGCATTGGGCACCCGGCATTCCCCGCGCCCTCTGATTGGAGAGGGCGGACTATCAAGAGCAAAACTCGGGCGTCTTCGGCCGCGAGATCGCGAACCTTTGTCAGCGAAGCAAGACCTTGTATCAGCTGCTGCGTCAGAACCCGTTTTATCCCCTCATCCAGAGCAGCGTCGCGGAACGCGATGCGTCTCGAAGGATTGAGGCCACAGCCGCGCCTTCATGGTTCTCCGAGCGATGCGAAGCATCGTCCGGGAGACGGCGCGCGACGGCATGTGTTGTGTGGGGATGGTGCGAACGCGCGCCTCCTCACCATGAGGATTTAATGACGAAGGAAGTAGGATTGGCGTATTTTCCGGCGAAATGGGCACTGGTTCGCATCAAGAACGCACGTCAAAGAAGGCGATCGCCATCGTTCAATCGGAACGGAAGCTCCCCCAGCTTTTCTTCATGTGCGGCCTTCGCTACGATCCCGCACCAGACGAGACCATCGGAGAAAACATGCTGAAGGATAAGCTATCGCTGGCCGATGAGGCCGAGCGCGACGCGACGATGCGCGAGGCGCTCGCGGCCTGCCCGCGCATCCTCGATCTGATCGCGCGGGGACCGCTGGCCGATCCCGATGCGGAGGCGATCGTCTATTTGCGCTCGCCGCTCGATCCCGATCCCGTGGTCATCTCCAACGACCATCTGATGGGCGCCATCAAGGCCGCCGAGAACTTCTTCCGGACGCAAGGCATCGGACGTGATGATGCGGTTGCGATCCTGCTGCCGATCGGGCCGGCGACCATCGCAGCGATCTGGGGCGCGGCAGCCTGTGGCATCGCCGAGCCGCTGAACCTCCTGTTCACGCGCGAGGCCATCATGGCGCAGCTCAACGCGGTCAAGGCGAAACTCTTGCTGGCGCCACCGCGGGGCATGCCGGGCGGGCTCCATGAAAAGATCGCCGGCATCGAGAAAGACGTCCCCTCGCTCCAGCGCATCGTGACCGTCCCGCTCGACGGCACGATCGCCTTCGACGGCACGGTCTTGCAACCGGATGCCTGCTGGCGCGACGACTACGGCAAATGCACCGACGTATCAGAAGCCGACCGCGTCGCGGTGATGCTGCCGACCGGCGGCACCACGGGCCATCCGAAGGTCGCGCGCCTCACCAACCGCGCGATGGTCGCCTCCAGCGTTTCCTCGCGGATGGCGCTGGACAATCGCAAGGGCGACCGCTGCATGGTCTCACTGCCGCTGTTCCACGTCGGCGGTCTCTTCGTCGGTGTCGGTGCATGCATGTCGGGCGGCGCCACCATCGTCATTCCGGGCCCTGCCGGAGCGCGCGATCCCGCGCTGATTATGAACTTCTGGAAAATCGTCGAGACCTACCGCCTGACCCATGCCGGCAACGTGCCGACCACGCTCGGCGCGCTGGCTGACGTTCCCGTGGGCGATTGCGACATTTCGAGCCTGCGCGTGACCCCGACCGGCGCCGCGGTCTGCCCGCCGGAAATCGAGCGGCGCTATCTGGCGACCTGGGGCGGCCCGTGCGTGCAGCAGGTCTACGGCATGACCGAACTCGCGGGCGGCATTGCCCACGATGTGGTCGGCGTTCAGCCACGCCCTGAAGCCGTGGGCACGCGGAATCCGATGGTGGAGCTTGCGATCCTCAGCCAGGGCAAGCTGCACACGGCGCCCTGGACCTCGCCCGTCGGCGAGTTGCTGACCCGGGGACCGCAGGTGTTTCCGGGCTATGTCGACACCAAGCAGACCGAGGACGCATTCTACGAGGGCTGGCTGCGCACCGGCGACATCTGCCGCATCGATGCTGACGACTTCATCACCATCATGGGCCGGGCCAAGGACGTCATCATCCGCGGCGGCCACAATATCGATCCGCGCACCATCGAGGACGCCGCGCTCGGATTTCCCGGCGTCGGGCTGGCTGCGGCCGTCGGGCGACCGGATGCCTATGCCGGCGAGGTGCCGATGCTGTTCGTGTCGCCGCAGCCGGGCGTCCTCATCGATCAACAGGCGCTGGCCGACTTCGTGCAGGAGAAAATCATGGAGCCGCCGGCGCGCCCGCGTGTGGTCGCGATCATCGCTGACATGCCGGTTACCGCTGTCGGCAAGATCTTCAAGGCGAAGCTGCGGGAAATCGCGGCCAGAGCCGCCGCGCGGGAACTCCTCAAGGCCGAAGGATTATTGGAGGACGTCAGCGTCGAGGCGGTCACCGATCCCACGCGTGGTCTCTATCTGCGTGTAGACGCGCCCGCCGACAAGGCGGCGGAGGTGAAGCGGTTGCTGCAGAAATTCCCGGTCAAGGTCGAACTCGCCGATTAAAAGCGGGATGAGATGGTTTGATCTGGTTCAGCAGCGGAGGTTCACCTCTCCCGTTGGGAGAGGTCGATTTGCGTAGCAAATCGGGTGAGGGGTTACGGTCTATCGATTCCGTAGCGCCCCCTCACCCGGCGCAACGCGCCGACCTCTCCCCGTCGGGGAGAGGTGGCCAACTTTGCATCGCTTTGCTTCGATCAAAAGTCATCGCGCCGCAGGCCCGCCCGCGGCCCCCGCTTCAGGACTTTGTCTGCGGCCGCAAGCGAGCACCGCCCCCAAAAAGTTAACGAATGTGACGCCGCCGGACGCGACCTGAACGCGCCGGCGCGCGTCCTGCGTTCGCGATCGAATGCGCAAGGCTCAATTTATATAGCCGAATCAACACCGTATTCAAACGGCTAGGCAAACCCCCAGAAACCAAATAGACTCTAAAAAGTTACTTTTCTGTACAGGCGTTAAGGATTAGCGTTTTGCTATGGCCACTGAAAAAGCCGAGACTGACCGCATTCCCGTAACCTTGGCTCTGGCAACGATCGGCTACCTGGAAAAACTCGTGAAGCAGGGCACCCACGGTACCAGCGTTCCCGGCGTCGCAAGAAC
>Ga0307516_10009317_pt1 | contig 10967 bp, 9 predicted proteins | sample 19_EM_MG_FD_203310 | JGI IMG/M metagenome (GOLD analysis project Ga0307516, IMG submission 203310) | Populus trichocarpa ectomycorrhiza microbial communities from riparian zone in the Pacific Northwest, United States - 19_EM | ecosystem: Host-associated > Plants > Roots > Unclassified | place...
GTGGACAGCGCGACGGGCAAGGTCGTCTGGGGGACGCAGCGCCCCCTCGATCTCACGCACTTGTGGCGGCGGAGCACCACCGCGACTCTGGCCGTGACCGAGGACGAGCGGTCGGGCCGGTCCCGCCCGCTCAGGCCGACGGAACTGCTGTCCTCGCGCTTCGCCTGGGTCCCCCTGGTCGGAGGGTTCTCGCCCTACAACCAACTTTGGGACGCCGTCAACTCCGTCACCCAGCATGGCGACGCCGTCCTGCGCTTCCCCTACGACTGGCGTCTCTCGGCGCAGGAGTCCGCGGGCAGACTGGTCGAGGCCGCCCTGCGGCACCTGGCCCAGTGGCGTCACCACCCGGCACGGCAGGCGTCCAGGCGTGACTGGCCGGAGCCCAGGCTGGTGTTCGTCGCGCATTCCATGGGTGGTCTCGTCGCGCGCGCGGCCCTCGCCATGAACCCCGAACTGTGCGAGGTCACACGGGACCTGATCACCATCGGGACGCCGTTCCACGGCATTCCGCGGGTCGTGGACTTCATCGGCCGAGGCAGAGCGACGCCCGCCAACCTCGCCCGGGTGGCGCGGACCATGCCCGGCGTCTACGACCTGCTGCCCGACTACGCGTGTGTGCGGACCGAGGACGGGGGAGTGCGGCATCTGACGCTCCAGGACGTACGAGACATCGGCGGCGACGTCGAACTGGCCGAGGCCGCGATGGCGGTCCGGCAGAAACTGCACCGGGCGAGGACGCTGCCACGCGTGCGCGCCGCGGTCGGGGTGTCGCAGCGGACGCCGGAGAGCCTGGCGATCGAGGACGGCAAGGTGAACCTGTTCACCAACACCCCGCGCCTGCACCGCGACGGGACCCCGATGCTCAACGACCGGGGCGAGCCGGTGCTGTGGAGGCGGGCGGGAGACGGCCTGGTGCCGAGGGACTCCGCCGCGCCGGAGCCCTCCAACGCCGCCGCCTTCGTCTCGGGCGTGCACGGCTCTCTCATCACGGAACCCGCCGTCATGGACTTCGTTCGATCGGTCCTCACCGAGCGGCCCGTGGACAGTCCGATCCGCAACGCGGTTCCGCGGCCCCCGGAGATCACCGGGAGCCCGCCGACCGGCCGGCCCCACCACCCCGAGGGCGCCGGAATCGGACTGCCCGGAGCTGACACCGCCCCCCTCGGGCTGACCACCCCGGCCGAGGTCAGCACGGGAAGGCCGTGGACCCTGACGGTGTGGGGCGCTGTCGACACCGCTGCCGGCGTCGTCTGTCAGGTCCGTAACGCGGAGGACGGCCTGATCACCGCCCGCCCCGCGCTGCGCCCCGGCGAGGAACCCCACACCCTGGTCGCCGAGGTGGTACTGCCGACCCCCGGCTTCTACGAGGTCGTTGTCGGCAGCGGAGCGCAGTCGGCCACCGCCCTGGTGGTGGTCGCAGACCTCGAGACCGAGGACTGAGCGCCCGGCACGACCAGCCGGCGGCCCGTCAGCAGCAGCGGCTCTGCGGGTGGGTCTCCCGGTGCCGGGCGCGCTGCGTCTCGTACTCGCGGCGGGGTCGGTACCGGCGCGCGCGGATGGTGGCGTCGGTACTTTTGCAGTGGCGGTCGTACTCCGCTCGCCGGTCAGTTCCCGCAGGTACCAGCGCACGGCCCGGGCCCAGCGTGCGGCCCTCACGAGCGGGCCCCGGCCAGGGGCTCGGCCCCCTGCGTGGGCACGTCGACGCGGGACCCGACGTACGGCGTCTCGGTGGTCGTCGACACCCCGGGCGAGCGGACGGCCCGGACGCACACCACCGCCGCGTTGACGATCACCACGGCGAGCAGGAGCAGGAAGAGGGCGATCAGCACACCGTCCACGGTGGAGTCGGTCGTCGGAGAAGATCCTCTGCCGGCCGTCGGGACGGTCCTCGTCTCTCGAAAGGGGCCGGTTCGCGCATGTCCCCGGCACACGGGGTACTCCCGGCCTCATGGCGCGCACATCGACATCCTGGCCGGCGGTGCTCAAGGGCACCGTGAAGGAGTTCCAAGAAGACGAACTCACCGATCGGGCCGCGGCGTTGACGTACTACGGAGTGCTGTCGCTGTTTCCGGCACTTCTCGTGCTGGTCTCGCTGCTGGGTATCACCGGGCGGTCCGCGACCGAGCAGGTCCTCGACAGCCTGCAGAAGCTGGCGCCCGGCTCGGCCCGGGACATCATCGGCGACGCGGTGCGGCAGCTCCAGGGACGGGGCGGCATCGGCTCGGTCATGGCCATCGTCGGCCTGGTGCTGGCCGTGTGGTCGGCCTCCGGCTACATCGCGGCCTTCATCCGTAGCGCGAACGCGGTGTACGACATGCCCGAGGGCCGCCCGGTGTGGAAGCTGCTGCCGGTCCGGGTGGGAGTGACGGTCGTGCTGCTGGTGCTGGCGGTGATCAGCGCCCTGATCGTGGTGTTCACGGGCGGGCTCGCCCGGGAGGCCGGCGCGGCGCTCGGCATCGGGGACACGGCCCTGACGGCCTGGTCGATCGCGAAGTGGCCGGTGCTGATCGTGCTGGTCACCGTCATGATCGCGATCCTGTACCGGGCGGCACCGAATGTGCGCGTCCAAGGCTTCAAGTGGGTCACCCCGGGCAGTTTCCTCGCGCTGCTGATCTGGCTGGTCGCGTCGGCCGGGTTCGCTTTCTACGCGGCGAACTTCAGCTCGTACAACAAGACCTACGGCACCCTCGCCGGTGTGATCGTCTTCCTGGTGTGGCTGTGGATCAGCAACATCGCGATCCTGCTTGGCCTGGAGTTCGACGCCGAGACGGCCCGGCAGCGCGCGGTCGCCGACGGGCTGCCCGACGACGAGGAGCTCTACGTCGCGCCCCGTGACACCAGCGCCTGGAGTGAGGAGGACCACCGGCGTCTGGAGGACTGAGGCCGCGGCCCTCGCGAGGGTCCCGCGCCGATCGCGCCCCCGCCGGCGCCCCGTACGAGGGGGCGCCGGCCGGTGGTCCAGCCGGGTCAGACCGCGGGCACCGGGGCCGGGGCCGGGTACGTGGGGTACTCCACGCCGGAGACGTGCTGGACGACGCGGATGACCTGGCAGGAGTAGCCGAACTCGTTGTCGTACCAGAGGTAGAGGATCGCGTTGTCGCCGTCGACCTTGGTCGCGCCGGCGTCGACGATCGAGGCGTGGCGGGAGCCGATGAAGTCGCTGGAGACCGCGTCGGGGGCGGTGGTGAAGTCGATCTGACGCTTGAGCGGCGAGGTCAGCGACACCTCGCGGAGGTGGTCGAGGACCTCCTCGCGGGTGGTCTCGCGGCCGAGCCGCAGGCTGAGGATCGCGATGGAGACGTCCGGCACCGGGACCCGGATCGAGCTGCCGGTGATCGGCGCCTCGAGGTCGGGCAGCGCCTTGGCGACGGCGGAGGCGGCACCCGTCTCGGTGATGACCATGTTGAGCGGCGCGGAGCGGCCCCGGCGGTCGGCCTTGTGGTAGTTGTCCAGCAGGTTCTGGTCGTTGGTGAACGAGTGCACGGTCTCCACGTGCCCCCGCAGGACGCCGTACTCGTCCGCCATCGCCTTCAGCGGCGGCACGATCGCGTTGGTGGTGCAGGACGCGCAGGACAGGATCCGCTCGTCCGGCTTGATGGTGTCGTGGTTGACGCCGTGCACGATGTTCGGGACGTCGCCCTTGCCCGGCGCGGTCAGCACGACCTTGTCGATGCCGGGACGCAGGTGCTCGGACAGGCCCTCGCGGTCCCGCCACTTGCCGGTGTTGTCGATGAGGATGGCGTCCTTGATGCCGTACGCCGTGTAGTCGACCTGCGCCGGATCGTCGGCGTAGATCACCCTGATCTCGTTGCCGTTGGCGACGATGGTGCTCTTCGCCTCGTCGACGGTGATCGTGCCCTGGAACTGGCCGTGGATGGAGTCGCGGCGCAGCAACGAGGCCCGCTTGACGAGGTCGTCGGCTGCCCGGCCACCGTTGCCGCGTACGACGATGGCGCGCAGCCGCAGGCCGTTGCCGGAGCCGGTCTTCTCGATGAGCAGGCGGGCGACGAGGCGGCCGATGCGGCCGAAGCCGTAGAGGACGACGTCGCGCGGTTCGCGGCGCTCGACCCGGTCCGCGCCGGTGGCACCCGCGACCGCCTCGGCGGTGAACTCCGCCACGGAAAGACCGCGGTCGTCGGTGCGGTACGTCGCGGCGAGCATGCCGAGGTCGATCTGGGACGGGCCGAGATCGAGGGCGGTGAGCGTCTGGAGGAACGGCAGCGTCTCGGTGACCGACAGTTCCTCGCCGGCTATCTGGCGGGCGAAGCGGTGGGTCTTGAGGATGCTCACCACCGACTTGTTCACCAGGGAGCGGCTGTGCAGCAGGACCGTCACGTCCCGCTCACGGTGCAGCTTCCCGATGAGGGGGATCATCGACTCCGCGATCTCCTCGCGGGTCTTCCAGTTGGTGAACGAGTCGTCCTTGACAGTCACGAGTATCTCTTTCGAGCTAGGTGGCGCTCATATGCTAAACCCCCGGTCGCGCCGGTCCGCGCGCCGGGTCCGCTCCGGGCGACCGGGCGACCGGGCGACGGAAGGGGGATGCGACCCGTGACGACTCGCCGGGACGGTCCCTGAGCTGCGCCTGGTCCCCAGAACTCGTGTGAACTCCGCAGGCCCGGAGGATTGCTCCGGCAACCGTCGGGTACGCGATCAGAACCGCGCCCGGGCCATCTCGCGCCGGGCGGGCCGCAAGACCGCCGCTATGTAGGGATCAGCCATGGACACACCCGCGAACGACAACACCGTCACACCGGCCCGGCGGGCGCTGGACGCGTTGGCCGACAACACCGAGGACACGGCGGCGCTGGCCACGCTCGCGAGCAGCGAGGTGCTCGTGCCCGTGCCCGACGACGCAGGTCAGGACGGAGGCAGCGACCCCAGCACGGTCGCGCTGCCCGTCCTCGAACAGAAGGACGGCGCTCCGGTGGTGCCCGTGTTCACCTCCGAACCGGAGATGGCCGAGCTCCTCCCCTACGTCTCCCGCTACCGACTGGTCCCGCTGGGCGCGCTCGCCGCGCAGTGGCCGGCCGATGAACTGTCCCTGACCATCGACGCCAGCTCCGAGCACCCGCTGACCCTCACCTCGGAGGGCGTGCGCACCCTGCTGGCCAGGCCGTAGGGACGACCGGATCGGGCCCGGCCACCACTGCGGAGCGGCCGGGCCCGGCGAGGGATGCGACGACGGGAGCGTTCTGGCTCCCGTCGTTTCGCGATGCGCGGCCGATGTCAGCGAACCGGCCGAGGTGCGCGAAACCCCACCGTTGGGCCACATCCGCCGCCACAGCCGTCACAGCCGCCACAGGGGATCGTGGTGGCTCTCACAGGCTCTTGCCCGGGTTGAGGATGCTCCTCGGGTCGAACACCTCCTTGAGCCTTCGCTGCAGGGCATGAGCGGCGGGCCCGAGTTCCTCGGCGACCCACTGCCGCTTGAGCAGGCCCACTCCGTGCTCACCCGTCAGGGTGCCGCCGAGCCGCAGTGCCAGCGCGAAGATCTCACCGGCCGCCTCCCACGCGGCCTCCGGCAACTGGTCCAGGGACGGATCCACCACGACGATCGGGTGCAGATTGCCGTCCGCCGCGTGCGCGAGGGTGTACACCGGCACATCGTGACGTGCGGAGACGGCCCGGATCTCGCGCACCGCCTCCGCCAGTCGGGAGCGCGGGACGGCGATGTCCTCGATGAGCGGGCGGCCCAGCCGCTCCAGCGCGGGCAGGGCCAGACGGCGGGCGGCCAGCAGAGCCTCCGCCTCGGCGGGATCCTCCGTCGTCTCCACCGTGGTGGCCAGGGGCGCGAGCAGCCGGGCGACCGCCGCCGCCTCGGCCGCCGCGCCCGCGCCGTCGCACTGCACCACCAGCAGAGCCGCGCCCCGTTCCCGCAGCGCCGGGTCGACGGCCCGCAGCACGGGTCCGTCGACGAGCTCCGCCAGCGCCGGCTCGACCCCGGCCCGGGTGATCGCGTACGACGCCTCGGCCGCCGCCTCGAAGGAGGGGAAGTACGCGGCGAGCGTGGCCGTCGCCACCGGGATCGGCCGCAGTCGCAGCGTCGCCGAGGTGATCACCGCGAGGGTGCCCTCCGATCCGGTGAGCAGCGCGGTCAGGTCGTAGCCGGTGACACCCTTGACCGTACGGCGGCCCGTGCGCACCACCGTCCCGTCGGCGAGGACCGCCTCGAGGCCCAGCACGCTGTCCCGGGTCACCCCGTACTTCGCGCACCTGAGGCCGCCCGCGTTCGTCGCGATGTTCCCGCCGATGGTGGACAGGGCGGCGCTCGCCGGGTCCGGCGCGTAGCGCAGCCCGTGCGCGCCCGCCGCCCGGTCCAGCTCGGCGGTGATCACCCCGGGTTCGACGACGGCGAGCTGGTCGTCGGCCGACAGTTCGAGGATGCGGTTCATCCCGGACAGGTCCAGGACCAGGCAGCCGTCGTGCGCGGTGGCCCCGCCCGACAGACCGGTGCCCGCGCCGCGTGGCACCACCGGCACACGCAGCGCGTTCGCGTGCCGCAGGGTGACGGTCACGTCCTCGGTCCGCCGGGCGCGCACCAGGGCCAGCGGTTCCCCTGCCGGTCGGGTGCCGGACCGGTCGGTGGCGCGGGCGGCGAGCACGGCCGGATCGGTGGTCAGCCGGTCGGGCGGCAGATCCCGGGCGAGCAGCCCGAGGAGCTGGGCGGACGTGGTCGTCTCGGGTGCCGCGGTCACGGGTTCAGCGCCTTCGTTCCGATGGTGAGCAGGGAGACGTCCTCCTGGGGTGCGTGCACGGGCGCGCACTGGATGTCCCGGAAGTGCCGCTCCAACGGTTTGCCCCGGGCCAGCCCCGGGTTGCCCAGCAGCCGCACGGCCAGCTCCACCGCCCGCACACCGTGCCGGTCGGCCAGCACCCGGGCGCCCAGGGCCTGTTCGGGGGTGTACGACGAATCCCCGCCGTCCAGCTTCGCGGCGCCGTCGAACACCAGCTGCTCGGCGGCCGAGAGCAGCACCTCGATCTCACCTGCCGTGCGGCGAAAGCGCTCCGTACGGGCCACCGGGTGCCCCAGGTTGGCGGGCACCCGCGTGTGGGCGAAGGTGTGGAAGTACGTCTGCGCGGCGCGGGCCACGCCCAAGTAGAGCGCGGCGAGCGGGAGATGGAGGGCGGCGCCGGCCCGGTTGTCCTGCTCGGCGGCGGGTCCGTGCGGACCGATGCCGATGACGTGCCCGTACGGCACCCGCACGTCCCGGAACGTCACATCATGACTGCCGCTGGCCCGCAGCCCCAGCTGGTCCCAGCGATGGGTGACCTCGATGCCGGGGGAGTCACCGGCCACCAGGAAGGTGCCCACCCGTGGTTCGGGTTCGTCGGTGCTCGCCCACACCAGGAACCAGTCCAGGCCCTCGGCGCCCGTCACGAAGCGCTTGGTGCCGCTGACGGCCCAGCCGTCGGCCGTGCGCCGTGCCCGGGTGGCGGGCAGCCCACCCCGCGCGGGCGAGCCCAGTTCGGGCTCCACCCGCGCGTGGTTGAGCAGTACCGGCCGTTCGAAGGACTCCTTCGCCAGGCGTGCGTACAGGTCCTCCGGCCAGTGCGGCCCGGCCGCCTGCCGGACATGGGTGTTCAGCGTCATGGCCGCGATCAGGGCGACGGACGGATCGGCCTGTCCCAGGGTGTGCAGGATGCGGGCGATCTCCCGTACACCAGCGCCGCGGCCTCCGTACTGTTCGCCGATCGTCGCCGTGAGCAGGCCCGCCTCGTGGGCGATCCGGAGGGATTCGGCGGGAAAGGCGGCCGATCGGTCGTAGTCGGCGGCCAGTTCGGCGATGCGCTCGGTCACAGGGCCTTCTTCAGGTCGGCGTTCAGTGCGGTGGTCCAGAACGACCTCACGTCCAAGTGCTCCTTCAGCGCCCCGAGTTCGGTGAAGACGTCGGCGACCTTCTGCTGCGAGGCGATCGCGTCGTCGCCGACGGTCCGGGCCTGCGTCGGTCGCTGCGCCTGGGCGTCGACGAGGTCCTTCCTGGCCTGGGCCGGCGGCTGGTGGGTGGCGTCGGCGGTGACCTTGGCGAAGCCGTCCTCGTGGCCGTCGCGGACGTAGGCGTAGGCCTTGGTGATCCGGGAGATCAGATCGGCCGCGGCGGCCTTCCGCGCCGGGCTCTTCAACACGCTGTCCCGCGCCGACCAGAGGAAGTTGCCGGACAGGATGTCCTTGCCCGAGCCGACCGTCGTGGCCCCCTGCTGGTGGGCGGTGATGACCGACGTGCCGTACGAGGCGAACGCGTCGATGCTGCCGCCGTTCAGGGCCGCCAGGCCGTCGTTGGGCAGCAGCGGCTCGGCATCGATGTCGGACCACTTCAGTCCGGCCCGCTTCAGCAGTTCGTTCAGGAAGTAGTGGGCGGTGGTGTTCTGGACGTAGCCGACCTTCCTGCCCTTCAGGCCGGCGATGTCGGTCACCTGGGAGCCCTTGGGGACGACGACCTCCTGGTTCAGGGTCGCCCCGCGCTGCACGGCGACGACCTCGAAGTTGGGCTCGCCGTCGGCGGCGGCGAAGATCGGCGGGATCTCGCTGGAGGTCGCGAGGTCGAGGGCTCCGGCACGGATCGCCTGGAGTTGCTGGTCACCGCCCTGGAACTGGTTCCACTTCACGGTGTACGGGGTGTCGTCGAGGCCGGCGTACTTCAGGAGAGCCTCCTCGGTCTTCCAGCCGGTGGCGCCGACGCGCAGGGTGACGGAGGAGGGCGATTCGGCCTGTGCCTCGTTCCCGCACCCCGCGGCGAACGGCAGGAGCAGGGCCAGGGCGGCGGCGGACGTGCGCAGGGTGCGTCGGAACAACACGGGAGCTCCATCAGGCGGCTTGGGTGGCGCGGTGGGCGAGTTCCTGGCGCACCAGCGGCAGGACGTGACGGGCGTAGTCGATCGCGTCGTTGAGCGGGTCGTAGCCGCGGATCGACAGCAGGTCGCAGCCGATGTCGACGTAGTCGAGCAGTGCCTTCGCCACCGTCTCCGGGGATCCGACCAGGGCGGTGGAGGCACCGGCGGCGTTGGTGGCGACCGCCGGGGCGGTCCACAGGCAGCGGTCGTGCACCTCGCCGCGGTCGGCGATGTCGAGCAGCCGCTGCGAACCCACGTTGGCCGGACGGCCGGTGGTGCGGTAGTGGCGCAGCGACTGCGTGTTGCCGGCCTGGTCCTTGAGCACGCCCAGGGTGCGGTGCGCCTTCTCCCAGGCCAGCTCGTCGGTGGGCGCGATGATCGGGCGGAACGACACCCAGATACGGGGGTGGGGGCGCCCGGCGGCGTCCGCGACCGCGTTCACCGCGGCGATCTGCTCGGCCGTCTCCTTGAGCGGCTCGCCCCACAGCCCGAAGATGTCGCCCTGCTGCCCGCCGACCCGGTACGCGTCCTCGGACGAGCCGCCCACCGAGATCGGCACCAGCCCGTTCACCGGCTTCACGTCCGAGTGGTAGCCCTCGAACCGGAAGTGCTTGCCCTCGTGCGAGACCGGCCCGTCGGCCTGCCACACGTTCCTCAGGATCTGGATGTATTCGTCCGAACGCTCGTACCGTTCCGTCTTGTTGAGGTAGTCGCCCTCCCGGCGCTGTTCCTCGTCGCTGCCGCCGGAGATGATGTGCACGGTCAGGCGGCCGTCGCTGATCCGGTCCAGGGTGGCGAGGGCACGGGCCGCGTGGGTGGGGAAGATGACGCCGGGCCGGTGCGCCAGGATCGGGCGGATCCGCTCGGTGTGGGTGGCCACGAACTGGGCGACCTGGAAGGCGTCCGGGGACGCCGAGTGATAGGCGACCAGGGTGTGGTCGAAGCCGCCGTCGTCCAGCGCGCGGGCGTACCTGCGCAGATGGTCGCGGTCGAACCCGGTACGGCTCGCGGCGGCCGGCCCGGACGCCCCCGCGTCCGTGTGGACGGCGCTGATGAACTCGACAGGCATGAGCAACTCCTTGCTGAGATCGGCTACTTGACGAGAGACGTGTCGGCCGACCCGGCCACGTCGACGTTGGGCTCCAGCACCCCGATCCCGTTCATGAGGTCGGCCACGCCCTGAACCTTCCCGGTGACGTCCGACGAGACCGGCAGGACCTTGCTGTACGCCGCCGATGCCAGCGTCTTCGCCACGGCGGGGTCGGCGCCGTTGCGCTGCTCGATGGCCTTCGCGTAGGCGTCCCGGTGGGTGCCCGTCCATTCCAGGGCCGTACCGAGTCGCTTGAGGAAGTCGGAGAGCGCGGCCTTCTTCCCCGAGTCGGCCAGGGCCTCGTCGGAGGCGCCGACGAAGCCGTAGCCGCTGACCCGGCCGTCGCCACCGTCGACGAGCAGCTTGCCGCCCTGTTTCAGGCCGACGGCCTGGTAGACGCCGAAGGTCGCCCAGGCCTTGATCTTCCCGGCGACGAACGCGGCCTGCGCGTCGGTGGGCAGCAGGTACTGCACCTTGACGTCCGAGTACGTGAGACCGTTCTGCTTCAGCACGTTGGCCAGCAGGTACTCGGAGATGCTGCCCTTCGCGGAGGACACCACGACCTTCTGGCCCTTGAGGTCCTTGACACTGTCGATGCCGGAGTCCTTGGGGACGACGATCCCGACATGCCGGCCGTCGCTCTTCAGCGCGGCCACGTTCTTGAACCGCACGCCGCCGCTGAGTGCCTGGAGCGCCGGCAGGTCAGCGGAGTAGGAGGTGTCGGCGGCGCCCGCCTGGACGGCCTGGAAGAGCGGCGCGGCGCCCTCGAACTCGGCCCACTTCACCTTGTAGCCGGCGCCCTTGAGCGCGCCCGACGCGGTGACGATCGTCTGCAGCGTCTTGGCCTGGTCCCCGATGGTCAGCGTGACCTGGCCCTTTCCGCCGCCCTCGGCCGAGGAGTCGGCGCCGCAGGCGGTCAGTGCGAGCAGGGCGGCGAGACTCATCGAGGTTGCTGCGAGTCGGCGTATCACGACGGGGTTCCTTCCAGGGTGCGGGTCACGCCGAGCCAGTTCAGGAGGCGGGCGCGCAGGGTGACGAACTCGGG
>Ga0307516_10009318_pt1 | contig 10965 bp, 5 predicted proteins | sample 19_EM_MG_FD_203310 | JGI IMG/M metagenome (GOLD analysis project Ga0307516, IMG submission 203310) | Populus trichocarpa ectomycorrhiza microbial communities from riparian zone in the Pacific Northwest, United States - 19_EM | ecosystem: Host-associated > Plants > Roots > Unclassified | place...
CTGCCCGACCACCAGGTGGCCGCCGGCCGCGACGAAGTCGCGGAACGCGGTCGCGGCCTCGTCCGACACCAGGTAGAGGTGCGGCAGGACGACCATCTTGTACGCCCGGAGCCGCTCCCCGAGGTCGATCGTGGTGTCCGAGCGGGCCAGGCCCGGGAACACGAAATCGGTGGCGAGACCGGAAAGGTACAGCGCCCGGTGCGTCTGTCGCACCGCGCCCAGGTAGTCGATGTCCGCGGCCGGCAGCCCACCGCCCTGCAACGCCCACCAGGACGGCGCGTCCCAGCTCACCGCGACCTGCGCGCCGACCGGCCCGGCGTCGGCGACGTGCGGCGCGAGCGCCTTCAACGTACGGCCGAGCCTCACCGCCTCCCGGAAGACCGGACTGTCCGGCCCGGCGTGCGGCACCAGCGCCGAGTGGAACAGCTCGGCCCCACCGCGCGGCTGCCGCCACTGGAAGTACATCGCCCCGTTCGAGCCCCGGGCCAGATAGTTCAGGCTGTGCCGGGTGAGCCGCCCGGGCTCCTTGGCGTGCATCCGGCCGGGTGTGTAGATCAGGTTCGGCGCGGTCTCCATCAGCAGCCAGGACCCGTCGCCCCAGCCGCGGGCGAGGTCCCCGCCGAACGCGGTTTCCGCCTCGGCGCCGGCGTCGGCCGCGGCCGGGTAGTGGTCGACCGCGACCACGTCCAGTTCGGCCGCCCAGCGCGCGTGGTCCACGCTGACCCAGCCGCCCTGCACGAAGTTCGTGGTGATCGGGATCGCCGGGTTGGCCGCCCGGAGCAGGTCGCGCTGCTCCGCGAAGGCGCCCAGCAACTCGTCCGAGAGGAACCGGCGGAAGTCCAGCACCTGCGCCGGGTTCGGCAGGTACTGGGTGGCGCGGGGCGGCATGATCTGCGCCCAGTCGGAGTAGCGCTGACTCCAGAACGTGGTGGTCCAGGCCTCGTTCAGCGCGTCCAGGTCGCCGTGCTTGCTCCGCAACCAGGTCCGGAAGGAGTTAGCGGTCAGGTCGCAGCGGCAGTCGGTGCCGTACTCGTTGTGCACGTGCCAGAGCGCCAGCGCCGGGTGCTGGGCGTAGCGATCGGCCAGCTTGCCGGCGACGGTCCGGGCAGCGGCGCGGTACGACGGCGCGGAGACGCAGTACGTATCCCGGCTGCCGTGGGTGAGCCGGACCCCGTCGGCGGTCACCGGCAGCCCTTCCGGGTGGGCCAGGGTGAACCAGGGCGGCGGCGAGGCGGTCGGGGTGGCCAGCGCGACCTTGACCCCGCCCTCGTGCAGCCGGTCCAGGATCCGGTCGAGCCAGCCGAACTCGAAGCGGCCTTCCTCGGGCTCCAGGTGGGACCAGGCGAAGACGCCGAGGGAGACGACGGTGACGCCGGCCTGCCGCATCAGCGCGACGTCCTCGGCCCAGACCTCCTCCGGCCACTGCTCGGGGTTGTAGTCGCCGCCGAAGAACAGCATCGCACCGCCCTGACTTTAGTTTTGACTCTAAACAAAGTAGGGCGCGGGAACAGCCACGTCAATCCGCAGCTTGCATCCATGCCCAACGATTGGCATAGTTCAGGGTCCAAACTTAATCTGCCGAGATCACGTGGAATGCGCCCATGCACCGCCCTCTGAAAAGGAGCGTCATGCTCGGCAGGTTACGAAGCCTCGGCCTCGCCCTTACCCTGATCGCCGGCCTCGGCCTGACCGCCGCCACCGGCGCCCGGGCCGCCCCGAACGCCCCCGCTGCGGCCCAACGAGCCGTCGCCGCCATGCAGCCCGGCTGGAATCTCGGCAACACCTTCGACGCCACCGGCTCCGACGAGACCTCGTGGGGCAACCCGCGGGTCACGCCCGAGTTGCTCGCGGCCATCCGCGCCCAGGGCTTCCGCAGCATCCGGATCCCGGTGACCTGGAGCCAGCATCTGGGCGCCGCGCCGGACTACGCCATCGACCCGGCGGCGCTGGCCCGGCTCAAGGAGGTGGTCGGCTGGGCGTTGGACGACGGCCTCTACGTGATGATCAATATCCATCACGACTCCTGGCAGTGGATCAACACCATGCCGAACGCTCACGACACCGTGCTGGCCGAGTACAACGCCATCTGGACGCAGGTCGCGGTCGCCTTCCGGAACGCCTCGCCCCGCCTGGTCTTCGAGAGCGTCAACGAGCCGCAGTTCGTCAGCGGTGGCGACGACGCGGCGCTGCTGAACGAGCTCAACACGTCCTTCCACCGGATCATCCGAGAAAACGGCGGCGGCAACGCCAAGCGCCTGCTCGTTCTACCCACCCTGCACACCTCGGCCGACCAGGCGAACCTCGACCAGTTGGCCGGCACCTTCACCGCGCTGAACGACCCGAACCTGATCGCCACCGTGCACTACTACGGCTACTGGCCGTTCAGCGTGAACATCGCCGGCGGGTACCGCTTCGACGCCGCCGCGCAGCAAGAACTGCTCGGCACGTTCCAGCGGCTGCACGACACCTTCGTCGCGCACGGCATCCCGGTGATCATCGGCGAGTACGGCCTGCTCGGCTTCGACCGCAGCACCGGCACCATCGAGCAGGGCGAGAAGCTCAAGTTCTTCGAGCTGTTCGGGTACCAGGCCCGCATCAACCAGGTCGCCACGATGCTCTGGGACAACGGCCAGCACTTCGACCGCACCGCGCTGGCCTGGCGCGACCCCGAGCTCTACGGTCAGCTCAGGGCCGGCTGGCGGACCCGCTCGGGCACCGCGGAGAGCGACCTCGTCTTCGCCGCCCGCTCGGCGCCGATCACCGCCAAGACCGTCCAGCTCAACCCGAACGGCACCAGCTTCACCGGGCTCAAGCTCGGCACCATCACGCTGCGCCGCGGCGGCGACTACGCCATCTCCGGCGATCGGCTCACGCTGACCGCCGGGTTGCTCAAGCGACTGCTCAACGACCGGACGTACGGCGTGCGGAGCACCCTTTCCGTGCGCTTCTCCCACGGCGCTCCGTGGCGTCTCGACGTGCTCAGCTACGACACCCCGACGGTCGCCGCCGCCACCGGGAGCACGAGCGCGTTCGCCGTTCCCACCGCGTTCCGCGGCGACCGGCTGGCCACGATGACCGCCATCTACGCCGACGGTTCGTACGCCGGACCGCAGAACTGGACCGCCTACAAGGAGTACGACCGCGCCTTCGCCCCCGACTACGCCGGCGGTGCGATCAAGCTGACCGCGGACTTCTTCGCCGAGGTCAAAGATGCCGCCCCGGTCACACTGACCTTCATCTTCTGGAGCGGCGCCACCGTCACCTACCAGGTGACCCGCACCGGCACCACGGTCACCGGCCTCGCCGGCTGACCCCGCCGACCCCAGCCGTGGCGGCAACGCCAGGGCCGGCACGCTGCCACGGCTGGGCTTCTCATCAACGGCGGCGACCCGGGTGGACGCCGCCGTCGACGTTGACGGCGACGGCGGGATCAGGTGAAGGAGAGGGTGGCGACGGTGACGTCCGGGCGGTCGAAGACGACGAAGACGTCGTGTACGCCGCTGACCGGCCCGATCGGGGCCCGCGCCTCGGTGAGGGCGCCGCGGCCGGTGGCGGGCGACGCCGGAAGCACGGCCAGGACCGCGCCGGAGAGCGGATCGCCCAGCCGCAGGGTGATCGCGCCACCGTCACCGGGCGAGGAGGCGGTCGCGGACACCCGCTGCAGGCCGCCGTCCAGGTCCACGTCGTCGAAGACCGCCCAGGCACCGGCGGTGACGCTGCGCACGGCCTCGCCGGGGTCGCCGTCGACCGCGGTGGGCGTGGTTCCCGCGTACCCGTCGTTGTCGATCAGGCGCAAGCCGGCACGGGCCGCTCGTGGGGGGATCTGCTCCCCGCGGACGCGGAGCGTCGCGGTGAGCGCGAGGTCGGTGCTGGAACTGCCCACCGCGATGGTGTGCGCGGCCCGCTCGACCACCCAGCGGGACCGGGTGACGTCCCAGAAGGCCAGGTCGGCGGCGTCCAGGACGAGATCCACGCGGGTCCGCTCGCCGGGCGCCAGCCGCACCCGGTGGTATCCGCGCAGTCGGCGCAGGGGCTGCTTGACCCGGGAACGCTGCTGACGGGTGTAGAGCTGCGCCACCTCGTCGCCGGGGCGGTCGCCGATGTTCACCACGTCGACGCTGACCGTGACCGTGCCGTCGGTGTCCACGGTGTCCGCGCTGAGCCGCAGGTCCTCGTACCGGAAACGGGTGTAGCTCAGACCGTGGCCGAACGGGAAGAGCGGCGCGCCGCGGTAGTAGAGGTACGTCGCGTCGGTCGCGACGATGTCGTAGTCGAGCAGGTCCGGCAGGTCGCTGTCGTCGGTGTACCAGGTCTGGGTGAGCCGGCCGGCCGGCTCGGCACCGAAGAGCACGTCGGCGAGCGCCTCGCCGTGCTCCTGGCCGCCGTGCGCGGACCACAGCACGGCCGGCAGGTTGTCCTTGGCCCAGCCGATCGCGTACGGATAGCTGCTGGTCAACACGAGCACGGTGCGGGGGTTCGCGGCCTGGACCGCGCGGAGCAACTCCTCCTGGGTGCCGGGCAGGTCCAGGTCCCGGCGGTCGACGGTCTCCCGGCCGCAGACCATCGGGTGGTTGCCCAGCGCCAACACGACCAGGTCCGCCGTCGCGGCCACCGCGGCGGCCGCGGCCACCCCGTCGACCAGCACGTCCACGGTGAACACCGTGGCGTCGTCGAGCCGCTCGGCGGCGGTGCGGACCAGCCCGTCCGGGACGGCCGCCAGATACCGGGTGCTTTGCACGTGCCGCAGCGCCACCCCGCCGGCCAACGGAACGAACTCGAACGTCTCCTTGACCTCCCAGCCGTTCGGGCCGGGCTGGTCGTTGGCCAGCAGATGGTCGGCCGGGCCGAGACCGTCGGCGCCGACGTACCGGCCGTTGTCCACGGCACGCAGCGAGATGGTCTCCTGGCCCCAGTCGAGGACGTCGAAGAGCGCGGCTGCCGGCGTACCGGAAATGTCGTCGACCCGCAGGAGGCCGTCTGCCACGGTGAGCGTGCCGGCCGCGCAGCGCAGCAGCACCCGGTCGACGCCCTCGTGGAAGAGGATGTCGCCGGCGTGGCCGGCGACGGCGGCCCGCAGGGTCTTCCGGTACGGCGGCGTTCCGCTGTACCAGTCCTCGAAGACCGCGTCGGCGAGCGGCCCGATCACCGCGATCCGCCCCGGCGCGGCCGGGTCCAGCGGCAGGGTCCCGTCGTTGCTGAGCAGCACCGCCGCGGCGCGGGCCGCCTCCCGGGCCAGCGCCCGGTGCGCCGGGCAGTCGATCATCTTGACGTCGGTGTCCCGGTACGGGTCCTCCTCCGGGTTGAACTCGCCGAGCCGGATCCGCACCGACAGGATGTGTCGGACCGCGGCATCCACGTCGGACTCGGTGATCAGCCCGCGTTCGATCGCCGAGGTGAACCGGACGATGGTCGGCGCCGGGTCGTCGCCGTCCTCGGTGACGCAGTCGATGCCGGCCCGCAGCGCGGCCGCGAACCCGGCCACGTGGTCGTCCTCCCAGTGCTGGTCGCCGGCGAGGTTGTGTACCGCCATGGCGTCGCCGACCACCATCACGTCGTCCTCGGACCAGCTCCGCAACACCTCGTTGACCAGTGGGCTCAGGTGCGTGGGGCGTCCGTTGACCAGGTTGTAGGAGGCCATCACGGCGACCGCGGCGCCGGCCGCGATGGCCGGACGGAAGGCCGGCAGCTCGTACTCGTGCAGCACCCGGGGTGGCATGTTGCTGGAGGTGAGGCAGCGGTCGGTCTCGTTGTTGTAAGCCAGGAAATGTTTCAGCGTCGGCGCGGTGCGCAACCACTGCGGGTGGTCGCCGCGCAGGCCGGCCGAGTACGCGGTGCTCAGCTCGCCGGTGAGCCACGGGTCCTCGGCGTAGCCCTCCTCGTTGCGGCCCCACCGGGGGTCCCGCAGCAGGTTGACGACCGGGGCCCAGACGTTCAGGCCGACCTTCTCCGGGGCGGCGTGGTGCATGGCGCGCACCTCGGTGCCGACCGCCTCGCCGACGCGTCGCAGCAGTTCCGGGTCCCAACTGCTGGCGAGGCCGACCGCCTGGGGGAAGGCGGTGGCGGTGCCCAGCCAGGCGACGCCGTGCAGGGCCTCGGTACCGGTCCGGAAGCCGGCCATGCCGAGGGCCGCCACCGGCGCCTGGTGCTGATGCAGCAGCGCGATCTTCTGCGCCAGGCTGAGCCGGCCCAGCAGGTCCGCGACGCGCGTGGCGAGCTTCTGCCGCGGGTCACGAAAGACGATGCGTGAGGGGGATTCGGTCATCACAACGTGTTCCTTCGGGCCGAGCTCACCGTCGAAGCGCTTCGACAGGTGTGCGGAAGACGCCACCCGATTGGTTTCGCGAAAGTTTCGGATGGAATTCCATGAGAGGCTCGCACCCCCGTCGCAGCTAGGTCAAGGTGCGAGCGGCATCTTTGGTTATCGATTGTTACGCGGACGCCGCATTGATGAACTAGTCGATCGACCCGGGGAGACGCCCGGCGTCGACCTGATCTAGATGGGACACCGCGCCACCCAGGGCGGCCGCGTGAAAACCCAGCGAAGACGCGACGAGCCGGGCGCTGTCGGGGCAGGCGTGCCGAGCAAGCTCCCGTTCGGCGTCCGGGATCAGCCACTCGGCCAGCGTCGCGAAATGATCCCCGAGCACGATCACCTCGGGATTGACCAGGTTCGCCAGGAGCGCCAGGCCCTGGCCCAGATAGCCGCCGGCGTGCCGCAGGGCGGCCAGGGCGTTGGCGTCGCCGGCCCGGGCGCGGATGGCCACCTGCTCGACGGCGGGGCCGAGGTCGGCCGGCGACTCCAGATCCAAATCGGGCAACGCGCGGCGGACAAGCGGCTCGACGCCGGCCTCGTCCCCCAGCCTGGGTGCGTCCGCCGGACCGAGCGTGAAACGCCCGAGTTGTCCGGTGTACCCGTGGCCGCCGCGCAGCAGCCGGCCGTCCACGATCAAGCCGGCCTCCAGGCCGGCGGTGCCGGACACGTACGCGAGGTTCGCCTCCGGATGCCCGCCGTGCCGTTGCTCGGCGAGGGCGGCCAGGGCGGCCTGGTTGGTCACCGAGACGGCCAGGGCGCTCTGCCGCAGCGAGCCGGCCACCTGCTCGCGCAGGTCGAGGTCGGACCAGCCGAGCGCGGGCGAGACCCGCACCATGCCGGTCTCCTCGACCAGGCCGGGCACCGCCACGGCCAGGCCGAGGACGTGCCGGCCCTGCTGGCGAACCCGGGTGGCGGCGCGCTGCGCGAGGGCGATGATCTCGCTGACCGACCGGCGCGGATGCGACGCCCGGTGCCACAGCAGCAGCCGGTCGCCGCGGTAGTCGACGGCCAGCGCGGTGATCTGATCGGCGGAGACCTGGATGCCGATCGACGCGTACGCCGATCCGTCCAGCGCCAGCACGGTGGCCGGCCGCCCGATCCGGTTGCCGCTCAGACCGGTCTCGCGCACCAGCCGGTGCCCGATCAGTTCGCCGGCGAGGCTGGAGACGGTCGCCTTGGTCAGACCGGTGGACGCCGCGATCGCGGCCCGCGAGCTGGGTCCGTGTGCGCGCAGGCGACGCAGCACCACGGCCAGGTTGCTGGCACGCACGTCGGCGAAGTCGGCCGGCTGAGATTCGGCCCGTCTGGTGGTCACGTCAAACTCCACTCTCGCCCGGCCGGTGTCTGGTGGTCATCCTGCCGCATCGCCGAATGGGCGCGCTCCCAACTGTGTCTTGTCGGGTCACGCCACGTCGGATAGCTTGTCTTCGATGCACTTAGTTTAGAGCCTAGACAAACTGGTCCGCAAAAGGAACCTTGTCAGACAGGAAGGCAGGTGCGCCGTGGGCGCGTCCACTAGCAGGCGGAACTTCCTAGGGTTGGTCGGCCTCGGCGCGGCCTCGCTCGCCGGAACCGGTCTGGTCACGGGTTGCAGCAAGAAGCCGGGCTCGACCGGCTCGGCGACCAACGCCGAGCAGGCCGCGGGTGTGGTGCCGACGTTCAAGGACTCCAATCTCGTCACGCCGGACATCAAGGGCGTCAGCCCGATGGCCGACGGATATGTGAAATACCCGACCAACCTCATCGACGCGATCACCGACAAGCCGATCACCAGCGGCAAGCCGGTCACCGCCACCACGCCGTGGTGGGGCCCCGCGCCGCCGACCGCGAACAAGTTCGTCGAGGCGGTCGGCGCCGACCTGGGCGCCCCGATCAACTTCAGCATCCAGGACGGCAACACCTACGGCGACAAGCTCAACACCATGCTGGGCGCCCGGGACGTGCCGGACCTGACCTGCATCCCGGGCTGGGAGATCAACAAGCTGGCGCGCTTCTCCGACGGCGTGCACGTGCTGTTCGAGGATCTCACCCCGTACCTGGCCGGGGACAAAGCGAGCGCGTACCCGTTGCTGGCCGGCCTCGACACGGCGGCCTGGCGGGACTCGGTCTGGGGCGGCAAGCTGATGGGCGTCCCGTTCCCCACGGACTCGCCGTACCCGACCGCGTTCTTCGTCCGCCAGGACGTCATCGACCAGCGGGGGGTCGCCGCGCCGACCACGCTCGACGAGGTCTACGCGTTCGGCAAGAAGATGACGAACGCCGACAAGGGCGAGTGGGCCTACGGAGACATCTTCCAGGAGGTGCTGCAGATCTGCGGCAACCCCGGCTCGCAGAACGGCTGGTTCAAGGGCGCCGACGGCAAGGTCTCCCACCGGTACGAGACGCCGGAGTACAAGCGCGCCGTCGAGTTCATGGTCCGCGTCTACCAGGACAAGCTGATCCACCCCGAGCTGGCCAGCAGCAAGGGCGGTGACGTGAAGACGCTCTTCAAGGGCGGGAAGATCTTCGCGTTCGCGGACGGCCTGGGCGGCTGGAAAGAGGTCCAGCGCGAGATGACGAAGAGCTCGCCCGGCTTCAACATGCAGGCCGTCAAGGTCTTCGGCGCGGACGCGGGCAAGCCGCCGACGCGCTGGTCCAGCGGCGCCACGATCATGTGGACCTTCATCAAGAAGGGCCTCGGCAAGGACCGCGTCGAGGAGCTGCTGCGCGTGCTCAACTACACCGCGGCGCCGTTCGGCACCAAGGAGTACGAACTGCAGAACTACGGGGTCGAGGGAACGCACTTCACCCGCGACGCCAGCGGCGCCCCGGCCACCAACGACCTCTTCTCCAAGGAGTTCGCCAACCAGTTCATCTTCCTCGGCGGGCGCCCGCCCGTGGTGGTCAGCAGCCCGGACCTGCCGAACTTCGCCAAGGACATGCTGGCCTGGGGCAACGACGCCACGCAGTACCTGGAGAAGAACCCCTGGGAAGGCATCAAGGTCGAGGTACCCACCGAGCAGGCGGCGATCCAGCAGCCCACCGACGACAAGATCACCGACATTCTGCGCGGCCGGCGCCCGATCTCCGACTTCGACAAGGTCGTCGCGGAGTGGAAGTCCAGCGGCGGCGACAAGGCCCGTGACTTCTACGCCAAGGTCCTGGCAGACAACGGCCGATGAGCACCTCGCACACCGTGCAGGAGGCCGGGACCACCAAGGTCCCGGCCCCCGCCGCGCGCTCCGCCCGGCGTCCCAGGACCATGTCGTTCGGAGCGCGCCTGCGGCGGGACTGGCCGCTGATCCTGATGTGCCTCCCGGCGATGCTGCTGCTGGCGGTGTTCCATTACCTGCCGGCGCTCGGCAACATCATCGCGTTCCAGGACTACAACCCGTTCGCGGGGGACAGCCCGGTGCAGGCGTTCCTGTCCAGCGAGTGGATCGGGTTCGGCAACTTCCAGTACCTGTTCGAGACCACGGCGTTCTGGGATTCGGTCCGCAACACCCTCGCCATCACGGCCTTCCAGCTGGTGTTCTACTTCCCGATCCCGATCGCGCTGGCGATGCTGCTCAACGGCATCCTGTCGCCGCGGCTCCGCTCGTTCGTGCAGAGCGTCGTCTACCTGCCGCACTTCTTCAGCTGGGTGCTGGTGGTCTCGCTGTTCCAGATGATGCTCGGCGGCTCCGGGCTGATCGCGCAGACGGCGCGCGAGGCGGGGTTCACCGCCCCCGACTTCATGACCAACCCGGACACCTTCTACTTCCTGATCACCTCGCAGGCGATCTGGAAGGACGCCGGCTGGGGCATGATCGTCTTCCTGGCGGCGCTGGCCGCCATCGACCCGAGCCTCTACGAGGCGGCCGCGGCCGACGGCGCCGGCCGCTGGCGGCGGCTCTGGCACATCACCCTGCCCGGGCTGCGCCCCGTCATCGTGCTGCTGCTGATCCTGCGCCTGGGCGACGCGCTCAACGTCGGCTTCGAGCAGTTCTACCTGCAACGCGAGGCGGTCGGCCGGGATGCGGCCGAGGTGCTCGACACGTACGTCTACTACCAGGGCATCTCGGTCCAGCAGTGGGGCGTGGGCGCCGCCGCCGGCCTGTTCAAGGCCCTGATCGGGCTGCTACTCATCCTGGGCGCCAACAAGGTGGCCCACAAGCTCGGCGAGCAAGGGATCTACTCGAAAAAATGACTGCCGAAACCGTCGCGCCCCGGCGCAAGAGTCTCCGCCCGGTCTGGGAGGAGAAGCCGACCGTGCTCGGCCAGTTCGGCAGAGGCACGATCCTCACCGTGGTCGTCCTCGCGGTGCTGGTGCCACTCTGGGTCGTGGTGGTCACCAGCCTCTCCTCGACCGAGACCATCAACGCCGCCGGCGGCTACGTCTTCCTCCCGCGCGAGTTCAACCCGTCCGCGTACGTCGTGATCTTCTCGGGTGGTCAGGTCACCGACGCGGTGCTGGTGAGCACGCTGGTCACGGCGATCGGCACGGCACTCAGCCTGACGCTCACCGTGCTGGCGGCCTACGGCCTGTCGCGTACCGGTTCGCTTCTGCACCGGCCGATCCTCTTCTACTTCCTGCTGACCTTCCTGATCTACCCGGGCATGATCCCGAGCTACCTGGTGGTCACCGGCCTGGGCCTGAAGGACAACCTGCTGGCGCTGATCGTGCCCACCGC